>VFQP010000568.1_pt1 | contig 67495 bp, 58 predicted proteins | sample 3512351 | NCBI WGS metagenome assembly VFQP01 (sample SAMN10412372, study PRJNA504923) | tailings metagenome | isolation source: Relicate 1 Philex TSF1 revegetated site | place: Philippines: Tuba, Benguet | collected 2017-08-29
GCGCTGATCTGAAAAATAGTGTTGAACAATCCGGATAAATGCGCGATTCAGGATTTCGGTCAGGCGTTGAAATTCGCTCAAAGTACTTTCCGGGATCAAAACTGGCAGATTGGAAACGCTGTAGGGTAATTCACCCAGGTATTGCTCCAGCTGAACATTTATCTGAGCCTGATCCATTCCTTCTGTGGAAAGCCCGATCTTTCGCTGCTGCAATCCGGTTTGTTCCGTTGCGTTCATCATTGCATCATTGCTCCGGACTGCGCCAATTGATGGTTCAGAGTGCTCATCACATCTGCTTTCAATGTCAGATAAGTCGTGATAATTTCTTCCAAATTGTAATCTTCAATCGATAAACCTGTTGCTTTTGCGAAGGAATAAACCGCGTCTACCGCATGGAAGAAGTGATTTTTCTCCGTTGGTCCGCAATGTACAGCAATCCACGCAAGGGAAAGATTGATATCCTGTTCTGATAAATCACTGGTTGTCTTCAACCAGTTTTCGAAAAGCGGTAAAATGAATTCCACTTCTCCGTGGGTATAAATTTCGTGTACCAACGTAGTCAGCAAGCCGATCATGATATCTTTATTGCGCAGGGAATTTTTGTCTTTCCATGCTTTGAAATCTTTCGCTTCCTGGCACAGGTAGCGATGTGACAACCAGCTATCGTCCCCGCTGATATTCGTTGCCATGCGGTAAAACAAAATGGAGTGCAGAATCTGGCCGACTACCGCCAAATCTTCATCTACAATACGATTCAGGCTGGCAACAGATTTAAACAAATCGTGTTCACTCAATACCGGCTGATTTTCATGTACCATCATGGTAATACGGTTACTCAATCCGGCAACGGTAACGGCACTGTTATTCGTCTGACTCCAGCTGTGGAAAAAAGATCTCAAGGTTTCAGGATCTTGTTTCGTCGCCGTCAAAGCACGGAAAGTTTCCTCGATGGTTGCAAATTTTTCTTCCTGGAGCGGGAAATAGGCTAAAAGTTGTTGTTTGATATGTGACTCTTTCATATCTGAGATCACCGGCATAACAATGGAGCTTAGTTTATTCATAAATAGAGGTTTAAGTAAATAGTTATAATTGCGAGTCCTGATCCGGAACCAGCCAATAAATAATCATCGAAATGATCCTTTGTGGAGGTTATCAGAAAGAACTCGTTGAAGCAAAAATAGACCAATTCTGATACCATGCAATACCGCGAAATAAAACTTCGCCCAGTGTTCATGAGCCTTTCAGAAGGAATTTGAAACAATCTTCAAGCTGTTTGACAAAAAAGAATTACTTTTGCAACAATGATGCATTTAGAAGAGCAAAAGGAGTGGTTTTCGACCTGGTTTAATTCACCGTACTATCATATGCTGTATGATGAGCGGAACGACGAGGAGGCCAATGAGTTTCTGAATAACCTGGTTTCTGCGCTGAAACCTGAGTTGGGATCAAGTGTTCTGGACCTGGCTTGCGGAGCCGGAAGACATTCCAGGGCTTTGGCTGCACATGGTTTAAAGGTTTCGGGGTGTGATCTTTCGCCGAACAGCATTGAAGAGGCGAAAAGAAATTCGGATCCGGAGCTGACGTTCTTTGTACACGACATGCGCGAACCGCTCCAGGAGCAATACCAATATGTGTTCAACCTGTTTACCAGTTTCGGATACTTTGACGACACACGCCAGAATGCGTTGGTTCTGAAAAGTGTTCACGATGCGTTGACTGATCCGGCGATCCTGGTGATCGATTTCATGAATACGCACAAAGTGATTCGCGATCTGCGTTTCCGACAGGAAATCAACAAACACGGAATTCTCTTTCACATCAAGAAAGAAGTGAGCAATGGACGGATTCTGAAAACCATTGCGTTTGAAGACCAGGGAACTTCTCATTTCTTCCAGGAAAAAGTACAGGCGCTTTACCTGTCTGATTTCGAAGAACTATTGGCAGAGGCCAATTTCGACATCGTGCGTCTTGCCGGAAACTATCAATTGGATGCATTCGACAGTGAAACATCTGACCGCCTGATCCTTATTTGTAAAAAGAAATGAGTGAATTAATCGTAACTATCTTCTTTCTGCTGTTATCCGTGGTTTTGGGCGGTGTATTGGTTGTTTTTCTTGAGAAGAAGAACCAGGCAACTTTCATTAAACTATCGCTTGCTTTCAGCGGCGGATTCCTGCTTGCCATCGCATTTATTCATTTCCTGCCGGAATTGTATGCCGATCAGCACACTTCCATTGGTGTTTGGGTGCTTGTTGGTTTTCTCGTACAGCTCTTCCTCGAATATTTTTCGGGCGGAATCGAACACGGGCACATTCATGCGCATGCGAACAAAAAGATTCCTTACGGTTTATTGATTTCACTGAGTATTCACTCGTTTATTGAGGGAATTCCGCTGGCAAATCAGCAGGTAGATGTACACAATCACGAACATTTGATCGGTCATCACCACAATTCGTTGTTACTTGGAATTATCCTGCATCAATTACCGGTTGCTATTGCGTTAATGACGCTTTTGAGACAATCACTGATCAAGTCATCTACTTCCTGGATTTTGCTGATCGTTTTCGGAATGATGACACCTCTTGGATTGATTTTCGGTTCCCTGATCCCGATGGATTCAAACGTTCCGTTTATGGATATTTTACTGGCAATTGTGGTCGGGATGTTCCTGCATATTTCCACAACCATTATTTTTGAAACGAACGAAAATCACCGCTTCAATCTTGCAAAACTGACTGCCATTCTGTTGGGGGTAGGTTTGAGTGTGAGCCTTATCTAACTTTGAAAAGTTCAAAAGGTTAAAGCGTTCAAAGATGTTCAAGTGAGAATTCAAAATGAAAAATTCAAAATTTGTTTAATGAACAATACATTTGAACATTTGAACATTTGAACATTTGAACATTTGAACATTTAAAACCATTTAATGCTTAATTTTACCCAAAAATCAACACATGAAAATAATCTTTTCCATTTTACTGATTGTTTGCGCTGCCACGCTTTTTGCATTTAACTCCTTAGAATCAACGCTTTTAGAAAGCGGGTTTTCCTGGACGATGTCAAAAATGATTCCTTACCTGGTTCTTGGGATAGGCGGAATTCTGCTGGCGTATTCGTTTGCAAAAGGATTTAAAATCAAATCGAAAATCGTGAAGATTGTTGTGGTGTTGGTGTTATTGGCACTTCCATTCGGAGCCGGTTTTGCATTGCATCCGATTTACCAGGGAGATTTCAGCTCTGAGGGTACTGAAGTTGCAGATCAAAAAGTGAAAATCGATCCGAAATACGATTTGTTGGTTGTTACCATTCCGGGATGCCCGTTTTGCCTGGAATCGATTACTCATTTGAAGATCATCAAGAAACACAGCCCGGATCTGAAGATTCTTTTTTCGGTGTGTTCTGCAGATAAAAAGGACCTGGATTTGTACCGCGGAATCATTGCCGGTGATTTTGACATTGCTTTGGCTGAAGATCCCGAAGCTTCTGTTGCTTTGGCAGAAGGGCATTTCCCGACTTTCGTCCAGGTGAAAAAAGGCGTTCCGGCTTATAAATGGTCGAACAATCAGTTTGGTGTTGGGGCAATCGACAAACTGCTCGGAGAACTGAAGTAATCTCGCTGAGATGAAAGCCCTGTTCGCATTCACCCTCTTATTTTTTGTTTCTCTTTCCGGAATTGCACAAACCTGTGCAGTGAAAGTGGGAAATACTGATTTTCTGGAATCCAATTTCGAGGCGGAACTAAAGGCTTTTTTGTCGCTGGAATTTTCCATTAACGGCGTTCCGCTAAAAACAACGGACAGCATTGAGAAAATCATTCCGCTCAACCGGAACGGGTTTGACTCTATCCGGTATTCCTATTCCTGGAATAATCAGCGGGTTGAAGCATTTAGTCTTTGTAAATTCAGAGCGAATGAAACGTATACGATTTCGCCGTGTACGTGCTGCGGAATTTTTTTAATGACTCCGAAAAGCGCTGCAGAAAGAGGATTTGTGAAGTTTGTGAACCGTTCCAAACAGTTGTACCTGGGAAGCGCTTCGGAATTTGATTTTGATTCTATTCCTCCGAAATCCGGTACTGATTTCCTCTTTTCTGCCATTTCGATGAATTGCGGGTTCAGGCCTTCGCAAATTACGGTTGTTGATCCGGAATACCTTCATACTCCATTGGATGATGAAAATCCGTCCAAATTATTAGACCCAAAAGAGCTAAACGCAAAACGAATGGTATTGGCTCGCGGTGATGTTTGGTTTTTGTTCCTGCACGGTGAAAAACTGGTCGTTACGATCGATAAAAGAGCCTCTCAATTCAAATTGGAGCTTGAATAGGATTCATTTTGATAACGGATCTTTCCGCGCAAAACGTGTCAAATAGCATTTTAAACCCTAATTTCACCCAACGATTGAGTTGATTTTCCAATATGTTTTTTATCGTAGGTTTCAGCATTGCATGTTTTTTGTTACTCCTTTGCCTGTTCAAGAAGGGAAAAGAGCTTCCTGATTACATCCTGGCTTCCTGGCTGGCTTTGATTGCGCTGCATTTGTCACTGCATTATCTTCATTACAGCGGGGTGGACCTGGAATATCCGTCACTGCTCGGAATCATTCTTCCCTTACCGATCTTACACCTTGTCTTTCTTTATTTTTATACGATCGCGCTGACTGAAAACCGGGTTCCACGTTTGCCGGTCATTTTGCTGCACCTCATCCCGTTTTTTGTTTTGATTTTGGCGGCTATTCCTTTTTACCGCCTGTCGGGAGCTGAGAAACTAGCTGTTTTTAAAAATAATGGAAAAGGATTCGAATGGTATTCCGTTCTCCATCTATCGTTGATTTTACTTGCCGGAATTTTTTACGTGATTGCCACGCTCCTGAAAATCCGGAAACACCGGAAAGCAATCCAGGATTATTTGTCGAATACGGATAAACGCATGCTCCGCTGGCTGGAATATTTAAGCATCGGGCTTGGAATGATCTGGCTGCTGGTCCTGTTTTTTGAAGACAATATTATTTTCGGAGGTGTTACCGTTTTCGTTTTGTTTATTGGTTTCTTTGGAATCAACCAGGTTTCTGTTTTCCTTCCTGCTGCCGGAAGAGAACGTTCAAGTGTTCCGGAAATTCAGCGGGAATCTGTTTCTAATCCGGAGGATAAAAAGGAAAAATATGCCAAGTCGGGGCTCGATCAAACCCAGGTTTCTGAAATCATGAAACGGCTGGAGCAATTGATGAGCGATGAAAAACCATTCAAAGAAAGCGAGTTGACGCTCAATGAACTGGCAAAAAGAATGAATTTGAACCCGAACCAGCTTTCGCAGGTTATTAATTCCGAAACGGGAAAAACATTCTACCACTACATCAACACTTACCGGATCAACGAATTTCTGCATTTGTTGTCTCTTCCGGAAAACAAGAAATACACTTTCCTGGCGTTGGCTTATGATTGCGGTTTCAATTCGAAAACTACTTTCAACAAGTATTTCAAACTGCACACCGGTAAAACTCCCTCGGAATATTCGTCTCCTGTTTAGTTGACCGGATAAATACAATTCACTTTATTACAAATACTTCAACGTTCGCGCACGCCTTTTTCTTGCTTCTCCCTATAAGGACGAACGCCTGTTTGCTGTTCCTGCAGTTGCTTTGCATCAAAAAAACATGAACAGATTTATTCTCATTGCCATGCTTTTCAACTTGCTTTGGATTTCTTCCTGCAAAAAAGTTGATATGTCGAAACCGGGAGCTTTGGTTCCCTTAACCGTTGACCAGGACGCTTCCCTCCCTTCCCTTTCCGTCAACGGAACTCTTCTTCACGCAGAAGCGCACGGAAATCCTTTGGATCCGTTATTAATCATGGTACACGGTGGTCCGGGCGGAGATTACCGTTCGTTATTGAGTGCCAAAGAATTGGTGAACGATGGTTTCTGCGTGGTGTTTTATGATCAACGCGGAACCGGGCTTTCCAAGCGGGAAGATAAAAGCCAGTACGAAAACAAAAATGCCGTGCAGCTTTATATTGACGATCTGCATGCTCTGATTGATCATTTTCAGCTGAGTTCTTCACAGAAGGTTTTCCTGATGGGACATTCCTGGGGAGCCATGCTGGCAACTGCTTATGTGAATCAGCACCCGGAGCGGATCAGCGGAGTGGTTCTTGCCGAACCCGGAGGTTTCACCTGGTCTCAAACCAGTAATTACCTGAGTCGTTCCAACAAAATCAAGTTCTTTTCAGAGGCACTGAATGATGCTGTGTTTCCGGAACAACTAATCGCCGGGCGAAGTGAGCAGGAAATCCTGGATTACAAAGCCAGTTTTTTTTCGACTTTCGAGAATGCTCCGGGAAATACCATCGGAAATCCGGGATCTTATCCTTTCTGGAGAAACGGAGCGGTTGTTTTTAAAACGTTGATCGAAAATGCAGAGAAAAACAATTTCGATTTCACGACCAATCTCCATGCTTTTCAGACAAAGGTCCTTTTTCTCTACAGCGAATGGAACAAGGCTTACGGTCCGGAATGGGCTGCTGCGGTTTCTTCTCCTTATCCCGACAAACAAGTGGAAATGGTCAAAGGCTGCGGGCATGAAATGCTCTATTTCGGCTGGACCGATCTGTATCCGAAAGCAGCAACTTATTTAAACGCATTAAAATGAAAGCACCTATCTTTTTTATTTTTTCGCTTTGCATGATCGCGAAAACTTCTGCGCAGGAAATTAACTGGCGCTCTTTGAATGAACAATCAAATCACCTCGTTTCTGCGCATTTCGGAGCCGATTACAGCTCTTATTACGGTCTTTCCTACGGATATTCGATCAAAAACAAGTACAAACCTGTTTTTATCGGGACGGAACTCACCGCTCCTTTCGGGAAAGTAATTCTCGATGATTGGCGTTGGAATGTAAATCTCCAAACGGAATTGTGGCACAACGATCATTTATCTCTCGGGGCTAAGCTTTCATTCCTGACACGCAGGTATTCTTCTCCGATGGCAATTCTTTACAACACTTCATCTGCCTTATCCATTAACTTCGGTTATTTGAGACCGAAAGCCGGAGTAGTACTCGTTGCTACTTACGATAAGACTTTTGCGACTCATATCCGCCATAAACTGATGAAGGAATATTATCCGCAAATCCGGGATGGCTGGTACGAAGCTTCCGGCGGAACGTTTAAGTTCGGAATCCGCGGACATTGGACCTATAAATCATGGGGAACTTTTCTGGCTGTAGGAAAAGCGTATGCACAGAATTTCAAGGATAATCCGACATTTCCGTTTTTCGCGGAATTGACGATTCAGAAAAGATTCGGGAAGTAAAAAACTGAGGGAGTGCGGGAAATTGAACCGTGCTCCTTTTTTATGCTAAATCCCTTATCACTACTGGGCTAATAGACACATGTCTATTTGTATTTTTTCACCAAAAACAAGCTCCTTTCCACCAATCATTTTGATTCGGAAAGTTCCTGACTTTTACCTTTTCACTTTCTATTTCTGATAAGGTCTTCCAAACAATCCACAAACCGCGGATGATCATTCGAACTTGGAACCAGCTGTACTTTTTCGCCGCCGTGTTCTTCAAAGATTTCCTGGTATTCTCCGCCAATTTCGATCAACGTCTCCAAACAATCAGCAACGAAAGCCGGGCTGAAAGCCAACACCCGTTTCTTTCCTTCTTTTCCCCATTGTTCGATCACTTTATCGGAAAAAGGCTGAATCCATTTTTCATCCAAACGCGATTGGAAACTCACCGTGTATTGATCTTCCGTCAATCCTAATTTCGCAGCAATCAAACGAGTGGTTTCATAGCTTGTTGCCTTGTAACAGAATTTGTTCTCTTCCGTAATGCCTTTTTCGCAATCGTGGTCCGAACACAATCCTTCTTCATACACTTTATCTACCTGTCTTTCCGGCAAACCGTGGTACGAGAACATGATTTTATCGTAAGAAGCAATGTCAAATTCCTTTGCTCTTTCCACGATCGAATCAATGTAACCTTCGTGATCGTAGAACTGGGAAATGATCTTGATTTCCGGAATCACCCACCATTTTTTGATGATTTCCATGGCTTTATCTACCGCCGAACCCGTTGATGCGCTTGCGTATTGCGGAAACAAAGGCAAAATGATGATCTGGTCGTAATTTGCTTTGCGCATACGCTCCAAAACAGAATCCATGGAAGGATTTTGGTAACGCATCGCCATTTCGACAGTAATATCTTCGCCTTCAAACCGTTTTTGAAGCAAATTCTTCACGGATTCCGTGTAAGTCAGAAGTGGTGATTTACCGTTTCCAAGCTCCCAAAGCTCTTTGTAGATTTTTGCCGATTTCGGGGTTCTGAAGGGAACGATAATTCCACGAACCAACAGCAAGCGGGAAAAGAATGGAATATCAATTACTCTCGGATCCATCAGGAATTCTTTCAAATAACGTCGAACATCACTGTTTGCCGGACTATCGGGAGTTCCCAACTGAATCAATAATACACCTGTTTTCTTACTCATCACTTTAGTTTAAAAGCATTGCAAAAGTACACAAAAGTGACTGATTGAAAACTGATGTATGTCATTCTTTGAGGAAGAACTTGGAATATCCTCCCTCTCTGTCCCCCTCCAAAGGGGCAGGAAACAACAATAGTAACTAACTTCTTAAAAAGAAGAACCAAATCAAAAAACCTGAAAACAAGTACTAAAGTATGAAGTACAGCAATCCTTGCCTGAATATAAAATGCTGCTCCTTGTTAAAAGCAAGAATGACATATTTATGTTTCCGCTTAAAAGAAGTGTCTAATTTGATCAATCTTCTTCTGAAAAGTTCATCATGAGCAAATATGAATAGTATGAATACAATCAAAATAGCCGGAGCTTCACGAATCCATTCCTTCATGAAACATAAAATCACTACGTGGATCGGAAGCAGAAGTGACGACAAATACCTGAAGTTTCGGTTCAACACCGGTACTTGATTGCAACTATTAATCAGTAACAGCTTATCCTTAAAGCTAAACTCCTTAAAACGTTCGTAGCAATCAAAGGACTCCTTCATGCCATAAAGTTATTCAAATTCACTTTTTAGAGACGGAACAAGCGGAGAAAAAGAAAAAGGGTGTTCATCATCTGACAAACACCCTTTCCTTTCGAAATATATTCTTAAATATGTAACGCTCTGTTATCCGTTGCAGCCAATGCCGCTTCTTTGATTGCTTCAGAGAATGTCGGGTGTGCGTGACAAATGCGTGAGATATCTTCAGCAGATGCACGGAATTCCATTGCGGTAACTGCTTCCATAATCATATCCGCAGCACGTGCAGCAATCATGTGAACTCCCAAAACCTCATCTGTTTTAGCATCAGCCAATATTTTTACAAACCCGGTAACATCCATGGAAGCTCTTGCTCTTCCCAATGCTTTCATCGGGAAAGAACCTGCTTTGTATTCCACTCCTGCAGCTTTCAATTCTTCTTCTGTTTTTCCAACGGAAGCGATTTCCGGCCACGTGTACACTACTCCCGGAATCAGGTTGTAATTGATATGCGGTTTTTGTCCTGCCAACTGCTCGGCAACAACCACTCCTTCTTCTTCCGCTTTGTGTGCCAGCATTGCTCCGCGAATCACGTCTCCGATTGCGTAAATGTTCGGAACGGCCGTCTGCAAATGATCGTTTACATCAATCTGACCACGGTTATTTACTGCAAGCCCTGCATTTTCCAAACCTAATCCGTCTGTATATGGTTTACGGCCAACAGCTACCAAACAATAGTCAGCTTCCAACGTAATTTCTTCGTTCTTTTTGTTCAAAGCCGTCAATTTTACTCCGTTTCCGGTGTTTTCAACTTTCTGAACTTTATGCTCCAAATGGAATTTGAATCCTTCTTTTTTCAGGATTTTCGTCAATTCTTTTCCTAAGGAAAGATCCATCGTCGGAAGGATATTCGGTGCGAATTCAACTACTTCCACTTCAGACCCCAAACGGGCATAAACAGATCCTAATTCCAATCCGATTACTCCACCTCCGATCACGATCATTCTTTTCGGAATTTCCGTCATTTTCAACGCTTCAGTAGAAGTAATGATGCGTTTTTTATCCGGTTCCATTCCCGGGAAGAAGTTCGGTTTTGAACCTGTCGCGATAATGGTATTCTTCGCTGTGATCGTTGTTTTGTTTCCGTCACCGTCCGTAATCGCAATTGTCGTTTTATCGACAAATGATCCTACTCCCTGGTAAACCGTCACTTTATTTTTATCCATCAGGAACTTCACGCCGTTACATGTTTGTGTAACCACATCGTCCTTACGGGCAATCATCTGTGCGATGTCTGCTTCTACGTTATCTACTTTAATTCCGTGAGTTGCGAAATTGTGTTTTGCATTGAAAAAGTGCTCCGATGAATCCAACAATGCTTTTGACGGGATACATCCCACGTTCAAACAAGTTCCTCCAAGTGTGGGGTATTTTTCGATTAAAGCAGTATTCAATCCTAATTGTGCACAGCGAAGAGCGGCAACGTATCCACCTGGACCAGAACCGATTATCGCAACATCAAACGTACTCATAATTTCAATTTCTAAAATATGCGTTAAAGGTACATATTAATTGAAAATGGAGAATTGAAAATAGGAAAGAATGTACTAAAAAGAAATTCGTATAAGAATGTGAGAATGGTGCTTTTTTGTTCCGAAATTAAAAGATGTAAGCTACACCAGTGGTGACGTTTCCACCCGAAAAAATATTCCCACCAAAGAATTCGAACTCAAATCCGGTGAAGGCATTCAGCCCGAGATTCAAGGCCCAGTGTTCGGCAAATTTATAATCTACGGACAACGAAATGTGTGCGCCAAAATAACTCAGTTCCCTATAACTTCTATTTTCCCAGCCCTGCACCGTAGTTACTCCATTTTCAGTAACCGTTGACTTTTCCCGGAAAGAATAAAAATGGGAAAATCGGGGTCCCACACCAATGTACATCGATATGCGTTCCTTATTTAAAATCCGAAATTCAGGTCTGAAAAGAATACTTACTCCGTTTACTTTACTTTCACTGATACTGTATCTATCTTCTGAAGTATATTCCCGTTGATAGTAGTCGTAAATGAATCCGACCCCATAAACCATTCGTAAAACTCCGTTTCGGGTAGAGTGTTTTACATTTAATCCCATATCCAGACCATACCTGGATTTTACTTTTGCCGTACCGGATGTATAATCTCTTAAACCTGCATTTGCAAAAGCTCCGAATTGAGGACTTCTTCCATATTGGGCAAAACCCATAAAAGGAATAAATAGTAAGGCTGCAATAAGTGTTTTCATAATTTCAATTTTCCAATGCCAAAACTACCTGACAGGAAGAAGTTCGGAAAACGGAAAAATGCGTTTGTAAAAAACGTGTTGCGAAAAGTCGTACAATACAGAATGAGAGGAAACATTGCTCCTTTAATGATAAAAACAGGATAATTGAACCCCAAAGAATTTAAGAATACAAAGTGGGTTACAATGAAATGAATTTTATAAACCCAATAGTTGAGAAAAAGAGAGATTTAATTCCTCATTCTGATTTTTTATAAGTCGAAAATATGCTTCTCAGCATGGTAGGAAGAACGCACCAACGGGCCGCTTTCCACGAAACGGAAACCCATTTCGAGTCCTAGTTTTTCGTATTTCTGGAAACGTTCCGGTTCTACGAATTCCACGATCGGAAGGTGTTTCGGTGTTGGCTGCAGGTATTGTCCCAAAGTGAGGATATCTACACCAACGGATCTCAAATCTTCCATCGTTTCGATCACTTCTTCGTCTGTTTCCCCCAAACCAAGCATCACTCCGGATTTGGTTCTCATCCCTCCTTTTTTCAAACGGAATAATACTTCCAGACTTCGGTCGTATTTTGCCTGGATGCGCACTTGTTTGGTCAAACGGCGAACTGTTTCCAGGTTATGTGAAACGATTTCAGGAGCCACATCAATAATTTGCTGCAGGTTTTCCCATTTTCCGGCGAAATCGGGAATAAGCGTTTCCATGGTTGTTCCCGGACTTTGATGGCGTACGGCACGCACAGTCTGAACCCAGATTCCTGCTCCGCCGTCTTTCAAATCATCACGATCCACGGAAGTAATTACCGCGTGCTTAATCTGCATGGTTTTGATGGAATGAGCCACTTTTCCCGGTTCAAATTCATCGATTGCTTCCGGTTTCCCGGTTTGAACAGCACAGAAACCGCACGAACGCGTACAGATGTTTCCAAGAATCATGAATGTAGCGGTTCCTTCGCCCCAACATTCTCCCATATTCGGACAACTTCCGCTTTCACAGATTGTGTGAAGTTTGTGTTCGTCTACTAAAGCGCGTACTTTTTTATAATTCTCCCCGATCGGCAGTTTTACACGCAACCAATTGGGTTTTTTTATACGAACTTTGTTATCTGCTGTTGTTATTTCCTCTGACATAGTCGTGCCTTTCCGCTTTTCAAAAATAGATTCTCCATCCCGATAACTAACAGGCCGCAAAATTCCGTACCTTTAGCCTCGCTAATTTTGATTTTACAAAAGTACAAAGAAGCAATAATAAAGAAGTGGAAAAAGTTCAAAAGGTTCAAAAGTTTAAACCCTTTTAACTTTTCATCCCGATAGCCATCGGGACTTGAACTAAAATGATAAAGAACATGGCAACATCAACAGTGAAATATTTGGGAGACCTGAGAACGGAATGCACTCATCTTCAATCCGGAACGGTTATTTATACGGACGCTCCGACGGACAATCACGGGAAAGGTGAAAAATTCTCCCCAACGGATTTGGTTGCAACGGCTTATGCTTCCTGTATGATCAGCCTGATCGGGATTTACTGTAACGAACACGGGCATCGCTATGAAAACGGCTCGGCTACTGTTACTAAAATCATGGCGGCTAACCCGAGAAGAATCGGGAAACTGGTGATCGATATTGACATCAGCAACAATGGCTGGGACGAACAGACAATCGAAAAAGTGAAACGCGTTGCGCTGACTTGCCCCGTTGCAAAATCAGTGAGCGAAGACATCGAACTTGAAATTACATTCAATGTATAATAAGAAAAACGACCGCGAAGGAAGAGGCGGATTCAACAGAGAGAACCGCGGTTTTGAACGCAGACCGAAGGAAGATCCTTCCGACATTATTTACGGAATCCGGGTAGTGATCGAAGCGATTAAAAATGAAGTGGAAATCAACAAAATCCTTATTCAGAAAGGAATTGACAAGGATTTGTTTGAAGAGCTGCGAACTGTTCTGACCGGGAAAGATTATCAATTGCAGTACGTTCCGGTTGAGAAACTGAATAAACTGACTGCAAACAATCACCAGGGAGTGATCGCGTTTACATCTCCGGTGGAATACAAAAACATCGAAGAATTGTGTGATCAATGGCTTTCCGAAGGCAAAGAGCCGTGTGTATTGGTATTGGATCGCATTACAGATGTCCGGAATTTCGGAGGAATTGCACGTACGGCCGCTTGTATGGGTGTTGATGCAATCCTGGTTCCTTCTAAAGGAAGTGCGTTGGTTTCTGCCGATGCAATCAAAACTTCTGCCGGAGCCTTGCACAGCATCCCGGTTTGTAAAACGGATTTATTGAAAAACAGCTTATTCTATTTGCAGCAAAGCGGATTCCAGATCGTTTCCTGTACGGAGAAATCAAAAGTTTCCGTAGAAAACTATTCGTTTTTCGGCCCGACGGCAATCATCCTTGGATCTGAAGAAGACGGTATTTCGCACGATTTATTGAAAATGTCCGACGCACGACTAAGTATTCCGATGGCGGGAGATATTTCTTCATTGAACGTTGGAGTAGCAACCGGAATGATCTTGTATGAACGTTTGAGACAGGTGAAAGCTGAGAAGTAGATTTTGAGACTTCAGGAGTCAAGAGTCAGCACTGCAAGCTACAGGATTTAGGACTAAAAGACTTTAGAATACATAAAAAGCCTTCTGAAAATTCAGAAGGCTTTTTCTTTTTAGTTTAAGAAGATTGAAATCCTGATATCTCAAAGTCCCAACATCCTGAAGTCCATCTTACAGATTTGCTCCTCCGGAAACTTCGATGCGCTGACCATTGATCCAGCGGGATTCATCCGTACAAAGGAAAGCAACCACGTCACCGATATCGTCCGGCAAGCCCGCTCTTCCCAATGCTGTGACATTCGCAACCATTTGGTTATAATCCGCATTATCTCTGACTGCTCCGCCTCCGAAATCTGTTTCGATCGCTCCCGGTGCCACACAATTCACACGGATTTGACGCGGTCCCAATTCTTTTGCCAAATATCTCGACAATTGCTCCACAGCTGCTTTCAACGATCCGTAAACAGAATATCCAGGTGCTGTAAAACGTGCCAATCCGCTTGAAATATTGACGATTCCACCACCATCATTCAAATTAGGTAATAATAATTGCGTCAGGAAATACGGCGCTTTGAAGTGAATATCCGTCAAAGTATCGAAAGCGGATAGTTCCGTTGCTCCAAGCGGTGTATGCAACCCGATTCCAGCGTTGTTGATCAGGAAATCAATTTTCTCTGTATCGAATTTCGTTTTGATCGCGTTTTTCAATTCACTGACGAATGCTTCAAACGTTTCTGCTTTCGCTACATCCAATGGAAGCGCCAATGCCTCAACTCCTTTTGCGCCCACTTCCGTAAGCACTTTGTCTGCTTCCGTTTTGTTTGTGTGATACGTTATAACCACGTTGATTCCTTTATCTGCCAATTTGTTTGCCATACTTCTTCCCAAGCCACGGCTTCCTCCTGTAATCAATGCTAATTTGTTTGTTTTCATGTGATTTAATTTGATGAAACAAAGGTAGCGCACAAATTCACCGGCTGTTTGCAAAGAGCAATCCAAGAGTTGTAAAATTCAATCATCCACAGGTTAATTATCAATGAGCAATGGCATAATTATCAAGAGGATGTTACCAGAGAATTAAAATCCCTCTGGATAATTGATCATTATGTTTTACAACCTGAAAGAATTCGGAGTGAGAGCGGTTTGTTTTTTAAAGAAATTGGAAAAATGTGCCACTTCTTCGAAGCCCAGGCAATACGCAATTTCCGAAACGGTCCAGCTGGTTTGTTTCAATAAAATTTTCGCTTCCTGCGTAATCCGGTTTCCAATGACTTCCGTAGTAGTTCTGCCTGTATTTTCCTTCAGAACTTTATTCAGGTGATTCACATGAACCGACAAACGATCCGCATAATCTTTTGCCGTTCTCAAACCGATACGCTGTTGGTTGGATTCAATGGGAAACTGCCGTTCCAATAATTCCACAAACAAAGAACTCACCCTTTCCGAGGCGGAATGTTTCGGATACAACACAGAAGCCGGCTGGAATTTCTGTCCCAAATGAATGATTTCCATGATGTAATTCCGGATCAGATCGTATTTAAAGGCATAATCCGAAGCCAGTTCTTTTTTCATTTTCGAGAAAACTGTCCGGATATACTGTGATTCATTCTCAGACAATTCGAATACCGGAATACTTCCGGGACTGAAAATCGGCAACTCGTCCAATGCAAAACCGGTATTGGATTTCGTAATAAAATCAGAAGTAAACACACAGAAAACCGCTCCGTGATCTTCGTCTTCCGACGAATAATTATAGGGAACTTTAGGTGTTGCGAAAAGCAGTCCGTGTTTTTCAATATCGATCACTTTATCTGCATATTCGGCTTTACTCCGACCATCTATCAGACTGATTTTGTAGTACAAACGCCGGTTATAAGGCATTTTTCCTTTCTGGTTTTTCAATTGTGCGGCTAATTCTCTCGTATCAAACACATTGAAATGCCCCAGTTCTTTACTGATTCCTTCCGGCACCAATGAGGTTCCGTTTCCGATTGATTGATAAAATTCCTCTAAACTGATAAAATCCATGATAATCGAATTGCAAAAATCAAATATACGGAGATTAATTATGTCATTTATCATTCTATTTCTCTGCCATCATCAACTCCCGGATATCTCTCACCGGAGCACTTCCGTAGCTTAGGAATTTCTCATGAAATGCTTTTAAGTTGAATGCTTTTCCTTGTTTCTTCATCAATTCTGAACGCAGGTTGCAAATTTCCGTGAAGCCAGTAAAATAACTGCACAACTGAACCTGGGTCAATGTAGCTCTTCGCCATTTCCCTTCTGCTTCAGCTTGCTGTTGATATGCTTCATTTACCAATAGATTCATTGCTTGTTCCTTGCTGAAATTCAAATTGTGAACCGAATAATCCAAAATGGTATTGCACGTCGTTCGCAAATTCCACTTGTAATACATCAGCCACATTTCAGGACTGGAAGTTGCAGAACCTGCCGGAGCACCGTAACCGTTTTCCAGCATCATCAATTCGGTGTAAACCGCCCAACCTTCAATCATTGCCCCGTTTCCGAAAATGGATTTAATAATGCTCGGCGAATTATTACTGTAAACCAACTGCGTGTAATGCCCGGGAACCGCTTCGTGAATATTCAGAATCTGCAACACGTAATCGTTGTATTCGCGCAGGTAACTTTCCGATTTTTCAGCCGGCCAGCCATTCATGCTTCCCACATTGTAATAGGTGTTTCCGCCTTTGTCGTAAGGACCCGGAGCAGAAATTGAAGCTCCTGCAACTCCGGCCATATAATCCGGTTCGCGGCGAACGACCAATGGTTTCTTCGGATCTAAGTAAATCAGGTTTTTAGCTTTTACGAATTTCTCCAATTCCGGAATTTGTTTTTCAATCTCTTTCTGGAAATTCTCCGGTTGTGTATGTTGCAGGGAAATCTGGTCTATCAGCTGTTTAATCAATTCATATTCATTCCCCGGCATTGGCTTTTGACCCATATGTTTATTCCAAATCTGTTTTGAAATCCGGAGCATTTTCTGATGTAATTCCTTTTTGTGAGTGATTGCACTTTGGTAAATTTCCTTCGCTGAATTATCGGATTGAATATCAAACTCAAACTTTTTCGCATACAATTCACTTCCCAAACGGAAGCTTCGTGGATTCGGATTCGGCAATTTCTCTAACCAGGATGCATAGTCTTCGATTGCCTTTTGAGCGGCTTCACTTCTTTTGAGCAACTTTGCTTTTTCGGCTTCACTCAACCTGCTTTTCTTCAGGCTTTCCGGTAAATCGGATGTAAAAACGGACAACCCGCCCCGATTCTGCTCAATCGCCAATTCGGTATGTTCTTTCGTCGGATTGTGAATATTCTTTTTTGCAGCTGCATAATAAGCCGGAACATTTGTCAGGCGAATGGAGAAGCTTTTCAAACGTTCATCCAACGGTGCATAATTATTCGCCAACATTTCAGCGAAACTCCCGCAAACATTATAGGAAGATGGATCCCATTCCCATGATTTCAGGGAACTTTGCCCCCAGGCTTTACCATCCAGGTGATTTTTGATCAGTTTCCAATCGATTTGGTTTGCTTCTGAAAGCTCTTCCGGTTTAAACTTTCCAAGCGAATCCTGTTCCCGCTGAATGAACTGACGTTCTTTTTCCTGCCGTGCTTCATTCGGAATAACCAAAACGGAATCGTATTTGTGATAACCGATACTGCTGGCCCAGGACGGATTCATTTCCCATAAACGAAGTACGAATGCTTCTTTGTATTGATCAAATTCAGCATCTGCATTGATACTTTTCTCCTGACAGGCAGCCAGAAATCCTAATAGCACAAAGAAAACCCACTTTTTCATCCTGATTTTTTCAGAACAAGGTAACGAATTTTGAGAAGCGCTTGTATTTCTTACTGGTGAATTTCAATATTGCTGTTTATTTAGTTACATCTTTTAAAAATCACAAATACCCCAGTAAAATTGGGCTTTTTACACAATTTTATAAATTTATAAAATTGAAAAAAAACTTGGTATAACCGTTGTTTCAAATGATCTTTTACACTAACTTAAATAGAAAATCCACTATTTATGGGAGCAATCAAAGACAACAATTACACTGAAAAAGAATTTGAAATCGCGCACTTATTTGACGCTTTTGGCCATCCGGCAAGAAAACGTATGATTGATCTATTGAGTCAATATCCGTTTTGCAGAAACACAGATTTAGCTTTGATCCTGAACTTAAGTCCAACAGCAATTATGAACCATACGAACAAATTGAAACGGGCAAAACTGGTAAATATCCATTACAAACACCATCATTATGAAATTGTATTAAATCCCAAAAGACTAAATATGATCGTGAATTACATTGAAGGATTATCCAACTAATCCCCTTCTCAATCCCACTAAAAACAGACATTTCACATAATTTTATAAAATTATGCGATGACTCAATAAGTACTACCTTTTACCACATGAAATAAATTCCCCCAACTCCATTCTATATATTTACATTAATCTATCAACATCTTCACATGTCATCTATCCGATTTTCTTTTCCCTGCAAAGAAGATATCAACGAGATGACTTCATGTGAGCAGGGAAAACATTGCGGTTCCTGCAAGCGCACAATCGTGGATTTCAGGAATAAATCAGCAGAAGAATTGGATCATTTAAGAGAAACAAATAAGCAGATCTGCGGCATTTTCTCCGAAAAACAAGTTGCCCAAGGGTATGAAAATTACCGGCAATTGGTTGCAACTACTGTTCTGACATTGGGAATTAGTGTATTATCCGCCAATATTCATGCACAGGAAGAAAGCAATCCGTTTAAATTTCCAGCTCCTGTCAGTAAAGACTCCGTTTCCATGAAGAATGAAAACATGCTCGTAGGAGTTATCATCGATGATTCCCCGGAATATCCAGGCGGAATGATAGCTATGCGGAATTTCTTTAAAGAGAATGTCATTTATCCTTCCGACAGTGTAGAAGGAAAAGTAGCCGTATCGTTCATCGTAGATACTTTGGGAAGAACACGAAACATACAAATCAGGAAATCACTCAGCCCTTTGGCAGATGCTGAAATAGTTCGTGTTGTCGGATTAATGGTTTTTAAACCCGCAACGCATGATGGCAAACCAATTGAATCTAAAATGAGTCTTCCCTTTACATTTCGATTAGAAAAAAAGGATTAAACCCAATTCTCAGGCTAAGCCTCAACCGTTCCCTTACTCGCCATGCGATAAGTATGAGACGAAAAAATGTGTCGGCGGGCAAAACGTTCCGGAGTTGCGGATTGCGTTAGTTTCTTGTATACGTTATTGGGAACACCGAAATATTCGAAGACCTGTCCGTTCAGGAACGTTACTTTCAGGGTCAAACCTTTGTAATGATAATCGGCAATCATCGACGTATTGATCGTTTCCTGGTATTCTTCGAGATTTTGTTCCAGGGTTTCCGGCGCAATACTCACCAAAAAATGGTACGCATCAATGATTTCCAGGCTTCGTTTTTCCGCTTCTGCTTTCAACGGATTGTCCTCCTGGAATTTATCCGGATGCCATTCTTTCACCAGTTTGCGGTAGGTTGTTTTTAATTGAGACAAACTGATTTCCTCTTCTACCTGGAAAAGTTTTTTGTACGATGCAATGCGCTTCATGGTTTTTTTATGGATTTTAAGACTGCAGGATTCCAGGATACTAAGACTGAAATTGCGCGTCTATTTTTCAATGTATTTTTAAGCTTTTAAATCAAACTTGTTTTTATTTCTTTGTTGAAAGGGAATTTAGAAACCGTTCAGATCCAATCCGTCTGTTTCTTCGAACGGAACCTGTTTTCCCATTTTCTTCTGGATAATTTTAAAATGGTGTTCGTCATCCGGGGTAACGAAAGTCAGCGCTTCACCGGTTGCTTCCGCCCTTCCCGTTCTTCCGATCCTGTGAACATAATCTTTCGGTGAACGCGGCAATTCATAGTTGATCACGAAAGGCAAGAACTCAATGTCAATTCCGCGGGAAATCAAGTCTGTTGCAACCAACACTTTCAAATGTCCGGCCTTGAAATTCCGCAGCACTTTGTTTCGTGCATCCTGGCTTTTCTTACTGTGAATCGCTTGCGCGTCGATGTTGTTCTTACGCAATTTCTCCACAACCTGGTCGGCCTTGAAGGTAGAACTCGTAAAAACCAACACTTGTTTCATTTTGCGGGAACGAATCAAATAACGCAATAAGGGTCCTTTTCTCGCATCAGAAACACGATAAGCAGTCTGCTGAATCAACTCAACCGAATCTTCTTTTGTTTCGATCTTCAACACCAACGGATCGTGCAATAAAATCTGCTCCACTTCCGAAACTTTGTCGTTTAAGGTTGCTGAAAACAACAAATTCTGACGTTTCTCCGGCAACCAGCCAATGATCCGCTGCATTTCTTCGCGGAAACCTAAATTCAGCAATTTATCCGCCTCATCCAATACAACCGATTTAACAGCGCTCAAGTGAACCGCATTCGATTCCGCCAGTTCGATCAAACGTCCCGGAGTTGCAATCAGAATGGAAACACCCATCATGGCTTTCATTTGCGGATTGATTGAAACACCACCGTAAACTGCCCTGATTTTTAAAGGCGTTGGAAATGAACGTGCAAAAATTTTGAAGACTTCTTCTACCTGGATCGCCAATTCACGCGTCGGAACGAGAATCAATGATTGAACATGTCGGTTTTTCGCTGCTTTTTCTTTCGAAAGCTGCGTCAGAATCGGCAACACATAACTCGCTGTTTTCCCGGAACCTGTCGGCGCGATTCCCAAAACGTCTTTCCCAGTCAGAATTGCCGGAACAGCCAAATCCTGGATTGGAGTCGGGCGCTCATAATTCATTTCGGTTAAAGCTTGGAGTAAAAATGGCGATAAGCCGAATGAAGAAAAAGACATCTGATTTATTTAAGAGTACAACGCTTGTGCTGAAGCTTCAGCGAAGGCACAAAGATAGGGAATTAGATTTTAGAACTTCAGGATTTTAAGATATTAGGATTTCAGGACTGTAAGATGCCAGGATATTAAGACTTCAGGATGTTAGGACGCTCGAAAGACTGGAAGAGACAAGACTTGATACCGGAAAACCAAAACAGTCTTGACTCTTAATTCCTGGCTCCAATTAAAGCTTTTCAAAAGACCGAAAGAGGTAAGACTTGATTCGAGAAAACCATATAGTCTTGACTCCTGATTCTTGACTCTCTTAGTCTAAATATCTCAACTCCCAACGATCGGCAACAGGTTTATCACGGATGGAATTTCTGCTAATTCACGAATTCTCGGAACATTGCGCTCTTTCTTGAATTTCACTTCCGGGTCGAAATGAATGGCCGTCCAACCTGCATTCAACGCGCCGATAATATCGGCTTTGAAATCGTCTCCGATCATAATCGCGTGCTCCGTGCTGCATTCCGTGATACGCTGCGCCTCCTGGAAAATTTCACGATGCGGTTTCGTTACCCCGATTTCCTCCGAGCATAAAACCATGTCGAAATATTCGCTGATTCCGCTTTTCGACAACTTAATATGCTGTACTTCCTTGAAGCCGTTCGTGATGATGTGCAAACGATAATCTTCCGCTTTCAATTCATCCAACATTTCAACAGCTCCCGGAAAAAGTGCCGTTTGCTGCGGGGAAAGCTCGATGTAACCTTCACTCATTTTCTTCGCCAGGTCATCATCGTGGATTCCGTGGTATTCCAGGGCTTTTTTGAAGCGGTTATCGCGTAATTCTTCTTTAGTCAGTTTTCCGTTTCCGTACTGATTCCATAAATCAGCATTGATACGGATATACGTGTGATGAAAATGCATGAAATGATCAATCGTGTCTCCGAGTTTCAAATCATCATACAAGTATTGAAGGGCAAAGCGTGAATTGGTTTCAAAATCCCAAAGGGTTCTGTCCAAATCAAAAAATAACTGACGTACTTTCATTTAAAATAATTCTTTTAAAGTATAAGCCAGGCCGGTTGTGATTGCTCCGTTCATGCAAATTCCCAGGATAATCAGCGGGAACGTGCGCTTATCCTTCCCATAGAACTTCGCTGTAACGATCGATCCTACAGGAACGGATAAAAATAAAGGAGCGTAAAATGCGATTCCGTAAATTCCGAAACGGTGTTTCAGTTTTACAATCAACTTATTGAATCGGGTGAATTTTCGTTTGATTTTCAACGGTGTTCCGTTGGTAATGGATTTATGCAATTCTGCCTGTCTCTTTTTGTAGGCACGAATCATAAAGTATTCACTGGAGAAATAGAAGATTAATGCTGCAACGATAGCCCCCGAAACGCAGGAAAGATAGGTTTCAAAAAAATTCAGTTTCATTCCGGGTCCGCCAAAAGGAGCAAACATGAATTTGATCATCGACAAACCAAAAAGAAAAAAATAAAGGTGCCACTGCATATTTTAGATTCTTAACATTTTACTCCATAAGCCAAATCTCCGGCGTCTCCCAACCCGGGAACGATGTAAGATTGAGCAGTTAACTCTTTATCAATTGCACCAACCCAGATACTGATCGTTTCGGGAAGATGTTTTTTCACGAACTCAATCGCTTCCGGAGCGGCAATTGCAGAAACGATGTGTACTTTAGCCGGCTTTCCTTGTTTTAACAAGGCTTTATAAACCATCACCATCGAACTTCCGGTTGCAAGCATCGGATCTGAAATAATCAGTGTTTTCCCGTCAATTGAAGGCGAAGCCATATATTCCACCTGGATATCAAAATCTTCAGCGGTAGTATGTTTCCGGTAAGCTGAAACGAACGCACTTTCCGCACGATCAAAATAATTCAGCAAGCCCTGATGCATCGGTAAACCGGCGCGCAAAATCGTTGCCAATACCGGCTGCTGCTTCAAACGGGGAACTTCCGCTTCTCCCAAAGGAGTTGTTACCAATTCCGTTTCATATTCCAGGTGCTTACTCACTTCATAAGCCAGGACCTCTGCAACACGCTCCAAGTTACGTCTGAAACGCATCGGATCGGTTTGTATTGTGCAATCTCTTAACTCACCCAAAAAGGTGTTAAAAATGGAGGTGGACTGACCCAAATTATAAATCATAGTCTTGAATATTGGAGGTAACTTTCACGCCTCTGTAATAAGGCTTTTTGCTTATCCACAAAGAAAATGAATAAAAGCAAACAAAGGAAATAAAAATGCGTTTTGTTAATGAATTTTAGCAGTTAAAAATAAGTACTAAACCAATCCTTAGATGTAATTTTGCAACATGGCCAAACAAAGCAAAATTGATTTCAGAATTTTCAGACGCTTATTAAAGTTTGCAAAACCTTACACAGGGCTTCTGATCCTGGCTTTTTTGTGTACTGTTTTACTTTCCGTAATCGGCCCTTTGCGCCCGATGATTATCGGAAATATGGTTCAGAAATACATTGTTGATGACGAAACCCGGAATCAGCAGTTGTTTTTACTTTGGACGCTGATCGTAGCCGGAATTCTTCTTTTCGAAGCACTGCTCCAATTCCTGAGCTCCTATTTCTCGAACCTGATGGCACAATCCGTCATCCGCGATATCCGCATCAAGGTATTCAATCATTTGTCGACCTTCCGCATGAAGTTCTTCGACCGCTCACCGGTTGGAGGTTTGGTAACCCGTGTAGTATCGGATATTGAAGCGATTTCGGAAGTATTCTCTTCGGGATTGATCGATATCCTGGGCGATTTGTTGATGCTGATTGTTGTGTTGGTTCTCATGTTTACCAGCAACTGGCAATTATCACTTCTTGCTTTGATCCCGATTCCGATCCTGATTTTTGCAACACGCGTTTTTGCGAAAGCCATGCGCAGAAGTTTCCAACAGGAAGGAACTGCGGTTCACCGGCTGAATTCCTTTGTCCAGGAACGTTTGACCGGAATGAATATCGTGCAGATTTTCGGAAGAGAGAAAATGGAATATGCCGCTTTCCAGGAAGCCAATAAAACGCACCGCCAGGCGCACGTAAATGCCGTTTGGGCTTTCTCGATTTTCTTCCCGGTTGTCGAATTCCTAAGTTCCCTGTCGATGTCGTTGCTCATTGTTTGGGCAGCTTTTTCACTTACCGGGCAAAATGCTTCGGATGTTAAATTGTTCGGAACGGTATTCAGCTTTACACTTTGGATCCAGATGTTGTTCCGTCCGATCCGGATGCTGGCAGATAAATTCAATATTCTGCAGCGCGGAATCGTGCGTGCCGATAAAGTATTCGAACTATTGGATACGAATGAGCACGTCCAGGAGTCGGGAAATATTACGCAGTGCGATTTCGAACAACCGTTGAAATTCGAACACGTTTATTTCAGCTACAAGGACGAAGAGTTGGATTCGGAAGAAAAAGATTGGGTTCTGAAAGACATCAACCTGACGATTCAGCCGAAAGAAACGGTGGCGTTTGTGGGAGCAACAGGAGCCGGGAAAACTTCTATCGTGAACTTATTGAGCCGCTTCTACGAATACCAGAAAGGAACGATTCACATCGGGGAAGTTGAACTGCGCGAAATCCACATGGACACGCTTCGAAAGAATATCGCCATTGTATTGCAGGATGTCTTCCTGTTTTCCGACACGATTCACAACAACATTACACTTGGAAATGAAGCAATCACGCGCGAAGAAGTCGTTGCAGCAGCAAAAGCCGTAGGTGCCGACAGCTTCATTGAAAAGTTGCCGAACGGATACGATTACCAGGTCGGAGAACGCGGAGGAGTACTTTCCGTGGGACAACGCCAATTGCTCGCATTCATTCGCGCCTATGTTTACAACCCACATATCCTGATCCTCGACGAAGCAACTTCCAGCGTTGACAACGAATCGGAACTCCTGATCCAACAGGCAACCGAACAACTCACCAAAGGAAGAACTTCCATTGTAATCGCGCACCGTTTATCCACTATACAAGCAGCAAACAAGATCATTGTTTTAGACAAGGGTGAAATCCAGGAAATGGGTTCTCACGACGAATTATTACGCAAAGATGGATTGTACAAAAAACTGCATTCCATGCAATTTACAAAGAAATGACAAACGAATTAGGATTAAAAATCGGTGGTGTTCCGGAACATTTTAATTTACCGTGGAGACTGGCAATCGAAGAAGGAAAATTCCAGGAAATCGGGTTGAATCTTCATTGGTCGGACATGAACGGCGGAACAGGCCAAATGATTCGAGGACTGGAAACAGGCTCGATTGATATCGCTGTTTTACTTACGGAAGGAATTACCAAATCCATTCTCCAGGGATTGGATGCCAAAATATTGGAAGTATACGTTGTTTCTCCGTTAAGCTGGGGAATTCACGTGCCGAACAAAGGAGAAATCAAAAAACCGGAAGACGTCGAGAATCAAACGTTCGCGATTTCAAGATACGGTTCGGGTTCTCATTTGATGGCTTATGTCATGGCTGATCAATACGACTGGAGCCTAGACAGTTTGAAATTTAACGTTATCGGGGATGTTTACGGCGGATTGTGGGCACTTGAACACAATGAAGCACAGGCATTTTTGTGGGAAAAATACACGACCTCTCCTTTTGTGGAACAGGGAAAATGTGATTATGTCGGAGACGTGGTGACACCGTGGCCTTGTTTTGTGATTGCTGTTCGCTCTGAAGTTGCTGAAAAGCATGGCGATTTGTTGAAGCAAATGTGTGAAATTGTCAACCGGAAAGCAGAGGAAGTCAAAAATCACCCGGGTTCTCCGGAAATGATTTCCTGGCGCTACAACCTTCCTTTGGAACAGGTGAAACGCTGGTTGTCCGAAACGGATTGGAATTACAAAGGGACGGAGTATCCGCTTGCGTTTGAAAAGACTACACATTACCTGAAAAAACTGAATTTACTTTCGGAAGAAGAAGCAGAAGACTGGGAAAGCAAGTTGTTTGTGTAATCGTCAACATACATAAAATACCTTTATAAAGCTGGGAGTTATTGTAAACTTTCAGCTTTATTTTTTTGTAGTATCCTGAAATTTTGGTGGTTATTCAATCCTGGCTATGATACAAATCCAGTACATTTACAACAAGTCATGAAACAGCAAGAAAAAATATCCGGTCAGCGTTTAAAAGCAATCATCGGCGGATCCATTGGAAATCTCGTAGAATGGTATGATTGGTATGCTTATTCCGCATTCTCTCTTTACTTTTCCGGAGCATTTTTCCCCGAACAAGATGAAACCGCTCAATTATTGAATACTGCAGGAATATTTGCCGTCGGATTTTTGATGCGGCCAATCGGAGGCTGGATGTTTGGCGGAATTGCAGATAAAATTGGCCGTAAACGAGCCATGACCTTATCCGTTCTGCTGATGTCGCTTGGTTCGCTGCTAATTGCTTTAACACCAACCTATCATTCAATCGGCGTGTTAGCTCCTGTTCTGCTTTTAATCGCACGTCTTCTTCAAGGGTTAAGCGTTGGTGGAGAATACGGAGTTTCCGCTACTTACTTAAGTGAAATGGCCACCGAAAACAGGCGCGGATTTTATTCCAGCTTTCAATATGTAACCTTGGTTGGCGGACAATTAATTGCGCTTGGAATTCAATTGATTTTGCAAAAATTGATCCTAACAGAAGCCCAATTGCATGATTGGGGATGGAGAATTCCCTTTGTGATCGGCGCTCTTTTAGCCGTTATTGCTTTGTATTTGCGCAGAAACCTGCATGAAACCGAAGCTTTTGAAGCCCAAAAAGAAAAGAAATCGGAAAAGAAAGGAACAATCAAAGCATTGTTACAGCATCCGAAAGCAGTACTTACAGTAGTTGGTTTAACACTTGGAGGAACACTTGCTTTCTACACATACACAACTTACATGCAAAAATTCCTGGTGAATACGGTTCATTTAAGTAAAGACCTGTCTACGCTTCTTTCGTTCATTACACTCCTTATTTTCATTCTTCTGCAACCGGCTTTCGGCGCGCTTTCAGATAAAATAGGAAGAAAACCCCTGTTGATCAGTTTTGGTATTTTGGGAACCATTTTCACCGTTCCGTTATTGACGGCACTCAGCAACACGCAATCCGTTTGGACAGCATTTTTCCTATTAATGGCAGCATTAATTATCGTGAGTGGTTATACCAGTATCAATGCCGTTGTAAAGGCGGAACTCTTTCCTGCGGAAGTTCGCGCACTGGGAGTTGGATTGCCTTATGCACTTACCGTGGCGCTATTTGGCGGAACAGCTGAATATGTGGCACTTTGGTTCAAAGAATCACAGCACGAATCGTATTTTTATTGGTACATCACAGGATGTATCGCCATTTCACTATTGGTTTACCTGACGATGAAGGATACCAAAAAGACATCACAAATCAACCAGGATTTAAAACCTGCGAAGACGGATTTGGATTGATTCTTTTTTAGAATATCACCAGAAGTTTTCCTCTAAAACATAAATTTCACCTGGAGTCTGCAATTAAAAGGCGTTCCGGGTGTGAAATGAATTTCCGATACAGGTTGGGATTCGTCTTTTAAGCGGGATTCCGTTAAAAACTGTGTTTCGTTCCATTCCACATTGAACAGGTTATTTACAATCGCTGTTACAACAAACGATTTACGCTGATAGCCCAACGTGAAATCGTTCACAAAATATCCTTTTGCCACCACACTTCTGTCTTCATTCGCCGCACGGTCTCCCATGTAACGGTAAGAAAGTGTTGCAAATAGTCCTTTTTTGAAATTCACCTGTACTTTTCCGTCGGAAGTGAACACAGGAGCCAGCGGAATATAGTTCTGACCTTTCGGTTCGTTCACCGAACGCGCATGAGAATAGTTCAGATTAGCATACAGGAACAACCATTTATAAGGCTGAAAGGTCAATCCGGCATCAAATCCCAAACGTTGAGAACGACCACTTGGCTCTACAATTCCCGCATCTCCAACGTATACAAATTCCTGTTCTGAAAGCAAATACCACAAAGCACCATTAAACAACAAATTCTTTGTAATCTTCCAGGTTGTTCCCAAATCTGTCCCCAAAGCAATCGGCAACGCTTTTTTGTTCAAATTATCCGATGAAAGCAACACGCGTGCATCGTTGGAATGGTAACCGATTCCGGATTTCAGGTACAACTGAATCCGATCCGTTGCATTGTACAGGAATGACAATTTGGGTAAAAACACTGTTTGAGACAAACTTTTTGGCTGATAAATACTGTCTTTCAGATTATTGTAGTAGAAGTTCACATTATCTGCACGCAAGGCAGCCTGGATCACAAAACGTTTGATTTCCAGTTTCCCGGAAACGTAAGCGAACAAGTTCGTTTCGTTGATATTTCCCAGTTGAACCTGGTTTCGCAGAAAAATACGCCCCGTGGTTTGCGCCAAACCGATGTTGTTGATATCGTCGTAGCGAAAACCACCGCCCCCGGTAAAACTAAAAAGCACATCGTCTTTTAAGGTCATCGTTTTCTTATATTCGGTTTTTCCACCGTAAATTTTTCGCTTTTCGTATTGGTGAATCTGGTCTCCGTTGACTGAATCTTCCAGGAAAAAGGTGAAGTTCGAGAAGAGTGAGAAATCGTAAACCGACATAAAAAAGTCGCTTTTCAAAGAAGAGGAAGCATTGATTTTTTGAATAACTCCCAATTGCACATTCGTCCGGGAAGTATTTCCACCTTCCGTATTGTCGATGGCTCCAAAACGCGAAATCGTGTGATTTTTCACTGCTCGTTCCGGAATCTGACCTGAAGCATTCCAGCTGCTTTCAAAAGTTGAGGCCGAAACCGTAATCTTGAAATTCGGAGAAACAATCCCGGTATATTTTCCATACAAATTGATCCGTTTGAAATCTTGCGGCGAATCGAAATAATTGTCGGTTTGAAGATAATCTGCTACGAAATAGGCATTGTTTTTTTGGTTTTCAAGTATTTTGACTCCAGCTGTAATCTTTTTATGATGAAACATCCCGTATTCTCCCGAAACGAAACTTTTTGCCAGCTGTTCCCGCGTTTGAAAATCAACTGATCCCGCAGTCGCTAAATTACCTTTAGTGACATCATAAGGTCCTTTTTCAAAGTTGATTTTATCGACCGTTTCCGGGATCACGAAATGAAAATCGGCATATCCCTGGCCATGTGCGTGAGAAACCATATTCACCGGCATTCCATCTACTGAAAGCGCCACATCCGTTCCATGATCAATATCAAATCCGCGCAGAAATAATTGTTCCGCCTTTCCGCCCCCGGCATGCTGTGCAACAAACAGCCCCGGAACCAATGTCAGTAATTCCTGCGCCGAACGAACGGGTTGCAAAGTCAAGTTAATATTCGCCGTTTGTGTTAGCTGCGTTTTATTCCCGGTCACTTTTACTTCGCTCAATTCGGTGGTATTGTCAAACAATTGAAAGAGTGCATTTTTTTCAAAGTATGTTTCGCTGTCGATTAAAAACACACGTTTTTGGTATCCCTGGCTTTCAATTGAAATCGAATCTCCCAAATGGATATCCGTTAAAACAAATTCGCCCAAACCATTGGTCATGGCATATTTTGCAGTTCCCAACAGGCTTACTTTCGCGCTTTGAATTCCCTGGGATTGCTGATCAATGACAATTCCATTGATTCCGTGAGAAAACCCCTGATGCGAAAGAAGAAGTATGACAAACAGAAGTCCCAATCGCTTGCCGCTTAAGGCAAAGAAGTCAATCTTTTTCATAGTGTAAGGTTTAAAAAGGTTCGAATCAGGAAATCATCTTTTTCGCACGATCAGCAAATAAATGGTCCTGGTACGGATCAATGGCAAATGCTTTTTTGATTTGTTTCACATTATTCGTGATCAAACCGGCAATACAATACAATTCGGCATCCTGCTTTTTGGTTTTCATCGCAATTTCAACGTGTTTTTCGGCATTTTTCAAATCTCCGTTGGCATAATAAGCAAAAGCCAATAAACGATTGACATCAATGTTATTCGGACGCAGTTTGTACTCTTTTAATCCAAGTTCCAATGCCCGTTTGTAGTCTTTTTTGAAGTCCAGCAAGAAGAATGCATACTCCATATTCACGTTGTGACCTGATTCAATATCTTCCTGGAACATGGATTCGATTTTAGGAATCAATCGTTTCACCTCATCTTGTTTGCCTTGTTTTTGATACAATTTAGCCTGATCCATGATGAAGCTGATTTCCGGAACCGCATTTAACGCAATGGTATACAAAGAATCTGCTTTTTTGTAATTCCCGAGTTTTCCTTCAACACTTGCCATCCCGGCAATCCCAAACGGGTAATTCGCTCTTTCTTTTGCGGAAAACTGATAATAAGCCATGGCAGAATCCAACTGGTTGTGATTTTCGAGCATTTTTCCCATCGTAACGATTGTCCAGCATTTGTATTCCGAATAAGGTGCTCCGGCTTCAATGGCTTGTTCCATCGACTTGATACTTCCTTTCATGTCTCCGTAAATTTCACGCAGGTAGGAGATACGGCTGTACGAGCGCAAGTCCGGCCGGATAGAAATCATTTTATCGCAATTCTTAACCGCTTCTTTGTAATTTCCGATCTCCACATTTGCATCAACCAACACACCGTAAATTCCGGAATTGGTATTATTCAAAGCCAGTGCTTGTTTTCCTGTGACCAAAGCATCGTTGAATTTATGTTGTGATAATTGCACCGTTGATTTATAAAAAAGTGCTGTGAAGTGCTGATCCGGAGTCATTTTACTCGTATCCTTCAATGTTTCATTCAACGTAAGTAATGCTGCATTGTAATAGTACGGATGTTCACCGGTAACCCGTGCTTCGTAAATGTAAATTTCAGACAGTTTGATCAGGCTTTCAATTTTTGTTTTCTCGATTTCAGCCTCGAATGAAAGTTTGTTGAACTTTTCCTTGATCTTCAAAAATTCATCATACGACAAGTCTTTTTCACGCTCCAATAGCGGAGGGATCTGAAAACCTTGTTTCACCGCAACCAATGTTTCATTTTCTTCTTTTTCTTTGGGTGAACCACAGGAAGAAATAATGGAAGTTGTAATCAGGAAAACCGCAATACAAATTGCATCAAAAGTGTAATTATTTTTTTTCATAACTCGTAGTATTTGATATCGTTAGCAACGAACTGAATCAGATACGTTTGGGAACAAGATTTGGATTTTCTAACAGCGTTTTTAATAAAAAACGTCGGGGTGAAAAATTTTTCACCCCGACGTTTTCTTTCAAATCAATTTAAGATTTGATCACTTTCACCAGTTTACTGGCTTTTCCTTTCGGTCCTTTAATATTAATCCGTGCATAGTAAATACCGCTCGACAACTGTGCTGTCGTATATTCCTGCATGTATTTACCGGAACTTTGTTTCACACTTGGTAAAACCGTTCCAACCAGCTGACCGGATGATGTATACAGAATAATTTCAACCTGCGCATCGGAATTCAATGTGTATTCAAAGTTTACCGAATTTGTAAACGGATTCGGATAGGCTTTGATTTTGTACTGATCCGTGTCGGGTTTATTTTCAGTCAACCCAACAGTTGTTGACGGAGGAAGGATCGCAGGCTGCATATAATTATATGCTTTTCCCAAACAATTGTCTGTACCGCGATGAGGCGCCGCAACATAAGGAAATGATCCTGAAAAAGCAACATCATTCGCTTCCACCCCTGTCGAATAAGTTAAAACGCCCAACAGATCCGGTGTCACCGGGTTTGGTCCGCCAGCCGTGTAATCGTCGTACCACAATCCAATTGCTGCCAAAACCACTCCGCTAACTGCCTGTAACTCGATGCGTGTAACATCATCCTCCAGGCGACGCCCGTTGGGGAATCCATCCATATTCGGGATAAATTCCAGGTTCGCTGTTGTATTGTATGGCGCCTGAGTCAGGCCTAAAACCGCAGCATAAACCAATCCCAGGGAATTAAAATTCGGGTCGTTTCGCGGAGTTGCCGGAACTGCCATGTTCAAACGCAACATATCACCGAATGTCGGCAGGAAATTATTGATGAATGGTTTCCCCGTCGCCAATGGATTGCCGTTTTTCCCAGTTGCTAATTGATAAGGCGCCAGGTTCGGAACTCCCGTGTAAAAAATCGGCAATAAATCCACAGAACGTGGTTTTCCCTGGCGAAGTAAATAATTCCCGAAAAGATTGGTATCAATTGCCGTACCTGCACCCGCATTCGTAGCACGTAAAGGCCACAAACCATCGTGTGTATTTCCGAAATCAAAAGATTGCAAGGAATTGCGCTGAATTCTCAATGGTGCGAAAGCCGGAACTGCTCCACCAAACAAATCATCATCCATGTACAACCCCAATTCAGGATTACAGAAGTTGTCTTCCATCACCGGATTTTCGTTGTATGGAGTTCGTGAATTCCACTCATCTTTTTGTCCAAGCGGAATTACTGCTTCATTCGTCAGCGGCATTCCCAAACGGGAAACCTGGATCCAGTTTCCGGATTCTGCAAATGTCCCGGTCGAAGGATTCAAAGTACGCGTTTCCTGGCGGCTTGCTGATGCCCAAACACCGATCACATAATCACCGTCCAAAATATTCGCAGCGGCGCTTACCGGCTGGCCATTTTTCTGCAATACAGAAACCGGAACCTGGATAGCAATCGTACTGACATTCAAACATTGTAATCCATCCTGGGGTGTTCCTCCATTTTGACGCGGTGCATCCCCGAGGTCAAAAATACCACCCAAATCCACAAAGAACGGATCATCGACAGGCCCGCAGAACACCTTTTCATTCATGGCTGTCGTTTCGATTGCATCATTCATGAGGTTTTGATAAGAATCTCCCAAACCAACCACATTGTTTTCAATGGAGCGCGGACCGATATTCGGCGGAGGTACAACTCCTCCGTTAATTACCGTTGCAAACGGGCCACCGTTGATACTACGCTCCATCAGATAGGTTGTTTTGTGATTTTCAGCACCCAGGCGAATGTCAAAGAACGTCGTCGGGTCTTCGTTTGTCTGAGTAAAAGTGAAGCGATAAGTGATATCATCTCCGGCAGTTCCATCGTTTTCAATGTGAATCTCATACCGGATATTTTCACCGAAACTGTAGTAATTCGGTCCTCCAAACGGAACTTGTAAGGGAACATAATTCGCAATAATGGTAATCGAATTCGGATCATTCGGGCTTTTGAAAGCGTACAAATCCGTATTATCTGCAAGCGGATCGTTTGCAATCAGCGGGGCCTCTCTGTGACTCGAAGCGAAGACCGTTCCGAACGGAAGCACCACAAACAAATATTTAATTAAATTTTTCATCTTTTAAAATTTTAGTGTGAAACTTCGGTTTAGTCTTTCCCTACCCAAGGGGAGGCTACATATGGAAACGACGTTTTGAATGCCGCATCATTGTGTTCTACTCCTGTGGAATAACTTAAGACATTCAAAAGAAGATTTGTTACCGGTGATTGTGTTGTTGATGAAGCATCGTAATCATCATACCATAAACCAACCGCTGCCAAAACAACACCGCTTACTGCCTGCAATTCAATGCGTGTGACATCATCTTCCAGGCGTCGTCCGTTCGGGAATCCGTCCATATTCGGAATAAACTGGATATTCGTTGTCGTATTATAAGCCGGATCTGTCAATCCCAAAACCGCCGCCTGAACCAACCCCAAAGAACTGAATGCAGCACTGGATCTCGGAGTGGCCGGAACCGCCATATTCAAACGCAACATATCACCTCCACTCGGTAAGAAATTACTAATGAAGGGTTTTCCCGCGGCTAAAGGGTTTCCATTTTTCCCGGTAGCTAATTGATACGGTCTCATATTTGGTACTCCCGTATGGAAAATCGGCCATAAGTCAACGGAGCGCGGTTTTCCAGCAGCAGGTAATAGCAAAGTACCGAAAACAGCATCGTCCAATGCAGTTCCGGCAACAGCTGCCGAACCTTTCAGAGGCCATAAACCATCTTTTCCGTTTCCAAAATCAAATCCCTGAAGGGAATTGCGTTGAATGCGCAGACCTGCAAAAGCCGGAACTGCTCCACCGAACAAACTATCGTCCATGTACAAAGCCAATTCCGGATTGTAGAAGTATTCATCCAATGTTGTTTCCGCCAGTTCCTGGTACGGAGTCAATGAATTCCAGAAATCTTTTTTCCCAACCGGAATAACCGCTTCATTGGTCAAAGGCATTCCCAAACGGGAAACCTGTACCCAGTTTCCGGCGTAACTTTGTCCGCCGGCTGTAAGCGTACGGGTTGTTTGGCGGCTTGCCGAAGCCCATACCCCGATCACGAAGTTCGGATCCAGAATATTCGCAGCAGCAGAAACTCCCAAACCATCTTTTTGTAAAACAGATACCGGAATTTTAATCGCGATTGAATGTGTATTGAATTTTGCCAGCCCATCTCTAACGACACCGCCGTTATTCTGACGCGGAGCATCGCCCAAATCAAAAATTCCACCCAGATCCACAAAGAACGGATCGTCTGAAGGACCACAAAATACCTGGCCGCCCTCCGGAGTCGTGTAAATGGAACTTGCGATCAAATCCTCATACGATGCGGCATTCAAACCCACCGGACCATTGATAGACCGATCACCGATGTTTGGTGGTGGAACTGTTAATCCGGTCATAAAGGTGGTGAACGTTGCTCCTCCGTCCGTACTTTTCTCGATCATGTAGGTTGTTTTCAGGTTTTCCTGGCCTAAGCGAATATTGAAAAAAGTAGTAGGATCTCCGTTCATTTTAGTGAACGTGAAACGATATGTAATATCATCTCCCGGTGTTGAAGCATCATTGTCTACATGGATTTCATACCGAATGTTTTCGCCGAAACTGTAGTAGTTCGGGCCGCCGTTTCGAAATTCGGTCGGAATGTAATTGGCAATGATTGTAATTGAATTCGGATCATCGGGGCTTTTGAATGCATACACATCGGTGTTATCCGCCAATGGGTCATTTGCAATCAAAGGTGCTTCTCTGTGACTCGAACCGTAGCTTAGCGAAGCCATGCTTCCAGCTAAGATAAACGAGAATAAGATTTTTTTCATCCTTTTCATAATTAATTAGTAAATAGTTTATTGTCCCTTCAATGGAACCTGAGACGACCTACATACGCACGAACTAAAAATTTAGATTTTTTAACGGTTGTTTTTTTGCTTCGACCAGGAAATACCTGCTGAAAAAAGTTTAGAAACCCCTCGTTTTAATCCGCATACCGATCGTATTCTACCGCTCACCGATTTCCTGTTTCCAAACCGGAATGACGCAACTAATTTTGATTCGCAAATAAGTGTTAAAACTTTGAGTTCTTTTGGTTCGGTATTTTCAGAACTAAAAAAACCAATTAATTTTGCTGACGAAAAGTCCTGTAAATGAAACAACAGGATCAAATGAAAAGAAACATGACAAACATTCAATTGACCCAGGAGCAAAGAGAACTCATTGAAAGAATGGGAGTTTTCTACGAGCAACACGGAATTCCTCCAATGGAAGGTCGCATTATGTCTCTTCTCATCGTCTGCGATGAGCCCGAACTAACTTTCTACCAGATTCGCGAGCTGTTGGGAATTAGTAAAAGCACTACCAGTTCTGCATTGAATACGCTCTTGCTTACTCAACGAGTGATTTACAGAACAAAACCGGGAGACCGGAAACGCTATTTCGCAAGTAACATTTTGCAGTGGCAGGAAAGTTTTACGGATAATTTTCAGAAGTTCTTCGACGTGATCAAAATCATGAAGGAGGCTTTAAACCAACGGACACCGGAAACTCCGGAATTCAATCAAAAAATGGCCGAATTTATTGAATTCACCGAATACCTGAGTATCGAATTTCCACGACTTTACCAGGAATGGTGTAACCGCAACACAAACAATGACAAAAACAACTAGTATGAAGGAAAGAACACACAATCATCGCCTGAGCTTACTGATGCTCCTCGCCTTTCTGGCCGGAAGCATGAGCTTTGTCGGGGCGCAACAAAGCCCCATGACTTTGCAGCAGTGCGTGCAATATGGCCTGACAAAAAATGCCGGCGTACTGAAATCAAAGCTGGAAATGGATCTTACGGACGAGAAACGAAATGAAGCACGTTCGGGATACTTGCCACAGGTAAGCGGATCTATCCAGGTAATGGATAATCTCAAACTGCAGACATCGATTCTTCCCGGAGAATTGATCGGGCAACCGGGAACCCAGGTTCCTGTTCAATTCGGTACAAAGTACAACACCAGTGCCGGAATTGACGCAAAGCAGGTGATCTACGACCAATCATTGATTTACGGTATGAAACTGACTGAAAAGAGCACGAAGGTTTCTGAAATCAATGCGCGAAAAACGGAAGAGCAATTAATCTACGACATTGCGAGCGCTTATTATGCAGCACAGGTTTCATTCACACAAAAAGAACTGGTTAAATCAAACCTGATCCAGGTGGATTCGTTACTTAAGATCACCAAAATTCAGTTTGATAACGATGCAGCAAAACAACTGGATTTGGATAAACTGACGGTTAACCAAACCAATCTTCAAACGGAATTGGCAACCAGCACTTCCAACTATGAAAAACAGCTGATTTTATTGAAGTATTACATGGGAATGCCGCTTGACGCTGCAATTGAAGTACCTGTTATTGATATGCAGGAACAATCGGCTCCGTTGATCAATACCGAAACACTGAACAACACGGACCTGGAATTACTTCAGGCGCAACGCGGTGTTTACTCTGTAACTTTACAGCAAATCAGAGCGGGTTACCTGCCTTCATTGTCCCTGAATTTTCATTCTTCCGTACAGAATCAGCAAAATACCCTGCGCATGTTTGAGAAAGGCGCACGCTGGTTTCCGAACACGTACCTCGGAGTGAGTTTAAACATCCCTATTTTCGATGGTCTTTCGAAAAATTCACGGGTGAAACAAACCAAAATTCAAATGGAACAATCGGAATTGGAAGAGCAGTACCTGGCTGAAAACCTGAAAATGCAGCGAGCAAACGCAAACAATACCCTGAAAACAAACCAGGCGGCGCTGGCAAGTCAACAGCGCAATATTGAACTGGCTCAAAAAGTATATGAAATAACACAAGCTCAATTTGTTGGAGGAATCGCAACGATGACAGACATCGTCAATGCGGAAACTTCTTTAAGAGACGCACAAACCAATTATTTACGCGCATTGATCCAGGTAAAATTGGGAGAACTTGATCTCATCAAAACAACCGGAAATATTCGATCATTAAACTAAGAACAACTCATGGAAAAGCAAGAACAAACGAAAAAGAAAGGCGTATTCAGACGAATCATTTTACCGATTCTGATTGGAGTTGTCCTGCTCTTTGTTGTCATCAGCAAATTGGGAAGCAACAAGGAAAAAATGGATGCAAATGCTTCCATTACAGATCAGAAAATGACCATTTTCCCCGTGACGATTGCAAAACCGGCAATGGAAACGGTTTCACAGGATTTCGAACTAAACGGAAATTTCATTCCGGATCATCAGTTGAGTTTTGTCTCCGAAACTGCCGGCCGGGTGAGAACTTTAAGTATTGAAAACGGTGATCACGTAAAAGAAGGACAAGTCATTGCAACGTTGGATAACGAACAGATCCGCATTGACCTGGCTTTGGCAAAAACAACACTTGACAAAGCAAAATCAGATTTGGAGAAGTACGAACGTATGGTCGTAAGCGGAGCTGTAAACAAACAGCAGGTGGAAGAAATGCGCATGACCATGAACACTGCTGATGCAAAAGTGAAAACCTTGCAGCGCGATTTGAAACTGACAACGATCGTTTCCCCTATTTCAGGAGTTGTATCAAATGTCACGATTGAAAAAGGAAGCTACTTGTCTCCCGGAACAGCAATCGCAGACATCGTGGACATCAAATCTCTGAAAATGAGCGTGAAATTACTGGATGCACAAGTGGTTCGCGTGAACGTTGGTCAACCGGTAAATATCGTTCCTGATTTATATACACAGTCTGTGATTCCGGGAAAGGTTGTTTCGGTTTCACCGCAAGCAGACGGGTCCAAGAAGTTTGATACGGAAATCCGCTTTACAAATCCTGCAAAAACACCTTTGAAATCCGGAATGACCGGAAAAGTGAAGTTCACTTTCGGTGGAACAAAAGAAGCATTGACTATTCCCATCAAGTGTTTGGTTGGAAGTATCAAAAATCCGAAAGTATTTGTGGTTCAGGATGGAAAAGCGAAACTGACGAAAATTGAGATCGGTGCTGTGGACGATGATAAACTGGAAATCGTATCAGGTTTAACACAAGGAATGCAGGTGGTGAAAACAGGACAGTTGAATATTGACAACGGTTCAAAAGTTAAGATCATCAAGTAAGGCAATAGTAACTCAGGTAACAGGCAATCACTCACAGTGAAGAGAAATGCAGCATTTGTATAAACTCGCTCATGAGTATTCCCTATTCCCGCAAAAAAATAAGATATGTCTATTACAGAATTAGCCATAAAAAGACCCTCGTTAATCGTGGTGATCTTTTCAGTGCTTGGTTTTCTTGGAATCCTCAGTTATTCCAAGCTGAACTACGAACTGATGCCGAAGTTCTCCATTCCCGTAGTAACGATTACTACGCAATATCCGGGGGCTTCTCCTTCGGAGGTTGAGAACTCGGTGACCAAGAAAATTGAAGACGCACTTTCAGGAGTTGAGAGCCTCGACGATATCCAATCTACTTCCATGGAAGGTATTTCTTCCGTCGTGCTACTGTTGAAAAATGATGCAGATCCGGATAAAGCATTGCAGGAAGCTCAGCGGAAAATAAACGCGATTTTATCTACTTTACCGGAAGAAATTCTTTCACCTTCACTCGGAAAATTCTCTTTCGATGAAGCACCGATTATGAGTGTCGGTGTGACAGCGAATATGCCTCCGACGGAACTTTACTCATTGGTAAAAGACGACATTTCCCCTTCCCTTGCCAAAATGGACGGAATGGCGCAAATTACCATGGTTGGTGGTGAAGAACGCGAAATTAAAGTCCAGGTAAATCGCGAAGCGTGTGAGAATTATGGAATTTCCATTCTCCAGGTTACCAATGCCATTCGCAATGCCAACCTCGAATTACCGACCGGTAAAGTAAAAGGCGACGACAGCCAGGCTTTGGTTCGCTTGCGCGGAAAATACAAAGACCTGAAAGAGTTAAACGACCTGATTATTTTGACAGATCCGAAAACAGGATCTCCGGTACGTTTGAACGAGGTGGCAACTGTTACAGATGCTTCGAAAGAGATTAAAACATACAACCGGATCAACGGAACGAATTCGCTTGGTTTGCAGATCATGAAGCAAACGGATGCAAACGCTGTAAAAATCAGTAAGAACGTAAAAGAAGAATTTCAGAAACTGGAAAAGCAATACAAGAAACAGGGATTGAAATTCGAGATTTCTTCCGACTCTTCCGACTTTACGCTTGCAGCGGCTGATGCGGTTGTTATGGACCTTGGTCTTGCAATTTTCATCGTAGCATTAGTGATGTTGTTATTCCTTCACAGTGTGCGGAATGCCTTCATCATCATGATTTCCATTCCGGCATCGTTGATTTCCGTTTTCATCGCCATGTATTTGCTCGGATTCACGATGAACTTAATGACTTTGCTTGCAATTTCATTGGTAGTCGGAATCTTGGTCGATGACTCGATTGTAGTACTCGAAAACATCTACCGTCACCTTGAAATGGGGAAAGAACGTAAAAAAGCCGCATTGGAAGGTCGAAATGAAATCGGGTTTACGGCAATGGGGATTACATTGGTAGACGTCGTAGTATTCCTTCCGCTGACCATGGTAGGTGGTTTGATCTCCAACCTGCTTTCGCAATTCTCGTTGGTAATCGTGATTTCGACCTTGATGTCCCTGTTCGTTTCCTTTACCTTAACGCCGCTTTTGGCATCGCGTTTTGCAAAGGAAACCAAGTTGACCAATAAAACCTTAGGTGGACGAATCGTAATGACTTTCGAACGCATTCTGAAAAACATCACGACTGCTTACGGTCGTATGTTAACAGTTGCATTGCGCAGAAAACGTTACATCATTATCGCAGCAGCAGTTGGAATTATTGCTATTCCGGTAATGCTCGGACCATACATCGGTGGAGAATTCGTGAGCCAGGGTGACCGCGGGGAATTTGTTATCTCATTGGAATTACCTCAAGACGCTACGATTCAACAAACCAATGCAACGGTTCAGCGCGTGGAAGATTACTTATTCAAAGATCCGCAGGTAATCAACGTATTTACAAGCGTTGGTACAGCAAGCGGAAACATGGGATCATCCAGTAATGCTAACAACAAGGCTCAGCTGACGGTGAAAATCATCGACAAGGAAAAACGCGATAAATCTGCAGCAATCATCGCCCAGTTGATGAAACAGGATTTGGAAAACATGCTTCCGGATGTGAAAGTAAACTCAGCGGCTGTGGGAATTATGGGGGGAGCTGATGATGCACCGATCCAGATTGCGGTAACCGGAAACGACATGGATTCCAATTACGTGGCCGCTTCCAAAGTGATGGAGAAATTGAAATCCATCAAAGGAACCGCCGAAGTGAAAGTATCCGTTGAAACCGGAAACCCGGAAATCACTGTGAACATTGACCGCGACAAAATGGCCGAGCTGGGATTAACCATGAATACTGTTGGCTCGACCTTACAGATGTCGTTTAACGGAGACGATAATTCCAAATACACGGAAGGCGGAAAGGATTACGATATTTTGGTAAACTATGACGATTTCGACCGGAAAAGTATCCAGGATGTGAAAGACGTTTACTTCATCAACGACAAAGGAGAACAGATCAAACTGAGTCAGTTCGCCAGAATCGGTAAAGCAAGCGGGCCTTCCAAACTGGAGCGCAAAAACCGGATTCCTTCCATTACTGTTACTTCACAGGTATTGGGAACATCCAGCCAGCAGGTAACGGACGAGTTTGCGAAAATGATGGAGAAAGATCCGCTTCCGAGCAACACGGTTTACAGTTTTGAAGGAGATGCGAAAAACATGGCGGAAGCATTCGGAAACCTGCTTTTGGCGATTCTTGCTTCGATCCTGTTCGTTTACCTGATCATGGTTGCCTTGTATGATTCGTATGTGTATCCGTTCGTTGTCTTGTTCTCTATTCCATTGGCGATTATCGGAGCTTTGCTTGCATTGGCATTGGCGATGGAACCAATCAGTATCTTCTCGATGCTTGGTATGATCATGCTGATCGGATTGGTAGCGAAGAACGCGATTTTGATTGTCGACTTTGCGAACCAGAAGAAAGCTGACGGACACAACACCGTGGAAGCGTTAATTATTGCGGGGCAGGCACGTTTACGTCCGATTTTGATGACGACACTTGCGATGGTTTTCGGTATGATGCCGATTGCTTTTGCTCACGGAGCCGGAGCTGAATGGAAAGCAGGATTGGCGTGGGTATTGATCGGTGGTTTGACCAGTTCCATGTTGTTGACCTTGATCATTGTACCGTGTGTTTACCTGATCTTCGACATTTTCAAACGTGAAATTTCAAATAAAAAAGCCAGAGCCTTGCTCAAAGAAGTTGATGTGGTTGCACTAGGGCACGAGTACGATCATAATTAACAACCAATAACCAACGAAAATGCCCCGGCGATATGTCGGGGCATTTTTTGTTCAAGTACTTTACATTAAAGTAAATCTTCAATTCTTTCTACCAGGATTTAGCATCCCGTTGTGCTTTCTTTTGCCGTTTTTGATTTCGCTTCACACTTTTGCGTGCTTCTTTGGATTGACGTGCCCAAAATGCCTTTTTGGATTTCTTCGCTTCTTTCTTTGCAGCCTTTGCTTCCTGCTTCCGGCGTTTCGCAATGGTTTTCTCTGCTTTCGCTACCGATCCGTCTTGCGCATAGGATGATTCCACTGATCCTCCACCAAAAATAAACAGTCCGCACAATAGAAACAGTTGTAAAATCGTTCTTAACTTCATAATTTTATCATTCCAATAAAGTCAAGTGAAAATACGAATCTTTTTATTGATTTTAATTCTTACGGGTGTTTCTTGTAAAAAAAACAGAACACATCCTGTTCCGAGTATTGCTTTCGACTTTTCGATTGACATGACGCTTCCGAGCTACCAGGATTTAAACAGTGTGGGCGGATGGGCTTATGTTGCCGGAGGAATTAAGGGAATCATCGTTTACCGTCAGTCGACAGATGTGTTTGTTGCTTGGGAACGCATGTCTCCGGAAGATCCCGACAATGTTTGTGCAACAGGACTTACTCCCGATTCAACAAACTTCTTACAATTATACGATCCGTGTTCCAGCGCACGTTTTTCCATGTATGACGGTTCCCCGATCGCCAACTCCAGTTGGGGCTTACGGAAATACCAGGCTTTGTGGAACGGAAGTAATTTATTGCGGATTTACAATTAGAACATCTCACTTTTTCTGTCCTTCTCGATACATCCCGTACGTCAATTCGAGTAGGCAGCTTTGCTGACGTATCGAGAATAATGGACGGGATACTCGAAGTGACAGAAAAAACTTACTATTTCTTTTCAGCTTCTGTTTTCCAGATCTCCACGTAGGAATTCGAATTCCGCGGGTTGATGCCATGTAAGAATTTATCTACAAATCCCGGTTGAATCTGGGCTTCCAGGTGCATTTTCGGATAGATCACTTTGAAGGTATCGATCCGTTGTTCCAGGTTTTTCTCCCCGAAAAAGAAAATGTAATCCTTCGGTACAGCTGTGTAGTAACTCGCCGGATTAATGGTATCCGTGCTCCAGCGCTCCATCACTTTATAGTCCCATTTCCCGGAATAGAAAAACGGCATCATTTCAGGATTGGTCTCCCCGGTTGCTTCGATCAGGATTTCTTCACCTCCATGTACTTTTCCATGCAAGGCATACATAGTGTTCACGCGGGATTTCTTAGACGGCATCACTGTAACAATGCAAAACAAGGGAACATTCAGAATCCAAAACGCCACCCAGGATACTTTCCAGAATCCGTTCCAGAATTTCCGTTTTCGAAGTTGTTCTATTCCAAGAAACACCAGGATCAAAACCAATGGGAAAATCGTCAGGATGAAGCGTTCCTGCCTGTTCGGGAAGATCGTGTGAAAAAGCAGGAATACAAAAGTGGGAATAAACAAAATGAGGTATTTCTTAGCTGCTTTGAAGTATGCAATTAAAGCAAGAATTCCAAGTGGGAACAATAAGAAACCAAAAAGCACGTAGAAATACATGAAATAATTTTTGTTGCTCATGTAGCGCGTTCCTTCATTCATGTTGTAAACAACATATCCTTTGAATTCTGCAAAGGGATATCCCCAGATGAAATAATCGACCAGTCCCTGTGTCAGCAGAAACATGACTAACGAACCGGCAGTCATAAGAATCAATTTTCTCCACTCCATCTTGATCAGGTAATAGATTCCCAATCCAACTGCATAAATCGCGATCTGGTAACGGAATGAAATGGCCACACCGATCAATAATCCGGCAAAAAACAAGGCCCATTTGCGGTTTTCCTGTAAACTCAGCCAAACCGCCCACATTAGGAACGGAATACTCACCACTTCCACCAGGTTTCTTACGGATAAGAACGGCATTGCCCACAAGAGAGCCAGAACCCAGCCCACATAACTTGCGGTCTTTTTGTTGGAAAGCTTTTCTGTAATAAGGTACCCGAAACGGATAACAAGTAGTGAGAATAATGCGTGAATAATGCGGTTGATCAGCATCAATAATTTCGGATCTGAAATTCCGATTGCTTTCATGAATGCAAAATAGAGGTAGTTCAGCCCGACATAGGTAAAGCTATGTCCTTCCGGCGCAGCTCCAGCAGGTTTGTTCCATGGAAGCCAGTGATTGTAATCAAATCCGTCTGCCCAGGAACCTGCAGCCTCGATCACCAAAAAGTGATCATCATGCATAGCATATCCTTCGGAAAAAATAGCCGCAATCAAACGGACGATCAATCCGACAAATAAAATTGTCTTTAAGGAAGTCCAGTCGAGGACTTTAATTCTTTCAGAAAGTTGCATGAAACAAAATTAGTGAATCTGTCAGATTAAGCAATAGGAATGGGTTCACTTCTTCGGGTTCAGTGCACGGCACGTCCAAGGGGATTAATCCCCTTGGAACGCGCGTGCGTATGGGGATGAAACAAAAAAAGGAACCTCAAACGAGATTCCTTTCTTCTATAAATTTTACTATTTCTTAATATCTGTAAGCATCCGATTTGAACGGACCTTCTACAGTTACTCCGATATAAGCCGCTTGTTCCTGTGTCAATGTTTCCAATTCCACACCGATTTTAGCCAAATGCAAACGAGCTACTTTCTCATCCAAATGTTTTGGCAACACGTATACATCGTTCTCGTAATTTTTGTGGTTTTCCCACAATTCCAACTGAGCCAATGTCTGGTTTGTAAATGAATTCGACATTACGAATGACGGGTGACCAGTTGCACAACCAAGGTTCACCAAACGTCCTTCAGCAAGAATAATCACATCGTTTCCTTTTACATTGTAAATATCAACCTGCGGCTTCACTGTAGATTTTGTAGAACCGTAGTTTGCATTCAACCATGCCATATCGATTTCGTTATCGAAGTGACCGATGTTACAAACGATCGTTTTATCTTTCATTTTCTCGAAATGACGACCCATTACGATATCTTTGTTTCCTGTAGTTGTTACAACGATATCTACATTGTGAACTACATTATCCAATTTTTTCACTTCAAATCCGTCCATTGCAGCCTGCAACGCACAAATCGGATCGATTTCAGTAACGATTACACGAGCTCCCGCACCACGCAATGAAGCCGCAGAACCTTTACCAACATCTCCGTAACCACAAACAACAGCCACTTTTCCAGCCATCATCACGTCAGTTGCACGGCGAATTGAATCTACCAATGATTCTTTACATCCGTACTTGTTATCGAATTTTGATTTTGTTACGGAATCATTTACGTTGATTGCCGGCATCACCAAAGTTCCGTTTTTCTTACGCTCGTACAAACGGTGAACTCCCGTTGTAGTTTCTTCGGATAATCCACGGATATCAGCTGTCAACTCAGGGAAACGGTCAAACACCATGTTTGTCAAATCACCTCCGTCATCCAAAATCATGTTCAAAGGTTTTCCGCCTTCAAATGCAAATAATGTTTGTTCGATACACCAGTCAAATTCCTCTTCATTCATACCTTTCCATGCATAAACAGGAATTCCTGCAGCAGCGATTGCAGCAGCAGCGTGATCTTGTGTAGAGAAAATGTTACAAGAAGACCAGGTAACCTCTGCTCCAAGCTCAACCAGGGTTTCAATCAAAACCGCAGTTTGAATCGTCATGTGCAAACATCCTGCGATACGAGCACCTTTCAAAGGTTTTTTCGCACCATATTCTGCACGCAATGACATTAATCCCGGCATTTCCGCTTCAGCTAAAACGATCTCTTTACGACCCCATTCTGCAAGCGAAATGTCTTTTACTTTGTAAGCTAATTTTTCTGTTGTATTACTCATAAATGATTGTTTGCTCTTATTTTAAGACTGCAAAGATACGGTATAGGTTTGTGATTTAAAAATTATCAATTACACAATTATGAATTATCAATTACCTGGCTGTCTCAGCCTAATCAATTGATCATTCTATCATTGATCATTTTTAGTGCTCTTCGGGCTTCCGATTCTCAGTATTCTGTTTTTTATTACCTTCATCAAAAAAATCAACTGATGTTAAGACCAAACAAAGACCGTTCAGACCGCCTGATTATTGTACTCTGGATTTTTACTGCTCTCAAAGCACTCACTTCCGTTTCCGATATCTCCCAGTATTTCCTGTTAAAACGTATCGCAAACGGAAACTTCGGCATGGCAGAAGTGAACTCGAACGACACCAGACAAAGCATTATTGCAATACTTATGCTGCTGCTCTACGTCGGTGTTATCATCGTATTTATCCAGTGGTTCAGACGGGCATATTACAACCTTCACCAGGTATCGAATCGTTTGTCATACAGCGAAGGTTGGGCAGCCGGAGCATGGTTTGTTCCGATCTTGAACCTGGGAAGACCCTTTATCATCATGAGGGAAATGATGACTGTTGCAGAAAATCTCCTGGTAAAAGCGAATTTAGCCCAGGAAGACAATAGCCGCAGACGCTCTGTAGGAATCTGGTGGACATTGTGGCTCATCATTACCATTTTAAGTGATATCAACACCCGCATCCAGGCAAAATCCGAAAGTATTACCGTTTTAGCAAACACCACTTTAATCGATGTCGTGTTAACCTTATTGTATATTCCCCTGACAATCGTCACGGTTCAGATGATCCGGAAATATGCCGAATTGGAAAAGGATTTACCTTACATTACCAAAGATGGATCCCGCGAAATAAAAATCGACAATTCGGATATTTTAGACAGTATATAAGTAAGAAACGGCAATTAGTTTATCGGCTCGCCAATCAAATACAAAACACCCGCCGGACCTGATTTTTGTCTTCCGACTTTCCAGGTAAAATTTTCATGTCCCTTCACGCGTGAGATCAACTCGTTCATTTCCGGAATCGTATAGGTTCTCAATGCGGATAAAATTCCGTCGAGCATTACAAACAGCGGAACCAGTGGAATCAAATAGGTAAATACAATCCGGCCTATGGAAAACGGTTTGATAAACGGTGTCATGAGCAACACATTGATCGGTGAAAGAATCATGGCAATCACACTTTTCACATCGCGTTCCTGGGATTCGAAAATCGCAATCGGGCTTTTGGAATCAACTGCATTCTGAAGAATCTGAACCGCATCCGCTTCACTGAAATGATGCAGGGATAAAAACTGGGTTCGGACTCCTTTTAAATGAGCCGGAACTTTCCGCGCATCGACCGATTCCGTATGAAACTGAAAACTCTGATCCTGTTTACTCACATAGTCAAATGCTTTCAGGTTCGGATAAAAATCCGTCAGCACAATTTTGAGATTGGGATGTTTTTCTCTTAGGCGTTTCGACAAATTAAACAATCCGCCTCCACCTCCGGAAGCCAGATCAATAATGGTTTGTTCTCCGTTTTTCTCAATCACTTCCGATAAAAGCGGGGTAATCCCTTTGTAGATATCGAAACGATTGGAGATAAACTGCAAAAAGTCAGTGAGATAATTTCTTAGAAAGCCCGGAAACCAGGTTTGATCTTCAAATTCAAATAATTGCTTACGTTTCATAAATCAATTTTTACTATCTTTAGGTCAAAGGTACTAAAATTATTTGAATTAGGTCAAGATTACTAAAAAATGAAAACACGCGATAAAATATTACAGACAGCCTTGAACTTATTCAATGAATACGGCGTTCCGAATGTCACCCTGCGCAGAATTGCAGCAGAGATGTTCATTAGCCAGGGAAATCTGAATTATCATTTCAAGCACCGGGAAGACATTATTGAAGCGCTTTACTTCCAGTTGTTTGAAACATTCGAAACTGAAAAAGCCAAATTGGATACGGAGAAAATGGATTTTCAGTTTGTGTTGGATTCTACCAAAGCCGGAATGGAAGCACTTTTTAAGTATCGCTTTCTGATGATAGACTTCAACCAGAATATGCGGGAAAATCCGAAATTACATGAGCACTTCAAACAGCTGGAAATCGTCCGGAAACAAACTTACCTGCATTCCTTCAACCTGGCAATTCAGGCCGGAATTATGCGGGCTCCTGCTTTTGAGGGAGAATATGACGGATTAAATGAACGCATCCGGGTTTTCAGTGATTTCTGGATTGCTTCTGCCGAGATTTATAATGAACCACCGGAACACACTGTTGAGAAGTACCACAATTTATTAGTCGAAATGTTCTTTCCGTATTTCACCAGGGAAGCTCAAAGGGAATTCCTGTTGAAGAGATTGTAATTTTCTATTACCGCAAATACATAACATAAATTATTAGCACAGATGCGCTGATTATCTGTGGCTCTTACGCCACTTAAGCGAGACCGGTAGGCGAGCTGTTAATCTGTGTATCTGTGGGAAAATATAGCGCAATTGGAATTGGTCGGGTAAAATACAATGTATTTATTCATTCAAATGGGAATGAATCTAGCTTAGACCAGGACGCGATGGATTGATTGCATCACAAACAAAAATCCCGCTCAATGAACGGGATTTTCCAACAATAAAAACAGAGCCTAAGGAAACTCGTGTTTAACAATACACTACAAATTAGCCAAAGCTTCTTTCACCAGCTCGGAAACACGTTTTCCATCTGCTTTTCCAGCCAGCTGACCGTTTACCGGTCCCATTACTTTCCCCATGTCCTGAGGCCCACTCGCCCCGATTTCAGCAATTTTCGCTGCAATTACCTGGCGAATTTCCTCATCTGACATCATTTTGGGTAAATAAGCTTCCAAAACTTTAGCTTGAAACAATTCTTCTTCTGCCAAATCGTTTCTTCCCTGATCTACATAAATCTGGTACGTTTCCATGCGTTGCTTATGAAGTTTCAAAACGATTTTATTCGCTACTTCATCTGTCAACTCACCTGAACCACCTGATGTTGCCTCAAGTAGTAATTTACTTTTAATATCACGCAAAACCGCAAGGCGTTCTTTTTCCTTTGCAAGCATTGCATTCTTTATATCCTGGTTTATTTTTTCTGTAAAGTCCATTTTTTCTTTTTGGATTTTAAGACGATAAGATTTCAGGATATTTAGACTAACAGACTTTGAGAGTCATGAGTCAAGACCAATTTTAGTTTCAGCAATAAAGTCTTGTCTCTTTTATCTTGACTCTGTAAGTCCTGAAGTCTTAATATCCTATAGTCCCAATACTAATTAGTCTACGTTATCGTGTAAAAAAGAGTTATTTGTCTTGATTCCGTCATCTGAAAGACCGAAACGGCTCACGTTGGATTCTTCGCTTTTCACGACCTGGTCCAAATGAATGTTTCTTCTAACGAATGCCGGCTCATCTTCCAACTCCTTCAAGCCTTCTGCCTTCTTCAACTTGTTGTTGTAGTTCTTGATTCGCTCCATGCGCTCCATATTGCGGCGCTGCAACTCTTCAGCACTTACCGGCGCTTTTTGAACTACATTTTCCAATTCTGTTTTCACTTCTGCTTCATCTTCCAGGAAGTAACGCTTCGGTTCTTCTTTCTCTTCAACAGAAGGTGTAGGAATCGATGTCGGGCTTGTCATCGGTTTTGCTTCCGATTTCACATCCCAATCAAATTCAATGCTTCCTGAATTCGTTGAAGGCTTCACATCCTCCACTTTGCTTTCCGTTTTCAAAAAAGGTTCCTCCTCCTTTTTTTCAGGAACTACCTGGTGTGTAGGAGAAGTCAAAGGTGTTTTGATTTCGTTTTTAGGCTCGTCTTCCAAAACAGAAACTGTTTTTTCAGGAGCCTTTTCAAAACCCGTGAAAGGAGTTGAATGGAAACCTGTAGCAACCAATGTCACGCTCAATTTATCTCCCAGGCTTGGATCATAACCATGCCCCCAGATAACATCGGCAGTTGAACCTGCTTCATCCTGAATGTAATCCGTGATTTCACCGATTTCATCCATCGTTACTTCGATATCTCCGTAAGTGATGTTCAACAAGATGTATTTCGCTCCTTCAATGTTATTATCATTCAACAACGGAGAGTTCAACGCAGCTTGAACAGCAGTAAGCGCACGTCCTTCACCTTCAGCAACGGAAGATCCCATAATTGCTACACCGGAATCACGCATTACCGTATTCACATCATTGAAGTCTACGTTGATCGCACCTGTAGTTGTAATTACATCTGCAATTCCTTTAGCAGCAGTTGCCAATACGTTATCGGCCATTGCAAAGGCTTGTGCCAAAGACATATTTCCTCCTACTTCACGCAAACGCTCGTTATTGATCACCAACAAGGTATCAACACACTGACGCATTACGTCCAGTCCTTCTTCTGCCTGCTGGCGGCGGCGGCGGCCTTCAAAAGCGAAAGGAACCGTTACGATACCAACAGTTAATATGTTTAATTCTTTCGCAACCTGAGCAATTACAGGAGCAGCACCCGTTCCGGTTCCACCTCCCATTCCTGCGGTTACGAAGACCATTTTTGTTCCACTTGAAAGAAGTGTACGAATGTCATCGATGTTTTCAACAGCAGCATTTCTTCCAATTTCAGGAATTGCACCCGCACCACGTCCTTCAGTAAGGCTAGGCCCCAACTGAATTTTATATGGCACCGGAGAAATATCCAGAGCCTGACGGTCTGTATTACAAACGATGAAATCAACACCTTTGATTTCTTGATCGAACATGTGGTTTACAGCATTACTTCCACCACCACCAACACCAATCACTTTGATAATTGATGTTGTTCCTTTTGGCAAATCGAATTCCATATGCTTCTTTTTATTGTTGTTGTTATTGTTGTCTACTCTTAGTAACCTTTCCTTCCTTGTCAAAGACAAAACAGGTACCGGTTAAATTTACTATTACTCCTCTTCCGCGAAGAAATTTTTACTTTTTGTTAACAAAGTATCGAAGAAACTTCCTCTTGTTTTGGTCGAATGTCCTTTCACCTGTGTTGCAGGCTGCTCTACTTGTTTCTGAGGAACATCGTTTTCAAATCCTTTCATCACCAAACCGATCCCGGTTGCATACATCGGAGATGTAATCGCATCGATGGTATTGGTAGATGCCAGGTGTTCTGTCGGAAGCCCGATTCTCGTTGTCATTCCGGTCATGTATTCGAACAATTGCGTAATGTGTTTCAATTGAGCACCACCACCGGTAACCACAATTCCTGCAATCATTCGTTTCTCATAACCCGAGTTCACGATTTCGTAATGAACGTGTTCGATGATCTCTTCCATACGTGCCTGGATGATACTTGCCAGATTGCGAAGCGTGATCTCTTTCGGATCTCTTCCGCGCAATCCCGGAATGCAAACAACTTCCGTTTCCAAACTTTCAGAAGCCAATGCCGAACCGAATTTCACTTTCAACGCTTCCGCATGTCGGCGCAAAATCGTACATCCTTCCTTGATATCATCCGTAATCACATTTCCTCCGAAAGGAATTACAGCTGTATGGCGGATCACTCCTTCGTGGAAAATTGCAACATCCGTAGTACCACCACCGATATCCACCAAAACCACTCCGGCTTCTTTTTCTTCTTCATTCAACACCGCATCGGCAGAAGCGATTGGTTCCAGGATAATATCCTTCACCTGCAATCCGGATTTGTCTACACAGACCTTGATATTTTTCGCTGCATTGATCTGACCTGTAATGATGTGGAAGTTTGCTTCCAAACGCACTCCCATCATCCCGATCGGATCGATGATTCCCTGCTCGTTATCAACGATGTATTCCTGCGGCAATACGTGGATAATTTCTTCTCCAGGAGGCATTACCAGTTTATACATATCGTCAATCAGGGCATTGATATCTGCCTGGGAAATTTCCACATCCGGGTTATTTCGCGTGTAAATCCCGCGGTGCTGTAAGCTTTTAATGTGCTGACCTGCAATCCCGACATTTACCACACGGATAATCAAATCTGCATCCACACGATCCTGAGCTTCTTCAACAGCAGATTTAATGGACTGAACTGTTTTCTCAATATTGGACACGATTCCTCTGGCAACGCCTAAAGACTCGCTTTTACCCATGGAAATAATTTCAATTTTCCCATGCTCATTTTTCGTCCCAACTAAACATGCAATTTTAGTGGTCCCAATATCCAATCCAACTACAATCTTTTTTCCCGCTGACATAAACTCTTCTTTTGCTTCAACTTACATCCCGGTAAATCCGGGACTAAATCCGACCGTTTTAAGGCTCTGTAAATTAGAAATTAATCCAGTTAATTTCCTTCTTTATCGAACTAAAACCATCACATATCGACATTTTGGTTTTTTCCCAAGATACGGTATGTACAAACTTAAATTTTATTTTGTCGTCTTTCCCGTGAATTTAGAATACTTATTAAACGGGTATTGTTAATAAAGATACGCTTTGTTTCCCGTTAAAATCTTCCTTTTCGTCAGCAAAACCGAAGCTTCTCAACTATTTCATTAATTGCCAAAGTATTTACATAATGAAAACAAAAATTTTACTTATTTTTAATCACTACACTTTGAACCTCTGTTACCATGCCGAAGCAACTCTCCTGCGTTTTTGTGCTTTTACTCATTTTTCAGCAATCTTTTGCTCAAAAGCCCAGCGTCCAAAAGCTCGAAGATTTAAAATTTAAAATCAAGCAGGCCACTTTTTATGATAGTTCCACCGTTTTCTCCCTGGGGAAACAATGCATTCAGCTTGCCAAAACACTCAAAAAAGAAAACGAAATCGGGTACGTTTACCAGTATTACGGAAGCTTCAACTATTATGCAGGTGATCTCAAAGAAGCAAAAAAATATTACCACAAAAGTATTTCTGTCGGTGAAATCACAAAGGATTTCAAACTCATCAACTCTACTAAAATCCGGCTCAATTTCCTGTTACTCGACCAGGATGTTTCGAAAGCAGAAGATGGTTTCAGATCCCTTCTGAAAGATGCGATTAAGGGGAATTACATTGAAAATCAACTGGAAATCTACAACGGTCTCGGCATTATGTTTGAAATGCGCCTGATGGATGATAAAGCCATTGAGAGTTACCTGAAAGGTTTACGCATTGCTGAAAAGCATCACAAAAAATTCGCCATCGGCTACCTGCTCAACAACCTGGCTTTGCTGAAAATGAAATCCAAAAAATACCAGGAAGCACGGAAAGACCTGGAGCGTGCATTGATCCTTGCAACGGAAACCAATGAATCGCGTTTACAATTCAATGTTTTGAACAACCTGGGGCTTGTAACCCGGCAAACCCGCGATTTCAAAGGGGCAATTGTTCACTACAAACAAACGGTTCTGAAAGCAAAAAAGATCGGATTTCCTTCCGGAATTACAGTTGCCTACATCAACCTCGCCTCTTCTTACCTGGATGACAAGCAATTGACAGAAGCCTCACGAAACAGCGATTCGGCCCTCGCAGCCGTTAACAAGTTCAATGATCCGCTTCACCTGATCAAAGCATATATCTTAAGAGGATTGGTTTCCGCAGAACAACGGGATTTTCCGGCAGTGGAAAGATGCATTGACTCTGTTCAATCTTTTCTGAAAACCTTTAACGATCCGAACTGCCGCAAGGATTTGATCTCTTTGCAATCCAAATTGGCTTATGTCCAGGGAAATTACAAACTGGCTTACGACCTGGAACGCAAATTCAATGAACTTTCGGACAGTATCCGGGAAGTTTCCAATGAAAATGAACAAACCCGTCTCCAAACGATTTACGGGAAGGAACGCATGGAAAACGAACTCACGGATCTGAATCAGCGAAATAAAATCCTGCACACGGAAAACAAGCTTAAATCGGCCAATTACCGGTTTATTTTCCTGGGCGTTTTATCACTTTTCATGCTGGTACTTGCCGCCATTTACATTACCAATGTGCGCAGATCACGAAAGATCAAATCCGTTTTTTCGCAAAAATTAATTGAACAAATCGATGAAGAACGCTCACGTATCTCCAAAGACCTGCACGACGACATCGGTCAAAGCCTCGCTGTAGTCAAATCGAAACTGAACTTATTCACCACCGGGAAAATTTCCAAAATAGATGGTGTCGATCTTGAAATCGGCGACATTTTGGAACAAACCCGTGTGTTAAGTCATCAACTGCATCCGGCTGCTTTGGAAAAAATCGGACTGGAACGAGCGCTTCATTCCATCATCGAAAAAACGCAATCCGGGACAGATATTGTTTGCAGCCTTGAATTTGATATTGACGGAAAACCTATCAATACAGAGATCAGTTCACAAATCTACCGCATCATCCAGGAATGCATTTCAAACACGATCAAACACGCTCATGCAAGCGCATTAAAAGTGTTGATCGAACGAAGAAACGGGGAATTAATCATTCAATACAGGGACAACGGAATCGGGATTTCCGATTCACAAAATAAATATGGTCTGGGACTTTTAACCATCCGCGAACGCACAGCCATTATTGGCGGCCGGCTGGATCTAAAAACAGGGCATAAAAAAGGTATTTCATTAACGATAAGCATTTAAATGAAAGTAATTTTAGCAGATGATCATCCGATTTTCAGAAGCGGCCTGACTTTTCTTCTCGAATCTTCATTTGACCATGTTGAGATTCAGGCTTATGAAAACGGATCGCAGGTTTTGGAAAACATCCCGGTTTTTAACCCCGATATTGTTTTGCTGGATATCGATATGCCGGTTAAGAACGGACTTGAAACCTGCTCAGCAATCCAACAGCAATACCCGGGGCTGGCAGTGATTATTCTTTCGATTCACAAAACGACCGATATTGTCAAACTTGCTTTTTACAACGGCGCAAAAGGTTACCTGATCAAGGACAACACTTCGGAAGAAATCGTCGAATGCATCAACTGGGTTCTGGACGGAAAAACATACCTTCCTTTGGTTTTAAGAGATTTACACAACAAACGACAGATCGACCCTTTAATGGAATTGATCACAGACGAAATCAAATCATTGACACCAACAGAACTCAAGGTTTTAAAACTGGTCAGTAAAAAGTATTCCAGCAAAGAAATTGCCGACCTGCTTTTTGTATCTCCGAAATCCGTTGAAAACTACCGTTCGCGCATTTGTAAAAAACTGAACCTGGATGCCCGGAACAACAGCTTACTGCTTTGGGTCATGGAAAATAAATTTTTACTGGATTCGGACCAACTGCTGTAAAGCTCAAAACAATTGAAAATGTAAAAGTTGCTTAAAGAACATACTTTTGAACTTTTGAACTTTTGAACTTTTGAACTTTTGAACTTTTGAACTTTTGAACTATTAACACATTCCACACACAAAAAAAGAGATTCCACTTTCATGAAATCCCTTCTTTCTCTCTCCGTTTCCGGGGCATAGTTGTGCTTATCCAAGCTTTAGTAGTAGTGAATCGGGCATAAATCAATCTTCCAGCATCACACGTTCGGAACTTCCGTCTTCGTAAACCAGGATAATCAATCCTCTCTGGTTTTCCGATACGATTTGTCCCAACAGGTTCGTCCGGTATAAAATCTGTTTGTTCTCCATGCGGTTATCAATAGAAACCATTTGGTCGGCCAGTATCATATTGCCATTATTTTCTTTATTAAACAAACGGTAGTAATTGACTGAGTTTTGTTTGTACGAAAGATCTCTTACCTCGTAGTAATGTTTCACTTCCGAAGGATCCTGAGTTGGTTCCATGGTTGTTACAAGATTCCAATTGATTCCATCTGTGCTTCTTTCCAGGATATAATAATCGAGATCGACTTCATTTTCCGTGACCCAATAGAGGTAGTTCCCCTGCGTTTTCTTTTCTCCTTTGAATTCCAGCAGACCGACAGGAAGCGTACTGCAATCAATTACAGCAATCGAACTTGCCATCGGACAACCATCGCAACGCGTAGCCGTCATGGTGTATGTTGTTGCTGCAGTAGGATTCGCGGTTGCATTAATTGTACTGGCAGAAAAACCTGCAGGAGAGGAAACCCAGGAATAACTGTAAGTTGTATTATCCGTAAAAACTACATCATCAATACAAGCTGCCGGGTTAGCAACCGCCGGACCACCAATCAGAGACGCTCCTGTACTCCTCCATTGATAAACGATCCGCACACTTTGCCCGCTAAAATTCACCAAACTGAGCACCACATTTGAAAAAGTTGTGGCTCCTGAGTAAGGTCCGCCAAGCAAAATATTGGTTGCACTGGCCGTAATAGCCGTTCCGGCAACCGGCGTAAAAGATGTCGGAACAGCCCAAACCGTTAATTCAGCCTGTCCCGATTGCCCGTTACATCTCCAATTAAAACTTAAAGTCGGGTTGCAATAACTTGTTACCGAATAATCTTTGTAAGCAAAGTTTGTAGCTGTTCTGGGTGAAATCCAATTCCCGATTTCGTAATTATTATTTCCGGTTGCCGTACCGATATAAAGTGCTTTTGTTCCGTTCGCCGCCACAGCCGTTCCGTTATACCATCTGTTATAACTTCCGTTTACCAAAGTGAATGAATTCGTAGTTTCGAAATTTTCCGTTTGAGTTACATACGATTCTGCGGGAGCATTTGATGTTAAGTTTACCGGAACTCCCGGGCATGCATTTGTTGGATTCACACCGGTATTCAAAGTTCCTAAGGGGTGAACAGGAACAGTTACACTTGCTGATCCCGTACATCCGGCTGTTGTACTTACCGCTGTGTAAGTTGTCGTTGCAGTCGGAGAAACGGTCAACGGGCTGTTTGCTGTCCCAACCGGAGTTCCCGCCTGGTTCCAGGTATAAGCGGTCATACTTGAAGGTAAGCTCAAAGTAACAGATGATCCCTGGCAAATGAACGGCGGAGCTGTAATTCCGAAAGTTCCCGAACCAATACTGATTTTAATATTGTCCGTCCCCGTACAGCCTTGTGCATTGGTTACGTTAACCTGGTAATAAATTGTTCCGGTAGGATTTCCGGTATACGAAGGACCGGTTGCTCCACCGATGTTTGACCAACCTGTCGGGCTTCCAAAAAAATTCGTACTCGTTGTCGATTGCCATTGATACGTTCCACCACCACTTGCATTCAGCGTTACCGGGAAACCGGAACAAATCGTTTGATCCGGTCCTAAATTCGGCGTGGGAGAGGCAGAAATTGTCACATTCACCTGATCGGTAGAAGAGCAATTCCCGGAAATGGCTGTCAATGTATACGTTGTATTTGAACTCGGAGAAACAGTGATCGAAGCACCGGTTTGTCCCGTACTCCAGACATAACTGGTTCCTCCCGATCCCGTAAGCGTTACTGATCCGTAATTGGTAATTCCGAATAATCCGACAGTGGAACAAGCTACTTTATCCGGTCCGGCGTTTGCCACAGGTGTAACCAAGGTATTGATGGGATAAACCTGGTTCAGCGGATTTCCGCACAGGTCATTCATATTATTCACCGTCATGGAATAATTTCCAGGAGGCATGGCCGGTGAAACTCCAACTACCACACTATTGGTTTTTCCGTTGACACAATTCGTTGTGATCAAACTAACCGTATAACCGGGAATACTGAAATCAGAAGCCTGGAGTGTATTACAATCAATGTATTCTGAAAAATTCACCGTAAAAGAAGTCGAAGCCGCACAATTCGAACTGTATGCACTTGTAATCGTCGGAGGTGTATTGTCTACGATATTTACTGTCGACGCAATATTGTGAAAATTCAGAGTAAAACCGGCATTGTTTCCACCATAGTAATTAATACACAAAGCATAAACCTTCGTCGTCTGAACAGATACCAACGAGTTATTTGTCGTTCCGGATGCATCCTGTGAGTTACTCGATCCTGCAGCATTCAATCCTGTTGCACCTTGTGTAGCCGAGTAATTACAGGACAGCTGCGTTTTATTCGCACAACCGTTCGTAATATCCCACAATACAAAATCGTAATCCGTGGAACCGGAAGGATTAATCATGAAATCCAGGTTTCCGTTTGTTTGAGGTGAAAAGGAATACCAGACAGAACCACCGCTTCCCGTTCCGGAATAGCAACTACCGCTGTCATCATTGATGTTTCCGGTATTTTCATATTGATTGGCAGAAGTATTCACTGTCAGGTTACTGCACAAAGGAATCGCACCGACACAGTCACTTTCCGGCAAAGTTGCTTTTTCAATACTTTGTTCAACGAGTATATCTCCCGCAGAAATAGGCTGGACGATTCCGGCGAATCCCGGGCGGGTTCCTACAGATGATTTCGGATCGTAAACGATGGTAAAACCTTTTCCGTAAAAATCCATTGGCTTATATGTTCCGTCATATAAACCGATCAACTCAAGCGTATCACTTCCTTTATAGATACGCAACTCGCTCCCACTGGGAATATCAATCGCCGTAAAAAAAGCGTGAATATAACCAGTAGGAGCTTTGATAGTTGCCTGCAAATATTCATTTGGCATCTCTCCATTTTCACCTCCTTGATCAAAGAAGCGTCCACTACCAAGTTGAACAGTTTGCAGATGATTTAACGTAATATCCTGTTGTGCCACAGAACTAAAATGCACAACGATCAATAAAAGTAGTAGTAGTAGATTATTACGTCTCATCTATGTTCGTATAAATCTTTAAGTTTCAATTTATACGACAAATCTAGACGGACAAAAGCACATAATTAAGAGGGCTAGCCCCTCAAAATTTAGTTACTAAAATTTAGTGAGAATAAAATTCAACAAAGAAGATTTAGAAGTGTTTAGAAAACAACACTTACAGGGTATCGTGCAGGTAAGTACACACGACCTGGTTACGGTATTTAAGATTAATCGTCTTGTATTTGTTCCACCCGACATAAGGTAGTCCGTTAGTGTAGAAAACCACCAGTTTTTTGAGCTTTTCGACTACATCTCTTTCAGATGGAGCCGGTCCCAGAACAATTCTTTGCGCTCCAACGCGCGGAATTAAAATGAAATCCCCCCATTTGTCCCGGTGAATCTGGCTGATTTGCGCAGTCAAAAACGGGTTTTCATGAATTACTTTTGAAATACGGAAAATTTCATCCAGGCTTCGTTCGTTTTTCAACTTCGGATTTGCCTCGATATCACTCACCATCAACGTATCGGATCTGTCCTTGATATTTCCGGTAAAAACTAAAATCCGGGCAGTGAAATTCGGAGAAGGATCCATCGTTGCTCCTTTGGAATCCACATAAAAACTTTCGCCGTATTGGTTAAAGATCCGCGCATAAGGCTGTCTTACTTTCAAACGGATTCCCCAGTTTCCTCCCAATTGCTTATAAACATTCACCTCTTCCACTTCGTGCATCTTGCGGATGTTCTCTTCAATAGCAGTGGTATTAAGGTTTTTCATCAATTGATTGGGATAGTACAGGTTCAGTCTTTTCAAACGGACAAGCAGTTCATTCTCAGTCAGGAAGGCATTTTCATCCACTACTGAAATAGAAACATTGGGTTCCCGCACCACCGCTTCATCCTGGCTTTTACCTGCCACAATGAGTATCGCGATGACTGCAACAGCAAACAAAGCCCAAGCCGCTATTTTCAGTTTTCCTTTCAACTTATTGTTTTTCCAATATCTTTTTCAATTCAGGCACAATGCGGTCAATATCACCTGCACCGATCGTTAACACAACTCCTTCATGAACCGAAGCTGCAAAATCCAACACTTCCTGCGGAGTTTTCAAACTTGCCTTTTCTCCGATTTTCCGAACCAGCTCATCACTCGTAACTCCCGGAATCGGTTCTTCCCTTGCGGGATAAATCGGCATGATAAGCGCCTGATCCAATTTCGACAGTTCCGCAACAAATCCGGGTTCGAAATCGCGTGTGCGTGAAAACAAATGCGGCTGGAAAATCCCGATTACTTTTTTATCCGGGTACAGCAAACGGATCGACGACACTAACGACGCAATCTCCGTCGGATGATGTGCATAGTCATCAATGTAAACCAATTTCTCCGTACGAACCTGGTATTCAAAACGGCGCTTCACTCCTTTGAATCCTTTCAAACCGTTGCGGATTTCTTCTTCAGACAAGCCCAATTCCTTGCACATTACTGCAACCGCCAAGGCATTTTCCGCATTGTGAATTCCCGGTAAACCTAAAACCACTCCTTTCCACACTTCCTTTCCGAAGTGGATATCCATCAGGAATTTCCCGGCTTCGTAATGCAGATTGGTGCCGCTGACTTGCGCTTCCGGGGCATTGATTCCATATGAAATCCCTTTAAACCCGCTTTGTTTTAAAGGCAAATTGTATTTGTAAACAACTAAATGTCCGTCTTTGTGTTTATCGGCGTATTCCTGGAAACCTTCGCGGAACGATTCTTCCGTTCCGTAAATATCCAGGTGATCCGGGTCCATCGCCGTAATAATACTTGCAAAAGGTTTCAAACGTAAAAACGAACGGTCGAATTCATCTGCTTCAATTACGGAATAAACTGCTTCGGGTTCCACCAATACATTCGAGTTGAAATTGGAAGAAATCCCACCGAGAAATGCAGAGCAATTCAAATGAGATTGGCTCAGTACATAAGCCAGCATCGTTGAAGTGGTTGTTTTGCCATGCGTTCCGGCAACTCCCAAACCTTTACTTGTCTGAGTAATCAATCCTAAAACTTCACTTCGTTTCAGCACATGATGTTTTTGCTGAACATACACCAATTCCCCCATTGTTTTCGGGATAGCCGGTGTGTAAACCACCAACGTAGATTCCGTATCCTGGTAAGCAGCGGGAATATTTACTCCCAAATCTTCGAAGTGAACCGCGATTCCTTCTTTCTGCAATTCACCTGTCAAGGGCGAAGGAGTTTTATCATATCCAGCCACATCAAAACCTTTTGCTTTGAAATAGCGCGCCAGGGCAGACATCCCGATTCCGCCGATGCCGATAAAATAAAACCGCTTGATTCCTTCTAATGTCATTTCTTTTTCAAATTTTCATTCTCCCCTTGAGGAGCGTGTCCCGACAAGTATTCGTCGGGAGAGATAAAGAGGGTGGCAATCTTTTTTTATTTAGTCACCAACGCTTCAATCACATCCACAATATCCTTCGTTGCATTCGGTTTTGCCATGCGTTTAATCGCAACCCGCAACTCATTCATTCTGTCTTCTTCTTTCAACAATGCAATCGCCTCCGAAATCAATTGCTCCTTTGCAACTGCATCCTTAATCAAAATGGCCGCCTTGTTTTTCACCAAGGCCATCGCGTTCTTCGTCTGATGATCTTCCGAAACATTCGGTGAAGGCACCAGGATCGTCGGTTTCCCAACAATACACAATTCCGAAATGGACAAGGCTCCGGCTCTCGACACAATGACATCCGCCAAACCGTAAGCTGCATCCATTCTCGAAATGAAATCCGTTACATGCACGTTTTTCACTCCGGAAGAAGCCAAGGCTGTTTTCATTTCTTCCAGGTAATATTTTCCGCATTGCCACAAAACCTGCACACCGGCAGATTCCAATTGTTTCAATCCGTAAAGCACTCCTTCGTTCATCGTACGCGCTCCCAAACTTCCTCCCATCACAAAAAGGGTTTGTTTCGATGAATCCAGCATCGGGAAAGCTTTGAACGCTTCTTCTTTATTGATCGTTGTCTGATTCAACTCTTCACGCACCGGGTTTCCCGTCAAGCGAATGGTAGAAGGTGGAAATACTGTTTCCAAACCTTCATATGCCGTGCAAACTGCTTTTACTTTTTTCGCCAGTAAGCGATTCGTTTTTCCCGGGTAGGAATTCTGTTCCTGGATTAAGGTCGGGATTCCTAAACGCTGCGCCATTTTCAAGGTCGGGCCGCTGGCATAACCTCCTACTCCAATGACCACTTCCGGCTTAAACTCTTTCAGAATGCGTTTTGCCAATGACAAACTCTTCAATAATTTAAAGGGAAGCGCCAGGTTTTTCAGGGTCAATTTGCGTTGCAAACCAACAATCGGCAAGCCGACAATTTTGTACCCTGCAGCCGGAACTTTTTCCATTTCCATTTTACCTTCCGCACCGACAAACAGAATTTCCGCCTGCGGATTGCGTTTTTTGATCTCATTCGCGATTGCTAACGCCGGAAAGATGTGTCCACCTGTTCCACCTCCCGAGATCACTATTTTCTTCAACTCTTTCATGCAAAAACACTTTCAGATTCTACCGAACTTTTTTCTTCCTGTTTCTGGGCAACTCCCTGCACAATCCCGATTCCGACACACGCCATAATCATAGCCGATCCTCCCATGGCCAAAAACGGCATATTCTGTCCTGTAACCGGGAAGATTCCTGTGCAAACCATCATGTTGACGGCCGCCTGTGACAGGAGTAAAATCCCGATTCCCAAACACACGTAGGTTTCGAACAGCTGATCCGAGCGCAGGGCAATGCGCATGATCCGATACAGGAGAATCAAATAAAACAATACCAAAATCACGGCTGAGAACGAACCGAATTCTTCCACAAAGGATGCGTAAAAGAAATCAGCATAGGCTTCCGGGATAAATTCTTTCACCTTTCCCTTCCCGATTCCCTGCCCGAGGAAACCTCCCAAATAAATCGCCTGCTCGGCATTATTCGCCTGCAGGTTTCCGGCCTGGTCAATGTCGCCACTATTTTCATAACGATTCGAAATCCGGTTCATCCACGTATCGTAACGCGGCAGAATGTTTAAATCCGGTAATGCTTTATGTAAACCGATAGCCATCACGAACAATAAAACTCCGGCAACAATGACCGAGAAAAGTTTCGAGAAAGGCACCCGTCCCAAAAAGAGCAAGGTGAAGCTGATCATGAACAAAATGGCCGCCGTGGAAAAGTTATCTTTAACAATCAACCCACAAATAATAACTATCGGCGCCATAATCGGCAAAAAGCCTTTTTTCCAGTCGTTCATCTCATCTTTCTTCTTCACCAGCATCCGCGAGACATAGATCAGCAAAGCCAGCTTGGCAAAATCGGAAGACTGAAAGGTCAGTCCCACAAACGGAATCTTTACCCAACGACCTGCTTCGTTTACTTTCGTCCCGAAAAACAAGGTAAAGATCAACAAGCCGATCGCTCCGTAATAAATGATTTTGGACATCCGGGAAATGTACATCGGATCGCGTTTGTGAACCCAATACATCGCCAGAACAGCCAATAATATATAGATGAAATGCTTAAACAAATATTTAAATGGTGTTCCGCCTTCGATCTTCACCAAAATCGGGACGAAACTGTACACAGAAACCAACGAAAAGCCAAGCAAGATGAGTGTAATGACCCAAATCACCAGATCTCCCTTAAAGTGTTTTCTTAGAAACTGTACCATTTTTTATTGATGTAGCTTGACAAAATTTTCGAAGACTTCCATCTTGGTTTTCCATTCATTTCCCTGAACGGTAAACAATAAAATATGTCTTGCCTGTTTGTTCTTTTTTAAAAATTCAAGCGCATCTTCCAGCGATTCGGTTCCCGTAACCAGAGGCATCAGGGAAATAATATCCGAAGGAATGGAAAGCTGCGGATTGTCGAACTGAGCGCACCACTGAATGGAACGCAATGTCTCAGGATCGACCTGGGCCATTTCCTGGATGATCAGTTCATTTGACAACCAAAAAACCGGGAATGGAAATGTTGAAATCGTTGCAGAAAGTTCTACAATAGCAGGTTTGTACCACGTGAATACATCCATGCCCCACAATTTACCCAAAGGTCTCAGGGACATTTTCTCAGCAGCTTCGAGCGAGTCTTTCCGCGCCTGAAGCAATTGAGCTTGCTGATCAACTTTTTTAATTTCCATGACTAGAATCTAAAGTGAACGTACAGCCTCTTTAAATTGATTCCCTCTGTCTTCGTAGTTCTCAAACAGGTCAAAACTTGCACATGCAGGAGACAACAATACTGTTTCGTCCTTTTTAGCCAGGCGGTAACCGTAAGCAACAGCTTCCATTGCAGAACCTGCTTCTACGATTGTTTCCACATAACCGGAAAAAGTATCGATGATTTTTTGGTTGTCTTTTCCAAGGCAGATAATTGCTTTTACCTTTTCCTTAACCAAATCCAACAATTCGGAATAGTCATTTCCTTTATCCACACCACCAACAATCCAAACGGTTGGCTGCTCCATGCTTTCCAATGCAAACCACGTTGAGTTTACATTCGTAGCTTTGGAATCGTTGATAAATTCAATGCCGCACACCTTGGCAACAAATTCCAGGCGGTGTTCCACATTAACGAAGTCGGACAGACTTTCACGCACGATTTCCTTGCGAATGTCAAGGATTCTTCCCGTTAGCCCCGAAGCTAAGGAATTCTGGGTATTGTGCTTACCCTTCAATGCTAGATCGTGTATAGACATAGTGAATTGATTGTTAAAGTTTATGATGAGTTGTTTGTTTGCTACATATGCTCCTTCTTCAAAAACCTGCGTCAATGAAAAAGGAAGTTTTTTTGCCGGAACGGAGCGTTTCTCCATTTCAGCCATGATCGTCTGATCATCCGCGTTGTAGATGAAATAATCATCTGCCGTCTGGTTGTTCAGAATCCGGAACTTCGAGTTGACATACAATTGCATGTTGTACTCGTAGCGATCCAAATGATCCGGGGTGATGTTTGTCAGGATGGCAATTTCCGCTTTGAAATCTTCCATGTCATCCAACTGGAAAGAACTCAATTCCAGCACGTAGATTTCGTTGTCTTCCAAAGCCACCTGTTTTGCGAAGCTGTATCCGACATTTCCGGCCAATCCGACATTCAATCCTGCTTTTTTCAGCATGTGGTGGATCAGCATGGTCGTGGTCGTTTTCCCGTTACTTCCCGTGATGCACACTTTTTTCGCCGTGGTGAAATATCCTGCGAATTCGATTTCCGAAATCACTTTGATTCCTTTTTCACGGATCGCTTTCATTACCGGCGCTTTTTCAGGAATTCCCGGCGATTTGATCACCAAATCTGCTTCCAGGATGCGCTCCATACTGTGCTTTCCTTCTTCCCACTCCAATTCGTATTGGTTCAATTCAGCCTGGAACGTTTCCTTGATGCTTCCGAAATCAGAAACAAAGACTTTTGCTTCCTTCACTTTCGCAAGAATCGCAGCACCGACACCGCTTTCGCCAGCGCCCAAAACAACCACTATTTTGTTTTGAATGTTCATTAGCGCAGTTTCAGAGTTACGATTGATACAACAGCCAGGAGAATTGCCACGATCCAGAATCGGGAAACGATTTTCGCTTCATGCAATCCTTTTTTCTGGTAATGGTGATGCAGCGGAGCCATTCTGAAAATCCGGCGTCCTTCCCCGAATCGTTTTTTCGTGTATTTGAAATAACCGACCTGCATGATCACAGATAAATTCTCCACCAGGAAGATTCCGCACAGAACCGGGATCAATAATTCCTTGCGAATGGAAATCGCGAATACCGCAATGATTCCTCCCAAAGCCAAACTTCCGGTATCTCCCATGAAAACCTGCGCCGGATAACTGTTGTACCACAAAAATCCGATACATGCTCCCACGAAAGCCGCAATGAAAATCACGAGTTCTTCCGCATACGGAACGTACATGACATTCAGGTAATCGGCGAAATGAACGTTGGAAGTCACGTAGGCCAAAACTGCCAGCGCAATTCCGGCAATCGCACTCGTTCCCGTGGCCAGACCATCCAGTCCGTCCGTCATATTTGCCCCGTTCGAAACGGCAATTACGACAATGATCACGAATGGAATAAACAAGACCCAACCGTAGGATTTATCAATATCTCCGATCAACCAGTTGTAGTTGAATTCGTTGTTTTTCACAAACGGAATCGTCGTTGTCATATCACGTGTCACAATCCACTTGGAAGGAATCGTATCTACCACATCTTTTGAATGCTGATGTGTCACAAACGATTCTCCGGCCTGCAGTTTGTAGTTTGCGGAAACGCGCTTATGAACCTGCACATCCGGGTGGAAATACATGATCGATCCTACAATCACTCCCACTCCGATTTGTCCGACTACCTTGAATTTTCCCTTCAGACCTTCTTTGTTCTTTTTAAACACTTTGATGTAGTCGTCAATGAATCCGATTGCACCCAACCAAACCGTTGCAAGCAACATCGTAATCACATATACATTGTGCAGTTTTGCAAACAAAAGTGTTGGAATCAAGATCGCGGAAAGAATGATCAATCCTCCCATAGTCGGCGTCCCTGCTTTCTCCAATTGTCCTGTCAAACCTAAGTCGCGAACCGTTTCACCAATCTGCTGACGGCGCAATAAATTGATCAGGCGTTTTCCAAAAATGATTGACACGATCAACGAAGTAATCAATGCCATCGCAGCACGGAAAGAGATGTAATGAAACACCCCGGCTCCCGGAAAATCTAATTGTTCTAGATAATTAAAGAGATATGTTAACATAACTTTTTAGTATTAATTTTTTGCCACGATCCCGATAGCTATCGGGACAAGAATTTTTTGCTCGCTTAACAGGCTCGCTGAATTATCAATTTTATATCTGCTTTGCGTTATCATTATTTAGCCAGTTTTTGGAAATAATTCTTAACTACATCGAAATCATCGAAAGGGTGTTTCACTCCGTTGATTTCCTGGTATTTTTCATGTCCTTTTCCTGCAATCAGGATAATATCTTTTGGCTGCGCCAATGACACAGCCGTTTTAATAGCCTGATCTCTATCCAGGATGGAAAGGACCTTCATTGTTTGGTGTGCTCCGACCCCGGCTTCCATTTGCTTTAAAATTTCCGCAGGATCTTCTGTTCGAGGGTTGTCTGAAGTCAAAATGACCTTATCGCTTAATTCGCAAGCAATTCGTGCCATTTCAGGTCTTTTTAACGCATCGCGATCGCCGCCGCAACCCACCACCGTGATGACCTGCTCGTTTCGCGTGCGAATATTTTCAATCGTTTTCAAGACATTTTCCAGGGCATCCGGCGTGTGTGCATAATCCACAATTGCTGTAATATCCGAATCACTTTTAGTGAACTGGAAACGACCATCTACGGATTCCAAACGACTTAAAACCGTCAACACTTCTGTTGAATCCGAACCCAACAACTGGCTGATTCCATAAACCGTTGCGATGTTGTATGCATTGAAATCTCCGATCAAACGTGTCCAAAGCTCGATTCCGTTTACCGTCAAAAGCAAGCCGTTGAAGCTGTTTTCCAACACTTTTACTTTGAAATCGGAATGTGTTTTCAAGCCGAAAGTGGAAACCTTCGCTTTCGTATTCTGCACCATCACCATTCCGTTCTTGTCGTCCGCATTCACCAAAGCAAAAGCTTCTTTCGACAAACCGTCAAAAAATGCTTTTTTCGCATCAATGTAGGCTTTGAACGTTCCGTGGTAATCCAAATGATCGTGCGTGATATTCGTGAAAGCACCGCCTTTGAAAACCAAGCCCGCAATACGATTCTGAACCACCGAATGCGAACTGACTTCCATGAAACAGTAGGAACAACCTTGCGCTACCATATCCGCCAGCAACGCATTCAAAGCAATCGGATCCGGAGTCGTGTGCGTAGAAGGAATCGCCTCTTTCCCGATCAGATTCACCACCGTCGAAATCAATCCCACTTTATAGCCCAATCCGGTATACAAATCGTGCAAAAGTGTTGTCGTAGTTGTTTTCCCGTTCGTTCCGGTAATTCCCACCAACTGCAAAGATTCGGAAGGATAATCGTAAAAAGCATGTGCCAATTCACCCAAAGCTTTTGACGTATCTTCCACAAGCAATACCGTTACATTCGCCGGAACCTCCACCAATTTCTCCAATACCAAAGCCGTACAGCCTTGTGCAAGCACCTGCGGAATAAAATCATGCGCATCGACTTTCGTACCTTTCACAGCAATGAAAAGCGTTCCTGCAAGAGCTTTGCGGGAATCTGAAACAAGCGCAGAAACCGTTACGTCAGCCGGACCGATCCACTGCGTTACGTTCGTTGCTTTTGCTATTTCATGTAAGGTTTTCATTCCAATATCAATTCTATTAATCCTCCTGCAACAACCGGTGAGCCGGCAGGAACTGTTTGTTTTACCACTTTTCCGTTTCCACGGATATACACATGCATTCCCAATCGTTCGATCAGATAAACTGCGTCCTTTGCAGTTAATCCAACCACGCTTGGAACAGTTGTCGATGAAATTTTCCGGGGAACAATCGAAATATTCGAGCCGGATGAACGAACGTGTGACCATTCGCTGTATGCATCCAATTGGTAAGGCAGATGCAAACGCTTCA
>VFQP010000570.1_pt1 | contig 67062 bp, 49 predicted proteins | sample 3512351 | NCBI WGS metagenome assembly VFQP01 (sample SAMN10412372, study PRJNA504923) | tailings metagenome | isolation source: Relicate 1 Philex TSF1 revegetated site | place: Philippines: Tuba, Benguet | collected 2017-08-29
TCGAAAAAAGAATGTTGCATTTTGTTTAATTGAATATTAAGGAGCTATGATTTAACGGATTACTTGTTTTAAGAAACGATTTGTGTATTAATATTGATTTATCAATAATTTACATGTTTTTGTATGGAAATTTAACATGAACGGTTTCAGAAGCGGATAAACGGCTGAGAGTCCCGTAAACAGGGCAAATACGTTTTTTATAGGAGGTCAGTTATGAGAGTCATCGGAAATTGAATATTTTTGTTTCTTATGAAGTTGAACGGAAAAACAGCTCTTGTTTCAGGGAGCACACAAGGTATTGGAAAGGCAGTAGCCCTTAAATTGGCTGAAATGGGTGCGAAAGTGGTTCTTTTGGCCCGAAATGAAGATAAATTGAAGGCTGTCTTGAAAGAGTTGAGTACTGAAAATCAGCAAGTCCATGATTATTTGGTAGCGGATTTTGCCAATCCTTCCGAATTGAAACAAAAAATTGAGACATATCTTTCCAACGGAAACCGGATCGATATTTTAGTGAATAACACCGGAGGTCCGAAAGCCGGATTAGCTATTGATGCAGATATCAGTGAGTTTTTGTCGGCATTTAATCAGCATTTGATCTGCAATCACATTTTGGTACAGGCCCTGGTTCCGGGAATGAAGGAGCTTGGAGGCGGAAGAATTATCAATGTGATTTCAACGAGTGTTAAACAACCGCTTCCGGGATTGGGTGTATCCAATACGATCAGGGGAGCAGTTGGAAACTGGAGCAAAACCCTGGCAAATGAACTGGGTCAATTCAATATCACGGTAAACAACGTACTTCCGGGTGCAACGAATACAACCCGTTTGCAGGAAATCGCTTCTAATAAGTCGACGAAAACCGGTGAATCCGTAGATGCGATCTTTGAAGAAATGGCAGATGAGTCGCCGATGAAGCGCATTGCTCAGCCGGAAGAAATTGCTGCGGCTGTTGTTTTCTTAGCTTCTCCTGAGGCGAGTTACATCAATGGAATCAATATTCCTGTTGATGGAGGAAGAACAAAATCACTTTAGAACATTCACGTGTCCGACGATCGTTTTTTCGATGTTGGACTTACTTACGAATTTGATCTTATAGGTATAAGTTCCATCAGGGACGAGGAGATCTTTGTATGTTCCGTCCCATTCCCAGCGAATACTGGTGGAATGAAATACCTCTTGTCCCCAGCGGTCATAGATAAATACTTCCGTTTCCTTGATACCGATCATAGAGGCTTTGAATGTATTATTGAACAGGTTTCCGTCCGGAGTGAATGTATTCGGAACATAAATCCACCATTCTTCTTCGATGGTAATTGGTTTCACAACAGTGTCTTTACAGCCGATCGCATTGGTTGCAATCAATGTAACATAATACGTTCCGGGAACATCATATGTATTGTTCGGGTGAACCAATGTTGAATGCTGACCGTCTCCGAATTCCCAGTAATAGGTATTTCCACCTATCGTCAGGTTCTGGAATGTAATCGGTAAATCTTCAAACAGGACGTTACTGGATATTGCGAAATCCGCAACCGGTACAGTTACGTTAACTGTTGTTGTTCCTTCTACAGTAAAGGTTTGACATTCGTCAGATACGGATACCGTATAAGAAGTTGTCGTGTACGGATGAACAAAAACCTGTGCTGTTGTTTCTCCGCTGTGTAGCCAGTTATAGAAATACTGACCGTAACCTCCTGTAGCCGTTACACTGATCGGAACAGTATCTCCCGGGCAAATCAGCTGATTTGGAGACATTGTCAACAAAAGCGGCGGGCTTGTAATGGTATACATCACGCTGTCGATAGTCGAAACACCGCATTGATCCGTTACTTCAATGTAATACATTGTGCTGGTGCTCGGTTTCACATTCAGGGTGTCGTTTGTACCAAGAACAGTCCCGTTTGCCAGGTGCCAGGAATAAACATAGTTTCCTGCGCCGCCGTTGGCTTGTACAGTCAATTGTTTTGGAACATACGGACATATTTCAGTAATATCCGGAGTTGTCACCAGGGTAAGTGGTTGATAAACCGGTACTGTAACAGTAGCTGTAGCCGTAACTGTTTGGTGCAGACAAGCATCTGTAACTGAAACCGTGTAATTTTGAGTAGCAGTTGGGTTTACTGTGATGGACGGAGTTGTTTCCCCGGTGCTCCACAGAATGGTATATGGTCCTGAACCACCACCCGGAACTGCAGTCAGTACCGCTTCATCCTGTGGACAAAGTTTCTCAACGGAATTCACTGTGACCGTGACGGGTTGAATATCTCCGATCTGGAGATTGAGCATGAAAGGACTTAAATTCCCACAGGCATCCAGGGTTTGAAAATCAAGATTGATTGTTTCGATTCCTTCTGCAATTCCATCCGCAAAGGCACTGAAATTAAAGTTAATCGATGTCTGCCCCGGATTGAAAGTCACGGAATTTGGAATATTGCTATAATCAACTCCTTCTGTAGCCGTTCCGGAAACAATGATCGGAATGGTTAGAGATTGAGAAATACCTGTTGTTCTGGTAAGAGTCACAGTTGTGCTTACACAACCTTCTGCCATGGTTTTTCCGTCATTGAACGGATCCGAAGACATCGTGTATTTGATTTCGACAGGAGCTTTTGACGTTAAACTGTTTGCTTCCAGGAAAATCCCCGAGTCGAAGATTCCGTCTCCAACATCTGCAATGGCAATGATCAAATGGTATGTTTTACCGCACTGAACTTTTGAAACGGCTTCCAGCACTTTGGTAAATCCGTCGTATTGAATATATGCGGAAGACCCGTTGTACGGAGATTGACTTCCGTTTCCGTTCGGCACGAAGTATTGTGGATTAACTGCGCCGATCGGGGTTACTCCCGGTGCCGGAGAAGATGTTCCGTTGTTTACGTTGTTGATCGTAACCGGCACTCCGCTCGGAAGGCGTGCAATATTCTGTGCCCCGCTGATTCCGGGACCTGAAATGAAGAACGCGAAAACGTCGTTGAATTGAGAACCGACATATTCCGGGTATTCTTCCGATCCGAAAACATATTTGAACCGAACCGTGTCGGCATAAGGAATAAAATCAAATTCAAGTATGGAAGCGTTATAGGTGCTCGTTCCGCCCACCAGGTTTGAAAGCGCTCCGAATCCCGGTGTACCGTTATCGACGCCAGCATTTGCCTGGTTATTTGGTCCTTGTGGTCCGTTTCCGTTATTGGCAATTGTTCCGGTTGTGATCACTACTCCGGATTGAATTCCAAGGTTTGTTCCGTTTGCTGTGAATCGTCCGATTGCACCACCGGAACCTGAGAAATTAATATTGGAAACAGTTACTCCCGGACCCAAAAGTGTATTTTGCACCAATGAAGCAGGGCTTTGAGGCGATGTAATCAACTGACCCATCACGGATAAAGGAAAAAGGAAGAGTATAGTCCAAATTAGCTTCATATTCTAATAACGCCCATTTGAGGGAATAGTTGTTTGTGCAATTACAAAAAGCGAACCAAAGTGGAAATATACTGATTAAACGGTAGGAATCAATGATTTATCCGTGAAAAAATCATAAAACTCAGAACGCATGATGTCACTGTGTGAAATCGGAGATTTTTGAACCGGAATCAGGGGTGGCCGAAGTTGGACGTAATATTACGTCGCGGGTTTGAGTAAGGATTCTATAGAATCCAGTAAAATAAGGAGATTCGGTAAGTCTGAACGGACGTAATATTGCGGAATTACGTCCGGAATCAAGGTTGAATTCGGGTAGTTTTTTTAGCTGAAAATTCCCTGCAACGCGCACAAATTGGCATATGTTCCGCCCAAAGCAATCAAATCGGCATGTTTTCCACGCTCAATAATCTGTCCTTTTGACAATACCAAAATTTCATCCGCATTGATAATCGTACTCATTCTGTGCGCAATAATCAACGAAGTCCGGTCTTTCATCAAATCGTCCAAAGCGCCCTGAACGATGCGTTCACTTTCCGTATCTAGCGCAGATGTTGCTTCGTCGAGGATCAGGATGGAAGGATCTTTCAAAACGGCGCGGGCAATGCTCAAACGTTGTTTTTGACCACCCGAAAGTTTATTTCCGCGTTCTCCGATTACCGTATCGTAGCCGTTTTCAAGCTGCTCGATGAAACTGTGCGCATGCGCAATTTTGGCGGCCTGGATAATGGTTTCCATCGAAACATCATCTCTTCCGAACGCAATGTTATTTCGCACCGTGTCATTGAAAAGAATGGATTCCTGGGAAACGATCCCGATGTTTTTGTGAAGGTCTTCCAGTTTGTATTCTTTGATGTTAACACCGTCAATATAGATTCCGCCTTCATTCACATCGTAGAAGCGCGGAAGTAAATCCGCAATGGTTGACTTTCCACTTCCGGATTCTCCGACCAATGCAATGGTTTTTCCCCGTTTCAATTCAAAGTGAATGTTCTTTAAAACCCACTCATCTTTGTACTTGAAGCTCACGCCATCCAGCTTGATCTCATCCTTCAATCCGTGAAGTTCTTTGGGATTATCTACTTCGTAAATGCTTTCGTTTGTGTTTAAGATCTCGTTGATCCGGTCCAGTGAAGGTTCTGCTTTGTTGAGGTTTCCGATTGCTGTTGCAATTCCCTGGATAGGGCGTAATAGCTGTGAAAAGACGATGATGAAGGTAATGAATTCTGCTCCTCCGAGCATGTTTTCGTCGCCGTTCAGGATCATGGTTCCTCCGAACCAAACCAGGCAGATCATGACAGTTGCTCCCAGGAATTCATTCAACAGGGGAGACAAATCACCGCGTCTGAAAGTTCCGGTATTTAACTGCTGCAATCGCAGATTCACTTTTCGGAAACGTTCAACCACAAAAGGAATTGCGTTGAAGGCTTTAATGACTTTAATTCCTCCCATGGATTCTTCCAGGATTGAAAACACGAGACTCGTTTGTTCTTGCCCGGCTTTTGCGGTCTTTTTCAAACTTTTCCCGATCCGGGAGATCACGAATGCTGAAATAGGTAGTAGTACAAAGGAGATCAGGGTCAGTTTCGGGCTGATATAAATGAGTGAAGCGATCGAAACGATGATTGCAAACGGTTCGCGGAAAACCAATTCTAAAACGGCAATAACTGCCAATTCGATTTCCCGTACGTCGCTATTGATGCGCGCCATTAAATCTCCTTTTCGTTGTTCGGTATAAAAGCTCAAAGGAAGTTTCATGGCTTTGGAAAAAAGCTGATCTCTCAAATCTCTTACTACGGCCATACGCAATTGTGATTGATGCCAGATGGCTCCGTAACGGAATAAATTCTTCAGGAAAAATGCAGCAATTACGGAAACGCAGACGAACAACAGGGCTTCTTTCGGATTCGCTTTCACCATTTCGTTCATAGTGTAGTTGTACCAATCCTTGCAGTATGTGAAGAAGTTGATAAAACCGCCGTGATAATGAGGTTCCGCTACATCTACAGCTTCGTTTACTTTGAAAATCAACTGCAAAAACGGAATGAAAAGAATCAGGGAAAGCAAATTGAAAATGACGTACAATAAGTTGTAAATGATTGTCAATATTGCCAATACCTTGTAAGAAAAGGTATATTTATAAAATACGATTAATGATTTCATGTGCTACAAAGATATGTTTTTGTTGTCCTTTGTGTATGAACGAGTTTACAATTCTTAACTTTGCGGTATGAGTTCTATTAGACAAAATCGAATTGAGGGGGTAATTCAAGAGGAATTATCGACTTATTTCCAAAGAAATGCACGCGAAATCTGCCTGGGAGCAATGGTTAGCGTAACGATCGTTCGTGTAACGTCCGATCTGTCATTGGCGCGCATTTATCTTTCTGTTTTTGCCGGTCCGGATAAAAAGGACGTTTTGAATAACATTCAGCAAAATTCCCGCAAAATCCGCGGTGAAGTAGGAAAACGCCTGAAAAACATGCACAAGATTCCGGAGCTTCAGTTTTACATTGATGACTCGCTGGATTATGCCGAAACCATTGATAAATTATTGAAAGATTAAAGTTTCGTTTTTCATAGCGAGAAGGTATCTTCGGTATACGAGGAAACAGCGAAACCTGGTGAGTTGGATCACCCGGATTTCCGTTTCCGGAATTGCAGTGATTACAGCTGCGCTGGTAATTATATTGTCGGCTTTTAACGGAATCGAACAAATGGTTTCCAAGCTGTATTCGGATTATGATCCGGCGATTACCATGCGCTCCGTGAAGGGAAAAACCTTTGATTCCACAGCTGTTGATTTAAAGGAATTACGGACAATTCCCGGCGTTATTTCCTTGTCGAAAGCGATCGAAGAAACGGTCATTATCAAGCACGGAAAAAAATGGGTCAATGCGCGGATGGTCGGCGTGGATTTCTCATTTGTGGATGCCTGCCAGTTGGAAAAACACATGGTAGACGGCTACCCGAACCTGGAAGAGAATGGTGAACCGACTGCTGTCATCGGTGCTTCTTTGCTGGATAAAGTGGACGGCTACATTTCGGAACTGGACGGTTACGAAGAATTGATTCTCTACACGCCATTGCGGGATGCGTCGATGGCGCGTCTGAAAAGTCCGTTTAAAGTTTCCCCGCTCAAAGTGGTGGGAAGAATGAACTACAACAAAGACATCAACATGTCCGACTTGCTGGTTCCGATTTATTTTGCGGAGTTACAGCTGAATTACGACAAGGACATTACCGCGATTTATTTCCAGGTTGACAAAAAAGATATTCCTTCGGTAAAAGCCGTTCTTGAAAAACGCTTCGGGAATAAATTCCGGATCAAAACTGCAGCGGAAAAGAATGAATTGATTTTTAAAACGAGTGAAAGCGAGAAGAAAATCGTGGTGTTGATCCTGCTGTTTATTTTTGTTCTGGCGGCTTTCAACCTCGTAGCTTCTTTGAACATGTTGTTCATTGAAAAGAAAGAAAACATCGAAACAATGGAACGTTTCGGAGCAACCAAGCGTTTTGTGTTCCAGATTTTCTTCTTTGAAGGAATCCTGATTGCGGTGAAAGGAATTATCATCGGGTTGATTTTAGGAATCGGGGTTTGTATGCTGCAAACGCACTACGCATTATTGAAAATGCCGAATTCCAATAATGAAGCATTCCCGATTATTCTCCAGGTGAAAGATGTGTTGTTTATTCTCGCAACAGTGATTTCGTTGAGTGTTTTATCGGCTTATTTCCCGGTGCGCTACCTGGTTCGTAAAACGATTTCCTGAGATTTGTTAGAGGCAAGATAACTTGGAGCCAAGAGACAAGACAAGTTTCTGGTCCTGACTCTAAATGTCCTGACTCTTATCTCTTGATATCTTGACTCTTTTTTATTCTTCCGGACGGTATTTACGCAACCCGATAATTGTAATGTCATCTGTTTGCTCGTGGCCCTCAGACCAGTTGGACCAGGCATTTTCAAAATATTTCTTCTGCAATGGCATGGATTCGACCTTGATCTTTTCCAACAATTCCTTGATGCGTTTAAAGGAGAATTTCTTGTTCCGGATGGAACCGAACTGTTTTTGGAAACCATCGGTGATCAGGTACAACTGATCTTCCTCACTTAAGGAAATACTGGCTTTCTCATAAATCAGGGATTCGGCATCCGCATCTTTTTTGGTAGACCTGTAAAGCAGGAACTCTTCTCCGTGAATATGAATCAATGAAACTCCACTGGTTGCGAACTGAATTTCGTCTTTTTCAAAAACAGCAACCAATGCATCCATTCCTTCAGCAGTCAATGTATTTCTTCCGTGGTTCAAAAGCTTGTGAAGCTCGTAATTCAGATCATTTAAAATCTGTGCCGGATCGTTTACTTTTCGTTCAATCACGATCTGGTTCAGCAGGTTGATTCCCAAAATGGTCATGAATGCTCCCGGAACTCCGTGACCCGTGCAATCGGCCAAAACCAGGATGAGCTTGTCATCGACCCGGTGTGTCCAGTAAAAATCGCCGCTCACAATGTCCTTTGGTTTGAAAATCAGGAAATGATCTTCAAAACAATTCCCGATTTCAGAAGCTTTTGGCAATAAGCTGTATTGGATGCGTTTCGCCGAATTGATACTGGAAGTAATGTCCTTGTTTTGCTGTTCGATCAGCAATTCATTGGCTCTTTTTTCCGTAATATCACGTGCCAAGGCCGTAAACCCGATAATGCGTTTCCGCGATCCGGGTTCAAAAACAACGGAGGCATTCTGTCCCAGCCAGATAATCCGGCCTTCTTTGGTGCGGATCGGAAATTCGAGGTAAGTATTCTGAATGCGGTTGATGATCTGATTCCGGAAGAAATCCTTCACAGTGTCGCGGTAATCCGGATGTACGATCGTGACAGAATCTTTTCCGATCAGGTTTTCGTTCTTATATCCGAAGGTACGGCTGCTCATTTCATTCAGGTAAGTGAAATGACCGTCGATATCCGTATTGAAAATCATATCCTGTGCATTTTCAACCAGCGATTGATAATTGGTTGTCAGGGTCAGTTTCTCCGTTACGTCTTGTCCCATAATCACCCGGACAGAATCGGAAAAATACTTGCAGGACCATTCGATCCAAACCACTTCGCCTTTTTTGTTGTACATCGGAACGAGGAAGATTTTTCCATCGGCAAACTCATCTCCGAGAGAAAATTCGCGCATTTCCGCAGAAACGACAATCGGATTCAATGTTGAAAGTGATTTCCCGACAATCATGTTGGAGTCGATATGCAGCAAGTTGGATAAGTTTTTACTGCAATAAGTAATGGTTCCCTTCTGGTCGAAAGAAATGGCCATCATGTTTCCCTTGTTGAGGATGTTACTCACAAAGAAAAGCTTCTCCAGGGAATCATTTCTGAGGTAAGTAACCATGATTGTTAATGCCGAAGAAACGCCGATTGTAAGGATGAACAACACACTGTTGTAAACCGGGTTCTCGATCCAGATGAGCATCAGAACGGAAACAATGATCTGGAGCAGGCAAATAATGATTATCGACCGGATATTGTTCAGCATGTATGGCAGAACACTTGAAATAAGCGTAATAGCAATCAGCGGATACGGATGAATCCTGGAAATAAAAAGCAGGTAAAAGAATTGAACGAACAGGACCGAAAGCGATAAGTACAGGCTCAGTTCGTTGATGTAATCCAATCGGTTTCTTCTGCCAGAAATTTTGTGGAGGAAATAAACTCCTATTAATACGACGCTGGAAGCGATATTGATCCCCATGTTGCCGAGGTTTTTCTCCACGAAAAAGTAGACGATCACTCCAACTACGGCATTGGAAATGGAACCGAATAAAAGTAGTTTCGGTACAAAGCGGGCATCGAGGGAATTGTAGCTGATTTCATACAAGTTAATCCGCATACCGGTTCTGGTCCATTCCAGGTACCCGATATTGAGTAAGCCCAGGAACAAAATAATGATCACGATGAACCATTTCGACTGCCAGAGCGGATTGTGAATGGTGATCGGGTAGGAGGCTACTTCCGAAAAATTGATCCTGTCGAAGGTCGATTTAACCTGCAGGACGTACGATCCGTTTTGAAGCTCGGGCAATTTCATTTCCCCGGAATTGTTCAATCGAATCCAGAATTTGTGATAGCCGCTGATCTTGTAATAATATTCGAGTCCTTTGTTTTTGGAAAGAATTGTTTTGAATGTCAGGTATTTTCCCTGGTCCACGTCCCGGATTACTCCGTTTTGAAACAAGCGTCCTTTGATGATAATCGGTTTCGGGGGAACGGGATAATTTCGTAGAATTTCAGTGTTGATGAGAAATAATCCTTCGGCAGTTCCGACCAGCGATTTGTTTCCATCCTGGAAAACTGCACGCATGTTGGTTTCATAACCTAAAAATCCGTTGGTCTCGTTGTAATTTTTATGGTAAATGACTTCCCCTTTTTCATTCATTTTCAGAATGTGAATGCCGAGGTTGGTTCCTATGATGAGATTTCCCAGTTTATCGGCAGAAAGGGTGTAAAACAAGTAGGAAGGAAGTATCTTTTGGTCTGTAATTTTCAGAATACGCTGGTGTTTGTCGATCCCGACAATTCCTTTGTCGAGCGTGAACCACAGGTTTCCGTACAGGTCTTTTGCAGCATTTCCGGAATAAGCCCCGATATCATTGAATTCCTTCATGTTATTGAATTCAAGATTACTCAGGTCGAGTCGTTTGATTCCTTCATTGGTTCCGAAGTAAAGAAACCTTCTGCTGCTGGACTGTTGCCCGCAATAGTAATAATCGGCTGTAACTTTAGTCTTTAACCTGGTGGATGTCCGGTTTTTCGGATCGTAGTAAAAAAGCCCTTTTCCGGCAGGCGCGAACCACAATTTTTCACCGTCCCACAAGGCGAATTTGATCTGTTCGCCCCGTTGTTTCGGAATAGTGGATTCCACGATGTTACCGTCTTTGAATTCGTAAATGCCTGTTTCAGAGCAGATGAGTGTTCCCAACGGACATTCCAGCGTATGGTTTACCCGGAAATTTTCTTTCGTCCGGAAAGAAGGCGGATAAGCAGGTCCGTAATGAAGTTTGTTGTCGCCGGTAGCAATGAAAAGCTGGTTGCTTTTTGTTTTGAAAATCTGGATGATCAGGTGGTTGTCGAAAACAGGGCTTAATTTGACTTTCGTAAACGGTTCAATGCTGATTTTGATAATCCCCTGGGAAGTGTTTACCCAGAAATCACCGGAATTATCAATAAAGAGATGATAAATCGTGGCGGGTTCATTCTCGTAATTCTGAACAATGCGTTTGAGTTTATCAGCTTCAATAGTGTAGATGAACTTATTGGAACAACTGAAGAGAATCTGGTTGTTTTTGGCGGCAATATTTTCAATAGCTTCGGCAGGGAAATCGAAGTTGGTAGCTTCTTTTGTTTGCCTGAAAACCGTTCCGTTGTTTGCGAAATAGAAGGTGTATTTGTTTTGACCGTTTTCATCATAAAGAATCAGTTTTTTTTGATGAAACGAAGCTATTTTAAAGTTTACATCCGGCAGGTTCAGCCAGTTTCCGAGTGTCGTAATTTCTTTGTCACTGATGAAATAGGATTCCTTATCCGTAATCAGGATGTTTCCGTAAGGAGTTTCCAATAGCTGGACGCACCTGCGGATATTGGAAAGGTGGTGCTGTTTTAAAACGAGCTTTCCATTCAGATCTACTACGTGGATGAAGTTGTTGGTGATAACAGACAACTTGTCCTGGCATTTTGCAACCTGTAAAACAGAACCGTCGATTTTGGTTTTTGGCTTATAGAACGGGTGAATACGGTTGTTGTAGAAGCGCAAAACGCCTGCGTAAAGCGTTGAGAAATAAATATCGTTGTTAACCAGTGAAATGCCGGTTACGTGGTAGGGACGATCCAGACCTTTCTTCGGATGAATGGATTCAAAAGTAGAACCGTTGAAACGAACAATTCCGTTTCCGTCCGTACCGATCAGTAAATAACCCAGGTCATCCTGAACGGTACTGAGTGTAGCGGTAATCTTTAAGCCGTCGTGGTGATTGTACTCCCGGAATGTATAAAGCTGTGCATCAAGATTCTGACTCAACGCAAGTAGTGAAAGTAAGGAAATGAGCTTATACAGTTTCAAAAGTTCTCAAATGGTGGCGTAAAGGTAATAATTCAGAGCAATAAATGAATTTACGCTTTGATTTTTAATTCCTTAGCAACCATTCTCCCCGTTGTTTTAAGTGCCGCCAATTCCGGACCATAGATCGTAACATGTCCCATTTTCCGGAAAGGTTTGGTGTTTTGCTTTCCGTATAAATGAACGCTGACACCTTCCAGCGCAATGACCTTTTCAAGGTTTTCATATTTGGCTGTTCCTTCGTAACCGGGTTCTCCGAGCAGGTTGATCATCACGCCCGGCGTAATCAGTTTGGTAGAGCCTAATGGTGCGTTGACAATGCTGCGTAAATGCTGCTCGAATTGGGAAGTATAACAGCATTCAATGGTGTGATGCCCGCTGTTGTGAGGTCTCGGTGCAATTTCGTTGATCAGGATTTGATTATCAGCTGTCAGAAATAACTCAACAGCCAGGATTCCGACCATGTTTAAGGATTCGATCACGTGCAGGGCAATTTCACGTGCATTTTTCTCTACTTCTTCCGAAATCTCCGCCGGGGAAAATAAAAACTCCACCAGGTTTGCAACCGGGTTGAATTCACATTCAACTGTCGGGTAAACGACACTTTCTCCCTGTTCGTTTCGTGCAACGATCACCGATAATTCTTTGGTAAACGGAACCAATTGTTCAATTACATATGGAGTATCTACCAAATTTTCAAGATCCGAAGCATTTTTGATAATTTGAACACCTTTTCCGTCATAACCGCCTTTCCGCCACTTCAACACGTAAGGAAACGGAATGTTTTTGGATAACAATTCTTCTTTCCCATTTACCAATGTGAAATCAGCGGTCGGTAAACCGTTTTTCTGATAGAATTCTTTTTGAAGGCCTTTATCCTGGACAATGCCCAAAACAGAGGATTGGGGAAATACTTTGATACCCTTGTCTTCAAGAGCTTTCAACGCTTCCACGTTCACGTGTTCGATCTCTACAGTTACTACATCCTTATCGCTCCCAAAAGCAACAACCGTGTCGAAATCCTTTAAAGAACCCTGCTGGAACGAAGTTGCCAGGTGCTTGCAGGGAGCATCGTGATCGGGATCCAAACAATGTACGTGTACATCATAATTCAAGGCTTCCTGAATAAACATGCGGCCTAATTGACCGCCGCCAAGCATTCCTATTTTATAAGCGTTTCCGTTCCATTGTTTTTTCATGCGGCAAAGATAGTTGCTTTTCTGAATTCATTCAAGGACCCGGACCCGAAAACAAGCTGTGCGAAACCATCAGATTTAACGTGTATCGCAGGGAATTCGGGTGTTTTCGGAGTGATTTTACTATAACGATTTTTCTCCTTCCCGCTATTTCTTTGCTATTTAAGCCGATAATTCCCTTAAAAATCGTACTTTTGCCCTTAAAATTAGACGACAAAGTGCTTCAGATAAACGATAAAACGTTCGAAATATTTATCCGGAAAGAAGAAATTCAGGCAGAGATTGCTTCTTTAGCGGCTCGCCTGGAGGCGGATTACGCAGGAAAAGAAGTGGTGTTTATTGCCGTGCTGAACGGAGCATTTATGTTCGCCGCGGATTTGATGAAACAATTTCGTTCTCCCTGTGAAATTACCTTTGTAAAAGTAAGCAGTTACAAAGGAATGAATTCTTCAGGTCGTGTAGATGAAGTAATCGGATTGAATACGGAGATCAAGGACAAGCACGTAATCATCGTTGAAGACATTGTTGACACCGGAATTACCATGGAAAAACTATTTACACTTTTGTCGGTTGAGAAACCTGCAAGTTTGGAAATAGTAACATTGTTGCACAAACCGGAAGCATTTAAAGGAACACATACCCCAACATATATCGGTTTTTCGATTCCAAACAAATTCGTAGTAGGTTACGGTTTGGATTACGATGAATTAGGAAGAAATACCGAGCACATTTATCAACTAAAGGGTGAAACAACCCATTAAAAGAAAACGTATGTTGAACATCGTATTATTTGGCCCTCCCGGAGCAGGGAAAGGAACGCAATCCGAAAGACTGATCGGAAGATACAACCTGGTACATTTGTCTACCGGAGATATTTTCCGCGCAAACATTAAAGGAGAAACTGAATTGGGATTGTTGGCAAAAAGCTACATAGACCAGGGAAACCTGGTGCCGGATGAGGTAACGATTAATATGTTGAAAAGCGAAGTATTGAAGCATGAAAATGCGAAAGGATTTATTTTCGACGGGTTTCCACGCACCAATGCACAAGCTGAAGCTTTGGATGCTTTTTTAAGTTCTGTAAATACAACCATCACGATGATGATTGGTTTGGAAGTCGAGGAAGACGAACTGCGTGAACGCCTGAAGAAAAGAGCAGAAGTGAGCGGAAGACCGGATGACGCAAATCCGGAAGTTATCCAGAACCGGATCAACGTTTATAAGAATGAAACGGCACCGGTAAAAGATTACTACCAGAAACAAGGAAAATACATTGCAGTTGACGGAATCGGAAGTATCGATGATATTTCGGACAGACTTTACGCTGCGATTGATAATAATTAATAAGGAAACTTGCCTTGAACCGTTAACCGCATTCGAACAGAGTGCGGTTTTCAAGTCTAAGGAGGTTTGTTTTTAAGAAGAGAGCTCAAAAGTTCAACCGGTTAAAAAGTTCAGGAATTTATCATTGAACAATTTAATTTTTGAACGTTTGAACTTTTTCAACTAAAGAAAAAAGTATGGCATCAGATAATTTCGTCGATTACGTAAAAATTCACTGTACTTCCGGAAACGGAGGTGGAGGTTCTGCGCATTTTCGTCGTGAAAAATACATCCCGATGGGTGGGCCGGACGGTGGAGACGGAGGACGCGGTGGCCATATCATTGTGCGTGGAAACAAACAATTGTGGACGCTTCTTCACCTGAAGTACCAGAAACACCTGAAGGCCGGACACGGAGAACATGGAAGTGGAAACCTGCAGAAAGGTGCACAGGGAGAAGATAAGTACATTGAAGTACCGCTCGGAACATTGGCAAAAGATGCTGAAACAGGAGAAGTGTTGTTTGAAATCACGGAAGACGGGGAGGAACAAATCCTGGTTCCGGGAGGACGCGGAGGTTTGGGAAATGACCATTTCAAATCGTCTACCTATCAAACTCCGCGCTTTGCACAACCGGGAGAACCGGGAACGGAAAGCTGGATGATTCTTGAAATGAAAGTCCTGGCGGATGTTGGTTTGGTTGGAAAACCGAATGCAGGGAAAAGTACCTTGCTTTCTGTTTTGTCTTCCGCAAAACCGGAAATCGGGGATTACCCGTTTACAACACTGCGACCGAATTTGGGAATTGTGAATTACCGCGATTACCGTTCGTTTGTCATGGCGGATATTCCCGGAATTATCGAAGGAGCTCACGAAGGAAAAGGCCTTGGCTTGCGCTTCCTGCGCCATATCGAACGGAATTCCTGTTTGTTGTTTATGATTCCTGCAGATGCAGATGATATTCATGAAGAATACAAGCTGCTTTTAAACGAGTTGAAAGAATACAACCCGGAATTGCTGCATAAGGAGCGTCTTTTGGCAATTACCAAGTCGGACATGCTGGATGATGAGTTGAAAGAAGCCATTGCGCAGGATTTACCTAAAATACCTTATGTTTTCATCTCTTCTGTTGCCCAGCAGGGACTTACGGAATTGAAAGACATGATCTGGAAGCATCTGAACCATGTTTGAATACCTGGAATCCATTGACCGAAGCATTGTCCTAGCTGTAAATAGCTGGAATACGCCGTTTTTGGATCAGTTCTTTTGGATCGTTTCCAAAACAGCTCCATGGATTCCCTGTTATTTGTTGATTCTGTTCTTTATCTGGAAAAACTACGGGCTAAAAACCTTGTTTGTTTTCCTGGGAATGGTGCTGTTATTGGTAGCAATTGTAGATAGTTCAACGACTTACCTGTTCAAAGAAATGATTCAGCGTTACCGTCCGTCTCATAATTTACTTCTTGAAAACAAGCTTCACTTTTTTGTAAAGAACAACGGAGAAGTGTACCAGGGTGGACAATACGGTTTTTTCTCTTCACATGCTTCGAATAATGCTGCAATTGCATTATTGACCTGGTTCTTCCTTGGAAAGCAGTATCCGCGCCTGAAATGGTGGTTGTTTCTGGCTGTCGGATTGATCGGATTGAGCCGGATTTACCTCACGGTTCACTATTTATCAGATGTAATTTGCGGAATTGTTTGGGGACTTCTCTGGGCTTTTGTATTTTGGAAGCTCTATAAACGATTTATTGCAGACAAGATCGCATGAATATTCTGTATGTTTTCCTGGGGGGCGGAATCGGGTCATTGATCCGGTTTGGAATCACGCATTTGATCCACAAATTTCCCAAACAGGCTTTTCCGGTTGCTACCTTGGTGTCTAATCTGCTTGCTTCATTTTTAGTAGGCTTGTTCCTGGTTCTGATGATGCGTATGAAACCGGCCAATGCGGAATCATTCCAGGCATTCTGGCTCATCGGGGTTTGCGGCGGTTTCAGTACTTTTTCCACCTTTGCGAAGGAAAATCTTGAATTAATGGAACGCGGACAATGGGTCATTGCAGTACTCAATATCCTGATTTCAGTGAGTTTTTGTATCGGGATGGTTTATTTGGGCCGGAAAATGCTGGTTTAAGAACCCGGATTTCACCTAAAGTTGCATCCCGAAAGCTATCGGGATCGCGATATTGCGAACAGCCCTTGCTGTCACTGGGCTAATAGATAGAACTTGTCCGGCTACTGCGGGATGTCTATTTGTGTTTTCAAGAAAATTCCAAACCGAAAAATATGAATTCTAAGCCACCGGAATCAACTCTTTGATGCGCTTCTCCAATTCCTCCCGTTTCTCCACAAACTTGCTCAAATCCACTGTTTTCATTTTCTGCTTCAAACGGATTTCCTTGAATTGATGTGCGTATTCATAGCTCAAACGCCATAAAACCGGGATGATGAAATAGTATAAAACTCCCAAAGACCAATGCGGTAAGTACCATTTCGTAATCAAAATGATAATCGGAATATTGTAAATCGAGCCGATTAGTTTACCCAGCATCATTTTCACGGAACCCCAGAAAACTTTTCGTCTCATAATCTTTTCAGTAACCTTTTTGGAAATGATATACGGAATAAAGCCATGAAGGAATCCTGCAATTGCAAAGGGCCACATCAGGATCAGGTAAAGCCAGTTATTCAAAGTACTTAATAATTCCGGTTGCTTTTTGGCAACAACAAAACGATCCTGGACTTTCATTCGTTTCTCCAGGTTGAAATAAGCATCCAGATCTTTCTGTAAAGCTAAAATTTCAGTGCTTTCATCCGCTACATTCTGGTTGATCCAGCCAGCCAGCTGACGCGCATATTCCCAGCGTTTGATCAACGGAATACTGTCATCGTGATTCGGGTGATTGTATCCCTTCCGGGTAATCTGCATGATGTTTTCCAATAACGAATAACGTTTCGGATTTGCGACATACACAATGCAATTCTGCATGTCTTTTTCTACACGTTTTGTCACTTCGTTGATAACCCTGTTTGGATTTTCCTTGTAAGCATCTTTGTAATCGTTCAAACAGATTTTAGGACCGTTATTCAGGATGAATTCCGAGCCGATTGTATTTCGATCCGTGTAGCTTACCCCGATTCCTGAAATGTAAATTTTCTTGCTCCAGTTGATCGCATCCAATGCACCGAAGCCCATACGGACCGGTCCTTTTTTCACCGGTTTCAAACCGCGGATTGGCGTATCGTCCGTAAATCCTTCTCCGAAAATCAGGATATTGCGACCCATTTTCAGGGATTGGTTCACTTTTTTGAAAACGTCCGTGTTTTTTCCTTTGGTATCGGTTCCGTCCTGCTGGCGATAAATAGGAAGCATGTGTGCCGACCATAAAATCGGTTTCAACCACCAGACAAACACATCCGAGCGGGTCATAAAATGAACGATCGGCTTGTTCATTGCACCGATCATGATCGGATCCATGAAGGAATTGGGGTGATTACTCACGTAAATCGTACTCCCGAAAAGTTCTTTGTGGCTGTTTAGTACTAAAAAACGTTTGTAAAAAAGTCTGAATGAAATATTGAGAGATATTTTTAGCAATAAATAAAACGGACGCATAATTGGGTACTTTTTTACAAAATTAGCAATACTTGAAAATTAGCATTTATTCTTCCGGTTTTTATCAAATCCTGACTTCCGTTTCCCGGGAACATCAGGGTGTTTCTTCAGGTTGTGCTTCTCCGGGTGCCGGATCTACTTTTTCATCCTGCTTAAACTCCTTATTCATATTTCGTTTGTGACCGAAGATAAAGCCTAAACGAATTTCGTGGGAAGTATTCCCGAATTTCTCCGTAACACCTGTTCCGAATTCAAATGAGTATGAAACGTTGAAATGAGCCAGTAAATTGATTCCGAAGCCAACCCCGATAGAAGATTGTCTTCTGTAGGAAAGACTTACCCAGCCCATGCGCATGTAGTGAAGACGCATTGCAACATCAAAGCTGACCGGAGCGTGTTTCACATAACGCAATTGAGCGATTGGTTCCAAACCGTATTTTTTACCAAGATCGAAACGGTAGCTCCCCAAAACATACATGTGCGGATTGAACATGCTTTCGGTTGTGGCATCACTTAAACGGACTTTGTTCTTGAAAATCTGGCTTCCGCTTATGCTGACCAACAAACGGTCGTTGTATATCACCAAACCAGCCTGCGCATCAAAATAGTTTTGCCGTGCAGAAATTCCCAGGTAATTGGTATAAGCTTTGTCATTGGCAGAGCCCAGGCTGACTTTTGAAGCGTCGATCCCGAAATTGGACCAGCCCAACCCGATTCCGACTCCGGCATTTAGTTTTTGCGATAACGGAATGTGCACTCCGATATTTCCTTTCACACTTGTCCTTGTAAACGGACCGATTACGTCGTTGATGAACGTGAGCCCGGCAACCTGTTTGTAACCGACGGTTCGCTGCGGTGTGCTGTAAAATGTTTGTCCGATAGAAGCCAATTCGCCAAGCACCGGTTTTGATTTGCGCTTTTTGAAACGAACCATGCTTTGGATTCCCGCGAATGTGGTCATCGGTCTTCCGTCAACTCCGGCATATTGCAGGCGGTTTCCAAGTGTCACTTCAGCCACGTTCATCATTCCTCCCGCGGCAGGATTGATTAAAAACGGAGAGGAAGCGGTTTGTGTAAATTGAATGTCTTGTTGTCCGAAAGTCAATCCAGCAACCAGAACAGATGATATGAATAGAATTTTTTTCATGATTGACAGGGATTAACGAATGATACTGATTGAACCTTTAAGTGTTTTGAAATCGTTGTTTGGAGAAACAATTTCGTAGAAATATGTTCCGAGAGGAAGTTCTTCACCTTTGAAAGTTCCGTCCCACGGTTCTGCATATCCTGTCGATTCGAATACTTTGGATCCCCAGCGGTTGATGATCATAACTTTACAATCCGGGTAGGTTTCGTGCAGATTCGGAATGATGAATTTGTCGTTGTCTCCGTCCTGGTTCGGTGTGAAAACTGTCGGGATATCAAACGTACCTTCGCCGCATAAATCCAGGTGAATGCGTAAGGTATCCTGGGTCGATCCGCAGAAATCATGAACGAGTTTGTAGAGTAAAACGAGGTCTCCCGGAGCTGCGCCGGTTAGAGTTGTATTGGCGTTGTATTTATTCGTCAATGTTGCATTCCCGGCCAATTCGATCCAGTAAGTTGCCTGGTCGTATCCGGCATCACTTCCTTTAAGGTTGATCGGAAGCTGTTCGAGGCACAAACTTGTGTCGGCAGTGAGAACAGCAGCCTGAACCGGTTTGTAAATAATCGTGCTGTCGACTGTGCTTGGACATCCGTTCGTGGAAATGGTCCAGTACAGTGTGTGGTATCCTTCCGGAATCGACAGAACGGTTGCGACCGGAGCGTGAATGTTGTTGATCGTAATGGCAGAATTACTCGACCACGTTCCCTGTGCATTGTTTCCCGGGCTGTTTGCCTGGATGATGTAGCTGGTTGTGGCACATGCGTACATGGAATCCGGAAGACTTGCCTGCGGAGGCGGCATGTTTACATCAATTCTCACCGTATCGCGCCGTGATCCGCAGGTAGGAGAAGTTACCACCCATTCGAAGGTGTTTGTTCCTAAAGAAAGGTTTTGAACGGTTGTCTGAGCTGCATTCGCATTGGTGATTGTTCCGCCGCCGGTCAGCATGTTCCATGATCCTGTTCCGGATTGAATCGGATTTGCTGCAATCGTTGTTGTATAAGTATCACACAAGTAAATCAGGCTGTTCGGGATAAAAGCAGTATCCGGATATTGAAGTACCTCAACCGTGAAGGAGCAAGAGCTGGTATTCCCGGAGGAATCCTCGATCTGATATGTTTGTGTCGTTGTCCCGATCGGGAAAATATCACCCGAAGACAAACCGGAAAGATCTGTTTGAGAAATCGTAAAGTAGCAATTGTCGACCCCAACCGGGTTTGTATATGTGATCAATGGATTACACGTAGAAATATTTCCCGGACAGGTAATGGAAGGTGCATGTGTTTCGATGATTGTGAAAGTGGTTGTACAGGAAGCGCTGTTTCCGGCTAAGTCCGTTACGGTAATCAAAACGTTATGTGTTCCTGAAATCAGGTTGGTTCCTGCTGCCGGTAATTGAGTGAGTGAATATCCCGAGCAATTATCCGTTACGGTTGCCAAAGCAGTCAGATCCGTAATCAAGCCATAACAGGAAACCCCGTTGTTGAGTGTTTGCGCCGGCGGACACGTAATGGCCGGAGCGATCGATTCGATCGGAATGGCTTGTGTAATACACGTTCCCACGTTTCCGGAAGTATCCGTATAGGAAATGACAATTCCCACCGGGTTGGTAACAACGGTTCCCGGAAGCGGGTTTTGAGAAATCGTCAATAAATTGGAAGGGGCACAATTCTCAACTGCACTGTGTGTACCGCTCAAATTAGGAATGGTCATCGAGCAGGTTCCTGAAACAGCTAAGCTTGTATCGCTTAAACACGTTACAACCGGAGCAAGGGTATCAATTGCTGTTACGAAAATCGTGCAGCTTCCGATATTTCCGTTCAGGTCAACGGCTGTCATCAAAACGGTAATGGTATCAGAGAACAGTAAGGTTGCCGGTTTGTTTTGTGCGAATACCAATTGACTGCTTGCCGTGCAGTTATCCGTTCCGGAAACAAGCGGAACCAGGTTTCCAACCAAAGCGAGACATTGGTTGTTTACCGGAGCTGTAATTCCCGTCGGACAGTTGATTACCGGCAAGGTCAGATCCTGAACTGTCAGTACAAATTGACAAACCTGGGAATTTCCTTCCTGGTCAATTGCCTGGATGGTGATATTATGTGCACCAACCGGAAGGGTGTTTCCAACGGCAGGGCTCTGATTCAGGGAGAATACGGTTGAACAGTTATCAATCACAGTTGCCTGTGTGGTAAAAGTTCCCATGTCGTATGTACAGCCGTTGTTGGTTGAAACCGTTTGGTTTGCCGGACAGGTAACCTGTGGCGAAATGGTATCAAACAATAACACGTGTGTGAAACAGCCGCCTGAATTTCCAGCCTGATCCGTTACGGTTACGAAAACGTTTTGTGTTGCATTCAACGGAGTTCCCGGAGCCGGATTCTGACTGAAAGTAAGCGACGCGAAAGGGGTGCAATGTTCCACTACAACTGTTACATCCGGAACGAGGTTGGGAACAAGACCTGTGCAGGACGCGGAAGCATAAACCGTATCCAGTGAAGGACAAGTCGGCTTCGGAGGAACCGTGTCCAAAACGGTTAATGTGAAGTTGCAACTTGCATTGTTTCCGGAAGGATCTACCGCCTGAAGCGTAATGACTGTGTTGGCACTTACCGTGCTCCCGATTGCAGGAGACTGAATGACTGAAACAATTCCGCAGGCATCGTTAACTGTTGCCAACGCGCCGTAATCAGGTAGTGTAAATATGCAAAGTTCGTCTGAATAAACGGATGCCGGGGATGGGCAGGTAATTGTTGGCGGAGCTACATCCGAAGAGGTTCCCTGGATCCGGAAATTGTCTACAGCCGGAGCTTTGTTCCCGATATTTGAATTGTTGTAGGTGAAGCGGAATCCGAGCCAGAAGATGCTGTTGTCAAAACTTCCCGGAAGCAGCTGGCTGAATGCAGAATAAGAAGCATTTGCGACGAATTGGGTAGAAACGGGTGCCCAGCTTGCCCCGGAATTTGTACTGATAACCAATTCCAGGTAATCAAGTCCGCTTTCTCCTTCTATTTGGATGTCTGCCAATACGGTGATTGCACTGAAACAGCTTGCATTTACTTCGCGGTAAACAATTGCGGTTTCCGTTCCGGCAGCTGCGTTTGCATATCCGTAATGTTGGATTCCTGTCGGTGTGCAATCGTTGGTTGTTCCTCCCGAACTGATGTACAGCGCTTTACTCCCTCCGTTATTCGTACAGGATCCCTGAACCCATTGATTCGGTCCGGTTGTACTCACCGTATTCCAGGAAAATGAATTCTCAAAATTGTCGGTAATGAAAGTAGTTTGAGCAAGTAGTTGTGTACTCCATGGTATTAAAAAAGCACACACGAGTGTTAGTATCGTTTTATTCATAATTTAAGTTGGACGAGGTTCAAAACTAACAGAAAATTCAATAAAATCGGGTGGAAATACTTCACAATCGGGGAATAGTTTTCAACGATCCGTTATTATTCGTTAGATTTGCAAACAAATTTGAAACAAATGGTTGGAATTATCATGGGCAGTACTTCAGACCTGCCGATTATGCAAGAAGCAGCGGATATTTTAAAGCAATTCGGAGTACCTTATGAGTTAACTATTGTTTCTGCGCACCGCACCCCGGAGCGTATGTTTGAGTATGCAAAAACGGCTTCCGAAAGAGGGATCCAGGTGATTATTGCAGGTGCCGGAGGTGCAGCTCATTTACCGGGAATGACAGCGAGCCTGACTCCGCTTCCGGTTGTCGGGGTTCCGATTAAATCCAGTAATTCCATTGATGGCTGGGACAGCTTACTTTCCATTGTTCAGATGCCGAACGGAATTCCGGTTGCAACGGTTGCGATCAATGCTGCAAAAAATGCAGGAATCCTGGCTGCAAAAATCTTAGGAGCTACAAATCCGGATCTTCAGAAAGTATTGAGCGACTACATGGAAACGATGAAAGAAACGGTTCTGGAGGGCGCTAAAAAAGTGGAATCTAAAGGGTGATTTTTTAATTACGAATTACGTCCCGATAGCTATCGGGATACGAATTGCGAATAAATTGATTATTCACTTCTGTGACAACGATTCTTTCATCCGCAATTCGGCACTGATAATTCGCAATTAATTTTACCATTGATTCGCGTCGGCGGTCTTGATGTCCACGACGTATTTCTCAGGAATTTTTCCTTTCAATAAGCTTCCCGGTTCCAAGCTTGGGAATATTTCTTCGTATGTTCTTGATTCATACAGGAAAACGCGTCGGTAAATCAAATCGCGGGTAATCTGGTCTCCATGATCCATTCCGGCAGCTCCGATCAGTTCGGCATACGCTTTCACAGTTTCATTGTGGAAATTGGCAACGCGCACTTTCTTGTGGTTGACATTTAACCCGGCTACCAATTGCGGATTTTGCGTTGCAACCCCGGTAGGACAAGTATTTGTGTTACATTCCAATGCCTGGATACAACCCAGTGCAAGCATCATCGCTCGGGCACAGTTTACTGCGTCAGCACCTAAGGCCATGGCGCGTACAATACTGAATCCGGTTAGAATTTTCCCGGAACCGATAATTTTGATGTGATGACGGATGTTGAATCCGGTTAGCATATTATCCACAAAAGCCAAGGCATCCAGGAACGGCGCACCTACATAGTTGCTGAATTCTTGCGGAGCTGCTCCGGTTCCTCCTTCACCACCGTCAACGGTAATGAAATCCGGGTAAGTATCCAATTCGATCATCGCTTTACAAATGGCAATGAATTCGCTTTTCTTCCCGATACACAATTTGAAACCAACCGGTTTTCCACCTGATTCCTTGCGCAGTAACTGAACAAACTGAACCAGTTCTTTCGGCGTGCTGAATGCGGAGTGATAAGGCGGTGAATAGACCGTTGTGAAAGGTTTTACGTGGCGGATTGCTGCAATTTCTTCGGTGTTTTTCTTTGCCGGAAGAATCCCTCCATGTCCGGGTTTTGCTCCTTGCGACAATTTAATTTCGATCATTTTTACCTGCGGCAAATGTGCATTTTTCCGGAATGTTTCAATGCTGAAGCCTCCGTCCATATCGCGTGCACCGAAATATCCCGTACCAATCTGCCAGATCAGGTCACCACCGTTTTTCAAGTGATAAGGTGAAATTCCTCCTTCACCGGTATTGTGTGCGAAATCGCCCAGTTTTGCTCCTGCGTTCAAGGCTTCAACAGCGGCTGTAGACAAGGAGCCGAAACTCATGGCGCTGATATTCATGATACTTGCGCTGTATGGTTGCGTACAGTCTTTGTTTCCGATCAAAACCCGCGGATTTTGGTTGATCGATTCGAAATTCTTTGGTTTGATGCTGTGTGTCATCCATTCGTAACCTTCCTTGTACACGTCGTTTTGTGTTCCGAAAGGCATGGAATCCGTTTCTTTTTTAGCCCGTTGATAGACTGTGCTTCTGTCAATCCGGTTGATGGGCATTCCGTCCGTATCACTTTCAATGAAGTACTGGTACATTTTTGGTCTCAATGCTTCCATGACCCAGCGAAGTCTTCCGAAAATCGGGAAGTTACGCATCAATGTGTGTTTTTTCTGGAAGAAATCCACGTATCCGATCGCGATCGGAATGAGCAATACGCCAAGGATGATCCACCATCCTGTCCAAAAATAATAACCTGCTAATCCAAGGGATAGGACAATCAAAAGACTGACAACGACGAATTTTGTTCTCAAGGGGCGAGTTTTAAAAATTACAAACGCCAAAGTTAGGGTTTTATAACCATTCCAGGGTAGATAAATTTGCTAAAAAACCTTAGAAAATTCAGGGGTTTATCTAATCTAAGCAGGAGTCCGCAGAGTTTGGGGGAAAGTATTTTTCATTTCTCTGCGAAAATCCACGACATTTGATATTTGCGATCTTTATTCCATCACTTATATTTTCTGAACTATCAGTAATTGATTGTCTGAACATTATCCTGGCCCGGAAGCACCTCAAAGGTCACGGAATAGGAATTTACGATTCCGTTTCTTTTCACGGTATAATGCGTGGAAATCGTTCCCATCGGCATTTTAAAGAGATAGGGATAATAACCGTCGCTATCACATCCGGTGATGATCCGATCAATTTTGGGAAGCACTTCGAACTGGTCTGTCTGACTAATGATGATTGTGTCTCCGGGGCCCTGACAATTCACATTGTTAACTACCAGCTTGTAATGTCCTGCGGGTACAATTTCAAAATCTACCCGATTTTTCTTTCCCTTCTTCACCGGGTAAGTATTTGGGCCGATTAGATAATAATCTTCCTCGTTTAATTGGACATAAACCTTTTTGAAGGCGTTGGCCAAATCTTCCATCTTGTAAAAACCAGTTTCATCTGTTGTGGTTTGTTTTAAAATCTTTGGATCAGGTGGAGGACCTCCTATATTGACGTCTGTTCTGATGCGATACATTTTGAGTGGCATATTGGGAATTCCTTCGCCGGTTATGGGATTGTATACACGTCCTTCAACAGAGACATTCTTCCCGAATTTGGTGCAGGTACTCAGTAGGGGAATAAGCAAAACGGATGCAAAAATCAGATTCAGTTTCATAACATAATGGGTTTCATTATTAAATAGTGATAATGAGGTAAACGTAAATGCTTTTGAAATGGTTAGGTATAAGTTGTTTTTTTATCGGAATGGTTAGAAGAATGGGTCAATAAATCCGTGATTTGAAAACATGAAACAGGACAAAAATCTGCTTTTTTCGATGTGAAATTTCCATCCCGATAGCTATCAGGATTTGAAGTTGCGAAAAATGTCAATTTGCCAATTTGCCAAATGGCAAACCGGGTTTTACAAGGGGTTGAGGATTGTTTACCTGTAGATCAGGTATTTCTGACGTATTTTCAAAAACGCCTGGATTCCCGTTTTCCACGTCTCCTTAATTTCCTTTGCACCCATCCCGGATTTCAATTGCGAACGAAGCGTTGAATTTCCTGCCAGTCGGTCGAAAAAGTTGCGTTGATTGATGAAATCAATGCTGTCTCCCAACTGATCGCGGGCGTTGATCAGCCAGCTCAGGTTGATTTCATACATCCGTTTGTTCTGACTGGCTCTTAGATCGTATCCGTTACATGTACGATTCTGCCACAAAGGGTCTTTCGCACCGGTTGTCGGCATCGGGATAAACGTGAAATTGGTTTTTCTGAAACTCGGGTGGCCATACATTTCGAACGGTCGTTCTGTTCCGCGGCCAACACTCACGGTAGTTGCTTCGAAAAAGCAAAGACTCGGATACAGATTAATCGCCAAATCCGTGCGAAGGTTCGGAGAAGGAGGAATGGCAATTTCAAATTTCGTTTTGTGGGTGTAATTTCTACATGGAACAATGTACATCTGGCAGGTCACATTATTATGTAACCAGAATTCCCCGTTGATCATCAAAGCGTATTCCCCGATGGTCATACCGTAAACAATCGGAACGGGATGCATCCCGATAAAGGAGGTTTGATCTTTTCCAGGATTGGTCCGTCTACATAATGTGCATTCGGATTCGGGCGGTCGAGAACAATCAAAGGTTTGTTGTTTTCCGCGCAGGCTTCCATCACGTAATGAAGCGTGGAAATATAGGTGTAGAAACGAACACCTACATCCTGGATGTCAAACAATACAATATCCACATCCCACAACTGATCGGCGCGCGGTTTTTTATTGCTTCCGTAAAGCGAAACGATCGGCAGCCCGGTTACAGGATCCTGGTGACTCCAAACTTTTTCACCGGCGTCTGCAGTTCCCCGGAAACCGTGTTCAGGAGCAAAAACCTTTTGAATCCGGATTCCCAGTGAAAGCAAGGTGTCGACCAGGTGTTTTTCGCCCAATGCGGAAGATTGGTTTGCAACAACTGCCACCCGTTTGCCTCTCAATGAATCCAGGTACAAATCCATGCGGCTGTTTCCCAATTGTAAATTGGGCAGCTTTTCGATTCCGTACGCATCGTATTTGATTTCATCATCAATCGGTTGAATGACCTGGTACTCTTTTGACTTATCGGCAGGAGGAGTGGTGACAACCGGAATGGCATTTTTTTTTGTGGCACATGAGGCAAGGAAAAGCAAAATAATACTTTTCAACGCCAAAAGCTTTATGTACTTTCGTATCCGCATGAGCAATAATTGGAATTATATATTTTTCATCGCTAAAAAACTTCAACGTAAACAGGCTGTTACGGATGATTCATCGCAAGGCAATAAAAAGGCGGCAAAACCCATAACTAGGATTGCTGTGCTCAGTATTTCGCTTGCAATGATCGTAAACATCGTTACAATTGCAGTGGTTGAAGGATTCCAACAAGAAGTGAGCCGTAAAGTTATAGGTTTTGGTTCACATATCTCCATTCAGAAGCAAGGAGAAATTTCATTAATGGAATCTGCGCCCATGATGAAGAGCGAAAAACTGGAACGTGCGCTTCAGCAAATTGAAGGGGTAATGCATACGCAATCAGTTGCTTATAAGCCGGCGTTACTGCAGTCTAGAGGAGATGTGGAGCAAAAGGAAATCCTGGGAGTGGTATTGAAAGGAGTCGATAAAAAGTATGACTGGTCTTTTTTCAAATCCTATCTCAAAGAAGGCCAGATTCCGAAATTCAAAGATCCGTCGTCGAATGAAGTATTGATCTCCAAACGCATTGCAAATGATTTACATTACAAGCTGGGAGATACGATCAATGCGTATTTCGTGAAGCAAAAACCGATTCAAAGGCAGTTTCATATTGTAGGAATTTATGAAACCGGGCTGGAAGATTTTGACAAGGAACTTGTTTTTTGTTACCTGCCGCAGGTTCAGCAGTTGAATGACTGGGGAATCAGTTCGGAAATTACGGTTGATGATACGCTCAGTTACGGAGATCTGATTATCCGTGCGCAGGTTTCGGGTGGTAACGGGAATTACCGTTACGATTGGGGAAAAGGTTTCGAGCAGTATGCAGGATTTCCGTTTTGTCCGACAAAAGATACGGTGATCCGTTTGATTGTTGCTGATTACTATATTTCCATGGATGAACCAACCGGAAGCCTGGATCTGAGGGACGGGGAAACGGCTATTCCGGATACTTCGTATTTGGAAATTAAAGTGCGCGGAGATAAAGGAGCGGCTTGTTTATTTCAGCGCGATTCGGAAGGAAACCTCAAAAAACGCTTCCTGGATGAGGACGGTTATCATTACGAATTGAGTTCGGGTACCAAAACGGTCGAAATCGAATCATTTCCCGGAAAAGGATCGTATCAGAATTACATCAGTTCCTATGAATTGAGTGTCGAAGACTTTTCGGATATCGAAAACCAAAAGCAGAAGATCAAAAGAGCGGTGCTTTTCAACCCGGATTTCCAGCAGCAGGTAAAAGTGAACAGTATCAAAGACAATCAGCGCGATTTGTTTGTGTGGCTGAGTTTCCTGGATGTGAACCTGGCGATTGTCCTGATCCTGATGCTGATCATCGGAATCGTGAACATGGGTTCTGCCTTGCTGGTGCTGATTTTAGTCCGGACGAATTTCATCGGGATTCTGAAAGCACTTGGAGCGAGTAATTTGTTTGTCCGGAAAGTATTCCTTGTTCATACGGGACAATTGATCCTGAAAGGAATGTTGTGGGGAAATCTCATCGGAATCGGTTTGTGCTGGCTGCAATACCAGTTCCAGATCATTCCGCTCGACCCGAAAGTGTATTACCTCAATACGGTTCCGATTGAATTTAATTTGTGGAAAATCGGATTGTTGAATGTGATTACGCTGGGTGTTTGCCTGGCAGCACTTTTTGTTCCGTCCCTGCTGATCAGCAGGATCAATCCGGCGAAATCCATCCGATTTAAATAAGCCGTTTAATACATAATTCAACCATTTCCCGATAATTTGGCAATTTCGGCACCGATAAATCGTTATTTTTGAACGACTATAATATCATGAGAAACTGTATTTTACTTGCCTTTTTACTTCTTTGCAACTTCTACGGAATGAGCCAGAGAAACGTGCGCGACAGCGCTATTGCTACTCCATGGATCGCATTGCATTACGGATTAAATGCTCCCGGAGGAGACCTGAAAGAACGTTTCGGACCAATTAACCATGTGGGAGTTATGGGGGGATATAAAACTTCAAAAAACTGGGTTTACGGTTTGGACGGAAATTTTATGTTCGGTAATAAAGTGAAAATTCCCAATATGTTTGCTCATTTGGCTGATTCCTACGGAAACGTTACGGATGTAAACGGAGATATCGCTACAGTGGTAGTCAATATGCGCGGTTTCAATGTCAATACGATGGTCGGAAAAGTATTTCCTGTTTTTAGTATGAATAAGAATTCCGGAATTTATATTCATGGTGGAGTGGGTTATGTGCAGTACAAAGCACGGGTTGAAACCCAGGAACAGGTAATTCCGACTTTGGAATTAAAATACCGAAAAGGATACGACCGGTATACAACCGGGTTGAATTTCCACCAGTTTGTAGGATACGCATTCATGGCAAACCAGGGATTTGTGAATTTCTATGGAGGATTTTATATCCAGGAAGGGCTCACATATAATCGAAGAGATATCTTTTTTGATCAGCCGGATGTACCGGTTTCTAAAGCGCAAAGATTAGATTTGCAGTACGGATTTAAAGTTGGCTGGTTTGTGCCGATTTACAAGAGAAAGCCGAAAGACTATTATTTTGAGTAAATGAGATTATTCTACGGATTTGGAATTCGAAGCTTTTTCGCAGTGATGTGGATTGCTTCCTGGTTTCATCCCAAAGCAAAAAAGTGGATTTCAGGAAGACGAATTCCGCTGAATACTTACCGGGTTCCGAAAAACAAGGAATTGGTATGGTTTCACTGTGCATCTTTGGGTGAATTCGACCAGGGACTTCCGGTTATGAATGCCTATAAACAGGCTTTCCCCGATTCTTTTTTGCTCGTTACGTTTTTCAGTCCTTCGGGAATGGAATTCTACAATAAACGCGACCACCAGGTGGATCTGGCGCTTTACCTCCCGCTGGATACCAAACGGAAAGCCAAGAAATTCGTGGCTCATTTTAATCCGAAATCCGTGTTCTTCGTGAAGTACGAATTCTGGTACAATCACTTGAAATGTGCCCGGAGAAACGGAGCCAAAATCTACGGAGTCAGCAGTTTATTCAGACCTACACACCGCTTTTTTAAATGGTACGGCGGATTTTTCCGGAAAGCACTTCGCCTCTTTGATCATTTTTATACGCAGGATATCCGGTCGAAAGATTTGCTTAACAGTATCGGGATTGACCAGGTAACGGTGACAGGAGACACGCGCTATGACAGGATGATTGCCGTGAAAGAGAAAAGCCAGGAAAACGAGATTCTCCGGTCTTTTGTAGAAGATAGTCCGGTTTTGATCCTGGGAAGTTCCTGGACAATCGACGAGGAAATCCTGATTCCGGCGTTATTTGAGTTGAGACAGAAGTTTAAGATCATCATTGCTCCACATGATATTTCAGAGAAACATATCGAACAGATTTCCGCGGAATTCGACCACGATCCGGAACGCTATACCAACTTTCAAAACCTGGGCAGAGATATTTTAATCCTGGATACAATCGGTCAGTTGACGAATGCCTATCAATATGCTGACCTGGCTTATATCGGAGGAGGATTTACCGGAAAACTGCACAACATCCTGGAGCCGGGTGCCTTTGGAATTCCCATTTTTTTCGGTCCGAAGTATTCCCGCTTTCCGGAAGCACAATTGTTTATTGATCACGGAGTGGCATTCACGGTAGAAGATAGCTTTAGCTTTGAAAAAGCAGTGGAGGAAGCCAGTGGAAAGCGTGCCCAGATCAATGAAAAGCTGAGTGAGATCTTTGCAAAGAATCAGGGTGCTGCGCAGAAGATTATTCGTTCGTTGTAGGAATAGTGTTTGTTCTATTTGTATTGCAGATTCATTTATTGTTGAATTCCTAAAAAAAATCTTCTAAAGCAGGTTAGGGTTAATCGATTAGATTTGCATTACTAGGGCTTTAAGTGTTTGTTGGATTTAGCTTTACGAAAAATTTAAAAAAACCATATTACAATATTGTAAAACAGCCCTTCTATTATTGAAATCCAAAAAGGGGAATTTAATTCTCTCCTTAGAAGTCAAAACAACGTTTAGCTGCTAGGGATCTAAAAAGAAACTTATTCCAATTTTCGGCGATTGGAAAAGTGGAAAGTCCATTCAAAATAAAAAATCCATTAAAAGTTCGGACTGAGATCGTGTGTTTTGTAGAAATCATCTACATACTTCACTGCTTCATCAGCCGTATCAACGATCGTTAAAAAGCGCATGTCTTCTGCAGCAATATTGTGCTCTTTTTCGAGCATTACTTTTTGTACCCATTCCACCAAACCTGTCCAGTATTCGCGTCCGACTAAAACAACCGGTCTTTTGGTAATCTTCTTGGTTTGAATTAAAGTAATTGCTTCAAAAAGCTCATCCATGGTTCCGAATCCACCCGGCATCACTACAAAACCCTGGGAATACTTTACGAAAATCACTTTGCGGACGAAGAAATAGTCAAAATTCAGGTTACTTTCTCGGTCAACATATTTATTATGAAACTGCTCGAAAGGCAGATCAATGTTCAGACCAACGGATTTCCCGCCGCCTAGCTGAGCTCCTCGGTTTCCGGCTTCCATGATTCCCGGACCGCCTCCGGTAATAATTCCATAACCGGCTCTTGCCAGTTTTTCCGCAATTTCTACACTCAGTTGGTAATATTTGTTCTCTTCCTTGGTTCTGGCTGATCCGAAAATAGAAATACAAGGTCCGATTCGAGCCATTCGCTCATAGCCTTCAACAAATTCAGACATGATCTTGAAAATTGCCCAGCTATCATTCGTTTTTATTTCGTTCCAGTCTTTGCGTATTGCGTTCATTTGAAATTTTTAAGCGGTAAATCGCGTTTTCAGTAAAATTAAAGCTCTTCAAAAGAATTAAGGTACTGTTCCTGAATAATTATGAACCTTTTAACGTTTATAAGGAACTATAACGTTTTTTTCTTGTTGTCTTTTTGAGTAAAATTATTTAAAACTATAAAAATAGTTATAATGTTGATTTTCAATAATTTAAAAATTTAGTTGATCTAATAATCATAGATATTCATCGACGAATAGTTGATTTTAAACGTTAAAAATTTGGATCGTGTTAAATTTTTTCATAATGTTGGTTAACCTTAATTACGACTATTTAGAAAACAACCATCATGGGACTATTTTGGTTTTCAGGTACGAGTAACTGAGGGAACTAAAAACTATGATTATGACCGTTATTTACTCGAATCGAGGCAGGATTCTTATGTCCTTACTCTTCAGCTCCTTCCTCATTACTGCTGCTCAGGCACAATGTCCTGGATCTAACACAGGCTACATCAATCCCCAGGTAAGTTTAAACAATGCGTCCGGCGGAACGGATCCATGGAACAATCCGGGAAGTGCACTCATTGACAATAACAATTATGCAACGCTTTCAAATGCCGCATTATTAATCGGGGGAACCGTGAGGACTTCCAATTTCCTGGTTTTGCGCAATCTGAACCTGAATGTTCCGGTAAACGCCCAGGTCTGCGGTGTACAGGTTGAAATCCGAAAGTTCAGTTCCGACAATACGGGCTCGAACTGGACAAGGGACTTGGACATCCGCATCCTGAAAAACAACCAGATTACGGGAACCAATCATGCCAATACAGGAGTTAATTGGCCCACGACGGAAACAGCATTTACTTACGGAACCAATTCAGATCTCTGGGGAACGACCCTGAATGGAATGGATGTAAGCAGCAACGGATTCGGTGTGGCGATTGCCTGCGAATCCCGGGCGGCAGGATTACTGCTCCCGACAGTTGTTTCCTACATTGATGCTGTCCGTATCCGGGTATATTATTATGTGCCGACAAGCGATTCGGACAACGACGGGGTTCCGGATGTAAGTGATATTGACTGGGATGGTGACGGTGTTGCAAACAATGCGGAATTAACGCCTTGCAGTGCAACGGTGAATTTACCAATGACTGCGCAATCCGACCCGACACTTTATTACCCGACTATCGGAGGAGTTTCGGCAAATGTGGTGACGAGAAGTACAGCCGGTGCCGGAGTGGTCAATTTCAATATTTCAGAAAATTATTCAGCGGTTACAGGCCTCGAAATTTTTACGGAGCAAGATGTTGTAACTGCAGCAGATAACTCGATCCAGGTGCTGAGATTTAGTCAGCCGGTAAGTAATTTATCCTTCAAAATCCAGGATGTGGATGTGGAAGCCGGCCAATTCCAGGATGCACTCACAGTGAATGCTTATTCGTTCGGACAGTTGTATCAGCTGACGGCCGCAGATTATACGATCGGTTCGGGAAATTTCAATATGTACAATGGCGGAAATCAATTCAGAGGGTTGGTTTCTATGGCGAATACGGAACTGAACGGAACAATCACTATATCGCTTCCGATTTTAGTGGATTCGGTGAGATTTGTTTACGGAAACCTGGATCCCGCATTGGGAAATCAGGGGTATGGAATCGGTGAAATTAAATTTTGTTCACCTTCCGCTTCGTCGCAGGATTTTGATAATGATGGAAAACCGGATTGGAAAGACCAGGATTCGGACAATGACGGAATTCTCGATTTGCATGAATACCAAACGTCCGCAGGATTTATTCCGCCAACAGGATCGGATTCGGACAACGACGGATTAGACAATGCTTACGATGTCAGTACGGGTGGAACCTTAATTGTTCCTGTGAATACAGACGGAACGGATAATCCGGATTACATTGATCTCGATTCCGATAACGACGGCTTCCCGGATCAGTTGGAAGGAAACGACGCAAACCACAATTGTGTGGCCGATTTTAACCTGTTGAATAGTGATACGGATAACGACGGATTGGATAATGCTTACGATCCGGATAACGGCGGAACACCGGCGCCGAAACAGGATGCAGATAATGACGGACTTCCGGATTGGAGAGAAAATACCGTACCTACCACGGCAGCTGCTGGAAATGACCAGGGCGGATGTGCTGCAACTTATACGATGGCTGCAAACGTTCCGTCTTCCGGTTTGGGATATTGGTATGTGATTTCCGGGGCGGGAACGTTCTCCAATGTGAATGCTCCCAACGCAACGGTTTCCGGTTTGAATAACGGAACGAATACCTATTATTGGGTGATTTACTCGGATGGTTGTCATACCTCATCCGACCAGGTTTCCATCAATCAAAGTACGCCGATTTCTACTCCGGCTGCGATGAACAACGGTCCTTTGTGTGAAGGTGCAACGTTGAATCTCACGACTCCAACAGTAGCCAATGCAAGTTATTCCTGGACGGGCCCGAATGGATTTACCAGTTCCTTGCAAAACCCGACAGTGGCAAATAGTACAACTGCAAATGCAGGAACTTATAGTGTAACGATTTCCGTATCCGGATGTAGTTCTGCTGCCGGAAGTACAACGCTGGTTGTGAATCCGGCACCAATTGCCCCTGCAGTTTCCAGTAACAGCCCGGTGTGCCAGGGAAATCCGATTAATTTAACAGCTCCGCTGGTTTCAGGTGCAACATATTCCTGGTCGGGGCCTGCAGGCTTCAGTTCTACCCTGCAGAATCCGACCATTGCATCTGCAACATTGAGCAATGCGGGGATTTACTCATTGCAGATAACAAGTGGTGGTTGTTCATCCATCGCACCGGCTTCAACCAATGTGGTTGTGAATCCTACTCCGATTGGCGCAACGGCTTCCAGCAATACGCCTGTTTGTCAGAATGCAAGTATCAACCTGGCAGCGACAACAGTTTCGGGAGCGGCTTATTCCTGGACAGGCCCAAATGGCTTTACCAGTACAAATCAAAACCCGGTGATTCCAAATGCACAGGCAGTGAACGCCGGAACCTATTCGTTAACAACAACAGTGAATGGTTGTAGCTCAACGCCAAGTACAACTGCAGTTGTGATAAATCCAAGTCCGGTAATCGCGTTGGGTACAATTACAAACCCAACGACCTGCTCATCAACTAACGGAAGTATCCAGGTAACAGGATCAGGAACAGGAAACCTCATCTGGACAGGAACCAGTTCCGGCAGCCAAACAGGAATTACTTTGCCTGCAACTATTCCGAACTTAGGTTCAGGATCTTATTCCATTCATTTGGAAGTTGCATCCGGATGTTCATCCAATACGTTGACCCAGACGTTGAGCGGACCAAGTGCTCCGGCAACTCCGATCGTAACACCGGGAGGACCAACGACATTCTGTGCAGGAGGCTCGGTGACTTTGACATCTTCAGCAGCCTCGACTTATTTGTGGTCGACAGGGGAAACAACACAATCGATCACAGTTTCTACCGGCGGAACGTATACTGTAACTGTCGGTAACGGTTCGGGTTGTGTTGCCTCTTCGTCCGGTACAAACGTAACAGTGAATCCGGCTCCTCCTGTACCGACAATTTCAACAGGCGGACCAACTACATTCTGTACGGGAGGCTCGGTAGTGCTGACTTCTTCGGCGACATCCGGAAATACCTGGTCGACAAGTGCCACAACACAATCCATTACTGTTTCCACTTCGGGAACGTATACTGTAACGGTTTCAAACGGAACATGTAACTCAACAAGTGCAGGAACGACAATTACGGTGAATCCACCACCTGCAACACCGACGATTACTCCCGGCGGAGCAACGACATTCTGTTCCGGTGGTTCAGTGGTGTTGACATCTTCCGCTCCTTCAGGAAATACGTGGTCAACAGGTGAAACAACCAATTCGATTACGGTTTCTGCAAGTGGTTCTTATACGGTGAGTGTTGGTGCCGGAAGTTGTACGGCAACTTCTGCTCCGACAACCATTACAGTGAATCCTGCTCCGGTAGCAATGATTACTCCAAGTGGACCAACGTCTTTCTGTTCGGGTAGTTCAGTTACCTTAACTTCAAGTGCAGGAAATTCTTACTTGTGGTCGAACGGGGCAACAACCCAATCAATCACGGTTTCAAATTCCGGTTCATATACGGTAACAGTTACTACAAATGGTTGCAGTGCAACAAGTTCTCCGACCGCTGTAACAGTGAATCCAACTCCGGCAACACCGACCATTACACCGGCGGGACCAATCACATTCTGCCTCGGAAGTTCAGTGACATTAACCTCTTCTGCAGGAAGCTCCTATTTGTGGTCGACGGGGGCAACAACACAATCTATTGTCGTGTCCAGCTCCGGTTCATACACGGTCACAATTACAAACGGTGGTTGTAGTGCAACGAGTGCTCCGGTATCCGTAACGGTTAATCCGACACCTGCAACTCCAACGATTACAGTAAGCGGTCCGACAAATTTCTGTGCGGGAGACTCTGTAGAACTTATTTCGTCACCGGCTGCTTCCTATCTGTGGTCAAACGGAGCAACCACTCAATCCGTTTGGGTAAGCGCGGCAGGAAGTTTTACGGTAACAGTTTCGAACGGAACCTGTTCTTCACAACCTTCTTCACCGGTTGCAGTAAGTGTGATTAATTGTAATGTGGATACGGACGGTGACGGCTTATCTGATTTCGATGAGGTGAATAATACCGGAACAGATCCGAATAATCCGGATACGGATGGAGATGGTTACGATGACGGTGATGAGGTGAATTTCGGCTCAGACCCATTGAATCCATGTGATCCGAATCCGTTGAACCCGGTTTGTGATATCGACGGTGATGGATTGACCAATGCAGAAGAAGCAACTGCCGGAACGGATCCGAACAACCCGGATACGGATGGTGACGGTGTTTTAGATGGTGAAGAGGTCACGGGAATCAATGATCCTGCAACACCTTATACTCCGACAGGAACTTCCGATCCTTTGGATGCGTGTGATCCGATCAATACAAGTCCTGCCTGCGATAGTGACGGCGATGGTTTGTCGAATGGAGATGAAGCAACAAACGGAACAGATCCGAATAACCCGGATACAGACGGAGACGGTTACACGGATGGTTATGAAGTAATAAATGGCTTTGACCCGCTTGATCCATGTGATCCGAATAATAATAGTGCGGCATGCGACAGTGATGGCGACGGATTGTCAAATGGTGATGAGGCAACAGCAGGAACCAATCCGAATAATCCGGATACGGATGGTGACGGTGTATTGGACGGAGAAGAAGTTCATGGAGTAGATGATCCTTCAACGCCATATGTTGCTACGGGAACCTCCGATCCATTAAATCCGTGTGATCCGCTGGCAACAAGTTTAGCTTGTGACGGAGACGGAGATGGTGTTTCAAACGGAGATGAAGCAACGAACGGTACCAACCCGAATGATCCGGATACGGATGGCGACGGTGTAACGGACGGTGAAGAAATTTACGGAACGGATAATCCTTTGACAACGTACGTTCCGACAGGAACTTCAGATCCGCTTGATCCATGTGATCCGTTGCCGAATTCGCCGGCTTGTGATCCTGGTTACAGCGGTGACCCAAGTCTTGTGACTGTTCCCGAAGGATTCTCGCCAAACGGAGATAATTCCAATGAAACACTGATCATTCCGGATCTGGATAAATTCCCGGGTCACAAATTTAAAGTGTTCAACCGCTGGGGAGCTGAAGTTTACAAGGCAAGTCCTTATCTCAATGACTGGGATGGTACCATGCAAGGTAAAAACGCTGTCGGAAAAGACGTATTGCCGGAAGGTACTTACTTCTACATTCTTGAATTAGGCGGAGATAAAGTAGTGAAAGGTTACATCTATATAACTCGTTAACCATGAAGAATAGAATCATATTATCAGCATTGATTGTTTTAGGATTAAATCAATTACATGCACAACAGGAAGCGGCTTACACACATTACATGTATAATACGCTTGTGATAAATCCTGCCTACGCAGGAAGCCGGGATGCTTTGACTTTCACTGCATTGGGAAGATTCCAATGGGTCGGGTTTAAAGGAGCGCCAACAACACAAACATTTACGGTTCACACTCCGATTGCCAAAAAGAACATCGGTCTCGGATTGAGCTTTATGAATGATAAAATCGGGCCTACAAACAATACGTCATTGAATGTGGATTTCGCATACCGATTAAAGTTATCTGAAAAAGCACGTTTGTGTTTCGGAGTCAACGGAGGTTTCAACAACTTCTCCGCAAATGTCAATACCCTCACATTGGCTGATCCGAATGATGCTGCTTTTATGAGCAATATGCGCGGGAAAATGCTTCCGAACCTGGGAGCCGGAATTTATTTCCAGATGCCGAATTTCTACATTGGAGCATCTGTGCCGTCGATCCTGGAGAACAACCTGTTTGCAACCGGAAGTAATTCTTCGGTAGATATTTCCAAAGAAAGGAGACACTATTATGCGATTGCAGGTGCTGTGTTCACGTTTTCTCCTTCGGTTAAATTCAAACCGACGGTTCTGGCAAAAATTGTTCAGAACGCACCTTTCCAGCTGGATTTTACCGGAACATTCATGCTGAGAGACCTGATCGACCTGGGAGTGATGTATCGCACCGGAGACGGAGTAGGAGCTTTGCTGGGAGTTCATATTTCCCCGCAATTGCTTTTCGGATACTCGTTTGACTGGTCGACCGGGGTGAGAACCGGGAAATACAACGGCGGAAGCCATGAGCTGATGCTGCGCTATGATTTGCTGTTTAACAACGATGGAAAAATTAAGTCACCTAGATACTTCTAACTATGAAAAGATCGATACTATTTGCTGTTTCATGCTTACTGATTGGTTGGGCGGCAGCACAGGAGAAGAATGAGATTATCGGGACAAAACAATTGAATATGTACGATTACTACGCATCGGTTCACACGCTTGAAAAAGTGAAGGATAAAGATGCGGGAGTATTGCGGAAACTGGCTTTGGGTTATGATAAGATCGGGGAATATGAGAAAGCAGAATCATGTTATGCGGCAGTTTGCAAACGCATGGACCGCATTCCGAACGATCACCTGGAATACGCCCGCATGTTGATGAAAAATGAAAAATACGCGGAGGCTGAAACACAATTGAAGATTTATTCCGAATTGAACCCGAAAGACAGTGAAATGGATCGTTTCAAATTATTGAACGAATCATTGGCAAAGTTTTCAACTCAGGGGGTTGCGATAAAGGTCCAGAATGCTCCGTTCAATACGGAACAGGAGGATTTTGGACCTGCAATCCATAACGGAAAACTGTTCTTTACCTCTTCGCGAAGAAAAAGTGAGGCGGTGAACAGAACCTGGCTCGGAAACCGGCTTTCTTTCCTGGATATTTACCAGGCGGATATCAATGCTTCGGACAACAGCGTGAGCAATATCAAAGCGGTTAAAAACAAAAAGGTCAACAAGAAATATCACGAAGGACCTGTGGCTTTTGCCCCGGATGGAAAAAGTGTGTTTATTACCCGCAATAATTACAACGAAAAAGCAATCGACGGAACCCGGCTTTTCTCACTGTACGTTTCAACATTGGATGGCGAGACCTGGTCTGAACCGGAACCGATTCCATTTAACAGCAACGACTACAGCGTGGGGCATGCAACGCTTTCACCGGACGGAAAACTATTGTTCTTCGCTTCGGATATGCCAGGCGGAAAAGGCGGTGTGGACATTTACCGTTCAAAATGGGTGGACGGAAGCTGGTCGATTCCGGAAAACATGTCGTCGATCAATACTTCCGGTGATGAAATGTTTCCTTACTTCCACGAGTCGGGTGCTTTCTTCTTCTCTTCGGACGGGTATGCGGGATATGGCGGATTGGATGTTTTCGTAGGGTTGTACAAAGACGATGACATTCGCCAGGCGAGAAATGTGGGCGCACCATTTAATTCCTCAGGAGATGATTTCTCGGTTTGGATGAATAAAGATGCGAAATCCGGGATGTTTTCATCGAATCGTTCCGGAGGAAAAGGAAATGATGATTTGTACACATTCGCTATGGACAAGCCGTTTTCATTTGCCAGAACCATTCACATCAACGTGAAAGATGATAAAGGAAACAAACTGAGCGGAGTGGCTGTCAAACTGAAAGATGAAAAAGGAAAAGAGCTCGGAACATTCACTTCCAATGAACATGCGGAAGTAGTTTATGAAACACCTGAGATCGGGAAGTTCTGGTTTGACGGATCGAAAAAGGATTATTTCGAATCGAGCGGATCACTTTCTGTCGGTGACGATTCACCGGAGGTATTAAATGCGGATTTGGTTCTCGAAAAAGATCCCGGCTTCATGCTCCTGATCAAAGTATTGGATAAAAAATCCAGTGCTGTGATAGACAGTGTAAAAGTAACGCTGATCAATAACATGACCGGAAAAGAAGAGGTTTTCTACACCAATAAAGACGGTTTTATTAAACGCCCGATTTACGACAAGAAGCTGAACGACCGCGTTTCATACAATATCCGCATGGAGAAAAAAGGGTATTTGCCGAAAGGAACAACCTACAACAAAGAGTTGACAGTTCCGGGAGTGTATGACGTTTCGAAAGATTTAAACCTGGCTATTGAAAAAATGGAAGTCGGAACGGATTTAGCAAAAGCAATTGATCTGAAACCGATTTATTTCGACCTGGCGAAATTCAATATCCGCCCGGATGCAGCCCTTGAATTGGATAAGATCGTGGCGATTATGAATGAATTCCCATCGATGGCCGTTGAATTGGGTTCTCATACGGATTGTCGCGGAACAGCTGCGAAGAACCTGGAACTTTCCCAGAAAAGGGCAGATGCTTCGGCGGAATACATCAAGTCACGAATTAAAGATCCATGGCGTATTTCCGGGAAAGGATACGGAGAAACGAAAATATTGAACGGTTGTACCTGTGAAGGACCTAAAAAACAACCGAAATACACGGAAGAACAGCATGCCGTGAACCGCAGAACAGAATTCCTGGTAGTGAAGATTTAAAACTTCACATATACAAAAGGCGTCTGTCGGTAGATGGGCGCTTTTTTGTTTGATAGAATCATGAAAGGTTTTTAACGGTTTTTCAGGTCGGATTATTTCCCGGCTTCGCCCTGTATTCAGGCAGGACGCTTATCTTTACTGTTAAAAATAACACCTCATGAACAAAACAATTGCATTGGCAATCGTTGCAACGGTTAGTTGCACCACATTTGTTGCGGCACAGGACGCAGTTCCGGCAGGAAAGGAGCGTATCAGCCTTGCTCCGATTGAAATCAACGCTACGATGATCGTACCGAAAGGAGTGAAAGCTGTAGAAGAAACATACAGCTACTACATTTCCGGAGAAAATTTTGTAATCTCGGTTGAGCCGGCGTATGATATGACCTTGGAAAAAGCAAAAGCAAATATCGCTGCGGATTCCGACAAAAAACTGATCTCAACAAAAGCACATTCAGTGATATACAAGGAAACCATGATGGGACGCGAGATGGTGCATTTCGAATCCTATGTTGAAATCGGCGGACAGCTTTACCGTTTTTATGACAAACGTGTTGGACCGTTGACGCTTGAGCAGGTAACACCGCTTTGCGAAGCTGTGGAAACTATTCAGCCAGGAAAATAATAAACAAAAAGACCGCGATGCATCGATAATAATGCAGCAAGTTGTCAAAATGATAAAACTATGTGCTCTATGTACCTATTGTGGTTTGTTCTGAACCACATAGAACACATAGAGCACATTAGAATGTTATGAGATAATTATTTCTTGAGATCTTTTCTCAGTTTCTCCATATGATCCATTTCCATTTTCAGGTATTTGGCCGTATGTGAGACATCCGTGTATTTTTTGATAATCTCTTCCGGAGTTCCCGAACAAACGATATTTCCACCGCCGCGACCGCCTTCAGGTCCTACATCAATGATGTGATCCGCTACTTTGACAATGTCGAGGTTGTGTTCGATCACCAAAACCGTGTTTCCTTCATCCACTAAACGCTGTAAAACAGCAATCAGCATGCGGATATCTTCGAAATGTAAACCGGTGCTCGGTTCGTCCAGGATATAAATCGTACTTCCTGTTCCGCGCTTGGTTAATTCGCCGGCCAGTTTGATGCGTTGTGCTTCTCCACCGCTGACGGTTGTGGAAGGCTGTCCCAATTTGATATAACCCAAACCAACCGAATTCAACGTCTCCAGGACGCGGTGAATCTTAGGAATGCTTTCGAAGAAAACAACCGCATCTTCAATCGTCATTTCCAATACGTCGTTGATAGATTTTCCTTTGAAACGTACTTCGAGCGTTTCGCGGTTGTAACGCTTTCCGTTACAGGTTTCACATTCAACATATACATCGGGAAGGAAATTCATTTCAATGACTTTCAAACCACCACCACCACAAGTATCACAACGACCGCCAGCAACATTGAACGAGAATCTTCCGGCCTTGTATCCACGGATTTGGGCTTCAGGAAGTGAAGCAAACAACGAACGGATTTCCGTGAAGACATTGGTGTACGTTGCCGGGTTACTTCGCGGTGTTCGACCGATCGGGCTTTGATCGATTTCGATCACTTTATCCAATAGTTCCAACCCTTCAATTTTCTTGTAAGGCATCGGTTTTTTTACGCCGTTGTAAATATGCGCGTTCAGAATCGGGTAGAGTGTATGATTGATCAAAGTTGATTTCCCGCTTCCGGAAACCCCGGTTACGCAAGTCAAAGTTCCCAAAGGAATACTCAGATCGACATTCTTCAGGTTATTTCCGGTTGCTCCTTTCAGCACCAGTTTTTTCCCGTTTCCTTTCCGGCGTTTTTTGGGAATTTCGATTTCCAGTTCGCCTTTTAAATATTTGGTCGTGATTGAATCGTTTGAAATAAGCTCGTTGAACGGTGCTGCATTCACGATTTCTCCACCATGAACTCCGGCTCCCGGGCCGATATCCACGACAAAATCCGCAGCTTCCATCATTTCCCGGTCGTGTTCCACCACGATCACGGAGTTCCCGGTATCGCGCAATCTTTTCAGGGAATTGATCAAACGGGTATTGTCGCGTTGATGTAAACCGATACTCGGCTCATCCAAAATGTACAGGACATTCATCAGTTCGGAACCGATTTGGGTTGCCAAACGGATGCGCTGTGCTTCTCCACCGGATAAACTGCGCGCGGAACGATGTAATGTCAGGTATTCCAGCCCGACTTCCAGGATAAAACGAACCCGTGCACGGATTTCTTTCAGAATTTCCGTTCCGATTACCTGCTGTTCTTTATTTAAAGAATCTTCGATATTTTCAAGCCAAAGTGCCAGTTCCTGGATATCCAGCATGGCCACTTCTCCGAGTGTTTTTCCGCTTACTTTAAAATGCAGTGCTTCTTTTTTCAGGCGCGCACCATGACATTCCGGACAGGTGATTTTATTCATGAAACTTTGCGCCCAGCGTTGAATTCCGGCTGTGCTTTCTTCGGCATGTCTCGCCATGAAGTTCCCCAATCCTTCGAACTGAATGCTGGCGTCTTTACCGCTTTGCTCCAATCCTTCGTTTCCGTTGAGGATGACGTGAATCAAATCGTCCGGTAAATCTGCAATAGGAGTGTTGATCGTATAACCTTCCTGTTGCAAAAATGCTTCGATACGCTCGAAAAACCAGTTTCGTTTGTACTCCCCGATTGGTGCCAAACCACCTTTTTTGATGCTGAGTTTCGGGTCGGGAATGACTTTTTCGCGGTCAATTTCAGAAATTTCACCTAAACCAACACAAGTTGGGCAGGCTCCGTATGGTGAGTTGAATGAAAACAAATTCGGTTCCGGTTCCGGGTAGGAAATCCCGGTTGTCGGACACATGAGTAAACGGGAGAAATGACGCACATGATTGCTGTCAAACTCCTGGATCATCATGCTTTTTCCGCCATGTTTCATAGCGGTGGTAATTGCGTCGTATAACCGTTTGCGGTCGTCAGCTTTCACCTGGATGCGGTCAATGACAATTTCAATGTCGTGAATCTTGTAACGATCCAGTCGCATGCCTTTCTCGATTTCCCGGATTTCCCCGTCGATGCGGACTTTCGAGTAGCCCATTTTGGCAATCTGTTCGAAAAGTTCCCGGTAATGTCCTTTTCTTCCTTTGATCTTGGGAGCAAGAATGAGTACTTTTTTTCCGTCAAATTGTTCAATAATCAGATCGGTAATCTGGTCATCGGAGTATTTTACCATCTGTTCACCCGTTTCGTACGAATATGCTGTCCCGATCCGTGCATACAACAGACGCATGAAATCGTAGATTTCGGTAATGGTTCCTACGGTAGAACGCGGACTTCTCGAAACCGTTTTTTGTTCAATGGAAATCACCGGACTCAGGCCGTTGATTTTGTCCACATCCGGTCGTTCCATTCCGCCTAGGAACTGGCGGGCGTAAGACGAGAATGTTTCAATGTATCTGCGTTGACCTTCTGCAAAAATCGTGTCGAAAGCCAAAGAGGATTTTCCGCTTCCGCTTAACCCGGTAAACACAACCAGTTTGTCGCGGGGAATTTCCAGGTGAATATCTTTTAAATTGTGTTCCCTGGCTCCGTAAATGTCAATTGTTTTGTTTTGTTCGTCAAGACTCATGTCAGAATGTGTGTAATCTTATTTAATAATCAAGTCATTCATACTTCGACAAGCTCAGTATGTTTTTGTTCAAATGTTCAAAAGTTAAAAGGTTCAAACATCATTGATTCTAATAGCGATCAGAATTTTGAATTGTTTCAACTCTTTGAACTTTATTACTTATATGCGCCGTAAGGTTTCAGGTTTTCGGATGCCGCAGGCAAAACGAGTGTAAATTTCCGTCCGCCCTTGATAGTCAGTTTCGTGGTCTTTAACCAGGGGTTTAATTTACGAAGAATTTTGATGTTGAAGCCCTGATCGTTTGCCCAATCGGCTAAATTCGGGATGGATTCTTCCACTACGATCTTCTGGATGTGAAACGGTTCGTACAATTCCATTTTATCCGGGTAAAAACCATAAGCTTCCGGATTTTCGTAGATCAGTTTCGTTGCCAGAAGCCGGAAAACATAACGCCCCGTTTCGCTGTTCTGGTAGGTGTCGAAATAATGCTCCGTTCCCTGCCATTTCATATCTTCCAGTACGCCGCCCACTCCGCGGTTGTATGCCGCTGTGGTCATTACCCAATCGTTTAAAGTAGCTTGTGCATCTTTCAGGTATTTGCAGGCAGCATGTGTACTTTTTTCAATGTTCAGGCGTTCGTCAATTTCCGGAGTCATTTCCAGGTCATACAATTTGGCGGTTGCCGGCATGAATTGCCAGAAACCCTGTGCCCCGACCGGGGAAATGGCCTGTTGCAGGTTACTTTCGATAATTGCCAGGTATTTGAAATCATCCGGAACACCTTCTTCTTTTAAAATGCGTTCGATTTCCGGGAAATAACGGTTTGCACGTTTCAGACATCCGACCCACGCACTTTGATAATATGCGGTCATCAATACTTCACGATCCAATCGTTCCCGCAAATCCTCATCCTGAAGATTGATTGTTGTTCCTGCAAATTCCATGCTTTGGGGAAGATCCGGGAAAACGACCGCACTGGAAGCAAGGGCTTCTTTTTTGCGTTCCGCCCTGGCAGCTCGCTGCTGTTGATTTCCCTGGCAGGATGCAAGAGCAATCAATAAGATGAATGGAAGTAATTTGTTCATGTAATGCATCATTTGAGCACCACAAAATTAAGGATTCTACTTCTTGTGAATAAGCGTATTACGGTATAAAACAAAAAATACTGCAAAAAAGTAGGCTGTGAGGAAAAAAGAGATCCACGGATTGCCCCATTTTGCGAAAAGGACGGACAAAATCGTCATCAGCATAGCCACGAATCCGATCCCCAAAAAGACAATCCATACTTGTTTGTCATTGAGTCCGGCGTAAACCAAATGATGCGTTGTGTGGTCCTTTCCGCCGACCATCGGGGATTTTCCTTTTCGCAAACGATTGATAACGACCGTTAGAGTATCCGCAATTGCCGGTGTAAATGCGATCAGTGTGATGGCGCCGCCTGTGAGTGGATTCAAATGCGTGGTTTTCCCGATGCTCCACAATTCATGAATGGAAAAGAAAGCGACAAACAACCCGATAAACTGGCTTCCGGCATCGCCCATAAACAATTTGGACGGGTGGATGTTGTAGAATAAAAACCCGGTGATTGCCCCGATCTGAATCAACATGGTTAGCGTCCAGATATTCGTGTTCCAGTCAAACAGGATAATATTGCTAGCCAGGCAGGACAGCAGGATAAACAGGGAAGTGGTTCCTGTAATTCCGTCCATGTTGTCGAGCATATTCAGTGAATTCATGATTCCGACCACCCAAATAATCGTCAGGGTAATATTAATCCATGGAATTTGTGTGATTTCAATGACATTGTGAGTAATCACCAGGATGACTCCGCACAGGATCTGGACAAACAATTTCATGAAGGGCTTTGTATTGTAGGCATCATCCGCCAGTCCCATGATGAAAGAAATTGTTCCTGCAGTAAGCAACCCGACGAATTGCCGGTTCTGAAACAGGTTTTCCGTATTGAAGATGATCGAATAGGCAATGGTTCCGAAAAAGAAGGCAACGAAAAAGCCGATTCCTCCCAAAGACGGTTTGGATTCGTTCGCCCAACGGATCGTTACATCATTTTTGTTCCGGATTCCGAGACTTTGAGAAAATCGCAGCAGTAATCCATTGGAAACGTAGCTCATGATAATTCCAACGATCGTGAACCCAAGACAAGCCAATATTATTTCAAACGTCATAAGAACTATACGAATGGAGAGTTAAAATCTGCCAGAAGCTGCCCCAGTTTGTCTTTAGCAGACAGAACAGGTTCTTCTACGCCCCATTGAATATGTAACGCAGGGTCGTTCCAAAGGATGCTTCCCTCGCTGGAAGGATTGTACCAGTTGGTGCATTTATATTGAAAAATGGTGTCATCTTCCAGGGTTGCGAAACCGTGTGCGAAACCTTCGGGAATAAATGCCTGTAATTTGTTTTCTTCACTCAGGACAAAAGAAACGTGCTGTCCGTAGGTCGGAGAGTTTTTGCGGATATCCAAAGCCACATCCAGGACACTTCCTTTCACCACGCGAACCAGTTTTCCCTGCGCATGCGGAGGTGCCTGGAAATGTAAGCCCCGAAGAACTCCTTTCGATGATTTGGATTCATTATCCTGGACAAAGCGGATTTCGGCTCCAACAAATTCATCAAATTTTTGCTGATGAAATGATTCGAAAAAATATCCGCGGTCATCACCAAACAAAGTCGGTTTTATTAATATAACATCAGCAATAGCCGTACGTTCAAAATTCATCTAATTACTTTTTTTTCTTCTTCTTATCCTCTTCATCATAATAGTCATAACCATAGCCGTAACCATAGCCATAACCATATTTCCCTTTGTATGCTTTTGTTCCGTTCAGGATGATATTCAAATGTGTGATCTGGTTCATGTCGAACAATTCACGAACTCTTCCTGCAAACACACGTTTTGAGTAGTGTGCTTTAAATATGTAAATCGGAACATCTGCTTTTGCCAGAATCTGAACTCCGTCTGTTACCAGTCCAACCGGTGGATTATCGATAATTACAATGTCGTAAGTAGCTTTCAGTGTTTCTAAAATTTCCTGGAAAGAATCACTTAAAATCAATTCCGAAGGATTCGGCGGAATCGGTCCGGCACTGATAAAATCAAGGTTTTCGATTTCGGATTTACGGATACATTCCTCCAGGGTAACCTGTTTGATGATCAGGTTGCTGATTCCTTTTTCATTGGAAACATTCAGACCCAGGTGAACTTTCGGTTTGCGTAAATCCAGGTCGATCACGATGGTTCGTTTACCCGATAAAGCAATAATTCCAGCAAGATTCAGGGCTACGAAGGTTTTTCCTTCTCCAGAAATAGAGGAAGAAATGGCAATCACACGGACATCTGAATTGACAAAACTCAGGTTCGTACGGATATTCCGCATGGATTCCGCCAAAACGGATTTGGGCGAATTATGAACCAATAACTGGCTGTATTCCGTGCTTTCCTTCAACAACGGGATATTTCCTAAAACGGTTACTTTGTCCGGTAACAGGTGTTTCAGGTCATCAATGGTGTTGATTTCGTTGAACGTCACATATTTAAAGAACAGGAAAGCGAAGCCGGATACAAAACCGATGAAAATAAATCCTGCGTAAACCAGTTTCCGGTTCGGGCTGACCGGTATGAAACTGATCGATGCATCATTCAATACGCGGTTGTTGGAGGTATATCCTGCGTTTGAAATCGAATACATGATTTTCTTTTCGGTAAGCAGCGTATAGTATTTTTCATTCAGGTCCTGTAATGATTTCAGACGGTTGTATTCCATCTTCTTCTGAGGCATTTTCAGGTATTCGCCTTCTACAACTCCGATTTTTCCTTTGATTACTTTCGCCTGCTCAACAATCCGTTCCTGGATGACTTCCACACTTCTCCGGATGGACTGAATCTTGGACTGAATCCGCAGATTCAGATTTTTCAATTCGGAATTGTTTTCCGTTACATTGGTAAGCAACTCTTCTTTTCGTTCGAGGAGCAGGTTTAAATCGGTAATTTGTTTGGTAAGTGAGACCTCGAAACTTTTCCCGAGCATTTCAGGAATCAGGCGGTAAATATCCAGGCGGTTGGGTTCTGATTTCAGCTTGGAATTTACCGTTTTCAAGGTTGCAAGTTCGTTTTCCAGTTCGAACAACAGATCCTGGTATTTGTCAATGTCCTGTGTGAGGTTCCCGCTTTCGTTTTCCGGATCGCTGAGATGACTTTTTCGCTGGAAATCCGTTAAACTATCCTTCGAGTCTTTTAATTCACCTGAAATGGAATCCAATTGAATCTGGATGAAACTCAGGATATTGTCGGCACTTTTCCGTTTGGCTTCCTCATCGTAATTGAAAAATGTTTTGGCAACAGACTGAACAATGTCCCGGCACAGTTCCGGGTTATTTCCGCTGTATCTCAGTTCAATCGTTTTCGCATTTGCATCCACCGGGTTTACTTCCAGGTTGGCAATTAAACGGGATGCCAGCGTTTTTTGATTGTTGAAAGTGAAATACAATTCGTTGGATTCGTCGTCTTGTTTTAAGATATCCCAGTTTTCGACCTTAAATCCGATTTCGAAATGATTGGTCTTGATGGGTTTATTCACCCCGGATTTCACGGAGTAATTTTTGTTATTGACCGTATAGGACAATTTGATCTGGCGATTCCCGGTGGTTTCGATCCAGATCGGAACGTCACAAAGCGAACTGTCACTTAAACTATAAGGTAAAATCGTAAAGCTGCTTTGATGGTATTTTTCCTCCGTTAGAATTTTTCCCTTGGAAAACAGGGATACGTTCATATTCATTTTGGCAATGGCCATTTCGAATAATAGCTGCGAACGAAGTAGTTCGATTTCGGTGTAAATATCGGCACGTTTGTTCACATTGTCTATTTCAAGCAGCTCTTTTCCCTGGTCTTTTTCGGCCAATTGAATCAGCATGCTGGAATCGTAAACCGGTTTGGTATATCGCAGGTAGAAAAAAGCAATGCTCATGAAAAACAAAATCAACAGCAAGACCCACCACCAATAACGGCGCAGGATTACACTCACAATAATCGGATTGTAATCTTTGTTTATAAATATGCTTGAGTTTGAATTCACGTTACTTCAGTGTTGAAATTACGGTAATGATGACCAATGCGCTTGAAACCAGTGAAATAATCGGAGCGACGACCTTTAAGGTTTCCTGCCCGACCTGTTCTTTCGGTTCAATATAAATATAGTCGTTTGCCTGAATAATCATATCTGCATATTCCAAACCTTCGATGGTAGATAAATCGACTACATACATGGTTCTGACATTGTTGACAACGCGCATGATTTTTACCTTGCTTGCTTTTCCTCTTTCTGCAATTCCGCCGGCAAGCGCAATAGCTTCCATCAGTGTTGTATTGTTATTCTGAAGCGGGATGACTTTGGCGGCACTTCCGTTTCCGGGGAATACGATCACGCGCTGATTGGTCAGTTTGACCTGTACAAATGGTTTGTTGTACCCGTTTTTCGCTTCGAACTGCCTGGCCAGTGTGTCTTCACATTCCTTCACGGTCAAACCGGAAACTTTTGTTGCACCGAGAATCGGCAAATCAGCCGTTCCGTCCGGTCTTACCACGTATTCGATTTCCGCTTTTGCAATCGCGTCCTTGTTCATTCCGGCCATTTCGTTTACAATGCGTTCCCCTTCATTGGTATAAAGCATAAAGGTGAATTTATCGTCTCTTGAAATTTTATACTCGGAAACAGGCTTCAAAGGAATACTGTCTTTGACTTCTTTCACTCCTTTCGGGGTTCGGAACATCAGGTTACTGTTAATCCCGCAGGATTGTAACAGGAACAAAGCCGTAAGTAAAGAAAATAGTAAACCTTTATTTCGCATTTTTTCCAGTCTTTTCAATTAATTCCGCGTAATAATTCTCCATGTTTTTCACCAACGTGGTGTAATGGAATTTATCTCTTACGAAGTTCCAGCCATTTTGTGACATTTTTCTACGAATTTCTTCATTTTCAATTAAAAGTTGAAGCTTTTCACTGAAGGCTGAAGCATCTTTTTTCGGAACGACGTAACCGGTTTCACCTTCGCTTAAAATATCTCGTACTCCGCCGACATCCGTTGAAATTACGGGAACTCCGCTGGCCTGGGCTTCGATTAAACTAACGGGAGTTCCTTCATTATCCGAACTCAGGCAAATAATATCCATTCCGGCATTAAAAGTGGCAATATCCGTGATCCAGCTCGTCAGTTCGATCTGTAAATTGTATGTTGCTCTTAGTTTTTCAACCCGTTTTTCGATTGCCTCCCGTTCCTGTCCGTCACCGACAATAAAATAGCGCGCCTTCACTCCGTTTTTTGCCACTGCTTCCAATACGTCTAAAAACAGCTGATGGTTTTTGATCGGAGCCAACCGGCCGATAATTGCCACAGCCACTTCGTTTTCGGAAAGGTTATAAGTGCTCCTGGTTTGAATGCGTTTTTCCGCCAGGTTTTCCCGGAATGTATTCAAATCAAACCCCAGCGGAATCACACGTACTTTATCTGCTTTGCAAATGCGGTGTGTTTTGCTCAGTTCATCTTTCTGGATGGGGCTGATGGCGACAATTCCGGTGGAAATTTTTGCCAGCCGTCTTTCAATCGTTTTGTACAGCAACGTTTTTGCCCGTCCGAAATAGGAATGGAAAACGTGTCCGTGGAAGGTATGTACAATCACCGGAACGCCACATGCTTTTGCCGCTTTTCGTCCGAGCGCTCCGGCTTTTGCCGCATGTGTGTGCACAATGTCCGGTTGGAATTCCAGTATAATCTGTTTGATTTTTTTATATGCTTCCCGGTCCGATTTAAAGTTCGGAATCCGTTTCATTTCAGGAATTAACAGCGGTTTCACGCCGTAACTTTCCAAAATATGTAATGAGTCAGACTCGTCTGCTTCCGGTAAGCCACCAACTAATAACGTCTCATAATCTTCCGATATAAATTTCGTTAGGAAAGTAGCATTGTATGTTGGTCCGCCGATATTAAACCGGTTAATGATTCTGAGCACTTTTGGCATTCCTTCGCAGTTGTACTGGATGTTTAAATTCAGTCAAAATTAACGATAATCCAACTAAAGCTTACGCAAAATGATAATTAGATGCCGTTAAATGGAAACTTTCCTGAGTGAACTGTTCAAAAGTTTTCGATTGGCAGAACTTTTGCAAGCAGAGAATAAGGAACTTTATAGTATGATTCGCTTTAAACTGATTGTGCAGGTAATTTCTCTGGGACTGGTTTTCCTGTTCACGGAGCAGCTTGCTTTTGCACAAAATCCCAATAGTATTCAGACTGCCATTGACGCTTTTTCGTCCAACGCTTATTTTGCCAATGCTTCCGTGAGTTTCATGGCGATGGATTGCTCCAACGGGCAAATCCTGGCATCGAAAAATCCGAATTTAGCTTTGCCTCCTGCATCCACAACCAAGTTATTTGCAACGGCAACGGCTTTCCAGCTTTTGGGAAAAGATTATGCACCTCAAACCCGTATTTACCTGGATGGTGAACTGACAAAAGATGGTGTTTTGAACGGAAATCTCTGGATTCGCGGTGGTGGCGATGTGGGGCTCGGAAGCCGTTATTACAACGGGGACGGAAGGGAAGCCGAATTCCTGGAAAAATGGGCGGATACGCTGATGAAACTGGGAATTAAAAAAATCAACGGTGCGGTGGTTGCCGATGCTTCCGAATTCGGATATGAAGGTGCGCCGGATGGCTGGAACTGGGGAGATATGGGGAATTATTACGGAGCCGGAGCTTCCGGACTGCCGATCTACGACAATATGCTGCGTTATACGTTCCAGGTCGGTTCGAAAAGCGGCACGAAAACCACTTTTTTAGGAACATTTCCCACGGTAAACGGATTGAATTTTGCGAATTACATCAATACGGGAGGTTCAGGTGACAATTCCTATATCTACGGAGCACCTTATTCAATGGACCGTTTCGGAACGGGAACTTTGGGAGCCGGTCTCGGGAAATTTACGGTCAAAGGAAGTCTTCCCGACCCGGAATTGACGTTCTCGCAGGAATTCACGCGCATTTTGAAATCGAAAGGAATCGATGTAAAGGAAAAACCGCTTGCGTCCAGGAATCTGACCATGGTTTCGGCAACAAGCAGGTATGCAGCCATGAAATTATTCTTCGTACACAAAGGAAAAACCTTGAATTCCATTGCCTGGTGGACGAACATGAAATCGGTGAATTTATTTGCGGAAGAAGTGCTTTGCTGGATCGGTTACGGGACTTCCGGAAATGGTTCGATTGATAACAGTGTTGCCCGGATGATGAATTACTGGTCTGGAAAAATCAATACGATCGGTTTGTATATCACAGACGGTTCCGGATTGTCGAGAAGCAATGCCATTTCTGCCAATCATTTCTGTGAAATGCTGAAGTACATGACGACCTCCAAAGAATTCGACGCGTTTTACGGAACACTTCCGGTTGCCGGAGTTTCAGGAACACTTTCTTCGGTTTGTAAAAACCAGCCGGGAGAAGGGAAAGTTCATGCGAAAAGCGGAACTATGAAGCGCATCAAGGCTTATTCCGGTTACGTGGAGACGAAAGCCGGGAAACGGATCTGTTTTTCCATTATTATCAATAATTTCAATTGTTCTTCCGAATACACGGTAGAGCAGATGGAGAAGGTGTTTAATGCAATGGTGCTTTATCAGTAAGAATTGCGAATTGCGTCCCAATAGCTATTGGAATGCGAATTGGAATGATTTTTTCTAAACAACCTAATCCGTATTTTAATTCGATATTAGTAATTCGCAATTAATAAAATAAACTGAGCATGTTTCGGATTTTATTGCAGGGAAGGTATTGTGAAATTTGTTGTATAAAATTTGAACAAAATGGATACACAAGCCAAGATGAATTATGATCGTATCGCTAAAGCAATCGACTATATCAAAGCGAATTTCAAAGAACAGCCCAACCTGGATGCTGTTGCCGGTGAAGTGCATTTAAGTCCGGCTCATTTCCAGCGGATGTTTACCGAATGGGCGGGCACAAGTCCGAAGCGTTTTCTGCAATACATCAGTATTGAACATGCAAAAAAGATGTTAACGGATAACAAAGTAACCTTGTTTGATGCGGCTTATGAAACCGGGTTGTCCAGTACCAGCCGATTGCACGATTTGTTTATCAATATCGAAGGGATGACACCTGCGGAATACAAAAATGGAGGTCAGCATTTATCTATTAATTACAGTTTTGCCGAAACCCCGTTTGGAAACGTTATTGTTGCATCGACTGCCAAAGGAGTATGTTATATGGCATTTGAAAATAACGAGACAGCGGCATTGGAGCAATTGAAAAGTAAATTTCCTCATGCTGAGTTTCAACGGAAATTAGACCTCATTCAGCAGAATGCCTTATTTATTTTCCAAAACGACTGGGAAAAACTGCCGGAAATAAAGCTGCATCTGAAAGGAACGGATTTCCAGCTGAAAGTTTGGGAAACATTGTTGAAAATCCCGATGGGGCAGCTTTCAACGTATGGAAATATCGCAGAACAAATCGGCAACCCAAATGCATCAAGAGCTGTAGGAACGGCCATTGGGAGTAATCCCGTTGCCTTTTTAATCCCGTGTCATCGCGTGATTCAATCATCGGGAGAAATGGGCGGTTATATGTGGGGAACTACGCGAAAAACGGCGATCATCGGCTGGGAAGGAGCGAAAAGTGATCAGTAATTAGTAGGACAGTTGTCAGTAGACAGTTAACAGTGTTTGGTTACTGATTATTGTTTTCTTGTCCCCAGCGATTTGATTAATCCTTGAATAATTTTAGAAATTTCGCTTGTTTGATCGACAAGTCGTTTGGTCGTGATTTCATCTAGATAATTTAACTTTTTTGCGAGGTATAACATGGATTTTACTTCACTTGATGAGCCCAACGAGAAATATAAAAACCGGGCAAATTCTTTTGAGCTTTGTCTGTCGAAACCTTCGGCGATATTATTAGAAATAGAAATTACAGCTCGATAAATCTGATCCCGAAATCCCCAATCTTTTAAATCTTTAAAACTTGTATAAATGATTACTGCCAGGTCTTGAGCTTTTTGCCAGGCAATTAGATCTTCAAACTTTATTACAACCATTTTTTTCTTTTTAAATTAATAAAAATCTGGTAATGAGAAAGATAGTTTTTCATTGTTAGAGTTGGAATACTTACAACTGATCACTGACAACTGTCTCACTGATTACCAATAGCAGAAAACAATGCAAAATATCATTCAAAAAATAGAAAACACGGATTGGAATGTCCTTACGGAAACCATGCATCAAAACGGCCATGCACTGATTCCGGAACTGCTCACGAATTCGCAATGTGAAGAATTGAAAGAAGCTTATGACGATCCGGATTCTTACCGGAAAACGGTTCATATGGAGCGTCACCGTTTTGGCCGGGGGCAATACAAATACTTCAATTATCCTTTGCCGGAATTGATCGGGGAAATCAGAACACGGATTTATCCGCGGCTTGCACTGATTGCCAATGCCTGGTTCACAGCCCTGAATATCGACCGGACTTTTCCCTTACAGCACGCAGAATTATTGAAACAATGTCATGAAAACGGACAAAAGCTGGCAACTGTTCTCATCCTGAAATACGGGAAAGGAGGTTTTAATACCCTGCACCAGGATTTATACGGAGATGTGTATTTCCCGATCCAGGTAGTATTGTTTCTGAGTGACCCCGAAACGGATTATTCCGGCGGTGAGTTTGTGCTGACCCAACAGGTTCCCCGTTCGCAGTCAAAAGCGATTGTGTTGAAGCCGAAAAAAGGGGATTTACTGATCTTTACGACCAATTTCAAGCCGGAAAGAGGAACGAAAGGCTATTACCGTGTCACGATGAAGCATGGAGTGAGCGAAGTGCATCACGGAGAAAGATATACGCTCGGAATTATTTTTCACGATGCAACGAGCTGATGCAGTTACATACCGAAATGTCGGATCAGGGAGTACGAAGTCAGATCCGGCGAAAAAACATTCAATGGGGCGGGAACAGGAAACTAAAAATATACGGAACTTTGCATTGTGTCTCCGGCAAAAGAATGAAACGGGAAAACCGGGTGTTTTTTGCGTCGGAAGAAGAAGCATTACAGAATGGATACCGCCCGTGCGGACACTGTTTGAGAGAATCTTACCAAAAATGGAAATATGAAATTGTTTGAAGATGAAGAAATGCTCGATAAGCACCGGAATTTACTTCCTTACGATGGAACGGTTCTGTATTATGGGGTTTTAATGGAGCGGAAAGACGCGGATTTTTACCTGGAAAAACTGCTGGAAAACATCGAATGGAAAAATGATGAGGCGGTTATCTTTGGAAAACACATTCTGACGAAACGGAAAGTAGCCTGGTACGGCGAAAAAACATTCAGTTATACCTATTCGAATACGACGAAATATGCCTTGCCATGGACGGAAGAATTGCAAAAACTGAAAACGTTGATCGAAAAGGAAACGGGTGAAACATTCAATTCCTGCCTGCTGAATTTGTATCATACCGGGGAAGAAGGGATGGCCTGGCACAGCGATGGAGAAACCGACCTGAAAAAAGACGGAGCAATTGCTTCGATGAGTTTCGGTGCGGAGCGGAAATTTGCTTTCAAACACAAGCGGACGCAGGAAAAGGTGGAATTAATCCTGGAGCACGGAAGTTTGCTGATAATGAAAGATACGACACAGACGCATTGGCTGCACCGGCTTCCGCCGACGAAAAAAATTCATGAACCACGCGTCAATCTGACCTTCAGAACCATCGTTGAAAACTCTTGATTTTGCCCCATTGCAATTTTCAGATTTCTGCTCTCCAAAGCGGGAATTCTCACAAACCAACTCAATTTCAGAATAATCCCCGGAATCATTTCGTTTTGATGCAAAATCCGCCGCCAACATTAATCAACTGGATGCTTTGAGAAGTTTTAATTGTCGGTAAATGATACGAACGGATCGGACTGTTGTATTGCGAGCCGGAATAATCGCAGTAAACCTGGAACGAAATAACATCTTTCACAATATTGAAATTGATTTGTGCACTGAAAACGTATGCGAAAGAAAATTCGGAATCGTATTTGAAATTATCCGAGAAAAGCACCGTTTCACCATCCGAATCGTAAACGGTCATATCGAATCCTTTTGCTGAATTGTACATAAAACCGCCTTGTGCACTGATTCCGGCATATATTTTCGGACTCAAATGAAAATCATAACCAACACCGATGGTTGTCAGAAATGGCCGGTGTTTACCGCCTTCGATTTTGGTTTTTCGACCCAAATTGTCGGTGAAAGCCTTTTCCATCGCCTTTTGATCCATCGGAACCCAGGAATAAGTGGAATGAGAAACAAAGCTCAAACCTTTTTTTAACGTGCTTTTGGTATCAAAATAAAGTCCCCACCCGGTACGTGCAAATCCACCGTTTTTGAGATCTGTGGAACTGAACTTCCCAACCGGAATGGCTGCCATCGCTCCGAAAGAAGTGTGTTTCGAAGCATTTTCAAAGGGGTTTTTGAATTTGATTCCGCCTTCCTGTGCATGAAACAGGTTGAAAAATGCGGATAAAAGGATTACAGCGAGAGGTAAGTAATGGTTCTTCATAAGTTGTTCTTTTAAAATGATAACTTGTCCTTGAATTTAAGTGATTTTTTTAAGTCACGCAGATTATATGGACTCCGATCCCGTATATACGGGAGAGTGCAGGTTTAATTTACGTGCGATCTGCGTAAACCAACAAGAAAAATGATTGTATCACCTATATTTTAGATCACTGCATAAAATTTTAAAACAGCGACTTTTTACCTGATTTTGAACTTCCGGATTTGAAGTTCTTCAATTCAGCGCTTTTATTAATTTTGTAATATATAGAATACAATTAATAATCGACATAGATAACGCTCGTGAAAAAAATTCAAATGGTCGACCTGGCTACGCAGTACCAGGCAATGAAATCAGAGATAGATTCCGCAATTCAAGAAGTTTTAGATTCATCTGCTTACATCGGTGGGCCGGTTGTTCAGCGATTCCAGAAATCACTGGAAAGCTACCTTGGAGCAAAACATGTAATTCCGTGTGCAAACGGGACGGATGCGCTTCAAATTGCGATGATGGCTTTGGGATTGAAACCGGGAGATGAGGTAATCACTCCTTCCTTTACCTATATTGCAACAACGGAAGTGATTGCATTGCTGGGATTGACTCCTGTTTTCGTGGATGTTGATCCGAAGACCTTCTGTATCGATCCGTCTAAAATCGAGGCGGCAATTACGCCAAAAACGAAAGTGATTGTTCCGGTTCATTTGTATGGTCAGGCGTGCGACATGGAAGCTATTATGGAAATTGCCAACAAGCATAAACTGTTTGTGGTTGAAGATAATGCACAGGCAATCGGGTCGGATTATTACTTTGCAAACGGAGAAGTGAAAAAACTGGGAACAATCGGAACAATCGGTTGTACGAGTTTCTTCCCGTCTAAGAATTTGGGTTGTTACGGAGATGGCGGAGCCATTTATACCAATGATGACCAATTGGCGGAAGAATTGAGAATGGTTGCAAACCATGGTCAGAAAGTAAAATATGTGCACGATGTTGTTGGATGTAATTCCCGTTTGGATGCGATTCAGGCGGCGGTTTTGAATGTGAAACTTCCGAAACTGGATAATTACATTGCAGCGCGTATCCGGGTTGCGGATTATTACGACCGCGTTTTGGGAGCATCGGAGAAAATTACCGTGCCTTTCAGAGACGGGAAATCCAAACATGTTTTCCATCAATATACGGTTCAGTTGAATGGAGTGGATCGGAATGCTTTGCAGGAGTATTTAGCTTCAAAAGATATTCCTTCGATGATCTATTACCCGATTCCGGCACACAAACAAGGAATGTTTGCGTCATTTAATTTAACGGGACTGGATCTTCCTGTAACGGAAGAATTGACAAAAAATGTGATTTCCTTCCCGATTCATACCGAAATGGAAGAAGAGCAGCAAGCATATATCTGTGCTGAGATTCTGAATTTCGTAAACGCGAACTAATATGAAAAAAATTGCTGTTGTAGGAACAGGATATGTTGGATTGGTAACCGGAACATGCTTTGCAGAAACCGGGAACCAGGTGATTTGTGTAGACATAGACAGTCAGAAAGTTGAACGGATGCGAAACGGGGAAGTTCCTATTTACGAGCCTCACCTGGACGTTCTTTTCGAGCGCAATATCAAAGCAAACCGGCTTTCCTTTACGACCAACCTGGAAGAAGGAATCAAAGATGCGGAAATCATTTTCCTCGCATTGCCGACTCCTCCGGGAGAAGATGGTTCGGCGGATTTGAGATATATTCTCGGAGTTGCCGATGAATTAGGGAAACTCCTGAATTCCTATAAAGTGATTGTAGATAAAAGCACGGTTCCGGTTGGAACGGCTGAAAAAGTACACGCTGCCATTGCAAAACACGCGAAAGTAGATTTTGATGTGGTTTCGAACCCTGAATTCTTACGTGAAGGTTTTGCGGTAGATGATTTCATGAAACCGGATCGTGTTGTTTTGGGAACTTCTTCCGAACGCGCGGAGAAAATCATGGAACAGCTTTACAAGCCTTTTGTACGACAGGGAAACCCGATCATTTTCATGGATGAAAAGTCTGCGGAATTGACCAAATATGCGGCAAATGCCTTTTTGGCGACCAAAATCACCTTCATGAATGAAATCGCGAATTTCTGCGAATTGGTGGGTGCTGATGTAGACAAAGTACGGATCGGAATCGGTTCGGACGACCGCATCGGGAAACGCTTTTTGTTTCCGGGAATCGGTTACGGAGGCTCTTGTTTCCCGAAAGATGTACATGCGTTGGTGAATTCCGGAATGGAAAACCAGTTCTCTTTCGAAATATTGAAATCGGTAATGGCGGTGAACGAATCGCAGAAAACCGTCCTTTTCCCGAAAATTCAGAACTTCTTCAGGGGAGATTTGAAAGGGAAAAAAATTGCAATCTGGGGACTGGCGTTCAAGCCGGATACGGATGATATCCGCGAAGCACCTTCTTTATACATGATCGATGCGTTAACGAATGCAGGAGCAAGCGTAACGGCTTATGATCCGGAAGCCATGGAGAATGTGAAGAACCAGATCGGTGATAAAATTGCTTACGCAGATACGGAATACAATGCACTGATTGATGCGGATGCATTGCTGATTTGTACGGAATGGGGCGTTTTCAGAAACCCGGATTTCGACAAAATCAAATCCCTGATGAAGGATGCCGTGATTTTTGACGGAAGAAACCTGTTCGAGACTGCTGAAATGAACAGCAAAGGATTCTATTATCATTCAATCGGTCGTTCAATAGTTTTGAAATAACATGAATACAGGCAGAAAACGCATATTGATTACCGGAGCAGCCGGATTTTTGGGGTCGCACCTGTGTGATCGTTTTGTCAAAGATGATTACCATGTCATCGCGATGGACAACCTGATTACCGGTCGTTTGAAAAACATTGAACATTTGTTCCACCTCGAGAACTTTGAGTTCTACAATCACGATGTGTGCAAATTCATCCATATTCCGGGAAACCTGGATTATATCCTGCATTTTGCTTCACCGGCAAGCCCGATCGATTACCTGAAAATCCCGATCCAGACGTTGAAAGTAGGATCCCTGGGAATTCACAATTGTTTAGGACTTGCGCGTGTTAAAGGCGCGCGCGTTCTGATTGCGAGTACTTCTGAAATTTACGGAGATCCGACAGTTCATCCGCAAACGGAAGACTATTGGGGAAATGTGAACCCGGTAGGGCCAAGAGGTGTTTACGATGAAGCAAAGCGTTTCCAGGAAGCCATTACGATGGCGTATCATACGTTTCACGGAGTGGAAACCCGGATTGTGCGTATTTTCAATACCTACGGACCGCGCATGCGTTTGAACGACGGACGTGTGCTACCGGCATTTATCGGGCAGGCGCTTCGCGGAGAAGACCTGACTGTTTTCGGCGACGGTTCTCAAACACGTTCTTTTTGCTACGTCGATGATTTGGTAGAAGGAATTGTCCGTTTATTGCACAGTGATTGTTCGGACCCTGTAAACATCGGGAACCCGGATGAAATCACGATCAGCCAGTTTGCGGAAGAGATCATTAAACTGACCGGAACAACTCAGAAAGTGATCTACAAGGATTTACCTGTAGATGACCCGAAACAACGTCAGCCGGATATCACCAAGGCGAAACAGTTATTGAACTGGGAGCCGCAAATCGACCGGGCAGAAGGTTTGAAGAGAACCTATGCTTATTTTAAAAGTTTAACCAAGGAAGAATTGTATCAGTCGGATCACATCGATTTCGAGAAATACATTGTTCGATAATATTAATCGACAATTGAAAATGGATAATTGAAAAGCTGACTGAGCTTGTAATGGCAATGCACTTTTCAAAATCTTATCTATTCTTCATTGTCCTTTTTCAATTGAAAAGATGAGTTATTTTGCACACGAAACAGCTGTAATTGATCCGGGATGTAACATCGGAGAAGGTACAAAAATCTGGCATTTTTCACACATTATGCCCAATTGCACAATCGGAGAACGATGCAATATCGGACAGAATGTAGTGGTTTCACCGGATGTGATCCTGGGGAACAATGTGAAGATCCAGAACAACGTTTCCATTTATACAGGCGTTATATGTGAAGACGATGTGTTTTTAGGGCCTTCCATGGTATTTACCAATGTGATGAATCCGCGTTCTGCTGTCAACAGGAGAGATCAGTATTCCAAAACAGTGGTTCGCAAAGGAGCATCTATCGGGGCGAATGCAACGATTGTTTGTGGAAACGATATCGGCGCATATGCGTTTATCGGCGCAGGATCGGTTGTTACGAAGGAAGTTCCGGCTTATGCGTTGGTAGTAGGAAATCCTGCGCGACAGATCGGTTGGATGAGTGCTTTCGGGCACCGTCTCACCTTTGATGAAAACGGGTTTGCCGTTTGCCCGGAAAGCAATGAGCGTTACCAGCTAATCGACGGTCGGGTGAAAGTGCTTTAAAACGATATTTGTCAGAACCAAAATTTATTACTTTTGCGCCTCAAGATTGGTCCGCAACAGGATCAATAACAACATAGATCAATGAATATGATACCAGAAAATCAAAAAGTAAAGTTTGCCGTTTTAGGAGCGGGTCACATCGGTAAAAGGCATGCGGAAATGATTCGCAGAGATGCTGAAGCTGAATTAGTAGCGATGATTGATGTGCGTTCTGCAGAAGAATGTGCAGCTGTAGATTTTGGTGTACCTTTCTTTAAAACACTGGATGAATTATTGGCATCCGGGTTGGATTTTGATGTGTTGAATGTGTGTACTCCGAACGGATTGCATGCGGATCAGGCTTTAGCCGGATTGGAAAATAAAAAGCATGTGGTTGTGGAAAAACCGATGGGTTTGACTAAAGATCAATGTGAAAAAGTGATTTTCAAATCTTTGCAGCAATCCAGACAGGTTTTTTGTGTGATGCAGAACCGTTATTCGCCGCCGAGTGAATGGATCAAGGACCTGATCGAGAAAAAAGTACTGGGAGATATTTTTATGGTTCAGCTAAACTGTTACTGGAACCGCGACGAGCGTTATTACAAGGCAGGAGGCTGGAAAGGAACGAAAGACCTGGATGGTGGAACCTTGTTCACGCAGTTTTCGCATTTCATTGATATTATGTACTGGCTTTTCGGAGATATCGACAATATTCAGGGGAAATTTGCGGATTTCACGCACAAAGACTCTACTGATTTCGAAGATTCCGGGTTTGTGAGCTTTGATTTCATCAACGGTGGAATGGGAAGTATCAATTACTCGACAGCCGTAGCAGATAAAAACCTGGAAAGTTCCATGACGATTGTCGGGAAGAACGGAAGTGTGAAAATCGGTGGTCAATACATGAACGAAGTGGAAGTATGTAACATTCCGGGATATGAAATGCCGGAGTTGGCGCCTACAAATCCAGGAAACGATTACGGAGCCTACAAAGGTTCCGCTGCAAACCACCACTATGTGATTACGAATGTAATCGACACACTGAAAGGACGAACTTCCGCAACAACCAATGCTTTGGAAGGATTGAAAGTGGTAGAAATTATTGAACGCATTTATAAGGTAAGAAATGAGCAACTCAATTTACAATAAATTAGTAGCAAAAGAGGCTAAACTGGCCGTTATCGGATTAGGCTACGTCGGGTTGCCGATTGCACTTGAATTCGCGAAGAAAATCAAAGTAGTTGGTTTCGATATCAACCAGGCGCGTGTGGATTTGATGCGCAATAAAAAGGATCCGAGCAATGAATTGGATGCAAGCGCTTTTGATAATTGCGACATTCACTTTACGGCTGATATCAACGATCTGAAAGACGTTCAGTTTTTCGTGGTAGCAGTTCCGACTCCGATTGATGACGCGAATTTACCGGATTTGAAACCGTTATTAGGAGCTTCAACAACGGTCGGACAGGTTCTGAAAAGAGGTGATTACGTGGTTTTTGAATCTACGGTTTACCCGGGTTGTACGGAAGAAGATTGTATTCCTGTATTGGAAGATCTTTCCGGGCTGGAGTTCATGCAGGATTTCAAAGTAGGATATTCCCCGGAACGAATCAATCCGGGAGATAAGGAACACACACTTCAGAATGTAGTGAAAGTTGTTTCCGGATGCTCTCCCGAATCATTGGAAGAAATTGCAAAAACATATGAATTGGTGGTTGGAGCAGGTGTACACCGTGCGGCATCCATCAAAGTGGCGGAAGCTGCAAAAATCATCGAAAATACACAGCGCGACGTAAACATTGCATTGATCAATGAATTGTCTATTATCTTCAATCGATTGGGAATTAATACCTACGATGTATTGGAGGCTGCCGGGACAAAGTGGAATTTCCTGAAGTTCTCCCCGGGATTGGTAGGCGGACATTGCATCGGTGTGGATCCGTATTACCTGACGCATAAAGCGCAACAGGCGGGTTATCACGCGAAGATTATCAACAGCGGCCGTTATGTGAATGATTCCATGGGCTTTTATATCGGGAAGCAGACTGCTAAGAAGATCATTGCACAGGGAAAACACATACAGGACGCGAAAGTATTGGTGATGGGTGCAACGTTTAAAGAAGACGTTTCCGATATCCGCAACTCGAAAGTAATCGATGTGGTAAGCGAACTGAAATCATTCCAGGTAAAAGTGGATTTGGTTGACCCGCATGCATCTTCCGAAGAAATGGAACACGAATACGGAGTTGGTTTGGTGGAAATCGGACAAAATTACGACGCGATCATTGTTGCGGTAAATCACAAAGATTACAAGAACCTGGATGAAGCTTACTTCAAGTCCATCATGAAAGACGGACATGGAGTTTTTGTCGACATCAAAGGAATCTATAAAGGAAAAATCAACGATTTGGAATACTGGAGTTTGTAAGAAACAGCTTGCATCCGGTAGAAGGATAAAAAGCGAAAAACACTCTTTTTTATTGAATAGCGATCATTTTTGTTAAAATGGCCGCTATTTTTTTTAATAATTAACATTTTGTCTTATTTGGAGCAATTTGTCCCGTGTTTGTCCCAATAACATCAGACAACCTTAACCTACTTTTGAAGTTTATCATTCTAAAACTACAACAATGATATTCAAAAGTCTCTCGAAATCAATCCGCTTTTGTTTTTTGGCTGCATTGGGAATGAGCTCTCCTTCATTCTCACAATGCAACTGGAATACCGTTTTCTCGGATTCATACGAATATACTACTGTCATTCCTTATATCATTCCCGGTACAACGTATCAGAATACACCACAAACTTATGCGGGATGTATCCGAACAGGGTCAAGAGGAATGTATCTGAATATCGTAGATGGCTTTTCCGGTTTGATCTACAACCAACCTTTCACCAATTTGTGTGTCGGGCAATCATACCGTTTTTCGTTCTCTACGCGGTATGCCTGGACAGGATCCAATGATCTGACATTTAACATCAAGGACGCATCGGGAACGATCATTTTAACGCAGAATGTGCTCAGCGGAGGAACCTGGAATGACATTACAATGGCTTCTTTTACAGCGCCAACGACAAGTATTTCATTCGAAATCATTACCAATATTGCCGGTGGCCCCGGAAATGACGTAGGTTTTGATGACCTGAAACTGGCACAATGTAACCCGGTTCCTTTGACTGCAAACTTATCGGCCTGTGCCGGAGCAGGAACATACAATTTGTTCTCACAAATTCCCGGAACGATGTCTCAAACAGGAGTTTGGACTGGCCCGTCGGCATTAACGAACGGATACCAGGGAACATTTACTCCCGGAACAAATACCAACGGAGTTTATACATACACGGTCACAAGCGGTTGCATTGATTCTACAGCATTGATTACGGTTTCACTGACGAATACGCCTTCTTTGAATCCGATCGCGAATGTACAGGCTTGTACATCGTATACATTGCCGGCGATCACCGGAACAACTTTGGCAGGAAACGAAAAGTATTATACCGGATCCGGAGGAACGGGAACAAGCTATAATGCAGGACAGGTTATTACAACTACCCAGACACTGTATGCTTACGGCGGTGCAAGTGGCTGTTCCGACGAAGAAATGTTTACCGTAACGGTTTCACAGCCGCTTTCTGCCGGATTTGACAACGGGGCGTATTATTGTGGTCCCGGACCTGTAATTACTTTAAACAGCTTTTTATCCTCAGGATCATCTTCTTCCGGAACATGGACTGAAACCACTACACCTGCATCCGGGGGCTTTAATACCGCAACAAGTGTCTTCAATACCAACGGACTTGCCCAGGGTGTTTATACCTTCTCTTACCAGGTTCCGGCAGTTGGAGCTTGCCCGGCAGATAATGCAACATTTTCTATTTCAATCGGGAATATTCCTTCGGTGAATTTAGGACCGGATACTACTTTGTGTACCGGGCAGACAATTACATTGAATGCAGCGATTTCAGGGCCTTATGACAGCTATAAATGGAACAATAATTCAACAGCTTCTACGCGTTTTGTAACAAGTGCCGGAACGTATAGTGTAAAAGTGGGAAAATTGGGAAATAACCAGATTGTGAATGGTGATTTTGAAGCCGGAAATACTGGTTTCACCACGAATTATGTTGCCGGAACCGGAGGTGCTTACGGTTTGCTTACGAACGAAGGAACCTATGCGATTACTACCAATCCGAACCTGGCTCATAATGATTTCAGCAACTGCCAGGATCACACACCGGCACCGGGAACACAAATGATGGTAGTGAATGGTTCTGGTATTCCGGGAACCAATGTGTGGTGTCAGAATGTGCCGGTTCAATCGAATACTGACTACCAATTCGGAACATGGGTTTCCAATGCGTTGAACAATGCAAGTGTGGCACAGCTGCAGTTTTCCATTAATGGAAGTACTTTGGGAGGAGTTTTTACTACTCCGGTAATCGGTTGCTCCTGGCAGCAGTTTTTCCAGACCTGGAACTCCGGATTGAATACCTCTGCTCAAATCTGCATCCTGAACCAAAATACCAACATCGGTGGAAATGACTTCCTGTTGGACGATATTACGTTTAAACCGATTTGTTATTCCTACGATACGGTGGTTGTGACTTACAGTGGTTTCCCGGTAGTTAATCTGGGGCCGGATACAACACTTTGTGAAGGTTCAAGCTTGCTTTTGGACGCTCAGAACCCGGGTGGAACTTATTTGTGGAATGATGGTTCGACGAATCAGACCTTGAATGTAACAGCAGCAGGAACTTACCAGGTAACAGTTAAAAATGCGGCACATTGTGCGACAACGGATGCAATTGTGGTGTCTTATGAAGCTCAGAAACATGCCGGAACAGACAGCTCGGCAGTTTGGTGTGAAACCAACGGAGTCGTGGACCTGAACAATTTGCTTTCTGGCGGAACAACTGCCGGAGGAACGTGGTCTGACGTGAATAACGGTTTGGGAGCAAGTTTAACAAATGGCGGATTATTGACCGTAAGCGGCGCCGTCGGATCGAATGTCGTGGAATACGTTGTGCAGGGAACTTTCTGCCAGAATGATACGAGCCAGTTTCAGATTGTGGTAAACAGCCAGCCTATCGGAGTAAATCCGACAAGCATTCACTTGTGTAATACGGCAGGCTCTACGGTAGATCTGGATCAATATACAAACGGGGTCATTCAGACTAAAACGCCTTATTGGCTGGAAACTTCTGCTTTCCCGACCAACCAGTTTGATGCACCGACAGGAGTTCTGGATTTGTCTTTACTGCCAAACGGAGATTACGATTTTGCTTATGTTTTACCGGCAGATACGATGTGCGTGAACGATACGGTGAAAGTAGCCGTTCGCATTACGGAAAACCCGATCATTGCCTTTTCATCTGATGTCGTAAAAGGATGTTTCCCATTGGAAGTAGAATTCCTGAACGAAAGCACTTTCAATCAGAACTCAGTGGTTGAATGGAATCTCGGTGACGGAACCATCTTACCGAATGCTTCGATCGTGAATCACACCTATACGGGAATCGATTGCTTTGATGTGACATTGACCATTACAGCGGATAATTTATGCACAACTACGAAAACAATCACAGATATGATTTGTGTGGATCCGCTTCCGGTTGCGAGTTTCAACTACAATCCGCAGCAGGTGTTTTCCATCGATCCGACGACCAATTTTGAGAATACTTCCATTTTGAATGCCCAGAATTTCTGGAATTTTGACGATGGTTCCACTTCCCAGGAAGTCAATCCGACACACCA
>VFQP010000571.1_pt1 | contig 67005 bp, 53 predicted proteins | sample 3512351 | NCBI WGS metagenome assembly VFQP01 (sample SAMN10412372, study PRJNA504923) | tailings metagenome | isolation source: Relicate 1 Philex TSF1 revegetated site | place: Philippines: Tuba, Benguet | collected 2017-08-29
ATGTTACGCAATGGCATCGATGTTATGCAATGGCAAATGATGTTACGCAATGGCAAACGATGTTACGCAATGGCAAACGATGTTACGCAATGGCAAATGATGTTACGCAATGGCAAATGATGTTATGCAATGGCAAACGATGTTACGCAATGGCAAATGATGCAACGCAATGGCAAATGATGTTACGCAATGGCAAATGATGCAACGCAATGACAACGTTGCAGTGCAACGTTGCTACATGTTGAAACGATGTTATGGACGTTATGCAATGGCATCGTTGCACTGCAACGATGCTACATGTTGAAACCATAAATATTATAAAACGTGATAATACCCCGACCAAAAGATACCAAATCAACCCAACAACGTCTCAACTGATGATAGCAAACTGTGTTTTTAAGCATAAACCTTTTATTTCTATGCCTAGCTTCAATGACTATTCTCAGTATCGTCGTCAATCGTTTCGGTTGCAAGGGTATGATTACCGCAATGAGGGAATGTATTTCGTCACGATTTGTACCAAAGACAGATTGCCATTTTTTGGTAAAATCGTTGATAATCAAATGGTATTGTCTGACATCGGGCAGATTGTACACGATAATTGGTATAAAATACCACAGTTTTCTCCCCATATCGTTTTGGACGAATTTGTGGTCATGCCCAATCATATTCACGGGATTTTGGCGATTGTTTCCCCTGTGGTATCTGTGGCCACAGAGGCCACCAATGCCACCAAAAATCAATTTATGTCTGATATTTCACCCAAATCAGGTAGCATATCGCGGGTGTTGAATTCATACAAAGGTGCCTGTTCCAAAAATGTTGCATCGTTGCATTGCAACGATGGTACGCATTGCAACGATGCAACAGCATTTGCCTGGCAACCAAAATTTTATGACCGAATAATCCGCAACGAACAAGAATTGTATAACATCCAAAATTATATCATCAATAATCCTAAAAATTGGAAAGACGATGAAAATTATTTCTGATTCTTTGGCATCGTTGCACTGCAACGATGCAACATCCATACCTATCACCACCGTTACCTTTCCCGAAATAGCCCTGCGTACGCGGGATGCGCACAAGTTGCGGGGGTATTTTGGCAATGTGTTTCGAGAACATTCGCCGCTTCTGCACAATCACTTTGAAGCGGACGCGGGAACAGAACTGCGGTATCGGTACGCCTACCCGTTGGTGCAGTACAAAGTCATCAATCGTGTGCCCACGTTGGTGGGTTTGGGCGAAGGAGCGCAACTGTTGGTGGAATTATTCCTGAAAATCAAGACGTTGGATATTGACGGGCGAGAATACCCAATTTTGTCGAAACATATCAACCACCAACAAGCCACTATCGAAGTAGGCAATGCGCTCACTAAATACCGTTTCGAGACACTTTGGATGCCTCTCAATCAGGCCAACCATGTAGAGTATATGAATGCCAACGAACCTGCGCAGCAAGCGTTGTTGCAGCGAATTTTACAAAACAATATTTTGGCTTTTCTGAAAGGAGTGGGAGCCTATCAGCCCGATTTGCCACGACTCATGATTTTGCTCAATGTTCAGAGTCAAACCACCACGCAGTTTAAAAATCAAACGATGCTGGCTTTTACGGGCGATTTTGTGGTAAATGCCAACCTGCCCGATGGTATTGGATTGGGGAAATCGGTAGCGCGGGGGTTTGGAACAATCAGCAGATTTTAGTTTTAAGCAACAAAAGTTCACTTTTAGAGAACATTGTTGTATTTTTGGCTTTTAGACAAATAGATATGTTTAATATCATTGCACGTAAAACGTTACTTACTTATTGTCTTCTGTATCCAAAAGCTACCAATGCTTTGCAGGAATGGTACAATGAAATGATTCTGTATGAGTTCAAAAACTTTCAGGAATTGAAGACGGTTTACGGAAATGCCAGTTTAGTGGGTGATGACCGCGTTGTTTTTAACATTATGGGAAACCATTATCGGCTAGTGGTCAGGATTGTTTTTGAGTATAAAGTCATTCAGATAAAGTGGTTTGGCACCCATACCGAATACGATTTAATAGACGTAAAAACGATAAGATTCAAGGCTAAATAAAGTAATATATTAATCCAATGTACATCCAAAATTGCCCTTTTGGTTTCAATTCAGAATAAGGATTGAAACAAATTACCCCCGCTCTTCTAACGGCGGGCTTTAAGGCTTTCAAAGCAACTTCCAATAGAATAAGGATTGAAACAAAGAGATAGATTTGGAGAATTTGCTAATGAAAAAAACTTTAAAAACACATTCCACTAGAATAAGAATTGAAACTGTTGAACTATGGAACTCAAGCCGATTAAAAATGACGCAGAATACGAACAAATGATGGAGTGGATTGATGAGCAATTTGACAGTAAACCTGCTCTCAATACGACTGAAGGAGATCGTCTGGAAGTAGCCTTGCTGTTGGTGAAGGCCTATGAAGACGTTCATTTTCAAATCCCTGTTCCTGACCCGATTGATGCTATAAAGTTAAAAATGGAAGAAAGGGGACTGAAAAGTAAAGACTTAGCAGACTGGATTGGAAGCAAAAGTTATGTGTCAGCCTTACTAAATCGTAAAAAACCGCTGACGTTAAAACTGGCAAAACTGTTTCACGAACGGCTTGGAATACCCGCACAAGTCTTACTCAATTAATAATATGCAACTCCACATCAATACCTACGGCACCTACGTCCACGTCAAAGACGATATGTTTGAGATTCGGAAAAAGAATGAAAAAGGCGAACTTGAAAAGAAGCATTACTCGGCGTTGAAAGTGACAGGGATTGTTTTGGCGACTGGTTCGGCGCTTAGTACTGACGCCATCAAACTGGCGATGATGCACAACGTGGACATTTTGTTTATTGAACAATCGGGTGACCCTATTGGTAGGGTATGGCACAGTAAGCTAGGCAGTACGACCAAAATCCGAAAGCGGCAACTGGAAGCAAGTCTGGGGAAAGAAGGGGTGACGTGGGTGAAAAGTTGGCTCATGGCGAAGCTGGATAACCAGCTTTCGTTTATCAAAGATTTGAAAAAACACCGCCCCCAACATCTTGATTATCTGAATGATAAAGTGACTCGTATTGAAGCTCTTTCGGTTTCTATTTCAAGTTTGGATGCGTCAGCGGTTAGCGAGATTGCAGATACGTTACGTGGTTTGGAAGGCACGGCAGGACGGTTGTATTTTGAGACGTTGAGTTACGTTTTGCCCAAAGAAAATACCTTCAATGGGCGTAGCATGCGCCCTGCCAAAGATGCCTTCAATGCGTTTTTGAACTATGCGTACGGAATTTTGTACAGCAAAATCGAAAAAGCGTTGATTGTGGCAGGAGTGGATCCGTACGTTGGTTTTATGCACCGCGACGATTACAACCAACTCAGCATGGTGTTTGACTTTATTGAGCCATACCGTGCTTTTGCAGATGAGGTGGTATTTCGGTTGTTTTCGGCCAAAAAAGTAAACAAGTCTCATTTGGACGAATTGCAAAACGGTGTGAGTCTCAACAAAACGGGAAAAGAACTATTAGTGATGAGTTTTTCCAAATTTGTGGACGATGAGCCTATCAGATACCGTGGGCGAAATCTGGTTCGAAGCCACATTATCCAACTTGATGCACACAATTTTGCTAATGCCTTAATAACCTCATCCTAGCCTTCTCCTCACTGGAGAGGGACCTATAAACTCCTTTTATTTATGATTATTTGGGTTTTGTATGACATCGAAAAAGACCGCAGTCGCACCAAAGTAGCCAAACTTTGCGAGCAAGCGGGTCTGTACCGAGTACAGTATTCCTGTTTTTTAGGAACGCTGACTGCCAACGAAAAAGACACACTACGCCTCAAAATTGAGGAACTCATAGATGAAGTCAAAGACAAGGTGTATATTTTTCCGATGAGCAAAGACGAACTTCGGTCAACGGATTTGTTGGGACAAGCCTTTGACAAAGGCCTTGTGACAGACCAAGTGAGAGCACTGTTTTTTTGAGTGAAGAAGGCAAATTGGATTCATTCGATATTCGTCACTTTAAAACTTGACCGCAGCGGCGGCTAATTCAAAATGACCTTGACACCGTCTCATATTATTGAGTATCTTTACTGTCCGAGATTTACTTATTTTGAGTACGTGCTGGCCATTCCGCAATATGAGGAGAAAAACTACAAAGTGATGCGAGGGCGTGAGTTGCACGATTTGAAATTGGAGCAAAATAAGGACTATTTGCGACGACGTATTGGTGCAGTAGGAAAATACATTGACCAGTACCTTACCAATGAGTTGATACGGGGTAGAGTAGATGAAGTGCTGGAATTGGCTGACGGAACAATGACTCCATTGGACTACAAATTTGCCGAGTACAAAGATAGGGTATATGAAACCTACCAAACGCAATTGTACTGTTATGCGTGGTTGATTGAAGAAAACTTTGGGAAGAAAGTTGAGAAAGGGTATTTAGTTTACACCCGCAGTCGAAATAAATTGGTGGAAGTACCTATTTCTGAAGAAAATATTCAAAGTGTAAAAGAGGCCGCCAAAGCAATAGAACATATTATTGGTAACAATTTTTACCCCAAAGCGACAAAGTACAAAGCTCGTTGTGTGGAATGTACCTACCGAAACTTGTGTATTCGATAGGGACGGGGAAGTCCGAGCGGGAATTTATTTTTAGAGGCTCAAAAATAAAGAGTAAGTGATTTATAGTAAGTGAGTTATGGATTCGGAAAAAGTAAAAAAAATGGCAAAAAAAGCGTTCATTGACGTACTATTTTTAAGAAAAGGAGCAAAAGCAAAATGCAGTTATTATATTTGTAATCAGGTCATTAGCAAAGCTGACGGCTTCCAGAGCAATTTCCAATAAGAGATGGATTGAAACCTTGCGGCTCGTACGGCTTTGCCCCATGTAGGGATGCTTCCAGAGCAATTTCCAATAAGAGATGGATTGAAACCACAAAGTTTAGCAGCGAGCTAAACGGGAGTTCATCTTCCAGAGCAATTTCCAATAAGAGATGGATTGAAACTGATGCACGTGGTGTGTATAGAAATATCTTCTATGGCTTCCAGAGCAATTTCCAATAAGAGATGGATTGAAACTCACGCGCAGACTCGACGAAAGATATGCAGATTACACTTCCAGAGCAATTTCCAATAAGAGATGGATTGAAACGGCGAAACCCCAACCCCAAAACCAAAATTCACCATGAACTTCCAGAGCAATTTCCAATAAGAGATGGATTGAAACGATTTTAAGAGTAAATCGGTTCAATCCAGACAAAAACTCTTCCAGAGCAATTTCCAATAAGAGATGGATTGAAACCGACCTTTGACCAAATTTCCAAAGCAGGAGGAAAGGTCTTCCAGAGCAATTTCCAATAAGAGATGGATTGAAACAAATTTATACCAGCCAGAACCGGTGTAGCCCCACCATCTTCCAGAGCAATTTCCAATAAGAGATGGATTGAAACTCCTTCTCCCCCAAATTTTTGAGGTTTGGATTTGTACTTCCAGAGCAATTTCCAATAAGAGATGGATTGAAACTAGCAAGATACAACTGGCACACAATTGTAGTATAAACTTCCAGAGCAATTTCCAATAAGAGATGGATTGAAACGACAGATTGCTCATCGTTTAATGCACTTTCCCAATCTACTTCCAGAGCAATTTCCAATAAGAGATGGATTGAAACAGCGCGTTGGCCCGGTGACTTGGAAGTTTTCCCCTGCTTCCAGAGCAATTTCCAATAAGAGATGGATTGAAACCGTTCATTTCAGTGCATTGAATTGTTGTTGGAGAATACTTCCAGAGCAATTTCCAATAAGAGATGGATTGAAACCGCACAAAATTCCCGCTACAATGTTATCCGCAAGGGCTTCCAGAGCAATTTCCAATAAGAGATGGATTGAAACTTCATATGGCAAGATGCACAGCACCAGTACATGGCCACTTCCAGAGCAATTTCCAATAAGAGATGGATTGAAACGAATATCAACAACTCCACCACCTACGCCGTCTTCATCTTCCAGAGCAATTTCCAATAAGAGATGGATTGAAACTTCACCAGTGTCAATGCCTGTCCGAATACTACGATACTTCCAGAGCAATTTCCAATAAGAGATGGATTGAAACATCATTTCTGATGTAGACCTTATTGCGGCGATTTGGCCTTCCAGAGCAATTTCCAATAAGAGATGGATTGAAACATCATTTCTGATGTAGACCTTATTGCGGCGATTTGGCCTTCCAGAGCAATTTCCAATAAGAGATGGATTGAAACCGTTTCATCAATCTTATAGCCGGTATAGGCGGCAAACTTCCAGAGCAATTTCCAATAAGAGATGGATTGAAACATTTTAAGGCTAGTTTGGAGAAAAAATCACTAAAAGCTTCCAGAGCAATTTCCAATAAGAGATGGATTGAAACATAGAATACGGTGCTGATAACTATGGACTTGACGATGCTTCCAGAGCAATTTCCAATAAGAGATGGATTGAAACCTGACAAAGTAAACAAACTAAAAGAAGATTGTTTTTTCTTCCAGAGCAATTTCCAATAAGAGATGGATTGAAACACAGATTACTGGATTAACTAATGGACTATTTCGAGCAAGACTTCCAGAGCAATTTCCAATAAGAGATGGATTGAAACAGAAAGACACAGATAATTATGATCAAGCTATTGAACCTTCCAGAGCAATTTCCAATAAGAGATGGATTGAAACTCGCTTCTAGTCAGTTCAATAACAGCGCGGTTAATTCTTCCAGAGCAATTTCCAATAAGAGATGGATTGAAACCTTACTTGCAGGTCACACTATTGTCAACGGTCGAGGTCTTCCAGAGCAATTTCCAATAAGAGATGGATTGAAACATACTTTACTTAGCGAACAAGCGACTTGGTATAGTGACTTCCAGAGCAATTTCCAATAAGAGATGGATTGAAACATGATTTGTCCATTTTGTCGGCAAACTGTATTCTACTTCCAGAGCAATTTCCAATAAGAGATGGATTGAAACTCAAGAACAATTTGATTTGTGCTTAGAAGAATTAAAACTTCCAGAGCAATTTCCAATAAGAGATGGATTGAAACGAGATAATACAACTAATGAAGTTCGCTCCAGTAATCCTTCCAGAGCAATTTCCAATAAGAGATGGATTGAAACACAAAGTAATTATCATGGGTCGTGTTGGTCAAGACCTTCCAGAGCAATTTCCAATAAGAGATGGATTGAAACGGCACTACGGCGTTTCCAAAGGACTTGATTGACTCGCTTCCAGAGCAATTTCCAATAAGAGATGGATTGAAACTTGTTTTTCCAGTGGCGGGGTCTCTAATCTCTAAAGGACTTCCAGAGCAATTTCCAATAAGAGATGGATTGAAACCCCTATCCCAAGCAGGGTGATTTCTATCAGAAACTCTTCCAGAGCAATTTCCAATAAGAGATGGATTGAAACATGCTGCCGACCCTAAAAAAACGCCAAACAATAATACCCTTCCAGAGCAATTTCCAATAAGAGATGGATTGAAACGTGACGAATTCTTCCCGCACATCGAACACGCCATTCTTCCAGAGCAATTTCCAATAAGAGATGGATTGAAACTCTCGCACCATGCCTTTGTTTCCCAGCCAATTTCTTTCTTCCAGAGCAATTTCCAATAAGAGATGGATTGAAACATGGGAACGCCAATGACCAAGGATATGGGGTTATATTCTTCCAGAGCAATTTCCAATAAGAGATGGATTGAAACATTGGATTGGGGCTTTTTCGAGCTTAGCGGGATGATCATCCAGAGCAATTTCCAATAAGAGATGGATTGAAACCCCACCGTTTAACTTTTTCAAAACCTTAGAGGTCGTCTTCCAGAGCAATTTCCAATAAGAGATGGATTGAAACTTTTGTATCCGCAACATGAGAAACAGGGATATGATGAACTTCCAGAGCAATTTCCAATAAGAGATGGATTGAAACGGCGTCTGTTTTGGATTGTGACCAACACCATTGCACTCTTCCAGAGCAATTTCCAATAAGAGATGGATTGAAACGACGAAGCCATAATTTTCTTCATTTCTTCGTTACTTCTTCCAGAGCAATTTCCAATAAGAGATGGATTGAAACTTTCGGAGGTTGGCTCCGCAGGTGTAGTAGAGGGCTCTTCCAGAGCAATTTCCAATAAGAGATGGATTGAAACTACATAACCTCGAACCATGCGTCAATCGGGTCGATTTCTTCCAGAGCAATTTCCAATAAGAGATGGATTGAAACCTCCTGCCATGATTATGATTAATAATATTTTTCAATGTCTTCCAGAGCAATTTCCAATAAGAGATGGATTGAAACGTTTCATATAATTGAATTGCTCTAAAAATTTGATAACTTCCAGAGCAATTTCCAATAAGAGATGGATTGAAACTACTTGGAACTCACCGATGAAGATTTTGAGGCGGCACTTCCAGAGCAATTTCCAATAAGAGATGGATTGAAACTTGTAGTGGCTCACGTTCTCAGGATTCCAGCCGACACTTCCAGAGCAATTTCCAATAAGAGATGGATTGAAACTTGAATTAACACCTGGGGCATTAAATGATTTTGGCGCTTCCAGAGCAATTTCCAATAAGAGATGGATTGAAACAAAACATTATTCATTGCCGATGAAAGGCATTCGGTATCTTCCAGAGCAATTTCCAATAAGAGATGGATTGAAACTTTACAACGCCGTCGTATACGGAACGTTTGGCAAAACTTCCAGAGCAATTTCCAATAAGAGATGGATTGAAACGGAAAGCCCTACGTAATCGCCTACTTCTTTTTGCGATCTTCCAGAGCAATTTCCAATAAGAGATGGATTGAAACCGGATTGTAGAAAAGATGCTGACCTGCAACACACTACTTCCAGAGCAATTTCCAATAAGAGATGGATTGAAACTTGGAGTCCCCTCTATTGGAAAAGTAATGAGGACGTGCTTCCAGAGCAATTTCCAATAAGAGATGGATTGAAACGCGGCTCGGCCAAGGGCGGAATTGTAGCGAGCAATACTTCCAGAGCAATTTCCAATAAGAGATGGATTGAAACACTGATGCTCAATATTGTTGTTGGTGGATCGATCAAGCTTCCAGAGCAATTTCCAATAAGAGATGGATTGAAACGAATTGTGAGCGAAAATAAATGCCCAAAATGTAGTGACTTCCAGAGCAATTTCCAATAAGAGATGGATTGAAACCCGATATTCAAAATGCTTGTCAGGCATTTCATTAGACTTCCAGAGCAATTTCCAATAAGAGATGGATTGAAACCCGATATTCAAAATGCTTGTCAGGCATTTCATTAGACTTCCAGAGCAATTTCCAATAAGAGATGGATTGAAACCTTGCCGAAAAATTTACAGAAGAAGAGGCATATAAACTTCCAGAGCAATTTCCAATAAGAGATGGATTGAAACACTGAATCAAGCGGCACACCCTTGGCGTCACACTCTCTTCCAGAGCAATTTCCAATAAGAGATGGATTGAAACTTAATAAGCTGAGGAATAAACATGATGAGTTGTTGGACTTCCAGAGCAATTTCCAATAAGAGATGGATTGAAACTGGTAATGTTGGTTTTGGTACTGCCACACCCCCGCGCTTCCAGAGCAATTTCCAATAAGAGATGGATTGAAACGTAGCGAAGGACAATATTGCGTGGATATTCAATGTGCTTCCAGAGCAATTTCCAATAAGAGATGGATTGAAACTTTGGTATCTTATTGGCACAGTCAAGACCTTGCCTTTCTTCCAGAGCAATTTCCAATAAGAGATGGATTGAAACATAAGCTTTCCGTCACGGATAAGCTTTCCTTTTTCAACTTCCAGAGCAATTTCCAATAAGAGATGGATTGAAACAAAGCCCTTGACGCGGGGGAGCTATGGGCACGGGTACTTCCAGAGCAATTTCCAATAAGAGATGGATTGAAACCAACGGTTACAGGAATACCCAACAGCGGAAAGAGTACTTCCAGAGCAATTTCCAATAAGAGATGGATTGAAACTTGCCTCTGGTTATGCCATTGAGACCACAAGACGCGCTTCCAGAGCAATTTCCAATAAGAGATGGATTGAAACCCGATTGATAAGAGACGGAAGATTGAAGTCTGTAGTTCTTCCAGAGCAATTTCCAATAAGAGATGGATTGAAACTTACCGTTTATGAAGCTGAGAGAGTAAAGCAATACAGACTTCCATAGCAATTTCCAATAAGAGATGGATTGAAACGGAACAAAGAGCATTTGAAAAAAGAGACTTCGACCGTTCTTCCAGAGCAATTTCCAATAAGAGATGGATTGAAACTTCAATTACCTTACCCGTGTCGCCGCCATAGCTGCCCTTCCAGAGCAATTTCCAATAAGAGATGGATTGAAACAACACAACGGCGTCACTTACCAAGGGCGCACAGACGGCTTCCAGAGCAATTTCCAATAAGAGATGGATTGAAACCTATGAATTCCCTCCATCATCTCGTGATGAGGCATATTCTTCCAGAGCAATTTCCAATAAGAGATGGATTGAAACGGGACTCCTAAGATGTCAACTCTCTCTTGGTTGGGTCTTCCAGAGCAATTTCCAATAAGAGATGGATTGAAACCTATGAATTCCCTCCATCATCTCGTGATGAGGCATATTCTTCCAGAGCAATTTCCAATAAGAGATGGATTGAAACGGGACTCCTAAGATGTCAACTCTCTCTTGGTTGGGTCTTCCAGAGCAATTTCCAATAAGAGATGGATTGAAACCTATGAATTCCCTCCATCATCTCGTGATGAGGCATATTCTTCCAGAGCAATTTCCAATAAGAGATGGATTGAAACGGGACTCCTAAGATGTCAACTCTCTCTTGGTTGGGTCTTCCAGAGCAATTTCCAATAAGAGATGGATTGAAACGAATCGAAGTTATTAAAGATAATGAAAGAAATAAAGCTTCCAGAGCAATTTCCAATAAGAGATGGATTGAAACAGATTCGTATAGAGGTTATCGTAGGCTTTCTGGAAGCTTCCAGAGCAATTTCCAATAAGAGATGGATTGAAACCCAGTTACTGTTTCTTGCTTTCCGTTGCAACAATCAACTTCCAGAGCAATTTCCAATAAGAGATGGATTGAAACAGGTGTAGCAGCGTTGCACTGCAACGCTGCTACGGAATGGAATGGCAACGCTGCTACACCTTTATATTTTTAATCTTACTTGTAGACGTCCTAGCAAAGTCGCGATGCCGACAATCATTAGCGAAAATAAAAAGGATTTTACCAATCCCACACTACCCGTCGTCAAAAAGGAGGGTAAACGAAAAGGTATAAAACTTACTACACTATAGTATACATACGGAAGTACATAGCAGGTAAGAGTACTGGTACCAGCAGTTCGGATAAATTGGAACCAACGACCTTTGTCTTGTAAATCCAACAAAAAAAATAGCGAAGCATAAAGAATGAATGCAATACCGCTACACAAGAAAACCCAAGTAGGAGTAGCTTGGATTTTGGAAATTATAAAAAAGTTGTGCAGCAAAATGCCAATCACGATAAGTCCAATTCCGATGATGGTAAACACCGAAGGTATTTGTATTTTTCGGTTTTTTGCCTGAAACCATTCTAACAATAAAGTGGCCATAATGCCCATAAAGGCAAAACTATGGAAAGCTCCATTGGCCAAAATCCAATCTTGAGGACCGCTAGGCCAGAGATTCTTGAGCCAGCCTGCATGACCCGCAATGGGTAAAAAACTGAAGATTACCCATGAAATTACCAATACAATGGGCTTGGGAAAAGCCAATAAATAGATGATAGCGCAGCTAAGGTAAGTCCAACCAATGAGTCCCAAAATTCCCCACCATTTGGTTTCAAAACCTACCAGTTTACCGTCAGAATTTCCTTTGAAAATAAATGCTAAATATATCAAAATGCCCAAGCCCAGCACTTGAAACCCCTTAAATAGGTATTTGGGAGAAGGCTCTTGGCTAGGGTAGAGATTCCATACTAAAAAGAACGCCACTACCATCAAAATTTTGAATAATTCTTGGCTCATGCCTGTGGCTTCTTCGTTGATGTCGGGGACATTGACCGTAAATAATCCCATGATAATCAATGCCAACGACCTACTGATAATGTGCACAAGAATTTGAGGGTGCGTATCTCCTTTGGCAAGGCGATTTTGTATCGCAAAAGGAATAGCCATGCCCAAAATAAACAAAAAACAAGGGAAAACTACATCTGATACGCCCAGGAAATCTACGTCTGCTTCGGCGTGCTGGAGCCAATAGGGAATGCCCGTGAGTGTCCAAAAATCATTGACAAAAATCATGGCAACCATCGTGAGGGCTCGAAAAGTATCAACAGATTGAATGCGCTTGAGAGTGGGTGCTTGCACAGAAAGAATGGGTTAGGAGTTAGATAAACCTTGAGTGAATTAAGACAAAAAGTAAGTCAAATTTAAGGAGTATTTACTTTCTTAATTTCGTCAAACATGGCCCTAAAACATTGAGCAGAGGTATTCTCTCCCGCTTTTTCGTTTACTTTTATACCATAAAACTCTTCCAAAAATGATTTGTTTGACGACCATATCGTTTGCATCATCCCGAAGTAACGGGGTTTCATATCTTTGGGGGCAATCTCCTTAAAACGTAGCATGTCTTGGGTTTGGGTGACGGCTATTCTGGGCTTGCGCCAAGGACAGGTGATTACATTAAAACCCTTCATAGCAAAATAGACAGCAGTGGGGTCGGGGCGCTCATAGTGCCAGTCGCAAATTACTACATCTTTCGCAATCAAATCTACCGCACGGTGGGTATTGTTCATACTAGCTTCCCATTCGCCTATACCCGTGGTTTTGCCGTCGATGAGGCGGTCGCCCCAAATCCAAAGTTTCCGATTTTGCTGAGCCAAATGATTTCGGATAAGATTGACCTCCCCCGCAAAAAGCTCTGCTTTATCGTGGCCTTTGCAGCGAGGGCATTTGTCGTGACCAATGTAAAATACTTCATCCATTCCTGCATGGAATGCTTTGCTTTCAAACGCGTCACAAATTTCGTCTACTAGCGCTAGTACTACTTTATGAACTTCAGGATGCAACGGACAGTAGCTTTTGCAGTAAAGCCCATCATCGTTGGGCCAAGCATATTTTGCGGGCATTTTGACATGAGGGGTTTCGTCAAATTCAGGGTATACCCTTAGTAAACTGTAGGTTTTGGTCGCCCAACTTTGATGCCCAAAAAGATTGATCTGAGGGATAAGATGAATGTTGTGTTGTTGGCAAGCTTTTACCAATTTTTTTACGTCTTTTCGAGACAGTGCCAAGCTATCCCTTATTTCAGGATGACTCTTAAATTCATAATTATAATCAACCCTCAAAATGAGGGTATTGACTTGGCGCGGCGCTAGCTCTTCATTGATAAACTTGATAAAATTTTCTATTTCACTGCTTTGGGGGGCGGCAATACAAAAACCTCGCACGGGCAGTAGTGTATCCAATTTGGTCTGAGCTTGCAGACTTCCAATACTCAACAACAAGACGAAGATAGAAAAGAGCAGTTTTTTCATAATGGCATTTCACATCGAAAGGTAAGGAAACCAAAGATAGATAATTGCAGATATATTTCCGCATCGACTACCAGATTTTGTCATCTTTTAAAATAAGTAAAATTCGTTATTTTTGCGGTTCCAACGAAGGTATCTATGAGTTACGAAATGTGGCTTTTGTTTGTGATTTTGAAAGACCGAGGAAGCTCGTTATAGACGAATGCGGCCCTGTAACGGGCAGGTATTTTAGTTTATTAATTCAAATTCAATCACAATGAAAACCATCATTGAACCCTTCAAAATCAAATCGGTAGAGCCGATTTACTTCACTAGCCGTGCCCAGCGTCAGCAGATATTAGAGACAGCGGGCTACAATCCTTTCTTAATCAAAGCCGAAGATGTAATTATTGACTTACTCACCGATAGCGGTACGTCGGCCATGAGTGCCAAACAATGGGCGGGTATCATGGACGGCGACGAGTCGTATGCGGGCTCCCGTAGCTTTTTTAGATTTGAGCACACGGTCAAGAAACTTACAGGATTTGATTTTATAATCCCAACTCACCAAGGCAGGGCCGCCGAAAAGATTCTGTTTAGTTTATTGGGAGGCGCAGGCAAATATTTTGTCAGTAATACATTTTTCGACACTACTCGCGCCAACATTGAATTTACGGGTGCCGAAGCGGTAGATTTTTTGACCTTAGAAGGCAAAACCCCCGCATTAGTAGCTCCTTTTAAAGGTAATATAGACATCGATGCTTTGGCTTATTTCATTGCAGAAAAAGGAGCGGAGAATATCCCTTTGTGTATGCTTACCGTGACCAACAATTCGGGAGGAGGGCAGCCAGTATCGATGCAAAATATCAGAGAAACGAGCGAGCTGTGTCGTCGCCATGGCATTCCCCTTTTTATAGATGCGTGTCGTTTTGCAGAAAATGCTTTTTTTATCAAAACACGAGAAAAAGGCTACGAAAATGCCTCGATTGTTTCGATTGTGCAAGAGCTTTTTAGTTATGCCGACGGCTGCACGATGAGTGCCAAAAAAGATGCTTTGGTCAATATCGGAGGTTTTTTGGCTCTAAATGATACCCACTTAGCGCAGCAAGCCAAAAACATGTTGATAGTGACCGAAGGGTTTCCGACCTATGGAGGGTTGGCAGGGCGTGATTTAGAAGCGATTGCCCAAGGACTTGAAGAAGTGCTTGACGAAGAGTACTTAAAATACCGTATTAGAAGCATTGAGTACCTAGGCGAAAAAATTCACCATGCAGGAGTGCCTATTATGATGCCTACGGGCGGGCATGCTGTTTATTTGGATGCAAAGGCTTTTCTGCCCCATATTCCGCCGCACCAATTTCCAGGAGTGGCTTTGTGCAACGAAATTTATCTCGAAGGAGGGGTACGAGGGGTAGAAATTGGTTCATTGATGTTTGGCAAATATGATGCATCGGGGCGGCATGTGGCACCACCTCTAGAACTTGTCAGATTGGCAATCCCGAGAAGGGTATATACCCAGAGTCATATTGATTATGTAGCGGAGGTTATTATAGAAACTTACCGCAAAAAACAACACATAAAAGGCTATAAAATAGCATACGAAGCTCCCCTTTTACGTCACTTTACTGCTTTGCTAGTGCCCCTATAATCAAATAGGGTAGGTTTAAATTGTATTACTATTGTTGAGGGATTGAAAGTAGGTATGAGGTCACTTGTGCTTGCGATTAATCCCTTTTGTTTGTAGATATAATCCTTTAAAATAAAGATTGAAGTCGTTTGAAAACCCAAATGAAAGGATACAATTTTGATAATTTATATCATTTTTGAAATTATAGTATCATAAATGGTAAAAATTGTACTATTCGATTTGTCCAAAATAATATTTACTTTGCAATAATATATTTTCCGTTTTTTATTTCTTAATTTAAACTAATTATTACAAATGAAAAGAAAGCTACTCTATTTTAAGTTGCTTGTACTTTCTTTCCTTTCTACGCTGAGCTTTGCTCAAAATGTGGATGTAAAGGGAAAAGTAACGAGCAGTAACGGAGAGCCAATTTATGGCGTCAACATTGTAGTCAAGGGTACGAATCAGGGGACAGTAACCAACGATAAGGGGGACTACAGCATCAATGTAAAGAAAGGCGCTACTCTGACTTTTAGCTATATTGGTTTTGCAGCCAAGGAAGTAGCTGTCGGTAACAGTTCAGTTATTAACGTGGCTTTAGAAGCCCAAGACAATGTATTGAATGAAGTCGTAGTGACGGCTTTGGGTATCAAAAAGGAAAAGAAAGCATTGGGGTATGCGGTGTCAGAAATCAAAGGAGAAGATTTGACACAAGCCCGTACCAACAACATGGCCAACTCTTTGCAAGGAAAAGTGGCAGGTCTTAATATTTCGGCCCCTGCTTCGGGACCAGCGGGGTCTACGCGGATTGTGATTCGGGGAAATGGCTCTATTTCAGGAAACAACCAACCTTTGATTGTGGTGGATGGTATTCCTATCAACAACGACAACCTCGGAAACGCGGGTATGTGGGGCGGTGGTGACCGCGGAGATGGTATCTCAAGCCTTAACCCCGACGAAATCGAAAACATAAGTGTATTGAAAGGAGCTACTGCTGCCGCTCTTTATGGATCACGTGCCTCAAACGGAGCGATTCTCGTGACTACCAAAGGAGGTAAAGCGGGTAAAGGCATCGGAGTAGAAGTCAACAGCAATTTTGTAGCAGAAGACCTACTTATCAAAAAGTTTGAGAATTATCAGTACGTATACGGTGCAGGGAACAATGGCCTCAAACCTACTACTGTGCAGGAAGCATTGACTTCTAATAGCTGGGGAGCAAAGCTTGATGGTTCAAGCGTGATTCAGTTTGACGGTAAGTCGCGTCCTTATTCGGCTGTAAAAGACAATCAAGAAAACTTCTATCAGTTGGGAAGTACTTTCACAAATTCTGTTGCTTTGACAGGAGCAACTGAAAGTGTTACGTATCGCTTCTCAATGAATGACCTCAACAGCAAAAGTGTCATTCCTCACTCGGGACTAAGAAGAAACAACTTTGCTTTGAATGTCAATGGCAACTTAGGAAAAAGACTGTCGTTTGTATCGAATGTAAAATACATCATCGAAAAAGCCACCAATCGCCCTCGTTTGTCTGACTCTCCAGGAAGTGCTACTTATGCAATCAATGCCATGCCTACCTCTTTGAGCGTGGCTGCTTTGCAAGAAAGCCAAGTGACACCCCAAAACTATGAACTCACTTGGTCTGACAATATTTACATTCAGAACCCTTACTATGCGGCAGCTGAATGGAAAAACTCTGATAAGAAGAATCGTATTATCGGTACTTTTGAGCCTCGTTTCAATATCACCGATTGGCTATATATCAAAGGACGCCTTGGATTCGATAATTTCAACTATCGTTATCAAGAAATTACCCCTTACGGAACTCCATTTAGCCTTCGTGGTGGCTATGGCGTCAACAACCGTAATTTCACCGAAACCAACGCAGATTTGATGTTGGGCTTTGATAAAAAGCTCTCTGAGAAAATCGGTCTCAATGTTCTCTTAGGAGGTAACCAAATGAGACAAACCTACGTCAATTCAAACTATAGTAGTGGAGCGCTCAATATCCCCTTCTTTTATGATATCTCCAATAGCGATCCCGCAGGACGTGGTCTAAGCGAACAACTCGTACGCAAACGTATCAATTCATTATATGGTTCTGCTGAATTTTCGTACAATGGCTACTTATACGTAACTGCTACAGGTCGTAACGACTGGTTTTCTACACTAGCTTCAGGCAACAACAGCATTTTGTACCCTTCAGTAGGAGCTAGTTTTGTATTGTCAGAAGCAGTGAAGTTGCCTTCGGCCATCAACTACCTAAAACTACGCTCTTCTTGGGCGCAGGCAGGTGGTGATACCGACCCTTACAACCTTTCATTGTATTATAGTCTTTCAGGAGCTCACTTAGGTGCGCCGTTGGCTCAAATTAGCACTAGCCAAGTACCTAATGCATCGCTTCAACCCCTTACTTCAACTACTTTTGAGGCTGGATTTGATACCCGTTTGTTCAACAATCGGGTAGGTATTGATTTTGCATTTTACACTCGTAAAACCACCAACGATATCGTAGGTGCTACTATTTCGGCTACTTCGGGTTATGGCAGTGCTTTATTCAACGTAGGGGAAATTGAAAATAAAGGGATTGAATTGTTGGTTAATTTCAACGTGTTGAAGAAAAAAGATTTTACTTGGGATCTTTCTTACAACATGGGCTACAACAATAGCAAAGTTGTGACGCTTTATAAAGATTTAGCCACGATTCGGGTGGATGAAAACCGCACCAGAACAGCCTACATCAATCATGTGGTAGGATTGCCTTATAGCCAAGTACAAGGCTTTGATTTTAAGAGAGATGCCGCTGGAAATATCGTGCATGATGCTCAAGGGTTTCCTCTTCAAGGAAATCTTATTAACTATGGTACTGGGGTAGCGCCACTTACACTGGGTCTCAACAACTCCTTCCGCTACAAAGGCGTAGGATTGAGCTTCTTGATTGATGGTAAATTTGGAGGTCATCTATTCTCAGGAACAAATGCGTTTGCTTATCGTAGAGGTTTGACAGTCGAAACGCTTGAAGGACGTGAAGGTGGCTTAGTGGGTAAAGGTGTTAACGAAAAAGGGGAGCCTAATACCGTAAAAGTATCTGCCCAAGATTACGCAAGCCGTATTGCCAACAACATCGCTACTCCTTTCGTCTATAGTTCAGATTTCCTCAAGTTGCGCCAAATTATCATTGATTACAGCATTCCTTCGAAAGTGTTGGGCCGTTCGCCGTTCAAAAGTGCGTCGGTTTCTATCGTAGGACGTAACCTGCTTATTTTGATGAAACACACTCCTAACCTTGACCCTGAGTCTACTTACAACAACTCAAATGCGCAAGGTCTTGAATTGGCAGGTGTACCCGCTACCAGAACAGTTGGGGTAAACCTTAACTTGAAGTTTTAACATTAAAAGAAATTTTGACCATGATACGTAAAATAGCATTAATTCTTTGTCTAATAGGTACCTTGGGGTCGTGTACGAAAGATTTTGAAACCATCAACGTTAACCCCAACGCTCCTTCTTCAGTACCTCTTGATTACCTTTTAGCCCAATCGACCCTCTTCATTACGGGAGAAGGTGGCGACCCGGGCTATCGTTCGTGGCGTACCAATTTTATCTACGCTGCTATGATGATGCAACATATGTCGTCGGTAGAAGTAGGTTTTTACCGTGGTACTGTCTACACTTTTCAGGGAGATTTGAGTGCCGCTTGGTTTGAAAGAGCTTATCCAAATTCTATCAAAAACTTAGTCAATTTGATTGAACTTTCTAAAGCTGATGCCAAACAAGTAAATATCTTGTCGATGGCGCGTATCTTGAGAGTGATTGAAATTGGGGTATTGACGGATGTATATGGTGATGTCCCTTACTCAGAAGCGGGATATGCTGCTTTGACGGGTACATTCTCCCCTAAATATGATGCCCAAAAAGACATCTATGCGGATATGCTCAAAGAACTCGAAGAAGCTGGAAATGCTTTGAGTGCTTCGGCTTACATTCCTACTACTGCCGACTTGGTGTTTGGAGGAGATATCAACAAATGGAAACGTGCTGCTAACTCTTTGATGCTTCGTTTTGCAATGCGTATGCAAAAAGTAGACGCTGCGGCTGCTCAGACTTGGGCCAAAAAAGCCGCTGACCGTGGTTTGATGACAAGCATCGATGATAGCTTCGGGGTAAAATTTGCTAATACTGGTGCTGGAAACAACGCCAACCCTAACTCTTGGAATATGTTTCCAGGGGGGCGTGGTATTGTGACTGCTGACAATATTCAGTGGGGCAAAACCTACATTGAGGCTATGAAAGCACGCAAAGACCCTCGTTTGGGCGTAGTATCGGCACTTAAATCAGGAGATAAAACCCCCGATAAACAAATCGGATTGCCAATCGGCACCGATGCTACGATGCTTGCGGCATTGTCGGCTCCGCTAAATGATCGCGCCAATTATTCACGTCCTGCACCTAATATGTATAACCTTGGCAATACGCAATTTGTAATGACTTATACTGAGTCAGAGTTGCTCAAAGCTGAGGCTATCGAAAGAGGTTGGGTCACTGGTACTGCCAAAACCGCTTATGACAACGGCGTAAAAGCAGGTATCAAACAAATCAATTCTTACGGAGGAACCCTCACCGATGCCGATGCAGAAACCTATTTGGCTGCTAACCCTTATCCAACGGCTGGTACGCTTGATGCTAAAATGAATGCCATTCATACCGAATTCTGGATGTCGACTGGTTCATTGTTACAACATATCGAAGCATGGGCTAACTGGCGCAGAACGGGTTATCCTAAATTGACACCTGTCAACTATCCTGGCAATGAAACCAATGGACAAATTCCGCGTCGTTTGCGCTATTCGCAAGGCGAATACGGAGTCAATCCTAACATCGATGCTGCCGTAGCACGTCAAGGTGCTGACTTGTTTACCACTCGGGTATGGTGGGATAAACAATAAATAAGGCTAGGCTCAATGATTATCAAAAAAGGACATTTCCTAAAGAGGTGTCCTTTTTTGATTAACTTGACCCCGGCAACGGCTGGGGGTAGCTTAATTAAAGAAATCCTTATGAGAAAAGACATTACACACATTAAAATGTTAAAATTAAATTTAGGAATTATTTTGTTAGGAATTTTGGGCTTGAGCGCTTGTAAAGAGCAATCTGCTATGTTCAAAAAATTAGAATCAGATAAGACAGGTTTAGATTTTGTCAATAAAATCGAAGAAACTGAGCAAGATAATGTGCTTAATTATGAGTATTTCTACAATGGAGGAGGGGTAGCAGCAGCAGATTTCAACAACGACGGCCTAGTAGACTTGTACTTTACGGCCAACCAAGGCTCTGATAAACTTTATCTCAATGAAGGAAAGTTACATTTTAAAGATATTACCCAAAGTGCGGGAATTGAGTGGAAAGGCGAATGGAAAACGGGAGTGACTGTGGTAGATATCAACAATGACGGATGGCAAGATATTTACGTGTCGGTATCAAGTAATATAGATCGTCCTGAATTGCGAAAAAACAAACTTTATATCAATCAAACCAAAGACAAAAACGATGTTAAGTTTATAGAAAAGGCGGTAGAATATGGCCTAGACTTACCTACTTACACTACTCAAACGGCGTTTTTTGATTATGACAACGACGGTGACTTAGATGCCTATGTGCTAAATCACAACGTCAAAGATTTTAAACGTTTTGATGTAGAAGCGGTACATTTTATGAGAGATTCGTTGGCTGGCGATAGACTTCTACGCAACGACAATGGGAGGTTTGTAGATGTGAGTGTCAATGCAGGTATCAAAGGAAACCCTATTGGATTTGGCCTCGGAATTAGCACCGCAGACCTCAACGGTGATGGTTGGATGGATATTTATGTATCCAATGATTATATCGAAAACGATTATTTTTATCTCAACAACCAAGACGGGACTTTTACGGATCAAATCGCCCAAGCGACCAATCACGTGAGTTATTTTTCGATGGGCAATGAAGTGGGTGATGTCAACAATGATTTATTGCCTGATATTATCACCATGGATATGCTTCCAGAAGATAACAAACGTCAAAAATTGCTCTTTGGACCCGACAAATATGAAGCTTATCTTTCGATGCTTCGCTATGGCTTACACAACCAAACCATGCGGAATATGCTACAGCTAAACATTGGAAATCAAGTCTCTTCAAACCCCAAAAATCCTAAGGCTTCTATACCAGTTTTCTCAGAAATAGGGCAGCTAGCGGGCATTTCCAATACCGATTGGTCTTGGTCGGCTTTGCTCGCCGATTATGACAATGACGGTTTTCAGGATTTGTTTGTGACCAATGGCTACTTGCGCGATTATACCAACAACGATTTTATTAAATACTATGCCGAAATCGGCGAAAACAATAAAGAAAGTGTAATGGAGGTCATCAAAAAAATGCCTTCTACCAAAACGCCCAACTATGTTTTTAGAAACAATCATGATTTGACATTTTCTAACAAACAGGCCGATTGGGGATTTGATAGCCCCGTGATTTCAAATGGGGCAGTATATGCAGATTTGGACAACGACGGCGACCTAGAAATCATCACCAACAACATCAACGAGGCAGCTTCCCTTTATCAGAATTTGTCCAACGATGAAGGGAAGATTAATTACTTAGATGTAAAGCTGATAGGCATGCCAACTAAGTCAGTAATTGGAACGAAAGTGTATGTTTATAGTAATGATTTGGAACAATACCGGGCTTTTACGCCTACGCATGGTTATCAAAGCAGCATGATGATTCCGCTGCATTTTGGGTTAGGAACTTACCCTAAAATAGACAGTGTGGTGGTGATATGGCCAGATCAAAAAGCCCAAAAGTTGACCAAAGTCGCTTCCAATCAACTATTAGAAATCAAATATAGTCCGAATCACAGCCTAGTAAAACCTAACATCAAGCCGCTCTTCAAACCTTCTGACAATCTTGTTTTTGAACATCAGCAAATTCCGTTCAATGATTTCAGTCGGCAGCTGCTGCTACCTCATATGTACTCTTATCAAGGGCCGTGTTTGGCCAAAGGGGATGTCAACAAAGACGGCCTTGACGATATTTATTTGGGAGGGGGAAAAGGCCAAGCAGGGCAATTGTTTTTGCAGCAGGCAGGGGGTAAGTTTGTTAAAAAAGAACTAACTGTATTCAAACAAGACGAGCTTTGTACAGATACTGATGCTGTATTTTTTGATGTTGACAAAGACGGGGATTTGGACTTGTACGTCACGAGTGGAGGCTATGAGTATTTGCCCAATGATTTGATGCTTCAAAATCGTCTTTATCTCAATGACGGTAAGGGAGGATTTACCAAAAACTTTGATGCATTGGTAGCCGAAAATTTTGCCGATAACGACGTCGAAGTTCTTGATTTTGACAAAGATGGTGATTTGGATTTGTTTGTTTCGGGTGGGGTAGTGCCTCAAGAGTATCCTCGTTTTAACCCTTCTAGATTGTATCGCAACGACAACGGTAAGTTTACCAAAGTTGAAAATCAAGCCTTCGAAAACTTAGGAATTATCACCGATGCCTGTGTGCTTGACATGGACAAAGATGGCTATGAGGATATTGTGGCAGTAGGGGAGTGGACAGGTATCGTACGCTTAAAAAACGAAAAAGGTACTTTCAAACGTGTCACGGATGAGCTAGACAAAACAACGGGACTTTGGCAAAGTGTATCAGCCGCCGATTTTGACAACGACGGAGACAAAGATTTAGTGGTGGGAAATTATGGTTTAAACTCCCAATGGAAAGCTTCCGCTACGCAACCAATGACACTTTACACTGATGATTTTGACGGAAATGGCCGAATAGATCCTTTCATTTCTTATTTTATTGAAGGAAAGAGTTATCCTGCTTACAGCAAAGATGAGTTATCGGATCAGTTGGTACCGCTCAAAAAAGCGTACAATAATCATGAAAAGTATTCCATCGCTACAACAGAGGATATTTTGGCTGTTTTTAAAGATAAAACACCCGAAAAACGGGAAATTACGACACTTTCTACCCTGTATTTGGTCAATGACAATGGGCGTTTTACGCCTAAAACTTTCCCTATCGAAGCCCAATTTGCGCCCATTTATGCCATCTTGTGCGAAGACATAAATGGAGATGGTTTTAAAGATTTGGTTTTGGCTGGAAATCAAACTCACTCAAGGGTCAGAATTGGCAACATAGATGCTAATTTTGGTCAGATTTTTATGAATAATAAAAAAGGTGGTTTCGAATACATACCTCCCTATCTATCGGGATTGTATGTGAGAGGGGATGCTCGCTCGGTGGTAATGGCTGGAAAACAGTTGATTGTGGGAGTTAATTCGGGTAAATCATCGATTTATAAGAAAGAATAATTAGCCTAATAAGAAGTAACTGAAGTGGGGGTGGTAGAGGTCTTTTACAAAATTTACCACACCTTTTTTAAATTATTTTTGTAGAAAAAATGCAAAAAACGAGCAAAATAGTATTATATACTCTTAGCTTCAAAAAGCGAACTTTGTAGAAACGTAAATATGGCATATTCTGCTATTTTCCTCCAACTAAAAGCTTTTTGTATGATGCAATAAAAATGACCTTCAATATAATGCCTTGCTGCTCCCTAGCCGACTTAAATGAAAATTAAAGAACTTGATATTTTGGTAGTTGTACTCTATTTGGTAGCTATCACATCCATTGGAGTAATTACAAAAAAGCGTGCGCAACGAAGTAAAAAAGACTACATGCTTGGCGGAAACAACCTGCCTTGGTGGATGTTGGGTATTTCAAATGCCTCTGGAATGTTTGACATATCAGGTACGATTTGGATGGTGTCGATCATGTTTGTGTATGGTCTCAAAAGTATCTGGCTTGTATGGCTATGGCCTGTTTTTAATCAAGTTTTTATGTTTGTTTACTTGGCTAGTTGGTTGCGGAAGTCAGGCGCAGCTACAGGTGCTGAGTGGATGCTAACTAGGTTTGGTGATAAAAAAGATGCCCAATTAGCTCACAAAATCATCATAGCTTTTGCATTGCTGAGTTGTTTTGGGTTTATGGCTTATGGATTTATTGGATTAGGCAAGTTTGTAGAGATTTTTATCCCATTTTCATCGATTGCGCCCTACTTACCATTTACGGTTTCAGCTGAGTTTGTGCCACATTTGTATGGTATCGTTTTTACATTTTTTGCGGTCTTTTACTCAGTCATGGGAGGGATGTCGAGTATCGTATGGGCCGATGTGGTACAATATAGCCTTATGGCGATTGGAGCGGTAGCGATTGGGATTGTAGCCATGAGTGAGTTGGCGGGGCATACCCTTCCTGTACCAGCGGATTGGTCTAATCTTTTCTTTGGGTGGGACTTACATTTGGATTGGTCAAGTATTATTTCTGAAGTTAATCAAAAAATAGTGGACGATAAATATAGCCCTTTTGGTATGTTTTTTTCGTTGATGTTGACTAAGGGCATATTGGCAAGTTTGGCGGGCCCTGCTCCCAACTATGATATGCAAAAAATCCTTTCGACGCGTTCGCCTCGGGAAGCTTCTTTGATGAGTATGTTTGTCAATGTAGTATTACTGCCAACGCGTTATTTTATGGTTATCGGGGTCACGGTGCTAGGGCTTTTATACTATCATCAGCTTGATATTCACTCGTTAGAGGGAGGCGTAGATTTTGAGAAAATTTTGCCCGCCACTATTCTCAAATTTGCCCCTGCTGGTTTATTAGGGTTGTTTTTGGTCGAATTGTTGGCTGCTTTTATGGGAAGTTTTGCTGGCACTCTTAACGCCGCACAGGCATACGTTGTCAATGATATTTATCTCAAATCAATCAAATCCCAAGCTTCCAATGAAGAGGTGAGTCGTGCCAATTATATGATAGGAATTGTGCTCGTAGGAATTAGCATCATTTTTGGGGTTTTTGCTAAAGATGTCAATAGTGTATTACAGTGGATTGTGGGGGCATTGTATGGGGGATACGTAGCAGCCAATGTACTAAAATGGCATTGGTGGCGCTTCAATGGCTCTGGATTTTTTTGGGGAATGGCGGCGGGCATTGTTTCGGCGATGGCCTTGCCCTATATTTTTCCTAATACCCTGCCTTTGTTTTACTTTCCATTGATTCTGGTGTTGTCGTTTATAGGGGCAGTGGGAGGGGCACTTCTTACACCGCCTACCGATAGGCAAGTTCTCAAGAAATTTTACCGAGATGTACGTCCGTGGGGTTTTTGGGAACCCATTCATCAGGAAATAGTAAAAGAAGAACCTGATTTTAAACCCAATAAAAATTTTGGTTTAGATATGTTCAATGTTTTCATTGGCATTGTAGCTCAAACGGCCATTACTTCTCTGCCAGTATACGTGGTATTGCTGATGCCCACGCATAGTTTAATAACGGCGGTGGTATTGGCGGTGAGTGTGGGTATTTTATGGAAAACTTGGTACCAAAAGCTACCCAAAGTTTAAGTGACAGCAGTGAAGTATTTTAATCGCCCCCAATGTTTCGATTAGTTGTTCAAAACTAAAGTATTACCCCATTTGAATTACCCAAAAACTATTGAAGTGCTTGCTGCGGTGCAATTACTTAATCACAAAAATGATTTTGCTCTAACAGTAACTTTAGATATTTATTGAGATGACTACATTTAACGAACGCCTTTCTTTGCTAGAGGAGGCTCATCAAGAGTTGATTTCTAAGAAAAATCTCCCCAAAAAATTGGGAAATGGCATATATGATCGCTACGAAAATCCAGTCTTGACGGCGGGGCATATACCTTTGTTTTGGCGATATGACCTCAATCCTCTCTCCAATCCATTTTTGATGGAGCGTATTGGGTTCAATGCTACTTTCAATGCCGGTGCTATCAAATGGGAAGGGAAATACTTGATGGCCGTAAGGGTGGAGGGAAGTGATCGCAAGTCTTTTTTTGCCATTGCCGAAAGTCCCAATGGAATTGACCAATTTCGCTTTTGGGATTTTCCTATCACCATGCCCGAAACAGACCTGCCCGATGGCAACGTATATGATATGCGTTTGATTTCGCACCAAGACGGCTGGGTCTACGGATTGTTTTGTACCGAGCGCAAAGACCCCTACGCCCAAAAAGGAGACGAAAGCGCGGCGGTAGCTCAATGTGGCATCGCACGTACCAAAAACTTGACGCATTGGGAGCGCCTGCCAGACCTCAAAACACCCTCGCCTCAGCAACGAAACGTGGTTTTACACCCAGAGTTTGTGAATGGAAAATATGCCTTGTATACCCGCCCGCAGGATGGGTTTATTGAGGCAGGGGCAGGAGGAGGGATTGGCTTAGGATTTACCGATTCTATGGAAAATGCCGTGATTGATAAAGAGTTTATTATTGACGAAAAACGCTACCATACCGTATATGAAGTCAAAAATGGACAAGGCCCTGCGCCCCTTAAGACCCCTCAAGGCTGGCTGCATTTAGCGCATGGAGTGCGCAATACCGCCGCTGGATTGCGTTATGTGCTTTATATGTTTATGACTTCTCTTGATGACCTTACCAAAGTTATCTACAAGCCTGCGGGTTATTTTATCGCACCTGAAGGCGAAGAAAGAGTAGGAGATGTTTCCAATGTGACGTTTTCTAATGGTTGGATTTTGGACGACGACGGTACGGTTTTTGTTTACTATGCTTCTTCTGATACCCGTATGCATGTAGCAACAAGTACCATCGAAAAACTACTGGATTACTGTACCCATACTCCCTCAGATGGGTTTCGGTCAGCTACGTCTGTCGAGATAGTTAAGGGTTTGATTAATAGCAATTTGTCTTTTATTGGTAAAACAGGTAGTTAACAAACAATGCAGTTTTATTTCCTCCAAGAAATAGAAGAAGAATTGGGGAATATTCTCCAGTTTTGGTTCAAAAATGCTCCTGATTCTATTCATGGGGGTTTTATTGGAAAAATGACCTATGACGCTCAAAAGCATACTGATGCACTCAAAGGAGGCGTACTCAATGCTCGTATTTTATGGACGTTTGCGGCGGCTTATCGATTGAGTATTGATCATAAATTTTCCAAAATATCTTCACAGGAATTACTCCAAACGGCTACCCGTGCCTTTGAATACTTCCTTGCTCATTTTCGTGATACTACCTACGGAGGAGTGTATTGGGCTGTGAATGCCGATGGTAGCGCTTCTGCTACCCGAAAGCAAATATACGGCCTTGCTTTCGGCCTCTACGGCGTAAGTGAATACTACCGCGCTACTAAACAGGAAGCGGCACTAGAATTTGCGATTGAACTGTTTGAGACTATCGAAAAACATAGCTTTGATACTGTCAATGGAGGATATTGCGAAGCTTTTAGCCGAGATTGGCAGCGATTGGAGGACTTGCGACTCAGCCAAAAAGACCGCAATGACCCCAAAACCATGAATACGCATTTACACATTGTAGAAGCGTATGTCAATCTTTATAGAGCTTGGCCAAATATCAAAGTAAAACAACGCATTCGTTATCTTCTTTGGATTTTTGAGCAGTATATTTTATCGCCTGATAGCAAACACCTGCGTCTTTTTTTTGATGCTGCTTGGCAGCCCCAAACCCAAGCTATTTCGTTTGGGCATGATATTGAAGCTTCGTGGCTATTGTACGAAGCCGCCCAAATAGTGGACGATAAGCCTCTGGTAGATAAGTGGAAGCAAATCGCCCTTACCTTGGCCGCCGCTACTATCGAAGGGAGGAACCAGGACGGTAGTTTAAATCATGAATACGACCCCGAAACAAATCATTGGGACGCTCACCGGGAGTGGTGGGTGACAGCGGAGGGTATGGTAGGCTATCTCAATGCTTTTATGATAAGCAACGACACCCGTTTTTGGGAGTATGTGCAAAAACTCTGGGATTTTGCAAAAAATCATCTCATCAATACAGAGCAAGGTGAGTGGGATTGGGGAGTGCATCCTGATATGTCGCCTATGAAGGAGGAAGATCGCATGGGTTTTTGGAAATGCCCTTATCACAATGCCCGAGCTTGTATGCAAATCTTGATGAGACTCAAAAAAATCGAATCAAAATTAAATGCCGAATGATGCAAAAATTATTATTCCTTTTACTGCTTTTTGCCTGTTTTTCCAACCTCGCACAGTCACAATCTTCTTTGCCAAAAATAAAAGTAAAGGGAAATCAGTTTGTAACAGAGCAGGGCAGAGCAATCGTATTTCGTGGATTAAATATGAGCGACCCCGACAAACTTTTTAGCGGCGGGCATTGGGACAAAAGAATATTTCAGGAGGCTAAAAATTGGGGAGCGAATGTACTCCGCTTTCCGGTGCATCCTTCTGCTTGGCGGCGCCATGGCAAAAAGAATTATTTAAAATTGCTTGATGATGGCGTACAATGGGCGACCGAATTGGGAATGTATGTCATCATTGATTGGCACACAATCGGGAATCTGCGGACCGAAATGTACCAATCTGATAACTATGAAACGACCCAAAAAGAAACCTTTGAGTTTTGGCGGACAATGGCGCAGCATTATAAGGGAAACAATACGGTTGCTTTTTTTGAACTTTTCAACGAGCCTACCATCGCTAAAGGACAGCTAGGGACCTGCTCGTGGGCGCAGTGGAAAGAACTCAACGAGGAGATGATTGGTATCATCAGGGCGCATGGCAACGATACGGTGGTCTTGGTAGCAGGGTTCAATTGGGCCTATGACCTCACGCCCGTCAAAGACAATCCGATTCAAGCCGAGGGCATTGGCTATGTGAGTCATCCTTACCCCATGAAAAGAGAAAAACCTTGGGAAGAAAAGTGGACTGCTGATTGGGGATTTGTAGCCCAAAAGTATCCTCTTATTTTGACTGAAATTGGTTTTTGTACTGCCGACGAAGCAGGCGCTCACGTACCTGTAATAAGCGATGAGTCTTATGGAGATGCCATCACAAAATACACCGCAGAGCTTGGAATTAGCTGGGTAGTGTGGGTTTTTGATGATCGTTGGGCGCCTCGTATGTTTTCAGATTGGGATTTTACGCCTACAAGACAAGGAAAATATTTCAAAAAAGTGCTTTTAGAGTATAATAAATGATTAGGCAGTGCCTTCTGCTCATAAAGGCATCATTTTATACATTACCATCAATGAAAAAACTTCTACTTTTTGGCCTTTTTATTATTCAATTTTCTGCTTCTGCCCAACTCAAGCTTGCGCGTCTTTTTTCTGACCATGTGGTATTGCAGCGTCAAAAACCGATTCCTGTGTGGGGGTGGGCTAAGCCCAAAGAAAAAGTAACCATCACCCTAGCAGGCCAAAAACAAATAATAACAGCCGATGCTACAGGGAAGTGGACAGTAAAACTTTCGCCTATGGAGGCAGGTGGGCCTCACCAAATGGTGGTGACGACCAAATCTGAAAAAATCGAAGTGAAAGATATTTTGATGGGAGAAGTATGGCTGTGTTCGGGGCAATCCAACATGGAATGGCCCGTGAAGCAGGCCGATAATTATAAAGAAGAAAAGAAAAACGCTGATTTTCCCCAAATACGGCACTTTTTTGTGGGGCATGAAGTCACGATTACTCCCCAAAAAGAATTGGCAGCGGGTGAATGGAAAATCTGTAATGAAGAAAACGTCGGGAATTTTACGGCGATAGGGTTCTTTTTTGCGAGAGAATTGTACCAAAAACTTAAAGTGCCTATTGGATTACTACATTCGTCGTGGGGGGGCTCGCAGGTAGAGGGATGGATTAGCAAAGAAGCCATGCTTACAAATGATGAACTAAAAGCCTATGCCCAGGCATTGCCCAAAACTTGGGAAGAAGCGGATGCGATTTTGGACAAAAAAACGCGTAAACAATTGCTCGGAAGCGAAGGGGTTCCCACTCCAGCTGACGAGAAAAATTACACTGAAGCGGGATATGATTTTTCAAAGTGGCTAAAAGCAGGAAGCCCTTTGGGGCAGTGGGATTGGAAAGGCATTTGGATGTTTAGAGGTAAAGGTTTTATGGCTTGTGAGGTAGAGGTTTTTGATGAGATGATTTCTCAGCCTACTACACTAGGACTCGGAATTCAAGATAGTTTCAACGAAATCTACATCAATGGGCAATTGGTCTCGGAAGGAATCGTAGAAGGGACACGCAAGATTACAATTCCTGCACAAAGTTGGAAAAAAGGCAAAAATCAATTGGTGGTCAAATTCGGAAATATGGTACAATTTCCGTGGTATGGTTTGGGAGTAAATGGCAGTCCCGACGATTTGTATGTAAGTACCAAAGACACAAAAGTAAGCTTGGCATCGGGATGGTATTTGATGCCGTCTTTTGCAGAGCCTCACACCTACAATCATAGCAGCAACAATGTCGGTACTACTATCTATAATGCGATGATAGAACCGCTTCTTCCATTTGGTATAAGAGGAGCCTTGTGGTATCAGGGGGAATCAAACGCAGGACGGGCTTACCAGTATCGCCAAACTTTCCCACTGCTGATTCAGGATTGGCGCAAAAAATGGAATGACACGTTTTCATTTTATTTTGTACAATTATCAAGCTTTGGGGCCTATCAAAATAGCAACAATGGTAGTAGCTGGGCCGAGCTTCGGGAAGCTCAAACCATGACTTTGTCGGTACCCAAAACAGGCATGGCCGTGACGATTGATGTCGGAAATCCCAAGGATATTCACCCTACCAACAAACAAGACGTAGGGCATCGCCTCGCACTCAATGCCCTCAAGTTTGACTACGGGCAAGAGGTACTTCATTCGGGACCTATGTATGAGTCGGTGCAGTTTGATGAAGATAAGGCTATCATTTCTTTCAATTTTGCGGGTGACGGCTTGAGCGTCAAAGATAAATTTGGGTACGTAAAAGGCTTTGAAATTGCGGGGGAAGACAAGGTATTTTATTATGCCAAAGCCGAAATCATCGGTGATAAAGTAGAAGTATATCATCCCAAAGGTCAAAAACCTATTGCTGTGCGCTACTCATGGGCAGATGCCCCAGAAGATGCCAATCTTTTCAACAGCGAAGGACTCCCGGCTAGCCCTTTTCGAACCGACAATTGGGCAGGAAAAACAGTAGGTAAAAAATTTGAATAAAATACACGCGCTTTTCAAAAACGATTTTGAGGGGTAACAATCAAGTGTATAAAAACGAAGTTCTTAAAAATAACAAAGATTAACCTATGACCTATCTTCCTAATCATACTCGCTATGACCACATGACTTATCGTCGGTGTGGCAAAAGTGGCCTGAGCTTACCCGCTATTTCGCTAGGGCTATGGCATAATTTTGGCGGGGTTGATGTTTTTGAAAACTATCGAGCCATTTTAAGAGCGGCTTTCGATGCGGGTATTACTCATTTTGACTTAGCCAACAATTATGGCCCGCCTCCAGGGGCTGCGGAAGAAAACTTCGGGATACTTCTTAAAAAAGACTTTGCAGCGCATCGAGACGAACTTATCATATCTTCAAAAGCGGGTTATTTGATGTGGCCGGGGCCTTATGGGGAGTGGGGGTCGCGCAAGTACCTTATTGCGAGCTGTGACCAAAGCCTCAAACGAATGGGACTAGAGTATGTGGATATTTTCTACTCACATCGTCCTGACCCAAACACCCCTTTGGAAGAAACAATGGGCGCCCTTGATAGCATCGTACGGCAAGGAAAAGCCTTGTATGTTGGGATTTCTAATTATTCGGCGGAAGATGCGGCTCGAGCTATTGCTATTTTAAAACAATTAGGTACGCCTTGCCTGATTCATCAACCCAAATATTCGATGTTGGAGCGCTGGGTTGAAGGTGGACTTTTGGAGGTACTGCAAGAGTCGGGGGTAGGTTGTATTCCATTCTCTCCGTTGGCGCAGGGGTTGTTGACAGATAAGTATTTAAAAGAAATCCCTCACGATTCGCGGGCTGCTAAAGAGCATGGTTTCTTGAAAAAAAGTCAACTTACGCCTCAAACTTTGGAAAAAATAGGAAAGCTCAATGAGTTGGCAATCCAACGTGGTCAAACTTTGGCTCAGATGGCACTGGCATGGCTGCTCAAAGACAGCCGCATTACGTCGGTGCTGATTGGGGCGAGTCGTGTTTCTCAATTACATGATTCTTTGAAGTGTTTAGAAAACCAGCACTTTGGTGCGGACGAATTAGCTCATATCGAAACTGTTTTGGCCAATTAGGAATGTGGTATAAGTATGTTTTTATGAGTTTGGGACTTGGTCTATCACTCTACAGCAATGCTCAAATTGACAAAAATGCGACGAGAGAGACCAAAGCATTGTATCATAATCTAAAAAAGCTCTCCAAAAAACACGTACTTTTTGGACATCAACATGCTACCGAATACGGACATGGGTGGTCGGGAGAAGCAGATCGTTCGGATGTGAAATCGGTGACGGGCTCGTATCCAGCAGTCATAGGGATTGATTTTATGGGGTTTTCGGGCAGGTCGCCAGAAGATATTGCCAAGTCAGTGGCTACTTTGCGCCAAAATGTAATAGATACTTACCAGCGAGGCGGGGTAACGACGGTAGCGTGGCATTTTTCGAACCCCGCTTCTGGAGGAGGATTTTATTGGAAAGATTCGATTTCGGTGGCTGCCATGCCTCTCATCAAACCTTACGGCTCTCACCACGAAGCCTACAAAGAGATTTTGCGTACGATTGGAGATTTTGCCAAATCGACCAAAGGGCAAGATGGTAAGTTGGTACCCATGATTTTTCGGCCTTTTCACGAATTTGACGGAGGATGGTTTTGGTGGGGTAAACCTCACTGTAGCCGCGAAGATTTCATGGATGTTTGGCATTTTACGGTATCTTATTTACGCGATACTTTGGGGGTGCATAATTTTATTTATGCTTTTTCGCCAGATAATAAATTTACGACCGAAGAGATGTTTTTGGAGCGTTATCCGGGCGATGATTGGGTAGACATGGTAGGGATGGATAATTACGGAGATTTTGGGCGAGACGGAAAATATAATTTGACCGCGGGTATTCAGAAGCTCAAAATTGTGTCTGACTACGCTCAAAAGGCTCACAAACTCGCCGCTTTTACGGAGACCGGTTTAGAATCAATTCCCAATACTACATGGTGGACAGAGACGTTGCTCAAAGCTTTAAAAACAGAGAAAATGCGTTTAGCTTACGTATTGGTCTGGCGTAATGATACGCGAAGCCCTACACACTATTATGCACCTTATCCGGGGCAGGTGAGTGAACCCGATTTTCTCAAATTTTATCAAGACCCTTATACACTTTTTGAAAATGATTTAAGAAAAATATATAAGAAAAAGTTCTTGGGGCTCTTTTAATAATCTTGGTAGCGTACTGATGGCTCTCCAAGGTGAATACTTACTATCATAAACAATCACCTTCTTCGCATGAACTACTTTAGCTGTTTGGGATTTATTTTATTGACTCTAAATGCTTTAGGGCAGCTGATGCCTATCAAAGCAGATGTATATAAATGGCAAAGTGTGGCAGTATCAAAAAAAAATAAAATAGAGCAGCGTTCTATTTTAGAAGGTACGACCCCTGCTTTCAAGTACATGAAAATCCATGCGGAGACTTTACAGCCTAAGCAAGCCTCTAAAAGCCACCAACACACCCAAGAAGAGTTGATGATAGTAAAAGAAGGAGAGCTTACTATCACCCTCAATGGCAAAACCGAAACCCTCGAAGCGGGAAGTATTGCGCTTATCATGCCGGGCGATTTGCATGGGTTTGAAAATAAAAGCGGGCAGCCAGCTACTTACTATGTCATGAATTATGAATCGGTAGAGCCGGTAGACTTGGAAAGAGGAGCGAAAGCGGGCGGGTCGTTGATTGTACATTGGAATCAAGTTGCTTTCAAAACCCACGACAAAGGGGGACGTAGAAACTTTTTTGACCGTGCTACAGCCCATTCCAAACGCTTTGAAATGCACGTGACGACCTTAAACGAAGGCTTGATGAGTCACCCGCCTCATACTCATCAAGCTGCCGAAATCTTATTGCTTACCGATAAGCAAGCCCAAGAGAGTATCAATGGTGAATGGATAAAAGCGGATGTAGGAGACATTATTTTTTTACAATCTAACGTTCCTCATGCTATCCAAAATATCAGCAAAGGAGCCTGTACTTACTTTGCTTTTCAATTTGAATAAAAAAAATTGCGCATGCTGCCCCAAAATTACCTAGCGGAAAGAGACCCTATTTTGTCAAAAATTATTGAAAATACGCCCACTTTCAAAAAAACAGATTGGAACCAAGACGTTTATTTGGCATTGTTGGAGAGTATTGTTTCACAGCAAATTTCGGTAAAAGCCGCCGATTCTATTTTTGCTAGATTTAGAGCGTTGTTTCCTGAGCAATACCCTCACGCAGAGCTGCTTGTGGTAGCTACTGATGAGCAGTTGCGAAGTGCAGGCTTGTCTTTTCAAAAAATCAATTACCTGCGAAATGTAGCCACCTTTTCATTGGAGAAAGGAATTGATTATGCTCATTTAGAGGCTCTTGAGGATGAAGAAATCATTGCGTATCTCACCCCTATCAAAGGAGTAGGACGCTGGACGGTAGAGATGCTTTTGATGTTTGTGATGGAGCGCCCCGATGTATTCCCGATTGATGATTTAGTCATTCGTCAAAAAATGATAAAGGCTTACGAACTCACCCAAACAGGACGTGAGTTATACAAAACCCTTCACAAAATTGCGGAGCCATGGCGGCCTCATCGTACCTTGGCGTGTCGTTATCTTTGGCGTTGGCAGCCTGGTGTTTAAAGGGATTTTTGGTATAATTTTGGCTAGGTATACTTAAAAAATCGTTATTTTGCGCTCTAAATGAAGTGATATGGACCGTAAGACTCTGACTAGTAGGCAGTATTTTAAATTACTTTCATTGATTTATGGTGTGATGTTGCTAGCTCAGGTAGGTACTGGTACAGTCTTGTTTTTGTTAAGAAATACCCAATTAGAAGTAACTCCAAATCACGAGATGCTGTCACAAGCGTTGATGTATATTGGTCCTTTTTTAGCGTTTATGCTACCTTTTATGGGGTGGGCTATTTCAAAACAAACCTTGAAAACCATTTCATCAAAAGAATCTTTGTCGGAGAAATTGCGAAAATATCAGAGCAATTTACTCCTGAAATATGCTTTTTTTGAAGCTCCTACTTTGGTATCGGCATTTGGGTATTTTCTTACGGGAAATATATGGTTTTTGGGAGCTGGGATTGGGCTGGTGTTGTTTTTTCTGACACAAGCTCCCTCTAAAAAGCGTCTTCTAAAGACACTTCCCTTTTCGCCCATAGAAGAAGCCAAACTCAATAATCCCGAAGCCGAAGTGACTGAACTCCCCATCAAAGATTAAGGGAGCGAATTTTATTTGATTTTGTTCTATGGCTCGTCGTGTTAATACTTCTTCTCTTCCTCCCAAAAAACGTCCTCTTCCACCCTTAGGATGGGCTATCGTTGGGCTTGTGGTAATCTTGATAGGTGTAGGGCTTTGGTATTATAATCGACTCAATATCAACGACTGGAGACATGTACACAAACTCGGTATACGCTTACCGATGAAATATGAAATTCACGGAATCGATATTTCGAAACACAATGGGCGTATTGATTGGAAGCTTCTGCGAGAAATGAGGTTTGAGGACTTGCGTCTCCAATTTGCCTTTGTTAAAGCTACCGAAGGAACCTCTCTCATTGACAAGGATTTCAAAAACAATTGGCAACAAGCCGATGATGTGGGGCTATATCGAGGAGCTTATCATTTTTATATTCCTTGGAAACCCGCTTTGCCACAGTTTGAGAATTTCAAAAAAGTAGCCAAGCTCAAAAAAGGAGATTTGCCGCCAGTCCTTGATTTTGAAATTGGTACCAATGCTTATAGTCGCGAGCAGGTCATCGAAAATTTGCGAACTTGGCTAAAATTGGCCGAAAACCACTATGGAGTGCAGCCCATCATTTATACCAATGCTGACTTTTATCGGCGATACATCAAAGACAATCTCGACAACTATCCCCTTTGGATTGCCGATTACTCAGGCTGGACGCTAAATCGCTACGATGATGCGACGATTTATTTTTGGCAACATTCAAAAAGTGGGTATTCGGAAGGAGTGCGTGGATTGGTGGACTACAATGTATTTTTGGGGGATGTGGATGCTCTCAAGAGAATTTGTGTAAAGTAGACTAAGGACGAGCCGGCGTAACACCATAACTCCGTAATTCATCCCTGACTTTTTTGACCCATGCTGCTTGGGCGGCTTGGTTGGTTCCGTGGCCAGTCTCGTTGTCGTACTGGATTTGTAACTGACTATGCACCCGATAAAAATCAATGTATTGGTACTGTAATTCACTGCTGAAATCTTCTACCGAAAAGGTCATCTTTTGAAGATAGCGCTTAAATCGCTCCGCTGCAAGACGAGTGATGTCGAAGTGAAGCTGCTCATGGTCAAGTACATAGTCGTTTTTGGAGCCGGGCCTTACCCATGAGATGGTTTTGTCAATCCATATTTTAGGGCGAACATAGAGTTCGATGACTCTATTGGCAACGACGGTGCGAGCTTCAAACCCAAAACTAGTAAATACTTGAGCCGCCCAGCGACTCAACACGCTCGGTGCTCCTTGGAAGTCAGACCAGTTGAGCGGGCGCTTGGCATGATAATAAAGAGTGTCACCGTGGTCGATAAGCGTTTCTTCTTCTAGGATGAGCTTCACTTCGCGGGCAAGCAAATCAGAGGTCTTGATGCCTTTGGCAAACCAATTGTTAAAACCTTTGAGTTCATTTTCCAATAATTTTCTAATCACGCTCTCAATCATCTCTTCGGGTACCACGCCTGCGCGAGTGTAGGTAGTGGCGGCATTGCCATTGGTGAGAAGTACGCGCCGCCCTTCTCGGTATGTTTCGTAGCCTAGTATCATTTTGACTTCGCCCTTGACACGGTTTTCGGGAGTAAGTGTCTCGCTAATTCGTAGTTCGTTGATAGTGAGTAAAATAGGCGTAAGAGAATCGGTGTTAACAGGGTTGAAATTTTTCTTTAAGAAAGATTCCAGGGCATTGGCCGTGCCACCTTGAAGCTGAGCTGTGAGGGGCTGAGGTCTACTCCAAATCTTGCCGATATTGGTAGTAATAGCCCTATTGTCAATTACCTCTAAAATAAAAAAGCCTTTGGGTTGGACGTTTAGGCGAATGGGTTTAAGGGCAATTGTTTGGGTTTGAGTCCAAGCAGAATAGGAGGCTTGTAGCACAATAAAACCCAACAAAACACTAAAGATACTACGCTGCATAAATTTCTTATTCGTTACTTTGTGCTGTTCAAAGAGATGCTCCAACAAAGATACTTATGACTCTGATTTTAGGAATAATCGACGGTAAGTATCTTGATTGATAATGCTATTAACGGATAATTAACAAAAGAAAGATGAAGAGGGGTCATTTTTTTCTAAAAGTGATTTGAACCTCATTAAACACAATAATCTAAAACAACTCATGCGTCCTGCTTTTGACGATATTTTTATGGAACTAGCCCAAAACCTAGCGCGTAGGTCTCACTGTATCAAAGCGCAAGTGGGGGCAGTTCTTACCAAAGACACCCGAATTATTTCGATTGGTTATAATGGTCCTCCTTCGGGTACCCACAATTGTGACGAGGAGTTTCCGGGGGTAGGCTGTCCGCGCGATTCCAAAGGAAGCTGTTCGTTGGCACTTCATGCAGAACAAAACGCCATCTTGTATGCCGTCAAAAATGGAGCTAATTTAGAAGGAACGACTTTGTACGTGACTTTGTCGCCTTGCATTGCTTGCGCGCGCGTGATTTATACGATGAAAATCAAACGAGTCATTTATTTGGATTCCTATGCTGATTATAAGGGCATTGGGGTAGATGAAGGCGTCGAGTTTTTGCGAAAATTTGGAGTACAAGTCGAGCGTTTTAAAAAAGTAGCTGAACAATCTTAACAAATCATGAATTACCTAGCCCACTTCTACTTGTCATTTGAGCAAGAGCCGCTAATTGTGGGGAATTTGTTAGGTGATTTTGTAAGAGGAAGATTAGATCATCCCCGCAATCAGCACTACAATGCCGCCATAAAGCAGGGGATATTGTTGCATCGCCACATTGATTTTTTTACAGATACACACCCAACGGGACAGGAGTGCCGCAAAGTGCTTCCTGCTAGGTTTTCGAAGTTTAGAGGAGTGGTTACGGACATGTATTTTGATTATTTTTTAGCCAAATATTTCCGCGATTATTCTACCTTTCCCCTTCATGAATTTACGGTGTATGTGTATGGAGTTTTAGATAAAAATCGAAGGGTATTGCCGCCTGAGGCAGCATCATTGGCAGAAACAATGAAAAAATACGATTGGTTGTACAACTACCAATTTGAAGAGCGGATGATTCGTTCTTTCGTAGGAATGTCACAAAGATTTCCGTTTTTGAAAGGCATCGAAACCGCCGGAGAAGAGTTGTTTGCCAATGAAGAAGTGTATGCCGATTATTTCAGAACCTTTTTCCCGGATTTAATTCATAGCTGTGAAGATTTTTTAGGCAGTAATTAAAATCGCCTTTGAAGATAGTACTTGTCTTAGTAAAGAGATTGTGGGAAATTTTATGCTCAAATTTTCCTATTTGCCGATAGCTATCTGATGGCATACTTATCTAGCGGGTTGTGCCTAATAAGATTATTACATTTTCAAATTGACAAACTATGTTTACAGAACCCAGCCCTTTAAAAGAATTGATGAACCACTTTGCGCAGGCAGGAGAAGTGATTTGGATAGGGGTGAGACCCGCATCTCGACAGCCTGTATCGCCTATTACTGAGACTTTTGCCCGAATAGGAACGGGGCTCGACGGTGACCGCTACCGTGGCAATCCAGACAGCAAACGCCAAGTAACATTGATTCAGGCGGAGCATTTGGCGGCGATAGGCTCTTATTTGGGAAGAGGCATTATCAATCCTGCCTTGTTGCGGCGCAATATCGTCGTGACAGGTATCAATCTACTAGCTCTTAAAGACCACACCATCCAAATCGGAGAGGCGGTGATTCAGATTACAGGTTTGTGTCATCCATGTAGCCGTATGGAGGAGGTGCTAGGAGAGGGTGGCTATAATGCCATGCGAGGGCATGGGGGAGTCACTGCCAAAGTACTGCATGAAGGTACTATTAAGGTGGGAGATAGCGTAAAGGTGCTGAGTCAGCTAGACAACCTAAATCAGTAACTGCCTGAGTGCTTTTGACTTAATTTTGCAAAAGTTTTTTTCTGTTTGAATTCAACGGCGGACTTACTAACTTGCGGGCATGGCAGACAATTTTGTGGTATCGGCTCGGAAGTATCGTCCCGTTACGTTTGATACGGTAGTTGGGCAGTCGCACATTACGACTACTCTCAAAAATGCTATTCGTACCAATCACTTGGCACAGGCGTTTTTGTTTTGTGGACCTCGCGGTGTGGGGAAAACAACGAATGCTCGTATTCTCGCAAAAACCATTAATTGTCAGCGTCTTACCGATGAGGTAGAGCCTTGCGGAGAGTGTGAGTCGTGCGTGGCTTTTCAAAACAATGCGTCTTTTAATGTGCATGAACTAGACGCCGCGTCTAACAACTCTGTAGATGATATTCGGAACTTGATTGACCAAGTGCGCTATCCTCCCCAAACGGGTAAATACAAAATCTACATCATTGACGAGGTGCACATGCTATCGTCGGCGGCTTTCAATGCTTTTCTGAAAACCTTAGAGGAGCCACCTAGCTATGCCATTTTTATCTTGGCTACGACCGAAAAACACAAGATTTTACCCACGATTTTGTCGCGGTGTCAAATCTTTGATTTTAATCGGATTCAGCCTAGTGATATTGCCGACCACATCGAACGAATTGCCCAAAAGGAAGGTATCCAAACCGAACGTGAAGCCCTCGAACTAATCGCCCAAAAAGCCGATGGCGGTTTGCGCGACGCGCTGTCGATGTTTGACCTCAACGTGACTTTTTCGACCGACGGGACGGTGCGGTATCGGGATGTTTTAGAAAATCTCCACATCCTTGATTATGATTATTACTTTAAGGTAACAGACGCCCTTTTGACAGGAGATTTGTCCCAAACCTTGTTGACTTTCAATGAGATACTCAAAAAAGGTTTTGACGGGCATTTGTTTGTTATTGGATTGCTTGAGCATTTTAGAAATTTGCTGGTTTCCAAAGACCCCTCAACGGTGCAGTTGTTGGAAGTCTCCGAAACTGCCAAAAACAAATATTTGGACCAATCGGCCAAAGCCTCTTTGTCGTTTTTATTGTCTGCGTTGAGTATTGGTGGTCAGTGCGACATCAATTATAAAGCCGCCAAGCAGCAGCGCCTACACGTGGAGCTGTGCTTGATGAAGCTCGCAAAGCTCGCAGATGTCTTGGACTTGGAGGCTATATCCCAAGACGAAAAAAAAAAGCATAATATAAGTGCAACTACCTCAGTGACTGTGCCCAATGCCACGGTGACCACCCACGTGAATTTGGCCGGAAATCCAGCGGCTACTAAGCCCATCATGACCACGAGCGAGCCTACGGTCAGTTATCAAAATGCGGCTACCGGGACACTCGGCAAACTTCGCTCGACAGTAAATCTCAATGCTACGGCCATAGTAACCCCCGAAACAGCCAAAGTAACTACCTCAGTTTCTAAGGAAGCAGAACCTTTAATGAGCTGGACTGACCAGCCTTTTGCGTTCGAACAACTCAAAGAAACCTGGGAGGCATTTGCACGTTTAAGGGAGACCAAAGGTGGGGGCGTAAGTGAGCAAATCATGCTCAATCGTGAGATTAAGTTTGAAAACATGACGATTGAGTTGATTTTGGATAATCTTCACCAAGAGACCTTACTCAATGACTTAAAACCTGAGTTGTTGAGTTATCTTCGTCATACCCTCAAAAACCGTCAGATTCAGGTTACGCACCGTATCGCGCCCAATGAGGTAAAACGCAACCCTTATACGCCCCTCGAAAAATTCAACGCCTTGGCTGAGCGCAATCCCGCCTTACTAGATTTGCAGCGATTGTTGGGATTGGATGTGGATTTTTAGGGATTGGTTAGGTTGATTTTAGAGAGTATTTCTTGAAACTTCGCTTCGCCGATTTTTTCTTTGATTGCGTTTAGATACTTTTTAGATCGTAAGGCATTAACGGATTCTTTATCAGGCATATAGTGGTATGATGCACTAATGAAACGAATTGCATTTTCCCAATCATTGTTTTCAAATGCAAGGACTCCCATGTTATGTCCTACAGTTGCTATACCAATGGTATCTCTAATTTCAATCTTTAGCGTTAAACTTTTCTCAAAATATTCTAAGGCAGTTCCATAATCACCTTTTTTGAGTAAAGTTATACCTAGATTATTTAAGGTAATGCTTTGTTCTTTTAGGTCTCCTATTTTATCCCAAATGTGTAAACTCTGTTTTAGATAATCAATTGCTATATCATATTTCTTCTTATCAGTATAAAGTTGACCAATATTATTAAGTACTGACCCTTCATCAGAGAGATATTTATTATCCTGAGCAATTCTTAAGCTTTTATTGTAGCAATTCAAGGCATCATCTAGTTGGCCAATTTCTTTGAGATTCAGGCCTATACGGTTATAAGCGATTCCTTTCATTTTTTCTAAAATGTTTTTATTCAAAACAAATTTCATCAGTTGAATAGCTTTTAAATAAAAACCTAAATACCGATAACGTCCCTCTAATAAAAAAGATGCCTGCGTAAATTCCTCCCATGCTTCGGCTACTTCATAGTATTCTTTGGCAAGTTCAAGGTTATTCCAACTAAATTGTGATTCAAAGTATTTGGCGGCATTCAATGCCCATTCTTTGCGTTGTTGGGGTGCTATTTTATGTTGGATCATCCATTCCCGCGTGAGGCGGTGGATTTCAAAATGTTGGTTGTCGTCCCAAAAACACAGTGACCAATCAGATAGGTTGGCAAGCATAGCTGTACTCATCGGTGGATTTAGATATTCTAAGGCAGTCAAAGGCGTGCGAGTAATAAACACCGAGGCCATTTGTAGCAGTTGCTGCTCGTCAGATGAGAGACGCTCGTAAATCTTGGACAATAAAAGATTTTCTACTACTTGGCTTTCTGTTTTTCCGAGGGAAGGTGCTATATTTTCCCAAGTTAAATGAGTATCATTTTTGAGTAAGGCTTCTAAAAATTCAAAAGCGCGCGGGTGTCCGTCCAATCGCTTAAATACTTCTTGGCGGTCGCTCATCGAGATAAGTCGCAAGGTTGGGGAGAAATTGGAGAGGCGGTACTGTTCGGCATAGCTCATTTTGTCTAAAGCGAGGTGGGTCACTACCCCACTCAAATCCGCAATGGTATAACGGCTCGTGAAGAGCAAATGGCAGTTTGGAGGGGTGTTTTGGCAAAAATATTGATAAAACTCACGCATGCTTTCGCTGTTTATTTTTCGCTGTTGCTCACCATCTTCGGTGCGCTGCACATCCTCAAAGTTGTCAAATATTAGAATGGTTTTGCGGTTTTGGAGGTAGTTCGTAATCAATGATTGGAGTTTTTCAGTAGAGGTAGCATCACTTTCAAGGTGACTTTTAAGATGTCGTATTGTGTTTTTATTAGCGTTTTCATCTTTTTCTAGTTGAGCCAGCAATTCATCCAAAATTGATTTTTCTAAAAGCTGATTTCCTCCTCTGAAAATCAGCAATTGGTGGCTATGGTTATCATAATTATTGGCAAAGGCTTCTGCCAAGGTCGTTTTGCCCAATCCTCCCAGACCGTGCAAACACACTTGATTACCTCGCCTAAAATAACGGCGCAATTGGTTGAGGTATCGTTTGCGTCCTACAAATCCTGCGCCAATGAGACGGGTATTTTTAGTTTTAAAGAAATCGCTACGTGGGTAAAAATCTTCCGGTAAGAGGTAGGATTCTCTGGGATTTACCAATGCTTCGGTATATTGATTCAGATAGATTATAGGTGTAAACCACTCGGCCAAATGAATTTGTTGGGGAGCGATTTGGCGCTGAGTTTCTACTTTTTTCCAAAGAGCTTCGCGAGCTTGGGCAATGGCAAGGGTGAGGGTTTCGCCTTTGGCGATAGCGGCGTATAAGGCCGTCGTAAATATTTTGGCTGCCTCATCGGTCACCGAAAACCGCATCGCTATCAGGGCAGGGATGCCAAACATGGCCGATTGCTCTACAACGCCATTGCCTGCGATAGCTGTCTCGCAGGCACTCAAGATCAGGAGTTTAACGCATCCGTGCTGGCGAAGAGTTTCACCGAGTTGAGCGCCAGTCACTTCTTGGTGTTTGCCATCATCGTCTTCTAAGTGCAGTATGCCTTGATTGGTATCTGGATTATACGAACCATGTCCGCTGATATGAACGATATGGTGCTGGTGTTTGTGGAGAGCGTCATTGATTTCTGTTAAAGAAGCTGTATCCAAAAACTCAATAACCAATTTGGGCTTTCCGCCCGTCGCTTCAAAAGAACCGATGGCGTCGATGAGACGTTTTTGCTCTTCTTCAATTTCGAGCATTTTGCTGCGTTCGCTTAGGTTTTCGGGCAAGGCCGTCACAAATAGTAATTTCAAGGGAGCTGCATGGCTCGGTTTTCCTTGCATCTCAAAACTTTCCAAGGTGGTTTCTAAAGTACGCACAAACCCAAAATGATTTACTGCCAAGCTTTGACGCTTTTCATTCAATTTTTCAGGGAAAAACTTCGGAATTGCCATTTCAAAAGGAAGATTGACTATGGTATTATCTTCACAAGCTACGGCAAGCATCAGTTCTGAAATCTTTTGCTTTTCCAATAAGCTCACAAAGTCTTGGCAAACAGTCAGAATATCACCGTGAAAAAAAGTACTGAAAAGTTGTTGGGCTAAATATTCTTCCTCATTTTGGATATTTTGGGGGGTAATATGCCCCAAACCCCGAAACGTAAATTCATCTAAACGGCGAACTTCTTGAAATGTAGCTACTTGTGTAAAGAGTGTGGGGGAGATGTTTACTTCTACTTTTTCAAAAAGTAGCTGAGAAATGGTATGGTGCTTTGATTTGATACCGAGTTGGGCTAGCCAAGTTTTTTCTTCTTCGGTTTTCTCTAGTTTTAAAAATAAAATAGCGTGGTGGAAATCATGCGAAATGTTGTAAGAAACATCGCCGATGTGAATATTTCCTTGTGTTATGATTGCTGAATTATAGACAATATTTTTGTGGGTAGCCTCCAACATAAATGTTATGATAGTTGTAGAGCTAATTTACACTTTATTGCTTATTTTTAGAGTATATTTTATTCAAAAAGCCATATATATATCAAACGCAATCAATCCTAATATAAAAACCCTTTACTTACCATGTTCAATCGTCGAGATTTTCTGAAAAGTACCCTCATTGGTGGGGCTGCTAGCATCATTACTCCCAACGCGCTCTGGGCAGCTACTCGCCCCAAAAAAGACAAATTAGGGGTAGCTTTGGTAGGCTTGGGCTATTATAGCACCGACTTGCTGGCACCCGCTTTGCAACTGACCAAAAACTGCGAGCTGGTAGGAATCGTGACCGGAACCCCCTCAAAAGCAGAAACTTGGAAGAAAAAATACAATATCAAGGATAAAAATATCTACAACTATCAGAATTTTGACCAAATCGCCAACAATCCTGATATTGATATCGTGTATGTGGTATTGCCTCCAAGTATGCACCGCGAGTATGTAGTACGCGCGGCAAAAGCAGGAAAACAAGTTTTTTGTGAAAAACCCATGGCACCTTCGGTGGCTGATTGTGAAGCGATGATCAAGGCTTGCGCTGACAATAAAGTAAAACTAGCAATAGGTTATCGTTGTCAGCATGACCCAAATACCCAAGCGTATCAGAAATTTGCCAAAGAAAAAACCTTTGGTAAAGTACGCATGGTGACTTGCGGAGCAGGGTATTTTGATGGTCGTACTACCCATTGGAAGCAAAACAAGGCCCTCGGTGGTGGCGTAATGGGCGACATGGGCGTGTATGCCTTACAAGGGGCACGCTTGGCTACGGGCGAAGAGCCTATTTCGGTGACAGCGCAATTTCACACTACCCGCCCTGATATCTATAAAGAAGTAGAAGAAACCGCCACTTTTCAGTTGGAATTTCCAAGTGGTGCTTTGGCGGCTTGCCACACGAGCTTTGGTATCAATATGAACTATCTGCAAGCCAACTGCGAAAAAGGCTGGTTTAAAATGGAGCCTTTTTCGAGTTATAGTAACAACAAAGGAAGTAGCCCACTCGGTCCCATTGATTTTCCGCTGGCCAATCAACAAGCCAAACAGCTCGATGATGATGTGGAAGCTATCATGAAAAATATGCCCCTTATCGCTCCTGGAGAAGAAGGACTACGGGATATTAGAGTGGTAGAAGCAGTTTATAAATCGGTAGCCAACGGAGGCAAGCTCATCAAGCTCTAATCGGCGATTTTGTTGAGCATACCTACGCCCACAAACATAAAAAGCCCTCCGACCAGAAATGGGACGAGGGTTTCCCATTTTGTAAGGGTAAAGCCCAGTACTGGTTTGTCAGACATGAAAGCAAAAAGAGCAAAAAGAATAAAAACAACTCCCATTCCCGTGAGAATACTACCGAACGTACGTTTCATTAAATGATAATTTTAGAAGAAATGAGCACAAAATTATCATTTTTGTTGAAAGCTTGCACTATTCTTCTGGCCTTAGTTTGAGGTTGTCTTTCGAAACAATGTATTCGGAGTTATAATAATGACGGTGAAAAAGATAGATGCCTGCGCCGAGGCTGCATACAGCTAAGAGGAATGTCGGGATTTGAAACATAATCAGGAAAAAAAGGCTTATAAAAGCATAAAATCCTTGGCGTAACAATAAATCCATTAAATAATGCTGCTGAAGAAAACGCCCAAAAATTAACCAAAAAAGACCTAGAATAAGCACCCACCATTCAAGTGTATATACCCAACTTATACCTGACGGATGGTATCGAATCATAAAGATAGATTCGGGAAAAACCAATAAAATAAAGAGAATCGTGTATTGAAGTCCTCTTTGGAACAAGGTAAGAGGAAGATTACGGAGGAGAGGCAATTGCAAATGTTCAAATTCGTAGAGATGTAGCAACATCACCGAGTGACTAAGGGCAATAGTAGCCGCAGCCAACGAAAACAAACGCTCGTCGTAAGCATCGGTAGGGTAAATTTTACAAATGCCATAGACAATAAAACACGTAAAAACCTTGGTAAGAAATAATAAAATGGGGGCTTTTTGAAACAAGTAAAGCAAGAAATACGACCAGTAGGGTTTTGTGAATTGGCGATTCAGAAAACCACTCAATATACTCAGACGGGTATCGGGATTGGGATGAAAAAGACGATACTCATAAGCCATTACACCCGTAAAGGGTAAGAACAATGCGAAACTCATGGTAATAATTACGGCTTGATGCTGCCCAAATAGCCACCCATAATAGCCCACAAAACCCGCATACAATACCACAGGCAGCCACAACATAAAATGTACATACAACAACCCTGCCCAACGCCTTGGTTTTGAGACGGTCACGAGATGATACAAAAACTCGTGTGAACTAAAAAGTAACCTTTGCCTCACAAAATAGACCACTTTGAGGTGATACAATCCCCACAGAGATAGCCCAAGCGACAGCAAAAAAGGAGAGGTAAAAGCATACGTTGCCAATGCGATGTGGTCTTCGGGGCGTAAAATCCCGAAACCAAACATGGCAACCAAAAATAAGAAACCCGTATTGAGACGATAATATTCGATTACAAAAGTCTTGCGAAGGATATTAATAATGGACTTCACTGTTGGTTACGGATTAAATGAATCGTCTTGTTGTGGACTTGATATAAACCTTGAATGGGGAGTTTTTCAAAGATAAAATCCTGATGTGAGGATAACAAAAAAGTGACACCTTGTGTATGATATTGGCTCACAAGGTCGTACACTTTCTGTACGGTAGCATCGTCGATAGTGATCAGGGGTTCGTCTAAAATAATGACTTTGGGAGTTCCTAAAAAAGCGAGAATCAAAGAGGTCTTTTTGAGCATTCCACTTGAGTAAGTACCCGTAGGTTGATACAAAAAATCATGCACTCCGAAGGTTTCGATGAGCTGATTCACTTGCTTTTGAGACGCTTTTTTGGCATGTCCTACAAACTGAATCAAATCATTGGCGGTCAAAAATTCAGGATAATCAGGTTCGGCTTCGCCATAATTGATGTGAAGTCGATAGTCGATGGGCTGTTTTCGAATATCCCAAGCGTGGAGTTGGATGTCGCCTTCAAAGGGCAGCATTCCGGCAAGGGTTCTGAAGAACGTAGTTTTGCCAGAGCCGTTGGCACCTTTAAACCAATGAATGCCAGGCTTTAATACTAAATCGGGCACTTGGATGACCAAGTGCCCGCCGTACGATTTACGTAAATTTTTGATGATTATCATCGCTTGCTTATAGTATTTTGCTTGCGGGTTTGGGCTACTTGTAGCACATGTTGCCCAATTTTTATGCCTGCTTTGTTTCCTTCATCACAGCCCGACCAGTAGTGAATCCCGCCATACAAACGACTTACGCTTGCATTCAAAGCCGCTTCTCTAAAAGATTTAAAAGTCATTACGCCGTGGCCGTGTTTAAATTCGGTCGAGTCAGTAAATATTATATTATCTCCATGCACAAAACTATACACCTCTGCTGCTGCGCCAGAGATAGTACTGTGGCCACTTGTGTATTCAGGAAAAGGGGGCGTCTGCAAATAAGGTTGCCATTTGGGGTCAATGTCTGAGTTGATAACCGTTTCGGGTCTCACTTTGGTGCTGCGGTATTTTTCGTCCCAACAACTAATGAATGCATCCATAAGTGCTAGAGAACCAAGTAAATAACCTTCCACACTTTTTTCAAACGAAGCTTTGCTGTTACGAGATACGGTGGCATTGATAGCGAGCCAATGCCCACCGGGGGTCATTTTTTTATTCGCAAACATAACATGCCCCACTACATTCATCACAAATGGATTGTCGTCCCAAAACCAAGCCGTGCGTTTTTGTTCTTCCGTAAGGTTTTTACCAATTTCATAGACTTGACGCGTTTCTTTCCAAAACTCGCTGTCTTTATTAGGCGTCCACATAGGGGGCCGTGGAGGCATAAACTGCGTAATCGAATCCAATGTAAACGAACGAATTTTGTTCCATTCAGGTTCGCAGGCATCGGCATAGGCAGGGGGAGTGGGTACCCAAGTACCAGGCTTGTTGGTAACTGTAAAACGAATGCCTCGGGTTTGTTTATACTTATCTTTTCCCGAGTACCGAATCACGTGAGCCGCTACACTATCCCCAAATGCTTTAGAGCGCTCGATTACATCAGAGGGTATACCCATATCTTCGTACTTGGAGTAGAAAGTCTTTTCGTAATCATCAAAGAAGCTTGCTGAAAATGTAAGCGCACGAGCTACTTTCAAAAACGCATGAGTACTTGCTAAAGGAAAACAATATTCGGCATTAGGTTCAGGTGGAGCAGGAGAAGTAAAATCGTTTAACTTTCCTCCGAGAGATTGATACGCTGGATAGCCCGGAACCATAGCTTCATATCCTGCTAAGTTGGCATAGGCATAGATTCGACTGGCTACGGGAGGTTTGAAAATATCGTGAATAATCACCTCTGTGAGCAGTTCGACCGATTGGTGATACAATTCCGCATCAGCAGCCTTTTTGTTATACTCCTCAGGTTTGGCTTTTGGTTTACAGGCGTTTAATGATAAAAAGATGCTGCCTATAATCACAAAAAAGAAAGGCTGTTTCATCATAAGTACTAAAAAAATGAAAAAAAAAGTTTAGAAAGGAATACTCATAAGCGCAAATTTATAAAATCATGCCCTTATTAAAGTGATTTTGGTCAGTTATTTCGGTATTTAAAAAGGATTAAAAACTTTTAATGTAAAAACCTCTTTTATGCAACGTCGTACCTTTTTTTCAACATCCATAGGGGTAGTTTCTTGGGTGGCATTTGAAACGGCAGAGGCAGCCCCTCGTCCTTCTAAATTGCCACGGTGGCGAGGGTTCAATTTGCTCGAAAAATTTAATCCTAACCAAGCCCAACCTTATTCAGAGCGAGATTTTGAATGGATGCATCAGTGGGGCTTTGATTTTGTAAGATTGCCTATGTCATATTGGTGTTGGTCTAAACCCGACCCGCAGCAGTGGCTTGTGATGGATGAGATGCAGCTTAAAGAAATAGACCAAGTCGTTGAATGGGGCAAAACCTACAAAATCCACGTAAATCTCAATATGCACCGTATTCCGGGCTATTGTGTCAATCCTCCTGCCGAGCCGCTTAATTTATGGAAAGATGAAAGGGCTCTGGAGGCTGCTTGTCATCATTGGCGCGCGTTTGCCACTCGTTATAAAGGGATTTCTAATAAAAGGCTCAGTTTTGACCTTCTCAACGAACCTCCCGATATTCCAGAAGCTGATTATGAGCGTGTAGTGCGGGCATTAGTCAAAGCCATTAGGGACGTAGATGCCCAGCGGCTTATCATCGCTGATGGTTTACGATGGGGTACCACTCCCGTCCATAGTATTGCAGATTTGAATGTGGGACAAAGTACACGTGGATATAACCCCATGCAGGTGAGCCATTATCGGGCTAGTTGGGTGAAGGCTTCAGAGCAATGGCCTACTCCCGATTGGCCTCTCAAAATTGGTGAAACTGATTGGAACAAAGATTTGTTGAAAAAGAAATACATCGCTCCTTGGAAAGAACTGGAACGTAAAGGTGTCGGGATTCATGTAGGAGAGTGGGGGGCTTTTCAGCACACACCTCACACTACAGCTCTTAAGTGGATGGAAGATAATCTTCAACTTTGGAAAGAAGCAGGCTGGGGGTGGAGTTTATGGAATCTGAGAGGCTCGTTTGGGGTTCTGGATAGCGGGCGCAAAGATGTAGTTTACGAAGACTGGCAGGGGAGTAAGCTAGATAGAAAAATGCTGGAGTTGCTAAGGCGATACTAATGAAAGGCAAATTGTGAAAAAACAATAAAAGACTTGAATATAGAAAAGAAGATAGCGGATAATTGAAGTAATAAAAAGACATCATAGGTTCAAGTGTTTCATAATCAAACAACACTGCCCTTTGAGCCTTAAAAAGTAGAAAGAAAAGTTGTTTTTTTGAAAACAAGACGCTATATTTCCATTGACGAATTTGACGAATGCAACGTCAATAAAAAGTTTAACGTATTAATCAATAATAAAACATTTACATCGTTTGGTCGAAAAAGTAATTTCCTTGGAGGATGTGTCTTTAGTTGATTTCCTCGGCGTAGAAAACAACCACATCAAAGAAGTCGCAGCTGCGTTTCCGATGAGCAAAATCATATCTCGTGGCAACGAAATCCGGGTAATGGGAACCCAGCCTGAAATAGTCCGCATCACCGATATTCTGCAATCCCTTCTTCAACATTACCAGAAGTACGGTAAAATCACCAACGAAAACGTACGACATTATCTTACTGCCAACGGAGGCTCGGTAGCACCACCTCATGTACTGGAAGATGAAAAGGATGTGATTTTGTATGGTACAAAAGGAGTAGTGGTAAAAGCAAAAACGGCTAACCAACGATTGATGGTCGAAAAAGCGGCTGAAAATGACTTGCTTTTTGCCATTGGCCCGGCAGGTACTGGCAAAACCTACACGGCGGTGGCTATTGCGGTACAGGCACTCAAAGAAAAAAAAGTAAAGAAACTTATCATCACGCGCCCAGCCGTAGAAGCAGGCGAAAACTTAGGCTTTTTGCCGGGCAATTTAGAAGAAAAAATTGACCCCTATTTACGGCCTATTTATGATGCCTTAGATGATATGATTCAAGGTGAAAAGCTGAAGTTTTATCTCGAAAATCGTATTGTAGAAATTGCCCCACTTGCCTACATGAGAGGGCGCACGCTCAACAATGCCTTTATTCTTCTGGATGAAGCTCAAAATACAACACCTTCCCAAATGAAGATGTTTTTGACGCGGATGGGGCCAAGTTCTAAAGTGATTATTACGGGCGATAAAACCCAAGTCGATTTGCCTAAAAATCAGAAGTCGGGCCTGAGAGATGCGCTAGAAACCCTCAAAAATGTCAAAGGAATCGGTTTTGTAGAGCTTGACGGACGCGACGTAGTGCGCCACCGCCTCGTTAAAGAAATTTTGGAGGCATACGAAAGAAAAGAAAAAGAATAGAGTGAAAGGGAGACAATACACCAAAATCGCTAAATATATCCAAGTAGGAGTCATCGGCAGTTTTTTGTTGTTTGTCTCCTTTTTCATGCCTCCTAGTTTTGCACAGCGCTGTTCGGCGGTGCCCTATGATAGCCTTCTTCAAAAACGCTATCCTTATTGGGCGCTGAAACGTAGGTTGCTCGAAGATTCTGTGCAAAATACTTTACGCAATCCTAACCGTAGAAACCTTCGTACAGCAGTACTTTGCGAAACGATTCGTATCCCTGTTGTGGTGCACGTGATTCATAATAACGCCGCTGGCACTACAGGAGGACGCGACAATGTCAATATTTCAGATGAACAGATTTTGTCGCAGATTAAGATTTTGAATGAAGATTATCGGCGCAAGGCAGGGACGAAAGGGTTCAACAACAATCCCGTTGGCGCAGATACAGGGATCGAATTTTATCTAGCCAATGTCGACCCAAACAACCAACCTACTAATGGTATCACAAGGCATTATTATCCCAATAAAACTTCTTTTGATATTTTTTCGGATGATCAGCTTCTGGCCAATATCGTCAGTTGGCCTACGGATCTCTATATGAATATCTGGGTAACCCGCTTTTCTGGTAATTTTTTAGGAGTAGCGCAGTTCCCGTCAGTAACAGGTATTCAGGGTCTGGACAATAGTTCGGAGCTTCAAGAGCGTACCGATGGGGTTTTTATTGATTTTCGGGTGTTTGGGGTAGGTAGCGCCGTCACAAGCCGTCTTTACAACCTAGGCCGTACGACCACACACGAGGTAGGGCATTGGTTAGGATTGATTCATACTTGGGGAGACACCAATTGTGGCGACGATTATTGCGCTGATACGCCCACCGCCGAGAGTGGTAATCAATCGGCTAATTGTGGTCCCGTATTTTCAAATTGTAATGGACAAAGGACGCGCAACATGACCGAAAATTACCTTGATTATTCGCCTGATTCGTGCATGAATATTTTTACTAAAAACCAAGCCGAACGGATGCTTGCCGTCATTGAAAAAGCACCAAGAAGGGCACGATTGGTGAAGTATTGGTGCGCAAGCGTGCCTTTTGGCGAAAAATTAGCGGTAAGGGTCTATCCTAATCCCGCTCCTTCTACTGAAAGGGTGAAAGTAGAGGTGACACTCAAAGAGTTTGGCGACTTTGAGGTAGAGGTATATAGCGTTACTGGTCAATTGGTGAAGCGATTTGTGTACGAAGATTATCCCAGTTGGATTGTGGATTTCCCGACCGACGATATGGCCTCTGGTAGCTACATCGTAAGGGTAAAAACCAAAGATGAAACCATTACTTCCCGTTTGATTATCAGGCGATGAACATTCTCCTTCGCTATACGTTGGCTTTTGCCTTGGGGATTTGGCTAATGGGGCAAGTCCAATGGCCCATAGAATGGATTGGCGGAGGGCTGGGAGCTGTGGCTTTAGGTACTTTAGGCATGTGGCGTTTTTTTCGAAGCCGCTTTTGGATGGGCGTTTTTACGTTGTTACTTTTTGTCAACTTAGGAATGCTCAATCGGGTCTTGCACCAAGAACAAAACAATAATCTTCACTTAAGTCACTTTTCTCTTTCCGAAATAAAGGCATATCAAGGATATGTTTTATCGCTGCCCGAAACCCGTACCAAAGTTCATAAAGTTGAATTGGAAGTATCGGCTATCAAAACACCGCGTGAGTGGAAAAAGGCTAGTGGTAAAGTATTATTATATATCGACAAAAAAGCCCCTAAACCTAGCTATGGCGATGAATTGGTAATTTTAGGAACACCGACCGAAATTTTGCCACCCGCCAATCCTGCCCAATTTGACTATCAACGATTCCTTTCGTATCAGTATATTTTCTTTCAAGATTACCTGCGAATTACCGACTTTGAAAAAACGGGAAAAAGTCGCACGGTTTGGTACAAAGTAGGACCTTATCGGTTAAGTGCGTGGAGCGATGCTGCCTTGCGTAAGCTCATACCCTATGAGCGCGAATATGGAGTAGCCAAAGCAATGGTCTTGGGTTTACGTGATGAAATGGATATTGACTTGCTGCAAGCTTACTCCGCAGCGGGAGCGGTACATGTGTTGTCGGTATCGGGTTTTCATATTGGGATTTTTGTGTGGCTGCTCACCTTATTGTTGAGTCGTTTCAAAAAAAATCGTTTCGGAAAGTGGCTTTATTTGGGACTTACGCTCACTATCTTATGGTTTTATGCTGTGCTCACGGGGCTATCGGCTCCGGTGATTCGCTCGGCTTTGATGTTTACCATTTTTTTGTTGGCAGAGCCTCTTCAGCGAAAACAAAACATCGCTCATGCTCTTTTTGGCTCAGCACTTATTTTATTGGTGCTCGACCCACTTCTGATATATTCGGTGAGCTTTCAGCTTTCGTATGCTGCCTTAGGTGGTATTATATTTTTGCAGCCTATTCTTTACCAAAGCCTTGTTTTTAAAGATTGGTTTTTGGATAAAATATGGGCCATTACCGCCGTAGCATTGACGGCCCAATTGGCAACTTACCCTATTGCAGTTTATTATTTTCACCAATTCCCCACTTATTTTTTGCTGGCAAATCCCATCGTGGTAGTTCTTTCTACGGCCATGCTGCCTGTGGCTTTGGCTGCTATTCTATTGTCGTGGGTTCCATTGATAGGCTCTGCTTTGGGATGGATATTGACCAGTATTATTTGGTTACTGAATCAATCGGTCGTTTTGATCGATAAATTGCCTTTTTCGCTAGTTCCCAATCTTTCGTTTTCTTGGTTAGAGCTTTTATTGGTGTATGCAATCATCGGGCTGTTGATTGTGATGCTATACGAGCGCGAGCTAAAATGGCTTTGGACGGTGGCAGGTGTAAGTACATGCCTAATGGTAGTACAGCTAGTCGAGATTTTTGAGTATCATCATCAGAAGGCAGTGGTCTTACATGCAGTTCCGTATCAGACGGTGGTTAGTTTGATTGACGGCCAAAATGCGGTTATTGTGGCCGATTCGGCTTTTTTCCAACAAGGCAAACAGCCTTATGATTATTATCTTAAAAACTTTTACGTACAGCGTGGTATCAAGCATATTATCAAAGAAAAGCTAGAGTCACCTTCGTCTCGCTTAGGAATCATAAAGACATTGCCGTTTGGTAAATTGATTGTTTGGAACCAGAAAACGATATTGTTGGTAGAGCAGCCACTTACGGAGCCGCTTCCGAACGTAGATTATGTACTTGTCAGAAAATCAAGTCACAAAAATATGGCTCAACTTCAAAGGTCATTTGGAACACAGAAGCTATTTTTTGACCATTCCAACAAATTTTATGTGTTGGATACCCTTCAAAAACAAGCAGAAGTGGCTAAGTTGGACTATCATTTTATGAATAAAAAAGGAGCTATTTTGTGGCACAATGGGCATGAACACAAGATTCCAGACTTGAATGCTTGGTATTAAATAAATACTTTCATCAACAAATGTTATTTTATGAAAACACAATTTACTTGGCTGTTTTTATTGGCTTCGCTCACCTCTTTGGCACAAGACAAAAGCCAATACATAAAAGATATAAAAGCATGGCATCAAGACCGTTTAGAAAGCCTAAAATCTGAAAATGGATGGCTTAATCTTGCGGGCTTATTTTGGTTGGAAGAAGGCGCAAATTCATTTGGAAGCGATGCCAGTAATCAAATTGTGTTTCCAGAAAAAGCGCCTAAAAAACTAGGGACACTCCTACTCAAAGATAGCAAAGTAAGTTTTTTGGCCGAACAAGGTGTGGAGGTAAGTTTATTAGGGTCGAAGGTGCCCGCTCCTTATGTATTTGTGGACGGACAAAGTGCTACTATGCAATATGGTTCCTTAAGATGGTTTATTATAAAACGTGGCCCCAAAGTAGGAATTCGTTTGAGAGATTTGGAAAGTGTTGACTTGCAACATTTTAAAGGAGTTGATACTTATCCTATTGATGCCAAATGGAAAGTGACGGCCAAACTTGAAAAAAACACTACCGACAAAAAAATAGCTATTATGGATGTGCTGGGTCAAACCACGATGCAACCTTCGCCGGGTACTTTGGTGTTTTCAATCGCTGGAAAAGAGTATCGTTTGGATGCAGTCGAGAGTGAAGGAGAGCTGTTTATCCTTTTTGCTGACCCTACCAATCAAAAAGAAACCTACGGAGCAGGGCGTTTTCTATATGCCGAATTGCCCAACGAACAAGGTACTACCATTCTTGATTTCAATAAAGCTATCAATCCTCCTTGTGCTTTTACAGCTTTTGCTACTTGTCCATTACCACCTAAACAAAATCGCTTGCCTATTGCCATTAGAGCTGGCGAAAAAAATTATGGATTGCATTAAAAGAAAAAGGATGGAGAATGTGTTTGTGAGCTAATGTATCATGCGCTATTCTTACAAAATTCTTTGGCAGAGAGTACATTTGTAGAAATATAGGGCTATTTTTGTCGTATGATTAGTTGGTTGGGAAAAAATACGGTTTTTCGCTTCTTTTGGGTATTGATGACAATTCACATACTCAATTGTAGCATTGACTCTCCTGACCCCGAACCAGACGATATTCCCGAAAATCTTGCTTATAATGATATCGAAAGTATCGCCGAATTGGTGATAGAACAATGGTTGGGATTAGGTGATTTTTTTGCTGAGCATGATGAACATGATACAGAAGATGGTAGCCATATTTCGCTAGGAAAAATTCTTTTTTACTGCCAATCTCTCCATTCATTTAAACTTTCAAACAATACCCACTCTTTAGCCTCTCCTTTGCTTCCTATTTATTACCAAGATATGTATGCGAGTCAGTATCACCCTGAACTAGTATCTCCCCCTCCCCAACACTCCTAAATTCCTTTTTTCTTAATTATTCCAAAGCGTAATCTAAGGTGATTACGTTGGTTTATATTTTTATTTTTAACCCCATTATTATGAAAGCAAATGCTTTTAAGGTAGGTGTGTGTGCCTGCCTGTTGTTGTGTTGGTCGTGTATCGAAGAGACAAACCAATCCAAAGTCGAACAAATATCTTTTCCTGTCACTAGTCCAGTGGTAGTAGATACTGTATACACAAAAGAATATGTGACAACAATTGCTTCTCTCCAAAACGTAGAGGTTCGTAGCAAAATAGAAGGATATATCGAAGCTGTTTTGATAGACGAAGGGAAGGCAGTTCATAGCGGACAAACATTGTTTAGAATCGGAGGGCAACGATACCGACAAGAACTTCACAAAGCCCAAGCAATGCTCAAAAGTGCTCGCTCAGAGGCAAAGACCCTTGAGCTAGAAATTAAGAATATACGCCACTTGGTGGAACAAAAAATAGTAGCCAAGACGGAGTTGGAGATAGCAGAATCAAAACTAGAAACCCTGAAAGCCCGAATCGAAGAGGCCGAATCGGATGCTGCCAATGCCCAATTACAACTCTCGTTGACCGAAATTAAGGCCCCTTTTAGTGGGGTGGTAGGACGAATTCCTAACAAAGTGGGAAGTTTGGTAGACGATGGCACCCTACTAACAACAGTCTCCAACAATCAAGAGGTGTATGCTTATTTTAACGTAACCGAAAAAGAGTATTTGGATTTTACGACACAAAATGAAATCAATCGTCGGCGTCCTGTTAGGCTAATATTAGCCAATGGACAACCGTATTCGCAAACGGGAGTTATCGAAACTATTGATAGTCAGTTTGATAAAAATACGGGAAATATAGCTTTTCGTGCCAAATTCCCTAATTTTCAACAAATCCTCAAAAATGGAGCAAGTGGTAAAATCCAATTGACTAATACGATTAAAAATGCGTTGGTAGTTCCTCACAAAGCGGTGTTTGAGGTGCAAGACCGCAACTGCTTGTACGTAGTAGATGCCCAAAATAAAGTAAGTATCCGCAACGTGCAAATTCTCCAGCGATTGCCACAGCTGTACGTGATTGAGTCTGGACTAGATAAGTCCGAAAAAATTCTGTATGAAGGTATACAACGAGTAGTAGAAGGTGACGTAATCACCCCTCAGTTTATACCTATGCGTCAAGCGATGGCGAGTATTGCTAAAAATTAGAGGGTAAGTTAGTTGGCCGTATATAGATATACGGTTCAACGATTCACTATTAACAAAAAAACGTATGTTTAGTCAATTCATAAATCGGCCTGTTTTGTCGATAGTCATTGCTCTGATTATCACCTTACTGGGCTTACTAATGCTTACACGCTTGCCTATGACGCAGTTTCCAAGTGTGGCACCACCAGAGGTAAACGTGACTATCGAATACACCGGCGCCAACGCCGAAACAGTTACCAAAGCTGCGCTTGTTCCAATTGAGCGTGCTATCAATGGCGTACCGGGTATGAAATATATGTCTTCGGATGCGGGCAACGACGGCGTAGGAGTGGTACAAGTTATTTTTGAAGTAGGTACCGATCCTGATGTGGCAGCGGTCAATGTTCAGAATCGCGTAGCGGCTGTCATGGGCGAACTCCCCGCCGAGGTGATTAGAAATGGGGTCAAAATCGCCAAAGAAGAAAATGCCATGCTGATGTATATCAATATATTCAGTAAAGACAGCACGCTCAAAGAAAAATTCCTTTACAACTTTGCCGATATTAATGTACTAGCAGAAATCAAAAGGGTAAAAGGTGTAGGGTATGCGGAGATTTTGGGGGCACGCGAATATGCCATGCGGATTTGGCTGAAGCCCGATAAAATGCTGAATTACAACGTTTCTACTGAAGATGTTTTGGATGCCTTGGAGGAACAAAACGTAGAGGCTGCGCCCGGAAAGGTAGGTGAAAGTACTGATAAAACACCTCAGCAATTACAATACGTGATTAAGTACGGCGGTAAATACAATACGCCCGAAAAGTATGAAAACATCCCTATCAAATCCAACGAAGAAGGGCAAATTTTGCGGATCAAAGACATTGCCGATGTCGAATTTGGCACTACCTATTTTGACGTAGAAGCTAAAATTAATGGGAAACCTACCGCTGCTATCATGCTCAAACAGCTGCCAGGCTCTAATGCTAGTGAGGTGATTGCCAATGTCAAAAAAAGCATGGAACGTATCAAAGGAAGTGCTTTTTTGAAGGGCATGGATTACGAATTTAGCTACGATGTCTCGCGCTTTTTGGATGCATCCGTACACGAAGTGGTCAAAACCCTCATCGAAGCATTCTTCTTGGTTGCTTTGGTCGTGTTTTTGTTTTTACAAGATTTTCGTTCTACGCTTATTCCAGCTATTACGGTGCCGGTGTCACTTATCGGGACATTCTTCTTTATGCAATTGCTAGGTTTTTCGCTCAATCTCATCACGCTTTTTGCTTTGGTATTGGCGATTGGGATTGTGATTGACGATGCTATTGTGGTGGTAGAAGCGGTTCATGCCAAACTAGAAACTGGCAAATATTCGCCACGAAAAGCAACCGAAAAAGCCATGAAAGAAATCAGCGGGGCGATTGTAGCCATTACGCTTGTGATGTCGGCGGTGTTTGTTCCTACTTCTTTTATGACAGGGCCCGTTGGGATTTTTTATAAACAGTTTTCAATCACCATGGCCATTTCTATCGTGCTTTCTGGCGTAAGTGCCTTGACGCTTACGCCTGCTTTGTGCGGTATGTTTTTAAAAAGCAATCATAGTGCGCATCCTGAAAACCATTTTTTGGGGCGACTTTTTGGGGGATTCAATCGCTGGTATGAGGGCCTTGCTAGTAAATATCAACGTTTGCTGTCGGCCATTGTTAACCGTCGAGTGATTACGTTTGGGATACTACTGGCGTTTTGTGCGGGTATAGGTATTTTTGGAAAGATGTTACCTTCGGGTTTTATTCCAAACGAAGACCAAGGTACTTTTTATGTAAGTGTAACTACGCCTTCTGGCGCTACCCTCGAACGTACCAAGGCGGTTGTGAACGAAATCCAAAAAGCCTGCCAAAATATAACGGCTGTGGAATCTATCTCTACTTTGGCTGGTACCAACATCCTTTCGGATGGTACTGGGGCTACTTATGGTACATGCTTAATCAACCTTCATGATTGGAAATCCCGTAAAGAAACGGTAGAAGAAGTCATGGAAATGGTGGAGCAACGGACCAAACACATCAAAGACGCACGTCTTGAGTATTTTCCTCCTCCTGCCGTACCTGGGTATGGAAATGCGAGTGGTTTTGAACTTAGATTACTAGATAAAACGGGCAGAGGTGACTTCAAAGCCATGGAAGATGTGGTCAATCAATTCATTAAAGACCTGAAAGCTCGTCCCGAAATCGCTTCTGCATTTACGATTTTTGATGCTAGTTTTCCGCAATACCTCTTACATATCGACGAAGACAAGGCCGCTCAAAAAAAGGTAACTATCAACAATGCAATGGGGGCATTACAGACTTTGTTGGGAAGCGAATATGCCACTAATTTTATTAAATATGGCCAAATGTACAAAGTAATGGTACAAGCCCTACCGCAATATCGTGCCAAACCAGAAGACATTTTAAACCTTTACGTTAAAAATAATGAAGGGGATATGGTGCCTTTGTCGGCATTTGTAACCCTCGAACGGGTATATGGCGTAGACCAAGTGACGCGCTACAATATGTACCCCTCTGCTGAGCTAAACGGTGAGCCTGCCGAAGGGTATAGTAGTGGTAGTGCTATTGAGGCGATTCAGGAGGTAGCCAAAACCAAGCTTCCCAAAGGCTATGACATCGATTGGGCGGGTATCAGCCGCGACGAAGTCGAAACGGGTAACCAAGCCGTCTATATTTTTCTGATTTGTTTGGTGTTTGTGTATTTATTGCTTTCGGCGCAGTATGAGAGTTTTTTGTTGCCATTGCCTGTTGTCCTGTCTCTTCCCACCGGCATCTTTGGGACATTTTTGTTCTTGTCTATATTGGACTTAGAAAACAATATCTATGCCCAAATTGCCATGGTAATGCTCATCGGGCTGTTGGGTAAAAATGCTATTCTTATTGTAGAATATGCCACGCTGCGCCATCGGGAAGGATATAGTGTGATAGAAGCTGCAATCGAAGGTGCCAATGCACGTTTGAGGCCTATCTTAATGACCTCTTTTGCGTTTATCGCAGGTTTACTTCCGTTGATGTTTGCATCGGGAGCGGGGGCCTTAGGCAATCGCACCATTGGCACGGCAGCTGCGGGAGGGATGTTGTTCGGGACGGTCTTTGGCGTAGTGGTCATTCCTGGCTTATATGTGATATTTGCTACTTGGGCTGATAGGTTGGGCCATAGAAAAGACGGAAAAAAGGAAGTCAAACCCCTTACAGAAGACAAGCTAGAAAAATGGAGCTAAACCTAATCTAACTGAATTTAGCAGAATAAAGTATCCGAATTAAAATGACTTTGGTTGGTTGGGAAGGTGCATTTTCTCATTTTTAGCGGTGGAGCTAAGGAGTAGATTTAAAATTATTTTAAACTTTCTAATTTCTTGATTATTATGAAAACTATCCTCATCACCACAGATTTCTCTAGCAACTCTAAGTCAGCCATTCGCTTTGCTCTGCAAATGCACTCTCAAGCTTTATGTAAGTTTGTGTTTTACAGTGTTGTCGAAACCATAGCACCCACATCTTGGCCTAAGGCAGAAGTCGACAAATTTTTGAAATCAGAGTTGGAAAAAGGCAGAGCACAATTAAAAAGTTTTTTGGAGAAGGCTTTCAAACAACTAAAAGTTTCTAACATTGATTATCAATACGAGGTACAAATTGGTAGTGCCGTGAGTAATATGATTATTGCTTACGCTAAAGAGATTAAGGCGGATTTTATTTGTATGGGAACCAGAGGAGCAGGCGCTTTTCAAAAAATAATGGGAACACACGCATCGACTCTGGTCAATTCTTCGCCGGTGCCGGTGATTGTAGTTCCCAAAAATTACCGATTAAAAGATATTGACAAAGTGGCTTATGCGTCTGATTTAGAGAATCTTGAGGGGGAGATTCCCACGGCTTTGTCGTTTTCGGGCTTATTCGCAGTTCCGTTAGAGGTATATCATTTCAACATGCTTACTCCCAAGCAAAATGAAACGAAAGAGAAAGGACTCAATTTACAGTACCGAAACCAACTTTGTAGCTTTTACTGTTTACAACAAAAAGTACAAGATACCTTTATTAAAAACCTGCAACGAGTAATTAAAAATAAGAAGCCGTCAATGTTGATTATGTTTTCCAAACATAAACCCAACTGGATAGAGCGCTTGTTTTTTGCGGGCTTTACGGCAGGGATGAGCTTTGATATCAATATTCCGCTTGTTTCATTTAGAAAAGAATCGTAGTTTCATCAAATTTTATTTATGGAAATCATCATCATCCTGCTTCTTACAGTACTCAATGGTATATTTTCAATGTCCGAAATTGCCGTTGTTTCTTCGCGTAAAGTCAAACTTGAAAATGCTGCTCGCCGAGGAAGCAGTTCTGCCCAACAAGCTTTAGCCTTGCTCAATTCCCCCAATCAATTCCTCTCCACCGTACAGATTGGTATTACGCTGATTGGTATTTTGCTGGGGATTTTTGGGGGAGAAAGCCTGACGGGTGACCTGCAAGCAATACTCAATGAAGTGGCGTGGCTCAAACCTTATAGCCGTCCATTGGCTGTAGGTGGAGTGTTGGTGATGATTACTTTTCTTTCTTTAGTAATTGGGGAGCTAGTACCTAAGCGGATAGGACTAACCAACCCCGAAGGAATTGCCCAAACGGTGGCTTTCCCTATGCAAATTTTATCCAAAGCGACGGCTCCTTTTGTGTGGCTTTTGACCAATACTACGGAGTTGTTGTTAAAAATTTTGCAAATCAAACCTTCTTCCGACAACAAAGTGACTGAAGAAGAAATCAAGGCCATTATTCAAGAAGGAACCGATGGCGGTGAGGTACAGGAGATTGAACAAGAGATCATGGAGCGGGTTTTTTTGCTGGGAGACCGCAAAGTATCATCTCTTATGACGCACCGTAGTCAATTGGTATGGTTAGATACCGAAGATACTCCTGACAAAATCCGCCAAAAAATTACTACTGAAATACATTCAGTTTATCCACTTTGTAATGATAGTTTCGATGAAATCATCGGTATCGTAACGATGAAAGATATTTTTCGGCAATTGATGGAAAACAAACCACTAGATTTGATGGCCATCAAGCAGCCTGTTCACTATATTTCAGAAAACAGTTCGGCTTATAGAATTTTAGAGCGTTTTCAAGAATCGCGGCAGCATTATGGAGTAGTCATTGACGAATATGGTGCTATTCAAGGAATGGTCACCCTCAATGACCTCATGGATGCTCTAGTAGGTGATGTGAGCGATACCATTTATGACGATGAAAAAAGTATTGTTGAGCGCGAAGATGGTACCTACATTACAGACGGTCAAATCCCATATTACGACTTTTTGAGTTATTTTGAACGAACAGATCTTTACGAAGACAATACGGCCTTCAATACGCTTGCGGGGCTTCTTCTTGAAAAGTTGGGTGACATACCTACCGTAGGCGAAAAAATCTACTGGAAAGGTTTTAGCTTCGAAATTTTGGATATGGACGGTGCTAGAATCGACAAAGTGCTAGTGAAATTATCTTCTTAGCGTTTTTATTCTTTCTATCTTAACAACTCTGTGGCCGACAAAGCCGTACAGAGATACTTCTAATTTGTACCTGAGGATGCACTATTTGGCACTTTAGTGACAATTTGTTGTCTTTTTTTGGGTGATATTAAAATCTAATTAAATTTTCTTTGTATTTATTTAGATTAAGTCTAATTTTGCCAGTAATTAATAATAAGTCTAAATAAAATTTATATTGTTTTCGACTTATTGATTAACAACAAAATGATGGTCTTGAATCATCATTGGTGAAAACGATATTTTATCCACCCTTTTATGAAAAAATTATTTACTTCTATTTGTTTAATATTCATTGCAGTTAGCGTTTTTGCCCAAACCGCCACTATCAAAGGAAAAATCTACAGCAAAGAAAATGGGGGAGTCGGTCATGCCAATATAAAATTGGCAGAAAGCAATATCGTAGCGGTAGCTGATGAAAACGGATATTTTGTAATGAAAAATGTGCCGTTTGGCCAGCAAGAACTCTTAGTTACGTCGGTCGAAATAGAGCCACAAAACGTAAAAGTTAATGTAAACAAACTTCAAACACCTCTATCTGTTGTTGTTAAACCCAAAAACTTTGACATTAATGAAGTCCGTGTGGTTCAGAAATCTGAAAAGAAGGAAATTGAAACACGGGGTTTTGCGGTAAATGTCATTGAAACCAAAGAAGTTGCACAGCGAAACTTTCAAACCAACGAGTTGCTAGACAGAACAGTCGGCATCAGAGTTCGTCAAAACGGAGGGTTAGGGTCTTCAGTTAATTACAATCTAAACGGAATGTCGGGAAATTCAGTGCGTATTTTCATTGACGGCATTCCTATTTCTACTTATGGAGAATCGTTTAGCCTAAATAGTATTCCGCCTGCTTTAATTGAGAAAATAGAAGTATATAAAGGCGTGATTCCAGCTCACTTAGCCGACGATGCTTTGGGAGGTGCTATCAATGTGATTCTTAAAAAAGGGTCTATGAATAACCTTTCGGCTTCCGCTTCGTATGGCTCTTTCAATACATTTCAAACAAATTTCAGTGGTACATACCGTAACGAAAAATCGGGCTTTACCGTAAAAGCTTCTGCCTTTCACAATTATTCTGACAATGACTACGAGGTATGGGGCAAATTTGTTAGGAATATTCTCCCCAATGGTCGCTATGAATATGTGCGAGCTAGGCGCTTCAATGATGCCTATCGCTCCACTGGTGGCCAAATCCAACTTGGGTTTATGAATGTAAAATGGGCAGATCAATTTTTTATCGGTTATAATGGTTCCGACGATTTCAAAGAGATTCAGCATGGTACCTACATGTCGATTCCTTACATGGGGCGATTTACCAAATCCCAAGCAAATGTATATAGTTTGAACTACGTCAAGAAAAACTTCCTAATCAGAGGACTTGAGTTCAATGTAAATGGGATGTATAGTCAGCGTGGGCAAGTGGTAGTTGATACCGTGAAGTGGAATTATAACTGGTATGGCCAAATCAGTGTGGGACTCAATGGAAATCCTATTTTACGTCCAAGTGGAGCCCAGCAAGCTGCCCCCACTATCATGAATTTGGATCGGAATATTGGTACCTTCAGGGCAGGTTTAAACTATGATTTGAGCAGAAATCATCGATTGGTATTAAACCATATTTTTTATACAATTGATCGGAGAGAGCAGGATTTTATGCGTTCAGAGCTTGAGAGGGAGTTTGTAGGAACCCGTGACCTTCGAAAAAATATCACCTCTGTAGCTTACGAAGCAAAAGCATTTGAAGACCGCCTGAAAAGTAACCTTTTCGCTAAATTTTACCAACAAGGCATCAATCGTGTTGATCCAGTACTACGTGTGGTGGAAGGTCAAAATGTGCGCCAAGAAAACCGCGCAAATAGTAGCAAAAGCCACACAGGTTATGGTTTAGCGATGTCTTATACTGTAGCACCGAAGTTTATTGTACTGACTTCGGCCGAAAAAGCAGTACGCTTACCTTCTGAAAGTGAAGTGTTTGGCAATCCGGGCGAAAACATCATTGAAAACTTTGGTATTCGGCCAGAAGTAAGTTACAACTATAACTTAGGACTCAATGCCGGCAATTTTTACTTTAACAAACATCGTTATTCATTCACCGTTTCAGGCTTTATCCGTGATACTCGCGACAAAATCGTACAGCGAATCAATCCTCGTGTCAATGATGCCCTTCAAACCAATCCTTTTGAAAACTTAGGAAAAAATAAAGCCATAGGTTTTGAGGCAGACTTCCATTATTCGTTTGACAACAATCTTCGGGTGGATCTGAATATGTCGAAGTTTAATTCGGTTTTCAACGTGCGTTATGACCCCAACGGTCGAGAATATGATTACTATAATCGACAATTGCCCAACGAACCATTCTGGACAACCAACGCCAATGTACAGTATACTATCAAAGATTTGTGGAAAGAAAAATCGGCCTTAAACCTGTATTACGGTTTTCGTTTTGTAGAAAGATTTTATACGACTTGGCTTCTTATTGAAGACTTCCGTACCCCTCGTCAGTATATCCAAGATATGGGGGTAAGCTATGCATTTCCTCGGAATAAGTTTGTCATTAGCGCAGATGCAAAAAATATTTTTGACCAGCAGGTGTATGACAACTTCGCAGTTCAGAAACCTGGACGTGCTTTTTATCTGAAACTTAACTATCTGATTAATAATTTTTAAATTTTAATTTATCCACAATGAAACAACAATTGAGAAACATTTTGCTTTATACTTCGGTAATCAGTGCATTTACGATTGCTAGTTGCGACAATTCGGGTGGTGGTACGGTAGAGCCAGATGAGACTACCAAAGAACGCTGGATAACCGTAGCAGGCGCCTTGATGGGAACTACCCCAGGGGATGGAAACGGTGGTACAATGGTATATTCTGTAAGTAAAGAAGATGCCAAAAATCCAAACGTCTCTATCAGTGTTTATGACAATGGTTTTCCGGTAAAATCAAACCGAACAGCACGTTTGCAATCTTCAGAAGATGGCAATACGCTATTTAATATCGCTTACACAGGCGACAACGGAGGTGAATTTGCCCGCTATAAAGTGAATGGTTCAGGTAGTTTTGCCCAAGAAGATGTGACGGTAAATATTTCTCAATATGCAAGTACATCGCCACGTTGGTCTAAATTATTGGATGGCGACAAAACGGGTATTGCGGTCAATGTAGCTAACATTGCCGCCAACAATGCTACTGACAAAACGAAGGCATTTGCTTATTATAGAGGTACTGCTACGGTATTAGCCCTTGATTTGCAGAAAGTACTTATCAATGGATACAAACAATACGAGATTCCTTTGTCTACGGAGGAAGAACTAAACGGTCATACTATTTTCCGTTTGGATGCACCCGTACTTAACAAAGCTCAAAACAAGCTTATTATCGGAACGTGGATGCGCAAGTACAATCCTGCAACAGGTGTCATCGAAAGTACTTTTGACCGTTTAGGTAGTAAATCGGTAGTGGTAGATTTCCCTTCTTTGGAAAATCCTAAAGTGATTACTTCTACCGTAAGCAATGGCGACAACAGCGGCTACCGCAGCCCTAATGCCTTTGTAGGTGATGACGGAAATATCTATCAGGCTACCCAACGTGATAGTAAAGGCTCACATATTTTGAGAATTAACCAAAACAATGAGTACGACAATTCTTATGTCTTTAGTTTGGACGCTGCTTTGGGTGTAAAGGGCTCCTATGTAGACAGCTGGAAGTATGCGGGCAATGGAATTGCATATGTGCTTTATACTCATGATGGTACCGAGCAAGGCTATATCGCCCGTCTTGACCTAAATGCTAAAACTGCTACTAAGGTTAATATTGATTATGATGCTGACTTGAATTTTGGTCAATATCAAGGTATTTTGGTAAGTGGTGATGAAGTCTACGTAGCCGTAACTCCTACGGGTAAAGACGGAAACATTTATATTTTCAACAGCAAAACAGGCGCTGTCACTAAAGGTGCAAAGCTCGTGAACAAAGCTGGAAACCACTATATAGGTGTTTTTTAAATCAAATTATCTATAAAAGAAGGGGTCTCCGATGCATCGGAGACCCCTTCTTTTATAGATA
>VFQP010000572.1_pt1 | contig 66756 bp, 73 predicted proteins | sample 3512351 | NCBI WGS metagenome assembly VFQP01 (sample SAMN10412372, study PRJNA504923) | tailings metagenome | isolation source: Relicate 1 Philex TSF1 revegetated site | place: Philippines: Tuba, Benguet | collected 2017-08-29
GCGACACGCTGAAGCTGGTGCCGGAAGGCATCGAGGGACAGGTGCCGTACAAGGGACCGGTCGCCGGCGTGCTCCACCAGCTCGCCGGTGGCCTCAAGGCAGCGATGGGCTATGTCGGCGCGGCCGACCTCGACCAGTTCCGCAAGCGGGCAACCTTCGTGCGCATCTCCAACGCCGGCCTGCGCGAAAGCCACGCGCATGACGTGACGATCACCCGCGAAAGCCCGAACTATCCCGGCGGCGCGTGACGGGCCGACGGCCGATCAGTCCCCGGTTGGTCAGTCGAGGTCGGCCATCCGGACAGTGACGGCGGGCAGCGCGGCCGGAGTGACGGTTGCGTCCGGCGCGAACTTCTCGATGCTGCCCCACTGGCCGTCCGCATCGGGCCGTTGGTGGACCCAGGTGACGCGGGTCGCCGCGTCGACCACCCAGAGCTCGCGCACGCCATGGCGGGCAAAGATGCGCGCTTTCAAGCCCCTGTCATAGGCCATGGACGACGTGGCCACCTCGATCGCGAGCAGTACGTCTGTGCCCTGTACGTCTTCGGGCATGATCAGCTTTGGATACAGACAGATATCCGGTTCGACGAAGGTGCGTTCGTCGAGATAGAGCGAGGTCTCGATTGCAAGTCGCAAGTCGTCTGGAGCCTTCCGCGCGAAGACGCGGGTGAGCGCCGCCTTGATCACCTCATGCTGGTTTCCCTTCGGCGACATCGGCACGATCTCCCCGTCGATCAGCTCGAAATTCTCGTTCTCGGCGATGATGCCGGCTTCGACCATCTGGCGGATTTCCGCGACGGTGAAGGAGCGGCGGGGCAGCCCGTCGGCGGCGCGTGTGGCGACGATGTTCATCTTGTCATGCGTCCTCGTCTCGCGATCAGACTATCATGTGACCCCGGATTTGTCTTCAAACGTCGGCCCGCCGACGCCATGCCCACCTGTTCGGGCACCTTGTCCGCGTGTAGGTTCCGTTCACGCACCGGTTGAAGTCCGGTGATCGAGGGAGGACGAACCACATGAACCAGACTGCCATCTTCTGGCCGATGATCGCGCATGCGCTGCTCGTCTTCATCGTCTACGTCGTCCTGGCCATCAGGCGGCGTGAGATGATCGTGTCGGGGCAGGCGAAGGCTCAGGCCTACAAGCAGCGTGTGACCGAGCCGGAAGGCTCGATGAACGCCGCCAACAATCTGATGAACCAGTTCGAGGCGCCGGTTCTGTTCCACGTCGTCTGTCTGGCGCTGCAGGCGACGGCGGGCGTCGGCTATTTCGTTCTGGCGCTAGCCTGGATCTTTGCTCTCTCTCGCTATCTCCACGCCTTCGTCCATCTGACGACGAACAAGCTGAAGCACCGCAACTATGCGTTCCGCTTCGGATTGCTGATCCTGTTCCTGATGTGGGTCTGGCTGGCCCTACACCTCGCCGGCGCGGTCTGATCGGCCAAGGCCGGCCATCAGGCCGGCCAGCGCCTGGCACTCGAACTGCCGGGCGCTGTCGCGCCTTCTGGCAAGGCATATCGTGCGCGCCGGCGCGGGTTCGGAGAACGGCACGACCATGACTTCGGGTCCGGCCGTGCCGGCCGCCATTTCCGGGATCAGCGTGACCCCGTGGCCATGCGAGACCATGTGCAGGAGCGTGGTGAGGCTGGTCGCCCCGTAGTTCGCCATCGCTGCCGGCCGCACCCGGCCGCAGATTTCCAGCGCCTGCTCGCGCATGCAGTGACCTTCTTCCAGCAGCATCAGCCTCTCGAGCGCGGGACTTTCCGGCGCCACCGGCGGATCGACGAACGTCGGGTCGCCCGGCGGCACGGCGAGGTAGAAGCGGTCGCTGAACAATTCTGTCGCCGCCAGCCCGGCATGGTCGATCGGCAGCGCAGCGACGAAGCCGTCGAGCCGCCGGTTGAGAGTTTCTTCCACCAGCACGTCGGTCACTGCCTCTCTCAGTTCGATCGCGAGGCCGGGGAACCGTTCGCGCGCCAGCGGCAGGAACCGTGGGAGGAGATAGGGCGCGACCGTCGGGATCATGCCGAGCCGGAAGCGCCCCTCCAGCGCGCCGCGCTCCCGCCGTGCCGACGCCTCGATGTCGCGCAAGCCGGCCAGCACCAGCTCGATCCGCGGTTTCAGCGCCCGCGCCTCGTCGGTAAGCGTCACCGACCGCGCGCCGCGCTCGAACAGGCGACAGCCCAGCCGCTGCTCCATCTCCGCCACCTGCGCGGACAGGGCCGGCTGAGTGACGCCGGCGAGAGCCGCCGCGCGCCCGAAATGCAGCGTCTCGGCGAGCGCCTCGAAATATTCGAGCTGCCGTATGGTGAGGCGGATCATAATGCCAGCCTATGAGAACGAACAGAAATCGTAATTAGTGTTTATCGCATCGGGTTGCTAGTCTGGAACTATTCCAAACTGCTTTATGGTCGGCAGCGATCGTTCGCGCGACCGCCAGGCATGCGAGAGGAGCGGACCGATGGATGCGAAGAATGACGACAAGAGCACGGCGAAATGCCCGGTGCCTCACTCCCGCGGACGTGTGAACAGCGACTGGTGGCCCAACCAGCTGAACGTCGGCGTACTGCACCAGAATACGCCGGACGCTGACCCGATGGGCGAGGCGTTCGATTACGCCTCGGAGTTCCAGAACCTCGATCTCGACGCTGTCGTCGCCGACCTGCGCGCCCTGATGACCGACAGCCAGGACTGGTGGCCGGCCGACTACGGCCACTACGGCCCCTTCTTCATCCGCATGGCCTGGCACAGCGCCGGCACCTACCGCACGGGTGACGGCCGCGGCGGCGGCGGGCGTGGCCAGCAGCGCTTTGCGCCGCTCAACTCGTGGCCGGACAACGGCAACCTCGACAAGGCGCGCCGCCTGCTCTGGCCGATCAAGCAGAAGTACGGCCGCCAGCTCTCCTGGGCCGACCTGCTGATCCTGACCGGCAACGTCGCGCTCGAATCGATGGGCTTCAAGACTTACGGCTTCGGCGGCGGCCGCGCCGACACCTGGGAGCCCGAGAACCACGTCAACTGGGGCGCCGAGGACACCTGGCTGGGCGACAAGCGCTACAGCGGCGACCGCGAACTGGCCGGCAACCTGGGCGCCGTCCAGATGGGCCTCATCTACGTCAACCCGGAAGGCCCGAACGGCAATCCGGACCCCGTCAAGGCGGCGCGCGACATCCGCGACACGTTCGGCCGCATGGCGATGAACGACGAGGAGACCGTCGCGCTGATCGCAGGCGGCCACACCTTCGGCAAGACCCACGGCGCCGGTCCGGCGACCCATGTCGGCGTCGAGCCGGAGGGCGCCAACATCGAGAACCAGGGTCTCGGCTGGGCCAGCACCTTCGAGAGCGGCATGGCCGGGCACACCATCACCTCGGGCCTCGAAGTCACCTGGACGTCGACGCCGACGAAGTGGAGCAACGGCTTCTTCGACAACCTGTTCAAGTACGAATGGGAGCTGACCAAAAGCCCGGCCGGCGCCAACCAGTGGCAGGCGAAGAACGCGCCTGCCGACCAGCCGGATCCGTTCGACAAGACGAAGAAGCGCGTCCCGACCATGCTGACGACCGACCTCGCGCTGCGTTTCGACCCCGCCTACGAGAAGATCTCGCGCCGTTTCCACCAGAACCCGGCCGACTTCGCCGAGGCCTTCGCAAAAGCCTGGTACAAGCTGACTCACCGCGACATGGGGCCTAAGCGGCTCTATCTCGGCAAGCTCGTGCCGAAGGAAGAGCTGATCTGGCAGGACCCGATCCCAGCCGTCGACCACGCGCTGGTCGGCGAGCAGGACATCGCCGCGCTGAAGGCGAAGGTGCTCGCCACCGGCCTGACGGTCTCGGAACTGGCCTCGGTCGCCTGGGCTTCGGCCTCGACCTTCCGCTCGTCCGACAAGCGCGGCGGCGCCAACGGCGCCCGCATCCGCCTCGCGCCGCAGAAGGGCTGGGAGGTGAACAACCCGGCCGAACTGGCGAAGGTGCTGGCGGCGCTTGAGAGCGTGCAGAAGGATTTCAACGCTTCCGCGTCCGGCGGCAGGAAGGTCTCGCTGGCCGACCTGATCGTGCTGGCCGGCGGCGCCGCGGTCGAGAAGGCGGCGAAGGCGGCCGGCATCGACGTGACAGTCCCGTTCACGCCGGGCCGCACCGACGCCTCGCAGGAGCAGACCGAGATCGAATCCTTCGCCTGGCTGGAGCCGCGCGCCGACGGGTTCCGCAACTATCTGCGCAATCCGGTCATGTCGGCCGAGGAGCACCTGATCGACCGGGCGCAGCTCCTGTCGCTGTCGGCGCCCGAGATGACGGTGCTGGTCGGTGGCCTGCGCGCGCTGGAGGTCGGCAAGCCCGAGCACGGCGTGCTGACCACCAGGCCCGGGACGCTGACCAACGACTTCTTCGTCAATCTGCTCGACATGGCCACGCGCTGGCAGGGAGTCGACGGCAGGGAAGGGGTGTTCGAGGGCCGCGACCGCAAGTCCGGCGAGTTGCGCTGGACCGCGACCCGCGCCGACCTGATCTTCGGTTCGCATTCGCAGCTGCGTGCGCTGGCCGAGGTCTACGGCAGCAACGACGCCAGGGCGAAGTTCGTGAAGGATTTCGTCGCCGCCTGGGTGAAGGTCATGGAACTGGACCGGTTCGACCTGAAGAAGTAGCCGGCGACCACGCCTGGACGCGCGCGAAGGCCGGGCATCGCCCGGCCTTTTCGTTTCGGCGCCGCATTGGTTGGGCAAGCGCATTGCTCCGGCCGCCGCTTCGCACTACCTAGGCGGTGATCGGGATCACCGAAGCGGGGCAACCGGACATGCGACTGGGCGGGCGGATCGCGGCTGCGATCGAAGTCATCGACGACATCCAGCGGCGGCACAGGCCGGCCGCCGACGCTCTGAAGGACTGGGGCCTGTCACACCGCTTCGCTGGCGCGGGCGACCGTGGCGCCATCGGCAACATCGTCTACGACGCGCTGCGCCGCCGCCGCTCGGCCTCGTGGATGCTGGGCGATGACACGTCGCGCGCCGCCGCCTTCGGCGCGATCCTGCTGGAATGGAACGAGACGCCGGCCAATCTCAACGCCGCGCTCGAAGGCGACCGTTTCGCGCCCGAGCCTCTTTCGGCGTCGGAGATCGCCGCCGTGGCCTCGCGGTCGCCGGCCGATGCACCCGAGGCGGTGCGGTCGGACTGCCCGGACTGGACGCTGCCGTCGCTGGAGCGCGCCTTCGGCGACGAATGGCCCGCCGAAGGCGAGGCGCTGGCAACGCGGCCGCCGCTCGATCTGAGGGTCAACACGCTGAAAGCCGACCGGCCGAAGGTCATCGCCGAGCTGCAGGGCACCGGCGCCGATGCCTCGCCGATCGTCGGCACCGGCGTCCGCATCCCGCCCATCGACGGCGCGGGCCGGCATCCCAACGTCCAGGCCGAACCCGCCTTCCAGAAGGGTTGGTTCGAGGTGCAGGACGTCGGTTCGCAGGTCGTCGCGGCGCTCGCCGCGCCCGAACAGGGCGCGCAGGTCCTCGACTTCTGCGCCGGCGCGGGCGGCAAGACGCTGGCGCTGTCGGCTGCGATGGACAATCGCGGCCAGATCTTCGCCTACGATTCCGAGAAGCCGCGCCTGGCGCCGATCTTCGACCGGCTGCGCCGCGCCGATTGCCGCAACGTGCAGGTCCTGTCGCGCGCCACCGAGCTCGATCAGCTGGCCGGCCGCATGGATCTCGTTCTGGTCGATGCGCCGTGCACGGGTTCTGGCACCTGGCGTCGCCGGCCCGATGCCAAGTGGCGGCTGACCGCGCGCCAGCTGGAGAGCCGGCGCGGCGAGCAGCGCGCCATCCTCGACGATGCCGCTCGGCATGTCGGGTCGGGCGGCACGCTGGCCTACATCACCTGCTCGGTGTTCCGCGAGGAGAACCACGACCAGGTCGCGGAGTTCCTGTCGCGTCACGGCGACTTCACCGTTGTCGATCCGGCAGCGGGTTGGGAGAAGGCCTTCCCCGGCATGCCGGGCCGGGCCCTTCTTGATCCGCTCGGCATTGCGCTGACCCCGCGGCTGACCGGCACCGACGGCTTCTTCTTTGCCGCGTTGCGGCGCGCCGGCTGACATCCGTGAACCGCTGGCGCCTCTGCGCGTTGTAGGCCCGGTCAACAGCAGGACGCCGCCCCATGAAATCCTATGCCGGTCTCGTCGTCTTCATCCTGGTGTGCGTCGGCGGCGGCACGCTGATCGGCCTGACCAGCACGCCGGATGGCTGGTACGAGGGACTGGCCAAGCCGTCCTTCAACCCGCCGAACTGGATCTTCGGACCGGTCTGGACCACGCTCTACGTGCTGATCGGCATCGCCGGCTGGCGGACATTCCAGCGCGAGGGTGCTTCTTCCGCGAAGGCCGCATGGGTGGTCCAGCTGTTGCTGAATTTTTCCTGGTCGCCGGTCTTCTTCACGCTGCACGCCATCGGCCTGGCGCTGGTCGTCATCCTGGCGATCCTCGGCTGCATCCTTTCGTTCATCGCGCTCACATGGCGCGAGGACAGGACTTCCGCCGTGCTTTTCCTGCCCTATGCCGCATGGGTCTCCTTCGCCTCGCTGCTCAATGCCGCGATCTACAGCCTGAACTGAGTTTGTTGCACTGCAACATTGCACATTGCGCAGAGCCTGCCGCTTTGCGATAAGCCGTCATGGCTACCGCGACGGCACCGGATCCCGATTACGAAGAGCGCGTCCGCGCCAGCTTCGAACGCCAGGCGGCGATGAAATCCATCGGCGCCGAGCTGACGCTTGTGCGGCCCGGCACCGTCGAGATCGAGATGCCGTACGCGGCCGCTTTCACCCAGCAGCACGGCTTCCTGCATGCGGGCATCATTTCCACCGCGATGGATTCGGCCTGCGGCTACGCCGCCTTCACGACGATGCCGGCAGGCGCCGGCGTGCTGACCATCGAGTTCAAGGTCAACCTGCTGGCGCCGGGCAGGGGCGAGCGCTTCCTGTTCCGCGGTTCGGTGACCAAGCCGGGCCGCACCATCATCGTCGCCGACGGCCAGGCCTATGCTTTCGGTCCGCATGGAGAGGCGAAGCTCATCGCGACGATGACCGGCACGATGATGACCATCCAGGGGCGTGACGGCATCGAGGGGTGAGTTCAACCCTTGTGGCCATTGCGCCGAATCGCGGTTTTCTCTAGAGGCTCGCCATGACGAGCCCCGCCCACCCCGACTCCATCCTCATCATCGATTTCGGCAGCCAGGTTACCCAGCTCATCGCGAGACGGGTGCGCGAGGCAGGCGTCTACTGCGAGATCCATCCGTTCCAGAGCGCGGCTGCCGCCTTCGAGGCGATGCGGCCGAAAGGCGTCATCTTCTCCGGCGGCCCGGCTTCGGTGCCGGAGGCGGGCAGCCCGCGCGCGCCGCAGGCAGTGTTCGACAGCGGCGTCCCGATCCTCGGCATCTGCTACGGCCAGCAGACCCTGGCGCATCAGCTCGGCGGCACGGTCGAGGGCGGGCACGCGGCCGAATTCGGCCGCGCCGAGGTTGAGATCCTGAAGTCCAGCCCGCTGTTCGACGGTTTCTGGTCGCAGGGCAACCGCTATCCGGTCTGGATGAGCCACGGCGACCGCGTGACTAGGCTGCCTGAGGGCTTCGAGGTCGTCGGCACGTCGGAGAACGCGCCCTGCGCCATCGCGGTCGACGAGAAGCGCCGCTACTACACGACCATGTTCCACCCCGAGGTGGTGCACACGCCGGACGGCGCCAGGCTCCTCTCCAACTTCGTGCACCGCATCGTCGGGCTGAAGTCGGACTGGACGATGTCGGCCTACCGCGCCGAGATGATCCGCAAGATCCGCGAGCAGGTCGGCACGGAGAGGGTGCTTTGCGGCCTGTCCGGCGGCGTCGATTCCTCCGTGGCGGCGGTGCTGATCCACGAGGCTGTCGGCGACCAGCTGACCTGCGTCTTTGTCGACCACGGGCTGATGCGCCAGAACGAGGCGGAACAGGTCGTCTCGATGTTCCGCGACCACTACAACATCCCGCTGGTCCATGTGGACGCCTCGGACATGTTCCTGTCGGCGCTGGAAGGCGTCTCCGACCCGGAGGTGAAGCGCAAGACCATCGGCCGCCTGTTCATCGAGGTCTTCGACGCCGAGGCAAAGAAGATCGCGGCGGACGGCAAGGGCGCGCCGACTTTCCTGGCGCAGGGTACGCTCTATCCCGACGTGATCGAGAGCGTTTCCTTCTCCGGCGGCCCGTCGGTCACCATCAAGAGCCATCACAATGTCGGCGGTCTGCCGGCGCGCATGAAGATGAAGCTGGTCGAGCCGCTGCGCGAACTCTTCAAGGACGAGGTCCGCGCGCTCGGCCGCGAGCTCGGCCTGCCGGAGAGTTTTGTCGGCCGCCACCCGTTCCCCGGCCCCGGCCTTGCCATCCGCTGTCCCGGCGGCGTGACGCGCGACAAGCTCGACATCCTGCGCAAGGCCGACGCGATCTATCTCGACGAGATCAGGAAGGCCGGTCTCTACGACAAGATCTGGCAAGCCTTCGCCGTGCTGCTGCCGGTCCAGACCGTCGGCGTCATGGGAGACTACCGCACCTACGACTTCGTCTGCGCGCTGCGCGCCGTCACCTCGGTCGACGGCATGACCGCCGACTTCTACCCCTACGACATGGCCTTCCTCGGCAACACGGCGACCCGCATCATCAACGAGGTGCGCGGCATCAACCGCGTCGTCTACGACGTGACCTCCAAGCCGCCAGGGACGATTGAATGGGAGTGAGCTACGACCGACTGAAGGTCGGTCAAATCGCTCCAGCGGAGCGATTTGAGTAGCGAACGCCCGAGGCCGTAGCCGAGGGCAGGCGGTTCGCGTAGCCGGAGCAGGCTGGAATCACGCCAGCAGCCGCGCCGGCACGCCAAGCGCCGGACCGGCATCAGCGAGCCGTTGATCGAGCGTATGAACCGTGGCGCCGCGTTCGGCTGCGATGGCGAGATGCAATGCATCCCCCGCCCGAAGTCCAAGGCCATGCTGGTCGGCGAACTTCGCTGCCGTCCGGAACTGACCTGCCGTTACACCCAGCACGGTGAAGCTCTCGGCAACGAGCTTGTTGAACATGGCGAGTGCGGCGGCGCGTTGTTCCAGGCTGATCTGCCCGGTCCGCAGTTTGATCGCCATGGCCGACGACATCTCGGTCACGGTCCAGTCGCTGATCAAGAGTTGCGCCGGGTCCTGCTCTGCCAGCCAGGCCTGAACCTGCGGAGTCATCGCTTCGTTGGAGAGCGCCGCGACGATCAGCGACGTGTCGAGATAGAGCATTGGAGCGAACTTGCTCTAGTAGCGGTCACCATCCCGCATCGACCGCACCAGATCGGCTGCGCCTTGTGACTGGATCGGCATGCCCGCCGTCAGCGCTTGAAGCAGCGCGGCATCGACTGGCTTGCGCGGCTTGGCCACCGCGGTCAGCCGCGCGACCGCCCTGCCGCGACGGGTGATGTCGATCGAATCCCCTGCCTCGACCCGGTCGACCAGTTCGCTCAGATGGGCTTTGGCCTCCGCCAGCTTGACCGCACTCATATCGCGCTCCTGACCATGTAATTGGTCATGTAGCGCGTTTGGATTGAGAATTCCAGCGTTCCTGCTCTACTTTGCCTTGGCGCGTCGCCTCAGGCCGCCTCCTTGAATCCCTCCATCTGCGCCGCCATCGCGCGCTTGAACGCGGGCCGCGCCTCGCAGCGCTTCTTGTAGGCGCTGACGCTCGGGTATCCTGCCACCAGGTCGGTGTGGTCGAGAATGCGCAGCACGTCGACCATCATCAGGTCGCCGACCGTGAACCGGCCTTCCAGATAGTCCTTCCCGTCGAGCACGTTTTCCAGCATCTCCAGCCGGTCCCGCACCAGCTTCTCGACCTCGTGCCGCCACTCCTTCGCCCAGGCGTCATTGGCGTGGAAGAAATCGGCGCTGCCGATCTGCTGGATCCAGATCTCGATCGAGTTCAGCGCCGCGAAGACCCAGGCGGTGGCGCGCTCGCGGCCGATGCGGTCGTGGGGCATCAGCGCCTCGCTCTTGTCCGCCACGTAGAGCGCGATGGCGCCGCTCTCGAACAGCACGAGCCCGTCCTCCTCGATCGCGGGCGCCTGTCCGAAGGGCTGGCGCGCCAGATGCTCGGCGGAGCGCTGTTCCGGTCCCAGCGCCACGGTGCGGACCGCGTAGGGCAGGCCGGCTTCCTCGAGCGCCCAGCGTACGCGGAAGGCGCGCATCAGCGGCGCCGCGAAGTCCGGCACCCATTTGTAGGTCGTGAGCGTGATCATGCGCTTATCCCGTTCTTCTCTGCCACGGCGACGTTCTCGACGTAGACCTGCTGCTTGTTGAAGAGCGAATTCCAGCCGCCGACATGGCTGTCGCGGATCGCGACGCTGGAGAACGGCGTCTGGTGGAAGCTCTGGACGGTCTGCCCGTTCCGCTCGGCGAAACGGACGGTGACGAGCGTGTCGAGGTCGCGCCCGGAGGTCTCGTCCCACTGGAAGGTGAAGACGATGCGCCTGTTGCGCTCGACCTCCCGGATGACGCCGGCGAAGCGCGAGATGCCGTACTGCTGGGACGTCATCGTCCCGCTCCAGGGCAGACCGGGCGTCAGTTCCCAGTCGAGTTCGACGGTGGTGAACTTCTCCGGACCCCACCAGCGCATCATGTGGTCCCGGCTCTCCCAGAGCCGGAAGACCAGCGCCACGGGCGCGTTGAACACGCGTTCGATCAGGAGCTCGTCGTCGCGCAACGCATTCATTGTTTTGTTCCGTCCTTCGGTGCCTTGGTGAGTTCGGCCAGAAGCTTGTCCATGCGGTCGAAACTGCCCGACCAGAACGCGCGGTACTTCTCCAGCCAGCCGTCGAGCTGCCGCAGCGGTTCGGGTTCCAGTCGGCAGGGTCGCCATTGCGCGTGACGTCCCCGGCTGATGAGCCCGGCGCCTTCCAATACCTTGAGGTGTCGCGACACCGATGGCAGCGACATGTCGAACGGCTTGGCGAGGTCGTTCACCGTCGCCTCGCCCTCGGCAAGCCGCGCCAGGATCGCCCGGCGGGTTGGGTCCGCCAGGGCGGAAAGGGTCGCGCTGAGAGCATCGGGTGTCACAGTATTTAACTACCTTGCTAATTAGCTGAATGGCTAAATAAATGCCGGCAGCATGGCTGTCAAGGTCGGCGCCTTCGGCCCGGCTTAACAGTGGAGTAAGCCGCGCGCCTTACCTTCGGCACCACCGGGCGTTGCGAGGGGCGGCGCCGGTTGTACGAGGGCAGGATGACCAACGAGGAAATCTGGGCGCAGGTGCGGTCGCAGGCCGGCTCGACGCCCGCGGTTTACGGGGCGGTCGATTTTGACTCGATTCCGGAGCGCTTCGTCGGCGAGCCCGGCCAGCCGAACGAACTGACCTCCGCACCCGACGCCGTCCGCAACCAGATCCTGGCCGACGCCGGGCTGGTGGACCGGATGCGCGCCTACACTTTCATGGGAGACCGTATCGCCGACCCGTACGCCGCGCTGATGCCGGACTACGGATTTCGCCGTCTCGTCCAGATGCTCGGAGAGGCCTGTGATGGCGGCATCGAGGCGGTCAAGAATGCGCCGCCGGAACTCGTTGCCTTCATGGAAGCGATGGAGCGCGTGCCGGCATGGCTCGACATGAAGCTGGTCGAGGAAGGCGCCCGCGCCGAGCGCGCCGCCGTTGCGGTCGTCAGCCCGTTCTCGCTGCGTGCCGCCTTCATTGCCACCTTCCTGAACAAATATGCTGCTCTTCCGATGGCATTCACCGGCACCTTGTCGAACGAAAGCGCCGCCCGGCGCGTCAAGGAGACGGCGACGTTCTTTTCGACCTCGGTGATGCCCGGCGCGCTGGCGCGGCGCGGCGCGGGTTTCAAGGCCGCCGCCATGGTGCGCCTGATGCATTCGATGGTGCGTTTCAACGTGATGCGCAAGGGCCGCTGGGACGTCTCGGTCTACGGCGTGCCGATCCCGCAGGTCGACCAGATGCCGGCAGGCCTCATCGGCATCACCATGATGGCGCAGCAGATGATGAAGGCCGGCCGCAGCGAATTCACCGCCGCCGAGCGCGCCCGCGTCGAGCTCAGCCGCTACCGCTGCTACCTTCTCGGCCTGCCCGAGCCTCTTCTCGGCACGGAGCCGATGGAGATACTGACCCTGATGGGCGCGCGCCAGGCGACGCTCCGCTCGGGCTTCGACGACGCGACCTGCGGAGAGTTGCTGCGCGCGACGCTGGGCGCCTATCTCCCGGTCGACCGGTCCTGGCGGTCGCGTCTGTTCGACACGTTCGAGCGTGGCTTCTCGAAGAAGCTTTTCGTGGATCAGTTCGTCCACGGCGATCTCCGCCGCGCGGCCGAAATCGGCATCGACATCACCGGCTTCGACCGCGCGGCCTACGCGGTCTGCGCCGGCATCGTCGCGGTTCGCCTCGGCGCCTACGGCTTGGCACGGAAGATTCCTGTCGTGTCGGACTGGGCGGACCGGCGGCTGGTCTCGATCATCGACCGGCAGCTTGCCTCCTACGGACACGCGCATTTCACCACCGACGCATCGGCCTACCGGCCCGCCGCGAAGCCGAGCGAGGCCTGAGGGCTTCGCGACGGCCTTTCGTTTGCTCGCGGTCATCGACGTGAATGATGGTCCCTTCTTGTTTTGGACAGGGGATGGAGTTCTGGTTCGACCCGGCGTGAATTCGCACGGCCTGTCGGAACAGAGGCTCGCCCCCGGCGGTCTCGTTAGCCCGACGGCGGCATTTCGAAGCTGATCTTCACCGATTCGGCGCTGCGATCGTGCGGTCCGTGATAGACGGCCTCGATGTTGTTGCCGTCGGGATCGATGACGAACGCCGCGTAATAGCCGGGATGGTAGTTCTCCCGTTCGCCCGGCTTGCCGTTGTCCTTGCCGCCGGCCGCCAGCCCGGCCTTGTGGAAGGCGTCGACCATCGCCCGGTCCTTCGCCTGGAAGGCGATGTGGTGCCGGCCGGTGAGTTTCCCTTGAGCGGCCGGGCTGTCGGCCGACGAGATGCCGAGTTCGTCCAGATAAAAGAAGCCTTCGAACTCGCCGCCGATCGGGATCCCCAGCGCCTTGCCGACGGCCTCGTAGAAGCGGCGGCTGGCGTCGAGATCCTTCACGACGAGCTGGATGTGGTCGATCAGCCGGCCGCGGTGCATTTCCTGGGTGGCCATCGGAGCGCTCCTCGGTTGAGACTGGCTAACGTCCGGGCACGAGGCGTCGTTCCCCGTGGCGCCACGCAAATGGAGCCGCTACATGTTCGCGGAAATCGGGAGAGCGCTGATGACGACCACCCTTTACGGCTTCAAGAGCTGCGACATGGTCAAGAAGGCCCGCAAGTGGCTGGACGACAACAGGGTCGCCCACGGTTACTTCGACTACCGCGCCGAGAAGCTCGACCCGAAGACCGTGGACGACTGGTTCCGCAGGGCGGGCTGGGAGACTGTCTTCAACCGCAACTCGACGACCTTCAAGGAACTGCCGGACAATCAAAAATCGGGCATCGACGAGAAGAAGGCCAGGGCCATGATCCTCGCCGAGACCAACCTGATCAAGCGGCCAGTGCTGGACACCGGCAGGACGCTGGTCTTCGGCTTCAAGCCGGAGACGTTCGCAGCGGCGCTCGGGAAGTAGTCAGGCCGCCGCCACCCATTCGCCGCGGCGCATGACCGGCGTGCGGCTGCCGTCGGCGCCCACGCCGTCCACGTCGACTTCGCCCGAACCGATCATCCAGTCGATGTGGATCAGGCTCCTGTTGCCGCCCTGCGCCGCGATCTCGTCCGGGGTCAGCCTGGCCCCGTCGACGAAACACTTCGCATAGCACTGGCCGAGCGCGATGTGCGAGGCGGCGTTCTCGTCGAACAGGGTGTTGTAGAAGAGCAGCCCGCTCTTCGAGATGGGCGAGGAATGCGGCACCAGCGCCACTTCGCCCAGCCGCCTCGCGCCCTCGTCGGTATCGAGCACCTTGGTCAGCACCTCCGCGCCCTTCGTGGCGTTCGCCTCGACGATGCGCCCCCCCTCGAACCGGACCGCGATGTCGGTGATCAGCGTGCCCTGGTGCGACAGCGGCTTGGTGCTCTTGACGAAGCCCTCCACCCTCAGCGCATGCGGCGTGGTGAACACCTCCTCGGTCGGGATGTTGGGGTTGCAGGTGATGCCGTTCTTGGAGGTCGAGGCGCCGCCCATCCATTCGTGGCCGTCGGCGAGGCCGACCGTCAGTTCGGTGCCGGGACCGGAGAAGTGCAGCGCGTGGAACCGGCCCTCGTTCAGTCTCGCCGTGCGCGCGGCCAGCGCGGCGTTGTGCGCCTGCCAGGCGCCGACCGGGTCGTCGCCGTCGACGCGCGACGCGGCGAAGATCGCGTCCGCCAGCTTGGCGACCGCCACGTCCTCGTCGTCGCCGGGAAACACCTGCCTTGCCCAGGACGGGTTCGGGTAGGCGACGATGTTCCAGTTGATGTCGAAGCCGGCGATCTTCTCCAGCGCCGGCTGGTAGGCCATCGAGTTGGCACGGTTGGCGCGCGCCACCTTGGCCGGGTCCTCGGCCGAGAGCAGCATCGGGTTGTCGCCGGCCACGGCCAGCCGCGCCGTGTTGGCGGAAAAGGCCTTGGCCATGCCCTCGTAGAGCCAGCCGGCGGCGCGATCGAAGCTGGCGTCGTTGGCGTTGCGATAGCGGGCGAGCGTGATCTCCTCGTCGGCGAAGAACGGCGTGACGATGCCGGCGCCGGCCTTGTAGGCATGCGCCGCGATGCGCCGGACCAGCGGCAGCGCCGCCACCGGCGCCGTCAGCAGCAGGTCCTGGCCCGGCTGGAGCTGCAAGCCGACCCTGACCGCCACTTCGGCCAGCCGGTCGAGCCTGACCGGATCGATGGAGGGGGCGTTCTGCGGGTAGGCCATGGCGTTTCGCTCTCACGGTGGGAACCGTGACATAGGATTTTCGTCACGCCGCCGCCACTATCGAATTTTTTTCGGCTTTGGCCCCATTTCTTCCCGTCGTGGCCCGTTGCGTCTCCGGGCGATGCCCCTATGGTCGCGCCATGCTGCTCGACCAGTCATCCCGCGCCGCGCTCGGGGGCGCCATCGCCATGGCCTGCGCCATGGGCATCGGCCGTTTCGTCTACACGCCGATCCTTCCGGACATGATGCAGGGCGTGCCGCTCACCGCTTCCGAGGCCGGCCTGGTCGCGTCCGCCAACTTCCTGGGCTATCTCGCCGGCGCGCTCGCCGCGGCCGGCGGCTGGGCGCAGGGTCGCGAACTGGCGCTGCTGCGGGCATCGATGTTCGCCAATTTCCTGCTGCTCGGCGCCATGGGCCTCACGACCAGCATGCCCGTCTTCCTGGGCGTGCGTTTTCTGGCCGGCCTCGTCAGCGCCTTCGTCCTGATCTTTCTGACCTCGGTGCTGTTTCCGCGGCTGGCGGCAAGCGGCCGGCCTGGGCTGCAGAGCATGCAGTTCCTGGGCGTCGGCTTCGGCGTCGCCTTCTCGGCGATCCTCACCGGCCTCTCCTTCGCCGGCGGCGCACCCTGGCAGAGCGGCTGGTACGTGACGGCTGCGGTTTCGGCGGCCGGTTTCGTGGCGTCCCTCTTCCTGATCGGCCCCGGGCCTGCCGCGAGTGTCTCCCGGGTCCGCGAATCGCGGCTGCCGGCCAGCGCCGCGCTCTATCGCATCATCGTCTCCTACGGCCTGTTCGGCTTCGGCTACGTCATCACCGCCACCTTCCTGATCGCCATCGTGCGGGCCGGCGTCGGCGGGCGCGGGCTGGAGACGGCGGTCTGGGTCGTGGCCGGCCTGTCGGCCATGGCCTCGGTCTACGCGCTCGACTTTCTGGGCAGGCGCGCCGGTCTCGTCCGCGCCTATGTCGTCGGCTTCCTGCTGCAGGCACTGGGTGTGGCGGCGAGCGTTACCGTGCCCGGCGCCGCCGGCCCGCTGATCGGCGCGGTCCTGGTCGGCGGCACGATGGTCTCGATCACCGTCGTCGCCGTGCAGGTCGGGCGGCTGCTTGCGCCGACCGCGCCGCGCCGCGCCTTCGCGCTCATGACGGCGGCTTTCGGGGTGGGGCAGATCGTCGGGCCGATCGTCGCCGGCTACATGGCGGAATGGACCGGCTCCTTCGTCGCGCCCTCGGCGCTCGCCGCCTTCGTCCTGCTGGTCGGCGTCGCCATTGCATGGGGCGTCGAGACTGCGCCAAAATCGCCGTGATTGAGGCGTGAAGGAGCGGCTCCGGCCGTTCCCTTTGCCGGCATTCTGTGACTTTATCGGCGCGACCACCTTGCCGCGCCGTCCGGCGCCTAGGTCCTGCCCCTAAGGTCCTGACCCAGAGGATATCGCGACGTGTTCGTCTCCTTCTTTCCCAGGCCGAAGCTGTTCTTCTGGTCGGCTCTCGGCTGGAGCATCCTGCTGATCGTTCTCTGGTACGCCGGTGGAGAATCGCTGGGCGGTCTTGTCGGCCTGCCGCCTCTTCCGGCTGACCAGCCGCCGATCATCGGCGTGTCGACCTTCCTGTCCCCGTCGTTCCTCTGGTTCTACATCTATTTCGCGGTCGGCGTTGCGGCCTTCTACGCCTTCTGGCGCGCCTACGCGCCGCACCCATGGCAGGACTGGTCGATCCTCGGGTCCGCGCTCATCCTTTTCACCACCTATTTCCAGGTGCAGGTCTCGGTCGCCATCAACGACTGGTACGGCCCTTTCTACGACCTGATCCAGGCTGCGCTCGCCAAGACCCGGCCCGTCACGCTGGACGAGTTCTATGGTTTCCTCTGGAGTTTCGCCGGTATCGCGTTCGTCGCGGTAACTGTCGCGGTGCTCACCCGCTTCTTCGTCAGCCACTACATCTTCCGGTGGCGCACGGCGATGAACGACCACTACATGGCGCACTGGCCGCAGCTGCGTCACATCGAAGGCGCGTCGCAGCGCGTTCAGGAAGATACCATGCGGTTCTCGACCACGATGGAGACGCTTGGCGTCAGCATGATCGATTCGGTCATGACGCTGATCGCCTTCCTGCCGGTCCTGCTTCGCCTGTCGGCCAACGTGACAGAACTGCCGATCGTCGGCGAGATTCCCTACACGCTGGTCGTCGTCGCGATCTTCTGGTCGCTGTTCGGGACGGCTTTTCTGGCCATCGTCGGCATCAAGCTGCCGGGGCTGGAATTCCGCAACCAGCGCGTCGAGGCCGCTTACCGCAAGGAACTGGTCTATGGCGAAGACAACGCCGCCCGGGCTCAGCCGCCGACCGTTGCCGAGTTGTTCGCCAACGTGCGACGCAACTACTTCACGCTCTATTTCCACTACATGTATTTCAACGTCGCCCGCATCTTCTACCTGCAGACCGACAACATATTCCCGTACATCGTGTTGGCGCCGACCATCGTCGCGGGCAAGATCACGCTGGGCGCGATGAACCAGATATTGAACGCGTTCAGCCAGGTGCGTTCGTCATTCCAGTATCTGGTCAATTCCTGGACGACGATCGTCGAGCTCTTGTCGATCTACAAGCGTCTGCGCGCCTTCGAGGCGGTCATCGACGGCGAGCCGCTGCCGGACATCGATCGCCGGTATCTGGAGCGCGAGGGCTCTGGCGTGCAGCCGGAGGACCAGCCCGCCGCCTGACGCGGCTTGTGGACAGCGGCTGGACCTGGCCTCAGCCGCCGATCCCTGCCGTCGCCGGCCGGGTGCGGCTGAGATAGTCGGCGTAGCTGGTGCAGACGACCTGCGACCTGCCGCAGACGTCGACCGCGAAACGCTCCAGGGCCCGCCAATAGGCGTCGCCGTTCATCAGCGTGAAGTGGAAGCCGAGCTGGAGCGGCACGCGGCTGCCGGCATATTCTCGCTCGAACGCGCCCATGAACGCCTCGTAGGTCCGCTGCTCGAACGCGCCATCGCTGTCAGCCCTCTCGAAGCCGGCGGAGTGACGGACGAACAGATTGTAGTCCATGGCGATGACGCGCCGGCCGCCCGGACCTTCCGGTATCTGCGGCAGGCCGAACCGCACGGGGCTTTGCGACCGGTCCGGCTCGGCCGGTCCGCGGGTCACGCCGCTGGCGTCGTAGGCGAAACCGCGCTCGGCGAGCGCCGCGAACAGTCCCGGCCCGGTCGCCAGGTACGGCGCGCGGAAGCCGGTGATGTCCTCGCGGACGAAGCGCTGCCAGTCGGCCGGTTCCTTGCCATGCTCATACCGCTCCCAGGCAGCGGCCAGTGTCGACGTGAAGGCGTCGAATTCGGCAATCCAGTCCTTCGTCGACCACGCCGAGCCGTCGAAGTGGCCGCAGCCATGGCTGGCGATCTCGTGGCCGGCGGTCCGTGCCCTCCAGATCCAGCCGAGACGTTCGGCGATCTCCTCCTTGGAGGCGGCGAACCCGACATTCGAGCGGCCGGCGGCCAATCCCGGGGGCTCGTAGGCCTTGCGGTCTTCCTTGGACAGCAGGAACACGCAGGACAGGAAATAGGTGAAGCGCGCGCCGCTCTTCTCCGCAAGGTCGAGGCTGCGCGGCCACTGCGCCATGACGCCAGCGCCGTCGAAGGAGATGAGCACGTACTGCGGCTTGAGCACTGCGCCGCCGGCAGCGACAGGGACGGCGGATGCCAGGAAAGCAGACAGGATACTGAGGACGCGACGGGGTACGGACATCGGCGCTCGACATAGGCACAAACGGGAACGTTTCCGTTAAGGCGGGAATGTGGCCTCGATGGGTCGCGACAGCGCAGCCCCTTCCATGCGGACAAAATTCCGCTAAAACGGCGGCTCATTCGATGGGCGCCGCTGGCAGAAGCGGCGCGCGGCCTCGCTTCGGGCCATTCAGACAGGTTCTTCATGTCGGACGACAGTTTCATCAGGGAAGTCAACGAGGAGATTCGCCAGGATCAGGCGAAAGCCCTCTGGGACCGCTACGGCACGTACGTCATCGGCCTGGCCGTCGCGATCGTGCTGGCGACCGCTGCCTGGGTTGCCTGGGATTACTGGACCACGTCGCGCGCCAACGCGTCGGGCGATGCGTTCTCCAACGCGCTCGAACTGGCCAACGAAGGCAAGCACGACGAGGCGCTCGCCGCCCTCAAGGCGCTCGAGACCGAGGGCTATGGCGCCTATCCGCTGCTCGCCCGCATGCGCGCGGCGACGGTTCTGGCCGACAAGGGCGATGCGGCCGGCGCGGTCCAGGCGTTCGACGCCGTCGCGGCCGATAGCTCCATCCCCGATTCCGTGCGCGACATGGCGCGCCTGCGCGCCGGCTACCTGCTGGTCGACAGCGGTAGCTACGAGGACGTCTCGGCCCGGGTCGAGGTCGTGACGGCCGAGGGCAACGTGCTCCGGCACTCCGGCCGCGAGGCGCTTGGCCTCGCCGCATGGAAGGCCGGCCGCGCGGCCGATGCGCTCGGCTTCTTTGATCAGATCGCCGACGACGACCAGGCGCCGCGCAACGCCCGCGATCGCGCCACCGTGATGGCCGAACTCATCCGCGGCGCGTCCTGACGCGCAGATGTCGTTCCGCGCCGCCATCATCGGCAGGCCGAACGTCGGCAAGTCGACGCTGTTCAACCGGCTCGCCGGCCGCAAGTTGGCCTTGGTCGACGATACGCCCGGCGTGACGCGCGACCGGCGTGTCCATCCGGCGAAGCTTCAGGACCTGCGTTTCGACGTGGTCGACACGGCCGGTTTCGAGACCGCCGGGCCGGAGACGCTGCAGGGCCGCATGCGGGCGCAGACCGAGATTGCCATCGCCGAGGCCGACGTCATCCTTTTCATGATCGACGCGCGGGCCGGGCTGCTGCCGGACGACAAGACCTTCGCGCAGATCGTCAGGCGCTCCGGCCGCCCCGTGGTGCTCGTCGCCAACAAGTCGGAGAGCCGCGCCTCTGAAGCCGGCGTGAACGAGGCGTGGGAACTCGGCCTGGGCGAACCGGTCGCCGTATCCTCCGAGCACGGCCTCGGCATGGGCGACCTGCGCGACGCCATCGTGGCCGCTGTGGGCAAGGAACGCGCGCTGGAGCCCGACGAGGACGAGACGATCGCCGAGAGCGAGGCGCTCGTCGGCGAGGACATCGCCGACCCCGACGCCGAAGCGCCGGCCTACGACACAACTAAGCCGCTGCGCATCGCCATCGTCGGCCGTCCCAACGCCGGCAAGTCGACGCTGATCAATACGCTGATCGGCGAGGACCGGCTGCTGACCGGGCCCGAAGCCGGCATCACCCGCGATTCGATCTCGGTCGACTGGAACTGGCGCGACCGCGACGTGAAGCTTTTCGACACGGCCGGCATGCGCCGCAAGGCGAAGGTGCAGGAGAAGCTGGAGAAGCTGTCGGTCGCCGACGGGCTGCGGGCGATCCGTTTCGCCGAAGTCGTCGTCGTCGTGCTCGACGCCACGATCCCGTTCGAGAAGCAGGACCTGCAGATCGCCGACCTGATCGTCCGCGAGGGCCGCGCGCTCGTCCTCGCCTTTTCCAAATGGGATCTGATCGACGAGCCGCAGGCGGTGCTCGCCGACCTCCGCGAGAAGACCGAGCGCCTCTTGCCGCAGGTTCGCGGCGTTCAGGCGGTGCCGATCTCCGCCGAGACGGGCAGGGGGCTGGACAAGCTGATGGAGGCGGTGGTCCGCACCCACGAGGTCTGGAACCGTCGCATCTCGACCGGCCGCCTCAACCGCTGGCTGGAAGGCGTCGTCGCCCGCCACGCGCCGCCCGCGGTGTCCGGCCGCCGGCTCAAGATCAAGTACATCACCCAGGCGAAGACCAGGCCGCCGGGCTTCGTGCTCTCCTGCACCCGGCCAGACGCCGTGCCGCAGTCCTACGTGCGCTATCTGGTCAACAGCCTGCGCGATTCCTTCGACATTCCGGGCGTGCCCATCCGCGTCGCCATCCGCGCGTCGGACAATCCCTACGCGGGCAAGGCCAGGGGCTGACGCAGTTCCCTCCGCCCGCCGCGTCGCCCCATGGCGACGATGCGTCGCGCGGCCGGCCGCATTGTCGCCACGGCGCTGCCTGCGCGCTGCCGTTAACCGGCTCTCAAGGTTAATCGATCATTGTCGCGCTCGTAGGCCGAGTGCGTCCCGGAGAGTTCCCGTGCATCGTCGTCGAGTGATGCGGCTGCGTAGCGCCGTACTGTCCAAGCAGTCGTTCCTTTCTCCTCTCCTTCTCGGTCTCGGCATCTGGCTCGGTTTCCCGACCGGCGCCGCCTATCAGGACATGGCCAGCATGATTTCCGGCGTCGAGGGCGGCCAGCCCCGCTGGAGCGCCGTGCTGGAGCGTTCGGCCGCCGGTTCGATCCATGCCGCCGAGATGCCTTTCGTCGACGCCGATACCACCGGCTCGATCTCCGGCGCCGGCGTGCGCATGCCCGGCGTCGGCACCGTCGCCTTCCGCGCCAAGAAGGGCGCCGAGAACGATGTACCCGACGAGGAGCGCGTCGCCCGCTCCGACAAGCGCGGCCGCATCGTCAAGGTGGCGCCGGTCGCGCCGCCCAAGGCCTTCAACGCCGGCTCGGTGCTCGACCGTACCAGCTCGCTGTTCGATGCCGGCATCGACGGCGAACTGCGCATGACCTTCGTCGAGCCGGATATACGCGGCAAGGAAATCCAGATCGCCACTGCCTTCTACCTGCGTGACGAGGACAGCCGCGTCGATCCGGGCGTGCCGGCCTACCTCGCCAACCTCGTCACCAGCGACAAGGCCGACATCCTCGCCACCGCCTATGCGCCGGCCGAGCCGAACTATGCCTCCTCGTCGCCCTTCGCGAGCCTGCTCGACGATGGTCTCGAGATGGCAGGCAAGGGCCGGTTCATCCCGCCGCTCGGCCAGGGCGACCATGCCTGGATGAGCCAGCCGCTGCCGGCCTCCGTGTTCTCCGAGGCCGAGCAGACCTGCCTCGCCAACGGCATCTACTTCGAGGCCCGCGGCGAGGACCTCAAGGGCCAGGCCGCCGTCGCCCAGGTCATCCTGAACCGCGTCCGCAACCCGACCTATCCGAAGACCATCTGCGGCGTCGTCTACCAGAACGACGGCTGGCGCAACCGCTGCCAGTTCTCCTTCGCCTGCGACGGCATCCGCGACCGCATCGCCAACCCCTCGAACTATCGCGTCGCCGAGGACATCGCGATGGCGGTGACGGCGGGCAAGATCTTCATCCCCGAGGTCGGTTCGGCGACCCATTACCACGCCACCTACGTGAACCCGCGCTGGGCCGGCACCATGAAGAAGATGAAGAAGATCGGCCTCCACATTTTCTACCGCACCTATGGCGGCGGCTGGAGCTGATCGGCGGGATTCGGCCCGCCCGGCGGCGTCGCCTGCGGCGCGCATGATGTCGCACCGCAATAAGCCATTGTAATCGTTGTATTTAATACATCTGCTGCGGCCCCTTTCGTCGGCTTGACGGGGCACAAGCCCCTAACTATGTTGCGCGCGACTTTGAAGCGGGCAGCCAAATGCGGGCTGGCCGGGTGCGGAGGTTGCGATGGCCACGTCTAGGCGGCCAGACGAAACCGGAAATGCCGGACCCGGAAACCAGCCCGGACTGGACGCTCGCGACGAGGACCTGGACCGCCGCCGCCGTCAGCTCGAGGCACAGCTCGCCGCGAGACGACCGGAGGAACGGGCCGGGGCGGGAAGCTCTTCCGGCAATGCGACGGGCTACGGGCAGGCTTTGCGTCTGTCGAGCGAGTTCATTGCTGGGGTGGGCGTCGGCGCCGCGCTGGGCTGGTTCATCGACAGGATGGCCGGAACGTCGCCTTGGGGGCTGATCGTCTTCCTGCTTCTCGGCTTCGGCGCGGGCGTGCTGAACGTCATGCGTTCGGCAGGCGTGATCGCCGAGCCGGGCCCGAAGCGGACAGACAGGTCCGGCGACAAGCCGGGCAATTGAACGGCGCCGCGAGGCGGGACATCGAGAGGGAGCCCTAGGTGGCAAACGATCCGATCCATCAGTTCCAGATCGCCAAGTGGATTCCGATCGAGATCGGCGGCTACGACCTTTCCTTCACCAATTCGTCGGCCTTCATGGTCGCCACCGTCGCCGTCACCGGTGCCTTCCTCTATCTCACGACGTCGAGCCGCGGCCTTGTCCCGAGCCGCCTGCAGTCGATCTCCGAGATGTCCTACGAGTTCGTCGCCGGCATGCTGCGCGACGCCGCCGGGTCGGCCGGCATGAAGTTTTTCCCGCTGGTCTTCTCGCTCTTCATGTTCGTGCTGGTCGCGAACCTGATCGGTATGTTCCCGTACTTCTTCACGGTCACCAGCCACATCATCGTCACCTTCGCGCTGGCGCTGCTCGTCATCGGCACGGTCATCGTCTACGGCTTCTGGAAGCACGGCCTGAAGTTCCTCAATCTCTTCGTGCCGCACGGCGTGCCGGGCGTGCTGATTCCGCTGGTGGTGATGATCGAGGTCATCTCCTTCCTGTCGCGGCCTATCAGCCTTTCGGTCCGTCTCTTCGCCAACATGCTTGCCGGCCACATCACGCTGAAGGTCTTCGCGGGTTTCGTGACGTCGCTCAGCGCCATGGGCGCGCTCGGCGTCGCCGGCTCGATCCTGCCGCTCGCCATGGCGGTGGCCCTGACCGGCCTCGAATTCCTCGTCGCATTCCTGCAGGCCTACGTCTTCGCGGTGCTGACCTGCATGTACCTGAACGACGCCATCCACCCGGGACACTGACGTCCCGAACGTTTCCACCCGATCCAAACAACCGAGATCCACAAGGAGTTCAAAATGGAAGAAGCAGCAGCAAAGGCCATCGGCGCTGGTATCGCGTGCCTGGGCATGGGCGGCGCCGGCATCGGCCTCGGCCACATCTTCGGCAACTACCTGGCCGGCGCGCTCCGCAACCCGTCGGCTGCCGACGGCCAGTTCGGCCGCCTGATCTTCGGCTTCGCCGTGACCGAAGCTCTGGGCATCTTCTCGCTGCTCGTCGCGCTGCTCCTGCTCTTCGCTTGATCGACTGAGCGGGCTGGGCAGTCCTCCGCTTTCCGGACACCGTCCGGCAGGCGGGTGCGGCCCTTGCTGATTGACCCGGCCGCATCCGCGGCCGGATCGTGCGAACGGGGACAGGACGATGTTCGTGACACCGGGCTATGCTGCCGAAACGGTCACCGCAGGTACGGTGCACGCGGAAGAGGGCGGCGATCATGGCGGGGCGGGTTTCCCGCCCTTCGACGCCGCGACCTTCCCGTCGCAGCTGCTGTGGCTCGCCATCACCTTCGGGCTCTTCTACCTGTTCCTCAAGAAGGTCGTTCTGCCGCGCGTCGGCTCGATCCTGGAAGTGCGGCGCGACCGCATCGCCCAGGATCTCGACCAGGCCGCCCGCATGAAGGAAGAAGCGGACGCGTCCGTCGTCGCCTACGAGCAGGAACTGGCGGAAGCGCGTGGCAAGGCCGGCTCGATCGGCCAGGGCGCGCGTGACGCGGCCAAGGCCGAAGCCGAAACCAGGCGCAAGGCCACCGAGGCCGGGCTTGAGCAGAAGCTTGCCGAGGCCGAAGGCCGTATCGCAGGCATCAAGGCTTCCGCGATGAAGGAAGTCGGTTCTATCGCCGAGCAGACCGCGACTGCCATCGTGCAGGAACTCGTCGGCGCCAAGGTAGACAAGGCGTCTATTGCCGCCGCCGTCGCCTCGGCCCGCAAGTAGGAGGACCCGATGGACGCCACATTCTGGGCCCTCGTCGCCCTCGTCATCTTCATCGGCATCATCGTCTACATCAAGGTGCCGGCGATGATCGCCAGGTCGCTCGACGCGCGCGCCGAGCGCATCCGTGCCGAGCTGGAAGAGGCGCGCCGCCTGCGCGAGGAAGCGCAGCAGCTGCTGGCCGAATACCAGCGCCGCCGCAAGGAAGCCGAGAAGGAAGCGGCCGACATCGTCGCCGCCGCGAAGCGCGAGGCCGAGCAGTTGGCCGAAGAGGCCCACCGCAAGACCGAGGAATATGTCGCGCGCCGTGCGGCGCTGGCCGAGCAGAAGATCGCCCAGGCCGAGCGCGAGGCGGTGAACGAAGTCCGTTCCAGCGCTGTCGAGATCGCTGTCGAGGCCGCACGCAAGATCCTCGCCGACAAGGTCGACGCCAAGTCGGACGCGGCGCTGTTCTCCGCTTCCGTCAGGGAAGTGAAAGCCAAGCTCAACTGATCTGTGGCTGACCAAGCTTCGACGTTGAACCCGGCAGGCCTCGCGCTTCGCCGGGTTTTTCTTTGCGGACGAGGTGACGGGTGGCGAAGCCCGCCTATCCGGCGACCCTGAGTTCCAGTTCGGTGATCTCCTCGACCATCTCGAGCCGGAACGGCGCGAAGGAGACGCGGTGCAGGCGGCGGCTCGCGCCGTGCACTTCGATGGCGCCCCGATGGCGCTGCGTGGCATATCCCATGTGGATCTCGAAGCCGTAGCGCGGGTCGGAGCGGCCGCAGCAGCCCATCATCCTGTCGCGCATGACCTTGGCGACGATCGATGCGGCGGCGATCGACTGCGAGCGCTGGTCGCCCTTGACCAGTGCCATGCCCTCGCAGCAGAGGCCCGGCGGCACGTCGCGTCCGTCGGCCAGCGCCAGTTTCGGCCTGACCGTCAGCGCGTCGACCGACCGGCGCATCGCCTCGAGGCTCGCCTTGCGGATGTCGGAACGGTCGATGCCTTCGGCCGAGACCGACGCGAAGGAGACGGCGACCGCCGTCGCCAGGATGCGCTCGAAGAGTTCCTCGCGCTGGCCCGCGTCGAGCCGCTTGGAATCGTCGAGCCCGTCCGGGATCTTGTCGGGCGACAGGATCACGGCGGCGGCAACGACCGGTCCGGCGAGCGGGCCTCGGCCGGCCTCGTCCATGCCGGCGACCGGCCAGTTGCCGGCGGCGATTGCCTTGGATTCGATCGAGAAATCGGGCTTTTCCACCCATTCGAAAAGGGGCGGAGAATCGGAGCGTGCGCGAGCCATCTTGGCGGGGAGGCTCGCACTGCCTCCGATTCTCCGCAATACCTCCCGGCCGTTTAGGGGCGGCGGCGGGGAGGTTTCCGTCGGCGAGCGGGGGGATTGCCGGACGGGTTGGTGTGCCGGCGGCAAGCGCCGGCGATTGGTTAGAGTCTCATCTCGCTCTAGATCAGGACGAGTTGCTCGCCAGCGCCCTTGGTGGCGACGAACAGGTCCGTTCTCAGCTTGGTCCTGTCCTTGTTCAGCCCCAGCCGGCGCGCGGCCATCTCGAAGCGGCGGCCGATCTGCCAGGCGTAGGGACCGGTGCCCTTCATGCGCTTGCCCCACTCCGAATCGTAGTCCTTGCCGTCGCGCATCGAGCGGATGAGCGACATCACGTGCCGGTAGCGGTCCGGGTAATGCCGCAGCAGCCAGTCCTTGAAGATCGGGCTGACCTCCAGCGGCAGGCGCAGGATCACGTAGCCCGCGTCACGCGCGCCGTTGGCCCGGGCAGCGTCGAGGATGCGCTCGATCTCCGGATCGGTCAGGCCCGGCACGATGGGTGCCACCATGACCGAAACGGGCACGCCAGCCTCGTGCAGCGTGCGCATCGCCTCCAGCCGCTTGGTCGGCGTCGAGGCGCGCGGTTCCATGGTGCGGGCCAGCATCCTGTCCAGCGTCGTCACCGACAGCGCGACCTTCGCCAGTCCTTTCTCGGCCATGCGCGAGAGGATATCGACGTCGCGCGTCACCAGTGCCGACTTGGTCACGATGCCGACCGGGTGGTTGCGCGCCTCCAGTACCTCCAGCACCTCGCGCATGATGCGGTACTGCTTCTCGATCGGCTGGTAGGGGTCGGTGTTGGTGCCGATCGCGATGGTGCGCGGCTCGTAGCCTTCCTTCGACAGTTCGCGTTCGAGCAGCTTCGCCGCGTCGGGCTTGGCGAACAGCTTCGATTCGAAATCCAGCCCCGGCGAGAGGCCCATGAACGAATGCGTCGGCCGCGCGAAGCAGTAGACGCAGCCATGCTCGCAGCCGCGATACGGGTTGATCGAACGGTCGAACGAGATGTCGGGCGACGTGTTGCGGGTGATGATGGTGCGCGGTTTCTCCACCTGCACCTCGGTCTTGAACGGCGGGAGTTCCTCCAGCGAGTTCCAGCCGTCGTCGAAGACATGGCGGGTCACGGGCTCGAAACGGCCGGTCGGGTTGATGCCGGCCGAACGACCCCGGTTGCGGTCGGGACGAACCCGGATTCCCGCTTCCTCGATCATCGCATTGGCCATCGCGGCGCCTCCGCCTCTGAAGGCGGCAACATCGGCGCGGACGATCGGTTCCACCTTGGCGCGCTGAACGGCTTCCATCACTCGGCTCCGGGACTTCGGCGGGCTCTCGAATCGCGTTCGCCCGATGACTATTTTCCTATTCCGTCGATGAGAACAAAGCAAGAACTTTGTTGGGTGCGGCGCAGCATCTGGAACGGAGAAGCGCTTTCCGGTATGCGGCTCATCATGTTGACCGTGCTGATCGAAACCCGGAACCACGAGGAGGCGCTCGCCCGCACCTTGGCCTCGTTGGTGCCCGGCGCCGTCGAAGGCGTGGTCCGCGAGGTGATCGTCTGCGACCGCGGCTCGACCGACCACACCCACCGTGTCGCGGAGCATGCAGGCTGCCAGTATCTGCCGACCGGCGGCATCGCCGCGGGCATAGCCCGGGCGCGCTGCGAATGGCTGCTGATCCTCGAGCCCGGTGCGCGCCTCGTCGAAGGCTGGGCCGACGAGGTCGCGGCCTATACGGCGAGAAGCACCATAGCGGCGCGCTTCTCCCGATCTCGCGCCCACCGTCCACCGTTCCTGTCGCGGGTGTTCTCGGCGAGCCGCGCGCTTGCGGACGGCCTGCTCATCCCGAAGCGGCAGGCACAGCCGCTGTCTGCCCGTGCGAAGGATGCCGAAGCGCTGGCGCGTGGGCTGGCGGTGAAGCGCCTGCCGGCGGAAATCGTCGTCGCCGCGCCGCAGTAGGATTGAGCCGCCCTAGGCGCTCTTGCCGCCGCCGCGCTTCAGGTGCTCGTCGAGGCGCGGCATGATCTCCACGAAGTTGCAGGGCATGTGCCGGTAGTCGAGCTGCGCCTTCAGTATGCCGTCCCAGGCGTCCTTGCAGGCGCCGGGCGAGCCGGGCAGCACGAAGACGAAGGTGGCATTCATGACGCCGCCGGTTGCCCGCGACTGGATCGTCGACGTACCGATCTTGTCGTACGAGATGCGGTGGAAGGCGATCGAGAAGCCGTCCATGCGCTTCTCGAACAGCGGCTCCAGCGCTTCAGGTGTCACGTCCCGGCCGGTGAAGCCGGTGCCGCCGGTGGTGATGACCACGTCGATCGCCGGGTCCTTCGACCAGGCCGTCACCACGCTTTGGATCTTCTCGACGTCGTCGGTGACGAGCGCGCGGTCGACCAGCACATGGCCTGCCTCCGCGATGCGCTCGGCCAGTGTCTGGCCCGATCGGTCCTCGGCAAGACTGCGCGTGTCGGAAACGGTCAGCACCGCGATGCCGACCGGCACGAACGGGCGATCCTTGTCACTGGCTGCCATGGAAATCCTCCGAGGCGATGCTGCGCGTCGCCGCCACGAACCAGTCGGGATGCCGCTGCCTGATCTGGGCTGCGGCGCGCTTCGCGACATTGCCGGTCTCGAAAAGCCCGAAGCAGGTCGCGCCCGAGCCCGACATGCGCGTGAAGCCGGACCCGGCGCGGTCGAGCGCCTGGATCGCTGCGCCGATCGGCGGCGCCAGCGTTTCGGCCGCCTGCTGCAGGTCGTTGCGCGTCTCATCCAGCCAGTTCCTGAGACTGTGGAAGTCGACCGGCGCCGGCGGGTCGGGCAGCGGCGCATTCTCGCGGTTCTTCAGTTCGCGGAACACCTCGGCGGTCGAGACGGCGACGCCCGGATTGACCAGCACGAAGCCGAGCGCCGCGAAGCCCTTCAACAATTCAAGCTCATCGCCGATGCCCCGCGCCACCAGCGGCCGCCGGGCCAGGCACATCGGCACGTCCGCGCCGAGCGACAGGCCGATCCCGGCGAGCGCAGCTCTGTCGACAACGAGGTTCCACAGCCGCGAAAGGCCGGAAAGCGTGGCCGCCGCGTCACTCGAACCGCCGCCCACGCCCGAGGCAACCGGCAGATTTTTTTCGAGCGTGACCGCCACCGGCCCGCACCGGTCCCGTCCGAAACGTTCGCGCAACGCCTCGCGCGCCCTGATGACCAGATTGGTGCTGTCGGTTGGCACTTCGACGGCATACTTGCCGGTCACGAGAAAGCTGTCTTCGTCGGCAGCCGACAGGAGCACCCGGTCGCCGAATCTCGTGAAGACGGCGAGGCTTTCGATGAGGTGGTAGCCGTCGGCGCGCCGGCCGGTCACGTGCAAGGCAAGATTGAGCTTCGCCGGTGCGTCGAGCGCGATTATTTCGGACATTTCGACGAACGATCGGGACGTGTGTACAGATTTCGGCTGCGCCGTGATGCAAAATGGCGGGCCGTGCTGACGCCATCAAGCCGGAAGCTGGTCAAATCAGGCTCTGGTCGCGTTGAAGATCTCGGCCGGTTTCGCGAATTTCCGCGCCCCGCCCCGAAACTGTCCACGCGAGATCAGTCCTTGGCGAGACGGTACTCGCCGGTCTTGGGGTCCTTGACCAGGGTGCCGTGCGCGCCGTTGCGCACCTCGTCCTTGGCGCGGCGCACCTTCGCGGTCACGCGTTCGGCCTCGCGCAGGAAGGCGCGGTAGCCGAACCAGGCGGCAATGCCGATCACGGCGAAGAAGATCAGTTGCGGCATCGTTTGCTCCTCCCTCCAGAGCGATGGGAAGGGCGACAGGATAGCCGCCCCTCCGCCGATGTCAAAGTCCGAACCGGTTCCAGAGCGCGCGCTCCTCGACCGCGGCGATCAGGCCGGAGGCGGCACGCTCCGCCAGGCCCTCGGCCGCTTCGTCCCGCGTGCCGAACAGGTTGAGCCGTCGCCCGAACAGTCCGCGCGGCGCGGTGACCAGCCTAAGCCGCGTCTTGGCGCCGTAGCGATCCTTCAGCACCGAGCGCATGTCGCCGAGCTTATCGACCAGCCCGAGCTCGATGCCGCGCTTGGCGGTCCAGAACAGGCCGGTGAACAGGTCCGGGTCGTCCTTCAGCCGGGTGCCGCGCCGCTGCTTCACCAGGTCGATGAATGTCTGGTGGACTTCGAGCTGCAGCGCCTTCAGGCGCTCGACGTCTTCCTTCTTCTCCGGACGGAACGGGTCCAGCACCACCTTGTTCGAGCCGGCAGTGTGGACGCGCCGCTCGACGCCGATCTTCTTGAGGAGCTCCGGGAAGCCGAAGGAGGCGGAGACCACGCCGATCGAGCCGACGATGGAGGACGGGTCGGCGATGATCTCGTCGCCGGCCACCGCGATCATGTAGCCGCCCGACGCCGCGACGTCCTCGACGAACATCAGCACCGTGCGGTTCTTCTCGTTGGCGAGGTCGCGGATGCGCTTGTAGATCAGCCGCGACTGCACCGGCGAGCCGCCGGGCGAGTTCACCGAGAAGGCGACGGCCGGCGCGTCGAAGGCGAAGGCCTTTTCGATCAGCGCGGCGGTCGAGGCGAGCGACAGGTTCTGGCGGAAGGCGCCGCCGCCCGACAGGATCGTGCCGTGCAGGCGCACGACGGGGATCGTCACGGCATTGGAACGCATGGAAGCGGGCAGAAGGCGGTTGAAAAGCCGTCTCAAGCGGGCAGTCTCCGAGGCATTTCCTCGGATGTAGGAAACCTTGGCGGCGGTACAATGGCGGCGGCGGACGCTCAGTCCGAATAAAGCGATGCGAGGCCGTTGTTGATCGCGTCGGCGCAGGCCGAGAAGCGGTCGCCGGGGTTCTCGTGCAGGACGAGCGGCGGCATCAGGCTCAGCCCGGCGCGGGAACCGCGCACGGCGCGCAGCACGATGCGGATGGCCGGGACCTCGGGGCGTGGATGAACCGGCACGATCTGCGCCCCTCCATATCGACCCTCGAGCGCCGCAAGGAGCTCGACGAGCGAGCCGGGCCTCGCGATCACCGCCAGTCCGCCGCGCGGCTTCGTGACGGCTGCGGCCGAGCGCAGCCACGCGTCGAAGACCTGTCCCTCGATCACATGCGCGTCTCGCCGGAGAGGATCCGGTGAGGGGCGGTCGTGCGCTGCATTGAAGGGCGGGTTCATGATGACCCAGTCGAACGCACCGTCGACAAGTCCCGCCGCTTGCCGGGCATTTCCGGTCAACGTCACGTCGGCGGCAAGCACGTCCGCGCGTCTTGCGACCGCCTCGTTCTCGGGATGGGCGAGTGTGCGCCTGGCGCAATCGACCATGGCCTCTGCCCGCTCGACCAGCACGACCTCCGCGCCGGGACAGCGCGCCGCGACGGCCAGCCCGGCGGCGCCCGCGCCCGCGCCGAAATCGGCCAGCCTGCCCTTGAAGGCCGATGGGACCGCTGCGGCGAGCACCATGGCGTCCATGCCTGCCCGGTGGCCCTTTCCTGCCGGCTGGACGAGCCAGAACGCGCCGCGGTGGAACGCGTCCAGCGTGAAACCGTCTCCGACCGGCGTGGCCGTTTCGCTCACTTCTTGTGGATCTCGGCGCCGATGCCGGCGTCCGTCAGCAGCGTCTTCGCCTCCTCTGCATCGTCCTCGGCAACGAGAACGCGGCGCGGGAGGATGCCGATCGAGCCGTCGAGCACGCTCATGTTCTGGTCGGCGACCAGGAACGCGATGCCGGCATCGCGCAGCAGTGCCTCGATGAAGGAGATGACGACGGCGTCGTTGGTGCGGACCAGTTCGATCATGGGGCGAGATTCGCAGTTTGCCGGGGCCAAGTAAATGCGCGAGTGCCCGGAAGCCGACACCGGAAGCACGTTAGCGAGCCGATCCGGCCGCGCCAAATCGCCGCTTGAGGGGCGGGTCATGAAACCTTAGAATCAGCTTGTGGGAGGCGCTGCGGCCAGCGGCCGCGGTCCCGGACGGGAGTTTGTTTTGGGCGTCGTACTGAACATCGAAGGCGGCAAACGCGATACGCGCTCGATCCGCAGGCTGATCGACCTCACCAAGGCCGACATGGGTCGCGTCAACGAGCTGATCCTGTCCAAGGCGGGGTCGGACGTCGAACTGATCCCGGAGATTGCCAACCACCTGATTTCGTCTGGCGGCAAGCGCCTTCGCCCTATGCTGACACTGGCTGCCGCCCAGATGTTCGGCTACGGCGGCGAGGATCACGTCAAGCTCGCCACCAGCGTCGAGTTCATGCACACCGCCACGCTGCTCCACGACGACGTCGTCGACGAGAGCGATCTCAGGCGCGGATCGCGCACCGCGCGCATGATCTGGGGCAACCAGGCGAGCGTGCTGGTCGGCGACTTCCTGCTCGGGCAGGCGTTCCGCATGATGGTCGAGACCGGCTCACTGGAGGCGCTGGATATCCTGTCGTCGGCCGCGACGGTCATCGCCGAGGGCGAAGTGATGCAGCTCGCCGCGGCCAAGAACCTGGAAACCACCGAGGACGAATATTTCGCGGTCATCCGCTCCAAGACCGCAGCGCTTTTCTGCGCCGCCGCCGAAGTCGGTCCGGTGATCGCCGCGGCCGGCCGCACGGACCGTGCTGCGCTGCGTTCCTACGGCATGAATCTGGGCCTTGCCTTCCAGCTTGTCGACGACGCGCTCGACTATGGCGGCTCGTCCAGCGACCTCGGCAAGAATGTCGGCGACGACTTCCGCGAGGGCAAGGTGACGCTGCCCGTGATCCTGAGCTACCGCCGCGGCTCGGCCGAGGAGCGGGACTTCTGGAAGGCGTCGATCGAGGGCGCGCCTGCCGACGACGTGGCGCTGGAGAAGGCGATCGGCCTGATGGCCCGCCACGGCTCGATCGCCGACACGATCGCGCGCGCGCGCCACTTCGGCGAGATCGCCCGCGACGCGCTTGCGCCACTGCCCGCGACACCTCAGAAGGCAGCGCTGGTCGACGTCATCGACTTCTGCATCAGCCGGGTATCCTGACAGCGATGCAGGTGAAGCGTGCGTGACGGGCGGGTGACCGGAACGTGAACGTCCGCGCATTGAAGGGCGTCCCCAAAAAGGCCATTCTTGGCGACCATTTGCGCGAGACGGCTGTCCCGTTCGCCGGGACCTCGCGGCAGGAAGGAACATGATGCGGTCGTATCGGAAGCACTTGCTGGCCGGGATCGCGGCCTTGGCGACGCTCGCCGCCGCCGCGGGATCGGCGAATGCGCGGGAAGCGGCCGAAATCGTCGATATCGGCTCCTATTCCGGTGCCTATCTGGCCGCCCGGGTTGCGGAGGTCGACAACGATCTCGGCAGCGCGATCGCCTATTATCGGCGCGCGCTGGTCTTCGATCCCGACAACAAGGCGCTCCAGCAGAGCCTGATGCTGGCGCTGATTTCGGAGGGACGGTTCGACGAATCGCTGCCGATCGCCGACAAGCTGAAGACCGAGCCGGAGGTCGAGCGGTTCTCGCGCCTCGCGCTCGGCGTCGAGGCGTTCCGCAAGAACGACTACAAGGGCGCGGAAAACTGGCTGAAGCTGGCGCTCGAATCGGATCTGGACCGGCTGATCGTCGGCCTGATGACGGGCTGGTCGAAGCTCGGGCAGGGTGATGCGGCGGCCGCGCTCAAGTATCTCGACGACCTGAAGGGACCGGAGTGGTATGCGCTCTTCGTCTCCTACCAGAAGGCGCTGATTGCCGACCAGTCGGGCGATGCAGCGACCGCCGAGGCGGCGTTTGCCGCGACGGTGGACAACGTCGTTTCAGGCAGCGCCGCGCCCGAGGTCTGGCTGCGCGCCGCCGAAGCCTATGCCGGCTTCCTCGCCCGTCGCGGCGACAAGGCAAAGGCACTCGAGATCGTCGGCCGGGCGGAGAACTTCGCCACCGGCCGCGCAACGACCGATGCGCTGCGCGAAAAGATCGAGAAGGGCCTGCCGTTGCCGCCGCTCGTCACGGGCCCGCGGGAGGGCGCCGGCGAGGTGCTGCTGAGCCTTGCGACCGCCCTCAACCGCGGTGGCGGCGAGACATTCGTGCGGCTCTACCTGCAATACGCGCTGGCGCTGGACCCGGCGAGCGACGTGGTGCTCGACCAGCTCGCGCGCGTCGCCGAGCAGCAGGAGGATCCCGAGCGCGCCATCGATTACTACGGCCGGATTCCCGACGAATCGCCGCTGAAGCGGATCGCCGAGCTTCAACTCGGACTCAATCTCGCCGACCTCGACCGCAGGGACGAGGCGATCCAGCATCTGACGAAGCTGCTGGACGGCAATCCCGGAGACATGCGCGCCTACCTCGCGCTGGGCAGCGTCCACGCCTCCAAGGAAGACTACCGCGCCGCCGCCGACGTCTATGACCGCGCCGTCGCGCTGCTGAAGCAGCCGACCGCCGCCAACTGGAACATCTTCTACCAGCGCGGCATCGCCTACGAACGGCTCAAGGAATGGGCGAAGGCCGAGCCCAACTTCCGCAAGGCGCTGGAGCTTTATCCCGACCAGCCGCAAGTCCTGAACTATCTCGGCTATTCCTGGGTCGACATGAACCTCAACCTCGAGGAAGGCCTCGAGATGATCCGCCGCGCGGTCGATCTGCGGCCCAGCGACGGCTACATCGTCGATTCGCTGGGCTGGGCCTATTACCGGCTGAACCGCTTCGACGAGGCGGTGACCGAGCTGGAGCGCGCCGTCTCGCTGAAGCCCGACGACGCGGTACTCAACGACCACCTGGGCGACGCCTACTGGCGCGTGGGCCGCAAGCTGGAGGCCACCTTCCAGTGGAGCCACGCCCGCGACATGAAGCCGGACGCGGACGTTCTGGCCTCCGTCCAGAAGAAGCTGCGCGAAGGCCTGCCGGCGGTCGAGGATACGAAGACGGCCGGCGAGCCGCCCGTGGTCGAGGCTCCCAAGGCGGAGCCGGCGCCTGCCGAGCCGCCGCCGGCCGAGAAGCGATCCGAGTCCGCTCCGCCCGCCGAGGGCGAGGCGGTCGTCGTTCCGGCCGCCTACAAGGTGATGCCGGGTCAGTCGCTGTGGTCGATCGCGGTGGACCGGCTCGGCGCCGGCAACCGCTATCTCGAGATCCTGGAACTCAATCCGGAACTGCGCGGCGATCCTGGCCGTCTGGTGCCCGGCCAGGAACTGCGACTGCCCGCGGGCAACTGACTTCCGTCAGTTGCCGTAGCGCGGCTTGACGGGGCAGGCGACCCAGGCGCCGTCGCGCTTCGTCGAGCAGGTGAGCTTCAGCTTCGACAGCTTCATCTCGGCCGGGTTGTCCTTGGTGCAGATGCAGTTGGCATTGGGCAATCGCAGCACGTCGCAGCCCGGGGTCACGCAGAGATAGCCGGTCACGGAATCGCGCTCGTTGAAGCCGCCGCGCCCGCCCGAATCCCATTCCTGGGCCTGAGTGGCCGGGGCAAGCGCGAGAAGGGCAGCGACCGCAAGACCGCGAAGGACGATGGATGATGTGCGTTGCATGGGTGCCTCCGTTGGCGCGGGTGTAACCCGCCGCCAAGGGAACAACGAGTGCGGGGCGGGATATCGGCCTTCGCCCGCGTTCACGTTTGCGCGACCGCCGCTTGCTTGACGCGTCGGGGAGCGCGCCTTACGAGGGCCGCGATCCGAAAGACCCCGCCATCCCGGTGACGCCCGTGAACGCCCGTCCGCCCGCCCATCTCGATCCGAGCCGCTCGTTCCAGGGCCTGATCCTGACGCTGCACGACTATTGGGCGCGCTACGGCTGCGTGATCCTCCAGCCCTACGACATGGAGGTCGGCGCCGGCACCTTCCACCCTGCGACGACGCTTCGCGCGCTCGGGCCGAAGCCGTGGAACGCCGCCTATGTGCAGCCGTCCCGCCGCCCGAAGGACGGGCGCTACGGCGAGAACCCGAACCGCCTGCAGCACTACTACCAGTACCAGGTGATCCTGAAGCCGAACCCGCCGAACCTGCAGGAGCTCTATCTCGGCTCGCTGGCGGCGATCGGGGTCGACCCCCTGCTGCACGACATCCGCTTCGTCGAGGATGACTGGGAAAGCCCGACGCTGGGCGCCTGGGGGCTCGGCTGGGAATGCTGGTGCGACGGCATGGAGGTCTCGCAGTTCACCTATTTCCAGCAGGTCTGCGGCATCGAATGCGCGCCGGTTTCCGGCGAACTGACCTACGGGCTGGAGCGGCTGGCCATGTACGTGCAGGGCGTCGACAACGTCTACGACCTGAACTTCAACGGCGGCGAGGGCGATGACAGGGTCACCTATGGCGACGTGTTCCTGCAGGCCGAGAAGGAGTATTCCCGGCACAATTTCGAACACGCCGACACGTCGATCCTGCTCCGCCACTTCGAGGACGCCGAGAAGGAATGCCGCGCGCTGCTCGCCGCCGGAGCGCCGCGTGAGGGCGACAACCGGCCGGTCCACAAGGTGGTGCTGCCGGCCTACGACCAGGCGATCAAGGCGAGCCACGCCTTCAACCTGCTCGACGCGCGCGGCGTCATTTCGGTGACAGAGCGCCAGAGCTACATCCTGCGCGTGCGCGAGCTCGCCAAGGCCTGCGGCGAGGCGTTTCTGCTGACAGAGGCGGGTGGGCTGGCCGCCTAGGGTCTGTACTCATAATCGGTTTGGCCGTGGCGCGAGCCGGATTTCGGGTCTGAGCAGGCGAAAAGACCGCCGTGGTGTTGATCACCACAAGGGCTTTTCAACGAACTCAGGACCGAAATCCGCCGCGTCCCGAAGGGATATGGCCGAAATCGGTGATTTCTTCGTCGCGAAGCCTCGACGGGGAACCACCCCGCCTTCGGCTCCGCTCCTCGAACTGACCGATTTCGCCCCATACCACGGCTCAAACCCATTATGACTACAGACCCTAGGCGACCGCGGGCGCGGCATGCGAAACCGCGCGGCTCGGCTTGCCCGGATCCGCGATCGCCTCGATGGCGCGGCGGAGGCCCGGCATCGCCTGCGCCTCGCTCGGAGCGGCCTGGGTGACCAGGCAGGCGGACAGGGCAACGACATGAATGAAAAGCGGCAGGCGGCGCATGACGGTTTCCCCCGGGGTTCAACCGTCAGTCGCAGCGGGCCGCCCAAAGGTTCACGACGCAGGCTTCATCGCCGTGCGGCTGCGGGCTACCATGACGCCCTGAGTACGGGCTGGAGACATTGATGGACGGGATCGTCGTCGCAGCCGTCGTCACCGCGGCGGTCGCGCTGGCCGGCTACGGCTACGTGATCTTCCGCCTGTCGCGGCCGGAGGAGCGCAGCGCCGTGCTGGTGGCGGCGCTGGTCATGCTGCCGATGCAGCCGCTGGTCTTCTATCTCGTGCGCCTGCCCGTCGACGGCGTCGTGCGCGCCGTGCTCGGCGAAGGGTGGCTCTACGCCTTCGTGGCGACGTTCTACGCGCCGCTGACCGAGGAGCCGGCCAAGTGGCTTGTGCTGCTGGTGCCGCTCGTCGCCCGGGCGCTGACGCCGCGCGCGGCCGTGCCCATCGCGCTTGCCACCGGCCTCGGCTTCGGGCTGGGCGAAATCGGCTTCATCGCGGAGCAGGTGACGCGGGTGCCGTCGCTGGCCGCGCTGCCGGCATGGCAGTTCGGCGGCTTCTTCGTCGAGCGGCTGCTGGTCTGCTTCGCCCACGGCGTCATGGTGCTGCTGGCGTTCCGCTGGCTGGCGGAGGGCAGGGGCTTCTGGCCGGGTGCATTGCTGGGCATGGTCGTCCACTATCTGCTGAACTTCCCGATCTATGTCGCGGGTCTCGACATCCTGCCGATCGCGCCGGAATTCTGGCAGGCAGGAATCCAGCTCTATCTCGTCGCCTTCACGATCGGCGGCGGCCTGCTGGTGAACCAGCTCGTCGCCGGACCCAGGCAGCCAAAGGGTTAGAAGCCGGGGGCGAAAGGGTGACAAGCCGGGCGGGTCTTGCTAGGGCGTGCGCGCCATCGAAAGACCCGCCATGCCCGACCTGCTGCTCGAACTGCGCTCCGAAGAAATCCCCGCCCGCATGCAACGCAAGGCGGCCGGCGACCTGCGCAAGATGATCACCGACGGCCTGGTCGAGGCGGGGCTGACCTATGAGGGCTGCCAGGAATACTGGACGCCGCGTCGGCTGACGCTGGACATTCGCGGCCTGACCGCCCGGTCGAAGGACGTGCACGAGGAGATCAAGGGCCCGTCGACCAAGGCGCCGGAGGCAGCCGTGCAGGGCTTCCTGCGCAAGGCCGGGCTGTCGGACGTCTCGCAGGCGCATGTCCATTCCGACCCCAAGAAGGGCGATTTCTACGTCGCCCACATCTCGAAGCCCGGCCGCGCGGCGGAAGAGGTGATCGCCGATCTCGTGCCGGCGACGATCCGGGCCTTCCCGTGGCCGAAGTCGATGCGCTGGGGCAAGGCGTCGGCGAAGCCGGGTGCGCTGCGCTGGGTGCGCCCGCTCCAGTCGATCGTCTGCACGTTCGGGCCGGAGGTCGGCGACGTCGCCGTGGTCGATTTCGAGGTCGACGGGATCCGCGCGGGCGACGTCACCTACGGCCACCGCTTCCATGCGCCGGGCGAGATCAGGGTGAAGCGCTTCGACGACTACGTCTCGAAGCTCGAAGCCGCCAGGGTGGTGCTCGACGCCGAGCGCCGCAAGCAGATCATCTCCTCGGACGCCCGCAACCTTGCCTTCGCGGCCGGTCTCGACATCGTCGAGGACGAGGGCCTGCTGGAGGAAGTATCCGGGCTGGTCGAGTGGCCGGTCGTGCTGATGGGCGAGTTCGAGCAGACTTTCCTCGACATCCCGCCGGAAGTCATCAGGCTCACCATCCGCGCCAACCAGAAGTGTTTTGTCGTGCGTCCGCAGGGCGAGGACGACAGGCTCGCCAACCGCTTCCTGCTGACCTCGAACATCGAGGCGAAGGACGGCGGCAAGGAGATCGCCCACGGCAACGGCAAGGTCGTGCGCGCCCGCCTGTCGGACGCCGTGCATTTCTGGAAAACCGACCAGGCCGACCTGCCGGACCTGGACCAGTTGAAGGATTCGGCCGGGAAGTTCGGGCTGGACCTGAAGAAGCCGCTCGACCAGCGCATGGCGCGGCTCGATCATCTGGGCGTCACTTTCCAATCGCGACTAGGCACCCAAGGTGCGCGCATCAAGAGGCTCTCGGAACTCGTTCGATGGATAGTGCCTATAGTCCTTCTATCGTCGCCAGCGCAGGAAGCGGTGGAAGCCACTGAAGGAAGTTTTAAAAAGCAACTGGGGGCAATTTCCAATTGGCAGTCGGCCTTCGACCAGCAGACTAAAGACGCAATCGATCTGGCTCAGCGAGCGGCGGTTCTGTCAAAGGCGGACTTAGCAACTGAAATGGTCGGTGAATTTCCTGAGTTACAGGGCGTGATGGGGCGAAAATACGCTCTGCTGCAGAATGAGAATATGTTCGTAGCCAATGCCATCGAGGAACACTACAGGCCTCAAGGCCCTTCGGACAACGTTCCTAGTGCACCGATCTCGATCAGCGTCGCTCTTGCGGACAAATTCGACACTTTGTTCGGTTTCTGGGCTATCGATGAAAAACCCACCGGCTCCAAGGATCCTTTCGCACTGCGGCGCGCTGCTCTCGGGATAGCTAGAATCCTGGTGGACAACGATATCTCAATGTCCATCACTGATGTTCTATCTGCGTGGATGGATCAATGGCGTAGATTCCCCGATCGACCCGGTCACATGACATTCCAATTTAAGAGCCAGCCCGAGTATAAGGTTGTAGCACTGTTAGACATCGACAAACCTTATGCACTGTTTCGGATACCTGTCGGTGTCGATGATAGGAAGCATCTTTCCTATGTGGGTGGCCTCGAACGTACGCAGCTTATCGATGCTTTCTTGGGGGTTTGGAATGGTCAAGCCGATATCGATGCATTTGAGAAACTGCGGCCATTCGGTGCCAATCTTCTCTTCTTCTTCCACGATCGTCTGAAGGTCTATCTGCGCGACAAGGGCGCGCGACACGATCTGATCGATGCTGTCATCACGCCGGACGCCGACAACCTCCTCGCCATCGTCCGCCGCGTCGAGGCGCTTGGCGTCTTCCTCGACAGCGAGGATGGCAGGAACCTGCTGGCGGGCACGAAGCGTGCGGCCAACATCCTCGCGGCCGAGGAAAAGAAGGGCACACGCGTCGCCGATGCCGTCGATGCAAACCTGTTCCGCGAGGAGCAGGAGCGCGCGCTGGCGGCTGCCGTGTCAAAGGCAGAGACGGACGCCGCGAAAGCGGTCGAGGCCGAGGATTATGCCGGTGCGATGGCGGCGCTGAGCCAGCTGCGCGCGCCTGTCGACGCCTTCTTTGACAAGGTGCTCGTCAACGATCCTGACGAGGCCGTGCGCGCCAACCGGCTGGCGCTTCTGGCGCGCATCCGGTCGGCAACCGGCCAGGTCGCCGACTTCTCGAAGATAGCGGGCTGACGAAAAGCCGGGCGGCTGGCCGCCCGGCGATTTCCCGAGGGACTATTCCTCGAGGATGGTGACCTTCACCTTGCTCGGCCAGACGTCGACCTGCACCAGCGGTTCGCCGCCGGCGATCGCCTTGCGCGCCTTGCTGTCGATGGCGCCGCTCTTGTTGAGAAGCTTCTCGAACGCCGCGCGCTTCGCGGTTGTCGTGAACCAGGCGTCTTCCTCGTCGTCCGCATCGGCCATGCCGAACTGGTGGAAATTGGCGCGGTCCTGGCGGACCATCTGGGCCGCCGTGTCCAGCTCTTCGCCGTTGGAATTGTAGTGGTCGTTGTCCGAGATGCGGGCGACGTAGGACCCCAGCATGTCCTCGGCGGCCGCGAGCCCCGCCGTAGTGGTGAGAAGCGCTGCCGCCAGCGCCGCAGAAAGCATAATACGCATCGAATAGCCCCTGTGCCGGTGAATTCCAGACCGAAGCTGGTGTGCGCTCTTGGCGGAATTCGGGCAAGCGCGGCGAAGCGCACCAGCCTGAAATATTCGACTACTCCGGCGCGCGTGTCGGCGGCGAGGCTACAGCAGGCGGAGGCGGAGCGGCGGGTGGGGTGGGAGCGGGCTGCTCCTGCGGCGCCTTTGGCTCAGGCGGCTTCGATCCGCCCCCGGCGCTGGCTTCCGTCCGCGTGGCGCCCGATCCACCGGATCCGCCTGTCCCGCCAGATCCGCTGGCACCAGACCCGCCGGCGGCGGCGTCCGAGGGAAGCGCCTGCGGCGCCGGCGTCTCGGCGCGCGAGAATGCGTCGCCGACCACGCCGCCGCGGATCACCATGGGCAGCGAAAGTGACTGCTTCGTCCGGGTGCGGTTCGAGATCGCAGCGACCTTGTCGAAAGAAATCGCCGGCTCGCCCATGGCGATGACCGACGGCGACAGCACCACGGCGCCTGGCGACGGGCCATGGGCCACGTGCGGCGGCGGTTCCGTCGGATAGGGGTATGAGAGCGGCATCCCGGAAACCGAGAGCGGCGTCCTGGACGGTTCGATCGTCTTGATCGACGGTGTCCCGAGAACAACGAAGGAGGGCGTCGCCGCGTCGGCCGGGGGCGCAAGCATGACGAAGGACGAGGCTAATGCCTCGCCCGCCAGCACGGTCGACCACAGGAGAACCAGGACCAGGACGCGCATGAAGCCGGTTGCGGCACCTTCCTCCAACATACGGACCGGCGCTTGCCGGCCCCGTTTGCCGGCGAAGCTAGCATCGCAGAGATTAAGAACACGTCACGGCCCTTCTTCTTGCCGCCAAGGATGCGGCGGGATAGGCGGATGACCTCCAGGGAGAACCCGGCGCGTGGCCAGGATCGTGACGGCAGCGGACGGCATAGAAGCGGCACTGGCAGAGCTCGAGGCCGGCCGGACCGTCGTCGTGCCGACCGAGACCGTGTACGGGCTGGCTGCCGACGCTGCCAATGGCGAGGCGGTCGCCCGCATCTTCGAGGCCAAGGGCCGCCCGCGCTTCAACCCCCTGATCGCTCACGTCCACGACCGGGAAATGGCTGAAAGGGTAGGACGCCTGGATGTGATGACCGGGAGACTTGCCGATGCCTTCTGGCCGGGGCCCCTGACGCTCGTCGTGCCGCTGCGAGAGAATGCCGGCCTGAGCCCGCTGGTCACCGCCGGCCTCGATACGGTCGCGCTGCGGATGCCGCGGGGCTTCGCGCATGAACTGATCGGCCGCTTCGGACGACCAATCGCCGCGCCGAGCGCCAACCGCTCAGGCCGCGTGACGGGTACGACCGCAGCCGCCGTCGATGCCGATCTCGGCGACCGCACCGGGCTGATCGTAGACGGCGGGCCGACGCCGGTCGGCGTCGAGTCAACCATCGTGAGGGTAGAGGGCGGCCGCATCGTCATGCTGAGGCCGGGAGGCGTCACCGCCGAGGAGATCGAGGCGGCGACCGGCGTGACTGTCGAGCGGACGCATGGCGGCGCCATCGTCGCGCCCGGCATGCTGGCGTCGCATTATGCGCCGAGGGCAGGGCTGAGGATGGATTCGACCAAGGTGATGCCCGGCGAAGCGCTGCTTGCCTTCGGACCAGAGCGCATCCCCGGCGCGGATGGCGCGGTGGCGTCGTTGAACCTCTCCGCGACCGGCGACCTGCGCGAGGCGGCGGCCAACCTCTTCTCGCATCTTCTGGCGCTGGACCGCAGTGGCGCCGCTTCGATCGCCGTCGAACCGGTGCCCACGCATGGTCTGGGCGAAGCGATCAACGACCGGCTGGCGCGGGCCGCCGCGCCGCGCGACGGGAAGATCTAGAGGGCTGCCGGCATGATCGACGCGTCGCTTCTGGACCGGTTCGCGGCCATCGTCGGTACGACCTACGCGATAATAGATGCGGACGAGATCGACCCTTACCTCCGCGAGCGGCGCGGCCTTCATCATGGCCGTTCGCCGCTGGTGCTGCGGCCGGGCTCCGTGGCCGAGGTCGGCGCCATCCTGAAACTGGCGACCGAAACCGGCACGCCAGTCGTGCCGCAGGGCGGCAATACCGGGCTCGTCGGCGGCCAGATCCCCGATGCTTCAGGCGCGCAGGTCGTGCTGTCGCTTTCGAGGCTGAACCGCATCCGCGAGATCGACCCGACCTCGAACACGATCACCGCCGAGGCGGGCGTGGTGCTGCAGGCCCTGCATGACGCGGCCGATGCGGTCGACCGGCTGTTCCCGCTCTCACTGGCATCGCAGGGTTCGGCGCAGATCGGCGGCAATCTCTCCACCAATGCGGGTGGAACCGCCGTGCTCTCCTACGGCAATGCCCGCGAACTCTGTCTCGGCGTCGAGGTCGTGCTGCCGACCGGCGAGGTGTTCGACGACCTGCGAAAGCTGAAGAAGGACAATACCGGCTACGACCTGAAGGACCTGTTCGTCGGCGCCGAAGGGACGCTCGGCGTCATCACAGCCGCGGTGCTGAAACTGTTTCCGAAGCCGAAGGGCAGGGAGGTGGCCTGGGCGGGCGTGTCGTCGCCCGAGCAGGCGCTGGCGCTTTTCGTGCTGGCGTCGGAGCGCGCGGGCGGGGCGCTGACGGCGTTCGAACTCATCACCGATATCGCCCTGACCTTCGCCAGCCGCCATGTGCCGGGCACCGTCCGTCCGCTCGCCGACGCATGGCCGTGGCACGTGCTGATCGAGATTTCGTCAGGCCGTTCCGCCGAGGATGCGCAAGAGCTTATGCAGACGATCCTGGAGGCGGGTTTCCAGGCCGGCGCGGTCGGCGACGCGGCGGTCGCGTCGAGCCTCGCTCAGGCGGCGGCGTTCTGGCGCATCCGGGAAAGCCTCTCTGATTCGCAGCGTCCGGAAGGCGCCTCGATCAAGCACGACATTTCGGTGCCGGTCGCGTCGATTCCGGCCTTCATCCGCGACGGGTCCTTCGCGGTCGCCGGCGTGGAGCCGGGCGCGCGTGTCGTCTGCTTCGGCCACATGGGGGACGGCAACCTGCACTACAACATCTCGCAGCCGGCCGGTGGCGACGGCGCCGCGTTCCAGGCGTTGAGGCCGGCGATGAACGCGGCCGTGCACGACCTCGTGCGCGCGTTCGGCGGCTCGATCTCGGCCGAGCATGGCATCGGCGTCCTGAAGCGCGACGAACTGATCGCCACGCAGCCCGCGGTCGCGACCGACCTGATGCGGCGGGTCAAGGCGGCGTTCGATCCGGCCGGCATCATGAACCCCGGCAAGGTCATCTGACCGACGGCGGAACCATGTAGCGAGCCGTTCGGTCGAACGGTCGGATTCCGCTAACCAATTCTCCCATCAGCAAAATTTAACCGAACTTCTTAAGCGGGCCGGTAAGTGCGCCGCGCTAGGATCACGACATAAGAGGCCGGGTTCGAACCGGCCCGGAGAAGACCGGAAAACCGGCTCTCGGGAGTAACAGGAAGGCCCTGACATGAACACCGGACTGAAGCCAGTCTGGGCGGGACGCAACATGCGCCTCGACCCTCTTCGCCTGCCGCAGGCCGTGAGCTACGCGACGCGCGACGACGTCTCCGACGTGTCCTTCACGATCGACCATCGTGGCGTGGTCATCCGCCGCATGCTCGACGTGAGTGGCCTGCCGGTGACGGTGGCGCTGCCGGCCCGCGCCTTCAAGGGCGTGGCGGCGCGTGCCATCGAGGACGCCGAAGGCAACGTCACGGTGACGCTCGAACTGCTCCACAACGATCCGGCGCTCTCGGTGCCGCTGCTCGTTGCAGAAGACCTGGACGACGTGGCGGCCGACTGGCGCGCCTGGGCCGACGCCTACCGCCTGCCGATGCTGCTGATCGAGGCGGACGGGGTCGCACGGACGCTGGAGGAATCGCTCGGCGAGTGCATCAAGACGCTGCCGCCGCAGGAGCGCCGGCCGCGCCGCTCCTCCACCCATCGCCGCCCGCGCTTCCTGGCGCGGCGCAAGTCCGGCACGCTGGGCGTCCGCCTGGTCGTCAACGGCGACGAGATCATCGCCCGCAGCTGAGGCTTTTCAAACGGCCGGCTTCAGCGCGATCCACAGGCCGGACGCCAGAAGTCCGGCCAGGATCAGCCATCCGACCACCTTGTTGGAATGGAAGAGCCTCAGGCATTTGGCGGGATCGTCGATGTCGAGCTCGACGATCTGGCGCGCCATGTGCACCGCCGCGGCGAGCAGGCCGGCGAAGGCCGGTATCGGTACCTCGGCCGACGCGAAGGCCGAGGCGAACAGCATGAGCGCACCGGTGTAGAGGCCGATCAGCCAGGATTTCGTCGAATCGCCGAACAGCCTGGCGGTGGAGCGCACGCCGACCAGCGCGTCGTCCTCCTTGTCCTGGTGGGCGTAGATCGTGTCGTAGCCGATCACCCAGAAAACCGAGCCGAAATAGAGCAGCAGCGCCGGCGCGTCGACGTCTGCGAACAGCGCCGACCACCCCATCAGCGCGCCCCAGGAGAAGGCGAAACCCAGCACCAGCTGCGGCCAGTAGGTGATGCGCTTCATGAAGGGATAGATCGCCACGATGCCAAGCGATGAGAGACCGAGCAGGATCGTGAAGCTGTTGAACTGGAGGAGCACGGCCAGTCCGACCAGCGCCTGAAGGATGACGAAGATCCACGCCTGGCGGCGCGTGACCTTCCCGGCCGGCAGGGGACGCGAGCGGGTACGCTCGACCCTGGCATCGATATCCTCGTCGGCGAGGTCGTTATAGGTGCAGCCGGCGCCGCGCATGGCTATCGCGCCGATCAGGAAGAGGAGGACCAGCCAGGGGTCAGGCAGCAGCGTTTCGAGCGGTTCGCCCGGGCGTGCGTAGGCGACTGCGGCCATCGCGGCCGACCACCAGCAGGGCCAGAGCAGCAGCCACCAGCCGATCGGCCGGTCCCAGCGCGCCAGCTGCGCGTAGGGCCATGCCCAGCGCGGCAGCGCGCGATAGACCCAGTGTCCCGTCGGCGCGTCGGCGACGCGGCCCTGCGCTTCCCTGCTCTGGATATCGTCCATGCCATCCGGAGTGGCAGGCGGGACCGGGAGCGTCAAGGCGGGATATCGGCGCAGCCCGGTCTGTCCGCGCTTGACCCGGATGGGCTGCGACCCTAGCGGTGGCCGCACGGAGAAAGCCCATGAACGTCCTACTGATCGGATCCGGCGGGCGCGAACATGCGCTGGCATGGAAACTGGCGGCTTCGCCGCTGCTCACGAAACTCTATGCGGCTCCGGGCAATCCCGGCATTGCGCGCGAGGCCGAGTGCGTGGCGCTCGATCCGGCCGATCACGGCGAGATCGTAAAGTTCTGCCACGAAACGGCGGTCGACCTCGTCGTCGTCGGCCCGGAAGCGCCGCTGGTCGACGGTCTGGCGGACAGTCTGCGCGCGGCGGGCATACGCGTCTTCGGCCCTTCGAAGGAGGCGGCGCGGCTGGAAGGCTCGAAGGGGTTCACCAAGGATCTCTGCGCCCGCATGAACATCCCGACCGCCGCATACCGGCGCTTCGCCGACGCCGCCTCCGCGACGGCGTATGTCCGGGAACAGGGCGCGCCAATCGTCATCAAGATGGACGGTCTGGCAGCCGGCAAGGGCGTCACGGTTGCGATGGACCTCGACGAGGCGCTGGCGGCCGTCGATGCCTGTTTCGAGGACGTGCCGCCCGGCACCGAGGTCGTCGTCGAGGAATTCATGACCGGCGAGGAGGCGAGCTTCTTCTGCCTCTGCGACGGGACGACCGCGCTGCCTTTCGGCTCGGCGCAGGACCACAAGCGGGTCGGTGACGGCGACACCGGTCCGAATACCGGCGGCATGGGCGCCTATTCGCCGGCGCCCGTCATGTCGCCCGAGGTCGTGGCCCAAACCATGCGCGAAATCATTGAGCCGACGCTGGCCGGAATGGCCGCCGCCGGCGCGCCGTTCGTCGGCGTCCTGTTCGCCGGCCTGATGATCACGGGCGATGGACCGAAGCTGATCGAATACAATGTCCGCTTCGGCGATCCGGAGTGCCAGGTGCTGATGATGCGCCTCAAGGACGACCTGCTGGTTCTGCTCAAGGCCGCCGCCGACGGCCAGCTGTCGCACATGTCGGTCCGCTGGCGCGACGAGGCTGCGCTGACCGTCGTGATGGCAGCGGAGGGCTATCCGGCCGCGCCGCGGAAGGGTACGCTGATCGCCGGCATTGAGGCGGCAGAGGCGGCAGGCGCGACGGTCTTCCATGCCGGCACGGCGATGAAGGAGGGACATCTGGTCGCCAATGGCGGCCGGGTGTTGAACGTCACGGCGACGGGAAAGACGGTGGGCGAGGCACGCGACAGGGCTTATGCCGGGGTAGCGGCCATCGACTGGCCGGGCGGATTCTGCCGAAGCGACATAGGCTGGCGGGCCGTCGAGCGCGAAAAAGCCGGGCGCTAACGCCGGAAGAAATATTCGATCTCGAACGGGTTGGGCGCCGGCTCGGTCTGCAGCGTGCCTTCCGCGGCGCGTCGGCGATGGTGTTCGAGCGAGCAGGTCGGCGAGCAGAGAATCCCGCGATCCGACCAGTAGGCCGGGCCGTTCTCGAGTATTCCGTAGTGGCAGTGAAACTGCGGCTCGCCATAGGCGAGGCCGCATTCGATGCAACGGTGTTTTTCCGGGCGGGCTAGCATGGCGGTACATTAGGTCGAATTGACGTTTACGTCAAAAGCAAGTAGCGACCCAACCGTCGATTTCCTGTTGAATAGTCCTTTCGGGAGCAGCCATGTATCGCGCGCCGGTCGACGAAATCGCTCACACGCTGAAGCATGTTGCCGGCCTGAAGCGCGCGATCGATGGCGGCGTCCTCGGCGACCTGTCCGACGATCTGGTGGACGCGGTTCTCGCCGAGGCAGGCCGGTTCGCCTCCGATAAGGTGGCCCCGCTCGCCGAGGTCGGCGACAAGGTCGGCGCGCGGCTGGCTGACGCTGCGGTCACCATGCCGCCCGGCTGGAAGGAACTCTACACCAATTGGCGCGAGGCGGGATGGAACGCGCTGTCGGCGCCGGAAAGCCATGGCGGGCAAGGCCTGCCCACAATGCTCGGCGTCGCGGCAATGGAGATGTGGAACTCGGGCTCCATGGCCTTCGGCATCGGCCCGACGCTGACCATGGGCGCGGTGGAGGCGCTGGAGAAGCATGCCTCCGAACACCTGAAGGCGACCTATCTGGAAAAGCTCGTGTCGGGCGAGTGGATGGGGACCATGAACCTGACGGAGCCGCAGGCCGGGTCGGACCTCAACGCACTGAGGGCCCGCGCCGAACCGGTCGGCGACGGCACCTATCGCATCTTCGGCCAGAAGATCTTCATCACCTATGGCGAGCACGATTTGACCGACAACATCGTGCATTTGGTGCTGGCGCGGCTGCCGGATGCGCCGGCCGGAACGCGCGGCATCTCGCTTTTCCTCGTGCCGAAGTTCCTGGTGAACGCCGACGGGTCGCCCGGCCGCCGCAACGATGCGTTCTGCGCATCGATCGAGCACAAGCTGGGCATCCACGCCTCGCCGACCTGCACGATGATCTATGGCGACGGCTTCGCGCAGGACGGTGCTCCGGGCGCCATCGGCTGGCTGATCGGCGAGGAGAACAAGGGCCTCGCCTGCATGTTCACGATGATGAACAATGCGCGCCTGCTTGTGGGCATCCAGGGCGTTGCCGTGGCCGAGGCGGCTACCCAGAAGGCGATCGCCTTCGCCAGCGAGCGCCGGCAGGGCAAGGCGCCGTCCTGGCATGCGGCCGGCATGGCGCCGATCATCCATCATCCCGACGTCCAGCGAACCTTGCTCACCATGCAGGCGCTGACCCGCGCGGCGCGCTCGATCGCCTATGCCTGTGCCCATGCACTCGACATGGCCGGCGTCGGGGGCGACGACGCCCGCCACTGGCAGGACCGGGCCAATCTGCTGACGCCGCTTGCCAAGGCATTTTCGACGGATATCGGCGTCGAGGTCGCTTCGCTCGGCGTCCAGGTGCATGGCGGCATGGGGTTCATCGAGGAAACGGGCGCCGCGCGCCTGTTGCGTGACGCCCGCATCGCCCCGATCTACGAGGGCACCAACGGCATCCAGGCGATCGACCTCGTCACCCGCAAGCTTTCGCTCGACGGTGGCGCCCACGTCCACGGCTACATCGCCGAGCTCTCGGCCATCGCGGGCGAAGTCGCCACATCGAACCGCGACGGCTTCGGCCGTTCCGCCGATGCGCTGAAGAAGGCGCTATCGGACCTTTCCGAGACCACGACGGCATTGCAGGACATGCTGGCGTCCGGCCGTGTCGACGACGCCCTTGCGGCCGCAACGCCCTATCTGAGGCTGTTCTCGCTCGCCGCCGGTGGCGCCTATCTGGCCCGCGCCGCGCTGGCGGGCGACGACGCATCGCGCCCATCGCTCAGCCGCTTCTTCGCCGAAAACCATCTGGCCGAGACGTCGGCACTGGCAACGCGGTGCCGCGAGGGCGGCGCTAGCCTCAGGGCAGCGGCGGCCGCGCTCGTCGCGGTCTGACCATTCAGGGGGACATCATCGTGGGCAACGACCACATCATCGTCGAGCGGCGCGACGCCGTGCAGGTCATCCGGTTGAACCGGGCGGACAAGAAGAATGCCATCACCCGCGCCATGTATGGCGCGATGGCGAAGGCGCTCACCGATGGCGACGCCGACCCAGCTGTCCGCTGCCATGTATTCCTGGGCGTACCCGGCGCATTCTCGTCGGGCAACGACATGGCCGACTTCATGGTGGTCGCCATGGGCGGCGAGGGCGGTACGGAAGTATTCGATTTCCTGGTCGCGCTGGCCCGTTCGGCCAAGCCGATGGTGTCGGGCGTCGACGGCATCGCGGTCGGCGTCGGCACCACCATCCACCTGCATTGCGACCTGACCTTCGCCACCCCGCGCACGGTTTTCCGCACGCCGTTCGTCGACCTCGGCCTCGTGCCGGAGGCGGGATCCAGCCTCATCGCTCCGGCGCTGCTCGGCCGCCAGCAGTCTTTCGCATTGCTTGGGCTGGGCGAGGGCTTTTCGGCCGAGCGCGCGAGGGCAGCCGGCATGATCTACGACGTGGTGGCCGAGGACGAGCTGGAGAGCCGCGTCATGACCGCGGCGGACGAGATCGCAGCGAAGCCGCCCGAGGCGTTGAGACTGGCGCGCGACCTGATGCGGGGTTCGCGCGACGAACTGGTCGCTCGGATCGAGCAGGAGGGCCGGCTGTTCCGCGAACGGCTGAAGTCCGACGAGACGCGCGCCGCGCTGATGGCCTTCATGAACCGGAAGAAGGGGTAGAACTCACGGATACAACCGCGTCTTCGTCCAGCCGTCGCCGGCGCGCGAGAACACGATGCGGTCGTGCAGCCGGAACGGCCGGTCGTGCCAGAACTCGATCGTCTCCGGCACGAGCCTGAACCCCGACCAGTGCCTGGGTCGGGGAATCTCACCGATCGGGTATCGGGCGGTGTACTCGGCGACCGCCTTCTCGAGCGCGAAGCGACTTTCGAGCGGCCGAGACTGCCTGGACGCCCAGGCGCCGATGCGGCTGCCGCGTGGCCGGGTCTGGTAGTAGCTGTCGGCCTCTTCGTCCGACACCACCTCGACCGGCCCGCGCAGCCTCACCTGACGGCGCAGCGACTTCCAGTGGAAGCACATCGCCGCCTTCATGCTGCCAAGGATCTCGCGACCCTTGGCGCTCTCGAAATTCGTGTAGATGACGAAGCCGCGTCGGTCGAAATCCTTGAGCAGCACCATCCGGACATCGGGCAGGCCGTCGGCGTCGACGCTGGCCAGCGCAACCGCATTGGGATCGTTCGGTTCCGACCTGGTGGCGTCTTCCAGCCATTGCCCGAAGAGCGCGAGCGGCTCGTCGGCATCGGTGAAGTCACCACCCGTTAACCCTGCCGTCGCCATAATGGTCCTTCGTGAGTGGTATGGACTGACCGGGAGATCGCGCATTGGCGCGTGAAGCGCAAGCGTTGGGCATTGGCACACGGTCCGGCCGGCGTCGCCTCGGCACTGCCGTGGCGCTGGCGGCCGCGCTGCTGTTGTCGGCCTGCGCATCTGCCAGCCTCACCGACGCTGCTGTCGACGAAACGCTGACAACCGCCGCCCTGCCGCCCGAAGCCGAGAAGCCGGTCGATTCGACCCGACGGTCGGATGAGACGACGATCCGCAACGCCGTCAGTTCGGCCGACCTCGATACGGCCTCGGGCAGCGGCCTTTCCTGGGCGAACGCCGATACCGGTTCGCGGGGGGCCGTCACCCAGCTCGCGGAGTCCAAGCGACAGGGCAGGGTCTGCCGGTCCTTCCGCGCCTCCCGGGAAAGCTTCGACGGTGTGGCCATGTATAGCGGCGAGGCGTGCCTCGCCGTGGACGGCTGGAAGCTGGTCCGTTTCGACGAAAACTGACGGCCGGAGGCATCCCGGCACTGGAATTTCTTCCTAGCGCGCCGCATATATCGGTCGGGTTTCATCACCATTCCGGCACCGGACAACCATGCGCGATCCATATGAAGTGCTGGGCGTCGCCAAGGGCGCCCCGGCAAAGGACATCAAGGCGGCGTTTCGCAAGCTGGCCAAGAAGCATCATCCCGACCAGAACCGGGACGATCCGAAGGCGCAGGAGCGGTTCGCCGCCGTCAACCAGGCCTACGAGATCGTCGGCGACGACAAGAAGCGCGGCGCGTTCGACCGTGGCGAGATCGACGCCGAGGGCAAGCCGCGTTTCCAGGGCTTCGAAGGCGCCGCCGGTGGCGACCCCTTCGCTGGCTTTCGCCGCCAGCAGGCTGGGCCGGGCGGTTCGCGATTCGAGTTCCGGTCGACCGGTGGGCCAGGCGGCCAGGGCGGTGACCCGTTCGGCGGAGCGGACATCTTCTCCGAACTGTTCGGCCAGGCGTTTTCGCAGCAGCCCGGCGCCGGCGGCCAGCGCAATGCCCGCAGCGGACCGGACCTCAACGTCAACATGGACGTGTCGATCGAGGACGCCGCCTCCGGCGCCAAGGTCAACGCGCTGTTTCCCGACGGGCGCCGGGTGATGGTCAAGCTGCCCGACTATGTCGAGGACGGCCAGACGATCCGGCTGAAGGGCCAGGGGGAACCCGGGCCGTTCGCGCAGGCGGGCGACGCGCTCGTCAAGGTCCGCTTCCGCCGCCATCCGCGCTATCGCGTGGAGGGCCGGGACCTGCACGCGGACCTCGACGTGTCGTTGGAGGACGCGGTTCTGGGCGCCAAGCTGCCGGTCGAGACTCCGGCGGGCAAGCTCGCCGTCAACGTTCCCGCATGGTCGAGTTCGGACAAGGTGCTGAGGCTGAAAGGCCGCGGCCTGCCGCTGAAGGATGGCGGCCACGGCGACCTCTACGTGCATGTCCGCATCATGCTTCCCGAGGGCGGCAGCGAGGAATTGCAGAAGCTGGCGCTGCGTCGCCGGGGGTGACGCAGCGGGCGGCAGCGTGCAACCGGCGATGCTTGAAGCATCATGGTGCCTGTGCGATAGCCTGATTTCGCTCTAACGCATCGGGAGAACGGTCGCATGGCAGGCGGAAACGGGCTGATGGCCGGCAAGCGCGGGCTCATCATGGGCGTCGCCAACAACCGGTCGATCGCCTGGGGCATCGCCAAGGCCTGCGCCGACCAGGGCGCCGAGCTGGCGTTCACCTATGTCGGCGACGCGCTGAAGAAGCGGGTCGAGCCGCTCGCCGCCGAGATCGGCGCGCTGGTCGTCGGCCATTGCGACGTCAGCGACGCGGCCACGATCGACGCCGTATTCGCCGAAGTCGAGCGCAAGTGGGGCAAGCTGGATTTCCTCGTGCATGCGATCGGCTTTTCCGACAAGGACGAACTGACTGGCCGCTACGTCGACACCAGCCGAGACAACTTCCTGCTGACCATGGACATCTCGGTCTACTCGCTGACCGCGGTCGTGCGCCGCGCCGAGAAGCTGATGACCGATGGAGGCTCGATCGTCACGATGACCTATTACGGCGCCGAGAAGGTGATGCCCAACTACAACGTCATGGGCGTTGCGAAGGCGGCGCTCGAGGCGAGCGTCAAGTACCTCGCGGTCGACCTCGGGCCGCGCAACATCCGCGTCAACGCCATCTCGGCCGGGCCGATCAAGACGCTCGCCGCGTCGGGCATCGGCGACTTCCGCTACATCCTGAAGTGGAACGAGTACAACGCGCCGCTCAGGCGCACGGTGTCGATCGAGGAAGTGGGCGATTCGGCGCTCTATTTCCTGTCGCACCTGTCGCGCGGCGTCACCGGAGAGGTCCATCACGTCGATTCGGGCTACCACGTCGTCGGCATGAAGGCGGTGGACGCGCCCGACATCTCCAAGCAGGCCGACTGACCCCATCTGCCAACTGTCCGCCATCGCGACCGGTCGCGAAGCGGAGGAAGCCGCCATGTCCGCGCCAGTCGTATACATCCTGCGCCACGGCCAGACCGGCTGGAACGCCGCCGGCCGGCTTCAGGGGCAAGCCGACACGCCGCTGAGCGCACTCGGTCGGACGCAGGCGGAGGCCAACGGCCGGTCGCTGTCGGCGCTGATCGGCACGGCAGTGGGTTTCGACTTCGTGGCCAGCCCGCTCTGGCGCACCCGCGAGACGATGGAGCGCATGCGCGGCGGCATGGGGCTGGCCCCGGGCGCCTACCGGGTCGATACGGTCCTGAAGGAAGTGCATTTCGGCGACTGGCAGGGTTTCACGCTGGCCGAGGCCGAAAAGCGCTGGCCGGGCGCGGTCGCCCAGCGCAACGCCGACAAGTGGAATTTCCGCCCGCCGGGCGAGGCTGCCGAGAGCTATGCCATGCTGCTGGAACGAGTGCGGCCGTTCTTCGCGGCGATCGCCAGGCCTTCGGTCGTGGTGACGCACGGCGGCGTGATCCGCTGCCTTTTCGCGATGCAGGGCATGGCGGGCGGAGATGCCGCGTCGCTGGACATCGTCCAGGACCGCGTTCTTCGATGGCAGGATGGAAGGGTCGAGTGGCTGTGAGCGGCCGGTCGTGGCCTACTCGTAAAGCTGCATGTCGGTGATCAGGTTCTCGCCGCCGACCTTGTCGTAGGCGAGGACGATCTCCATGCCTTCCTTCAGGGCCTCGACGTCGAATTCGCCCGGCAGCTTGTAGGACTTGCCGTCGTCCAGCGTGATCGTCAGCTTCTCGCGGTCGATCGCCTTGATCTGCCCCTCGGCCTCGGCCGCGAAGGCGGCGGTCGCGATCATCAAAACGGCGGCGGCGGCGCCGATAAGGGTACGCATAATCGACCTCATCCTGTCTTGTGTTTTTTGGCCGGCGGGCTGGCTGAGCCAGGAGCAAAGCAGAAACACGATGATTGTGTCAAAAGTAATTCGGTTCCCGCCCCGTCCCCCGGTTTGACCCGGGCCCGGAAGGTCCATAAAAGCCGCGCAACCGGCCATACCGGCCGCAACCGGTCACCATGTCGCACAACACGTTCGGCCACCTTTTCCGCGTCACGACCTGGGGCGAAAGCCACGGGCCCGCGCTCGGCTGCGTGGTCGACGGCTGCCCGCCCGGCATCCGCTTCCAGCTTGCCGACATCCAGCGCGAACTGGACCGCCGCCGGCCGGGCCAGTCGCGCTTCGTCACCCAGCGGCGCGAGCCGGACGAGGTGAGGATCCTGTCCGGCGTGATCGAGGAGGGTGACGCGCTGGTCACCACCGGCACGCCGGTCTCGATGCTGATCGAGAACGTCGACCAGCGCTCGAAGGACTACGGCGAGATTTCGAGGCAGTACCGTCCGGGCCATGCCGACTATGCCTACGAGGCCAAGTACGGTGTCCGCGATCATCGCGGCGGAGGGAGATCGTCGGCTCGCGAGACGGCGGCGCGCGTCGCGGCCGGTGCGCTGGCGCGCATGGTCGTGCCAGGCCTCGTGGTCCGCGGCGCGCTCATTTCCATGGGCGAGAAGGCGATCGACCGGGCGAACTGGGACTGGGATTTCGTCGACGACGCCGAGAACCCGTTCTTCACGCCGGACCGTGCGTCGGTCGCGGTTTTTTCGGACTATCTCGACGGCATCCGCAAGGCGGGCTCCTCGGTCGGGGCCGTTGTCGAGATCGTTGCCGAAGGCGTTCCCGCCGGGCTCGGCGCGCCGATCTACGGGAAGCTGGACCAGGACATTGCCGGCAACCTCATGTCGATCAACGCCGTCAAGGGTGTGGAAATCGGCAACGGCTTCGAGGCGGCGCGCATCCGCGGCGAGGAGAATGCCGACGAGATGCGCATAGGCAATGACGGGCGCCCGGTCTTTCTCTCCAACAATGCGGGCGGCATTCTCGGTGGCATATCCACCGGCCAGCCCGTCGTCGCGCGCTTCGCCGTAAAGCCAACCTCGTCGATCCTGACGCCGCGCCGTTCCATCGATCGCGACGGCCGCGAGGTCGACATCGTCACCAAGGGCCGCCACGACCCCTGCGTTGGCATCCGCGCGGTGCCGGTCGGCGAGGCGATGGTTGCCTGCGCCATCGCCGATCACTATCTGCGGCATCGCGGGCAGACGGGGCGGCAGTAAATCATGGCTTACGACCAGAAGAAGATCGTCGAGGCGCTTCGCGCCTTCGAGCGCGGCGAGATCGTCGTCGTCATGGACGATGACGGACGCGAGAACGAGGGCGACCTGATCGTCGCCGCCGTGCATTGCACGCCTGAGAAGATGGCCTTCATCGTGCGCCATACGTCGGGAATCGTCTGCACACCGATGACCCGCGAGGATGCGCGCCGCTTGAACCTCGGGCCGATGGTCGCGGACAATGACGCGCCGCACTCCACGGCCTTTACGGTCAGCGTCGACTTCAAGCACGGCACGACGACCGGCATCTCCGCCGACGACCGCACGCTGACCGTGCGCAACCTGGCCAACGGCAATGTCGGTGCGTCCGATTTCGTGCGGCCCGGCCACATCTTCCCGTTGATCGCCCGCGAAGGCGGCGTGCTCATGCGCTCCGGCCACACGGAAGCCGCGGTCGACCTATGCAAGCTTGCCGGCCTGCCGCCGGTCGGCGTCATCTGCGAACTGGTGAACGACGACGGCACGGTGATGCGGGGCCCGCAGGTCTCGTCCTTCGCAGAGAAGAACGGTCTGAAGCAGGTGTCGGTCGCGGACCTGATCGCCTACCGCCAGCGGCAGGAGACACTGATCGAGCGGATCGACTGCTTCGACGTCGACACCCCGGCCGGGAAAGCGAAGGCCTATACCTACACGCTGCCCTGGGACCCGATGCAGCATCTTGCGATCGTCTTCGGTGACATACGCGACGGCGAGGAAGTGCCTGTCAGGCTGCACCCGGAGAACGTGGTTTCCGACGTGTTCGGCGCCGGCGCCAGGCTAGACGCCATCATGAAGGCTGTGGGTGACAGCAAGCGGGGCGTCATCGTCTATCTGCGCGAAGGGTCGGTCGGCGTCGGCCATCAGGGGCGCAACAGGGCGCATGCGGAGGCCGAGGGCCATGCCGAGGCACGCAACCGGGAAAGCGAGTGGCGCGAGATCGGCCTCGGCGCGCAGATCCTGAAGGATCTCGGGATTTCCTCGATCCGGCTGCTGGCCTCTCGCGAGCGCCACTATGTCGGCCTGGAGGGCTTCGGCATCCGTATAGCCTCGACCGAGATCATCTGACGAAATCGCACGATTTGCGCCGCAATCGCAGGTAGTCTCCCGCCGGAATCAATCGCGGGCGGGCTTTCATGTGGGATTTCGAGATCGGCCGGACCTTGGGCATCATGGCCCGCACCTGGCCGTTCATTGCGCTGCGGCTGGTCGTCTACTTCGGCATCACTGTCGCCTACGTCCTTGCGACCGGCGCTGGCGCGGGCCTTGGATATGGCGTGGGCCACATCTTCGCCGACGGCGGGCCGGAAGGCATGGCGCTCTGGGGCGGCATCTTAGGCTTTGGCTTCGTATCCTTCGCCGTCTACTGGATCCGCGAGTGGATTCTCTACGTGGTCAAGGCTGGCCACATCGCCGTCATGGTGCATCTGATCGAAGGCCGCGACGTGCCGGGAGGGCAGGGACAGCTTTCCTATGCGCGCGAGGTCGTCACGGAGCGCTTCGCCGAAGCCAACATCCTCTTTGTGGTCGACCAGCTGGTGAAAGGCGCCATTGCCGCGATCACCGGCCTCATCGGCGGGATCGCGGCCTTCCTGCCGGGGCTCGACGGCATCGCCCGCTTCATCAACACGGTGATCCGGCTGTCGCTGACCTATGTCGACGAGATCGTGCTCGGCTACAATATCCGGATCGACTCCCGGCAGCCCTTCGAGACCGCCCGGCAGGGCGTCGTGCTTTACGCCCAGAACGGCATGAAGATGGTCAAGAATGCGGTCTGGCTGGCCATATTCATGTGGGTCCTGGCGCTGCTGGTCTTCCTGGTCATGCTCGCACCGGCCGCCGCCCTGATCTACGCGATGCCGGGACAGCTGGCGGGTTGGTCCTTCGTGCTGGCGATCGTCTTCGCCTGGGCCGTCAAGGCCGCGCTTCTGGAGCCTTTCGCGATCTGCGCTCTGATGGCGGTCTATTTCCGCAGCATCGAGGGGCAGCAGCCGAACCCCGACTGGGACCGGCGGCTGGCGGACGCATCGTCGAAATTCCGCGACCTGAAGGATCGCGCACTGGGGGAGATGGGCGGCGGGCGCTGGGGCAGCGGGCAGGCCTGATCCTGTTGACGACAAGGGCCGGCGAACGCGGCCGCATGGTCAAACCTATCGCCCGCGCCTATATCGGGGCATGGTCACCCGCCTCTACAGCCACCCCATCTACCTCGATCACCTGACTGCACCCGGCCATCCCGAGCGGCCCGACCGGTTGCGCGCGATCGCCAAGGTCCTGGACGACGAGGCCTTCGCGGCTCTCGACCGCGTCCAGGCGCCCGAGGGACGAAGGGAGGCCATCCTGCTGGCTCACCCCGCCTCCTATGTCGACCAGCTCGAAGCAGCCGTGCCGGCGGAAGGGCTGGCCCGGATCGATGCCGACACGACGATGAGCCCCAAGAGCTTCGTCGCGGCGATGACTGCCGTGGGGGCTGCGACGGCGGCGGTGGACGATGTTTTTTCCGGCGTCGCCGACAACGTCTTCGTGGCGAGCCGGCCGCCCGGCCACCATGCCGAACGTGTCACGGCAATGGGGTTCTGCCTGTTCAACAATGCGGCGATCGCAGCCCGCCACGCGCAACGGACGCATGGCGTCGAGCGCGTCTCGATCATCGACTGGGACGTACATCACGGCAACGGCACCCAGGACATCTTCTGGACCGATCCCAGCGTCCAGTATCTCTCGACCCACCAGATGCCGCTCTATCCGGGCACCGGTGCCAAGAGCGAGACGGGCGTCGGCAACATCATCAATGCGCCGCTGGCACCGAATGACGGTTCCGACGCCTTCAAGGAGGCGTTCCTGTCGCGCGTCCTGCCGGCGATCGACCAGTTCCGGCCAGACCTGATCATCATCTCGGCGGGCTTCGATGCCCACCATCGCGATCCGCTGGCGCAGATCAATCTGGTCGAGGCGGATTTCGACTGGGCGACCGCGGAACTGATGGATCGTGCCGGCCGCTTCGCCAAAGGCAGGCTGGTGAGCCTGCTCGAGGGCGGCTACGACCTGCAGGGACTGTCGACCTCCGTTGCAGCGCATGTGAAACGACTGATGAAGGGCTGAGCCATGGCCGCCGAGACCAACGACGACATCAAGGCGCTGACCTTCGAGCAGGCGCTCGCCGCGCTGGAGAAGATCGTCGACGACCTCGAGAAGGGCGACGTGCCGCTCGACCAGTCGATCCGCATCTACGAGCGTGGCGAGGCGCTGAAGGCCCATTGCGACCGGCTGCTGAAGTCGGCCGAGGACAAGGTCGAGAAGATCCGGCTGTCGCGCGACGGCAAGCCGGTCGGGACCGAGCCGCTGGACGGAGAATAGCATCCCGGCGGTTGCGCCGGCGGCGTGTATTGGGCTACGCCGGGACCATTCAGCCAGCCGCGTCTCCGGCAATTTCGGATCGACGCATGCCCGCCAGACCGAACCCACGCGGGAGGCTTTCCTGAACGACAACGAAGGACGACGGCTGCTCTCGGTGGAACCGGTAGACCTTTTCGGTCGGCTGGTCGGTATCGGCAGGCTGATGATCTTCACCACCACAGGGCACGTGACGCACGAACGGATCGGGATGCTCGAGACCGTGTCCCGGGAAGGCGGCTGGGTTGCCTTCGGCGGCGCTGCGCATGACGCGCGGGTTCGCCTCGACGCCATCGTTTCGATCTCGCTCGACCGATCGCGTCGCATCGGCGAGAAGGCTTATCCGCGCATCGAGCTGAACGATGCGGCAGGCAACGAAATCGCCTGCATCGTCGGCTTCGAAGGTCTGGAGCCTTTCGACAAGGCGCTCGGCGCCGTCAAGGTAGCGGCCGAACTCGAGCCGCGCGTGACGCGGTTCAACAGCATGCCGGAGACGAAGGAAGTGGCCTCCGACGATCCTGCCCGGCTGCCCTTCGATGAGGCGAGGCTGCGCGGCGATCCGGTTGTCGTCGAGATTGCGCTGCCGGATTTCATGCAGCGATGGACCGGTCGGGTTCCCGAGCTGAAAGTCTCTCACGGCTTCATCAATCTCATGGAGCCGGACTTCCACCTGCATCTGCGCGGTGGTTGCATCGCGCAGTGGCGCGACATCGGCACAGGGCGCCTCGAGGCCCGTGGGACCGATGGCGCCGATCTCGGCTTCTCGGTTACGACCAGAGCCTGACCGTCTTCGCGCGTCGAACGGTGCGTAGTCTCCGGCGTTGAGCCCAGAGGTGGCCATCCGCCGGCAGGACGCCTACATTTGCGCCATGAGCTTCTTTCCCGGCACCGACCCAGAACCCGGCGACGCGTTCGCCTGCGACCAGATCGACCTGATGGTGGTCGCCAATGCCAAGGACATCGACGGTTTCCAGGTCCGGCGCGCATTGCCGACAGCGAAGCGCCGCCTGGTCGGGCCGTTCATCTTCTTCGACCGGATGGGGCCTGCCGTGCTGCGCGCCGGGCAAGGGCTGGATGTGCGTCCGCACCCGCACATCGGGCTGGCGACCGTCACCTACCTGTTCGACGGGCGCATCCGGCATCGCGATTCGCTCGGCACGGAAATGATTGTCGAACCGGGCGACGTGAACCTCATGACCGCCGGCCGCGGCATCGTTCATTCGGAGCGCTCGCCTGAGGAGCTGCGCGGTTCGCCGATGTCGGTGTCTGGGCTGCAGACCTGGCTGGCGCTACCGGACGGCGGCGAGGAAGTCGCGCCGTTGTTCGAGAACACCGCGTCCCGAAGCCTGCCCGAATTTACAGCCGGCGGCGTGACCGGACGCGTGGTGATCGGCGCGGTCGAGGGCATGCGCTCGCCGGTTCGCACGGCGTCGGACACGCTCTATGCCGATATCCGCCTCGATGCCGGCGCGCGTTTCCGCATCCCGGCCAACGCCGAGGAGCGCGCCATCTACGTGCTCGACGGTGAGGTCGAGATCGAACGGGATCGGTTCCCGGCCGACCGCCTGCTGGTCTTCAAGCCGGGCGCCGAGATCGTCGTGGGGTCGCCCCGCGGCGCCCATTTCATGCTGTTCGGCGGCGCCTCGCTCGGCTCCAGGCGCTACATCTGGTGGAATTTCGTCTCCTCGTCGAAGGAGCGGATCGAGCAGGCCAAGCAGGAGTGGCGGACGGGCCGCTTCGATATCGTGCCTGGCGACGAAGAGGAGTTCATCCCCTTGCCTGCCGGGTAACCATGTCGTCGCAGCGCATTTACAACCCTGGTGCATCGGCCTAAGTCCAGTCGGAAGTACGCTAGGAACCCGAATTGGCACCGACCACCCCGCTCCTCGACCGCGTCCGCATCCCCGCGGATCTGCGCGCGCTGCCAGAGACCGACCTGCCGCAACTCGCCGATGAGCTGCGCACTGAACTGATCGACGCCGTATCGCTGACCGGTGGCCATCTGGGTGCGGGTCTGGGCGTCGTCGAACTGACCGTCGCGCTTCACTACGTCTTCAACACGCCGGACGACCGCCTGATCTGGGACGTCGGGCACCAGGCCTATCCGCACAAGATCCTGACCGGCCGCCGCGACCGCATCCGGACGCTGCGGCAGGAGGGCGGGCTCTCCGGTTTCACCCGGCGCGCCGAGAGCGAATACGACCCGTTCGGCGCCGCGCATTCCTCCACGTCGATCTCGGCCGGCCTGGGCATGGCGGTCGCGCGCGACCTGAACGGCCAGAAGAACAACGTGATCGCCGTCATCGGCGATGGTGCGATGTCGGCGGGCATGGCCTACGAGGCGATGAACAATGCCGGAGCCATCGACGCCCGGCTGATCGTCATCCTGAACGACAACGACATGTCGATCGCCCAGCCGACGGGTGCGATGAGCGCCTATCTGGCGAGGCTCGCCTCCGGCCCGACCTATCTCGGCTTCCGCGATTTCGGCAAGAAGCTGACCTCGATGCTGGGCAAGCGCGTCGACCGCGCCATCACCCGCGCCGTCGAGCACGCGCGCGGCTATGTCACCGGCGGCACGCTGTTCGAGGAACTCGGCTTCTACCACATCGGCCCGATCGACGGGCACAACCTCGATCACCTGGTGCCGGTGCTGAAGAACGTCCGCGACCACGGCGACGGACCCGTTCTGATCCACGTCGTGACCAAGAAGGGCAAGGGCTACGGCCCGGCGGAAGCCGCGGCCGACAAGTATCACGGCGTCAACAAGTTCGACGTCATCACCGGCGCGCAGGCGAAGGCGCCTGCCAACGCGCCGGCCTATACCCGCGTCTTCGCCGAGAGCCTGGTGCAGGAGGCCCGCGAGGACGACCGGATCGTCGCCATCACCGCCGCGATGCCGTCCGGCACCGGCCTTGACCTGTTCGGTGAGGCGTTCCCGTCGCGCACCTTCGATGTCGGTATCGCCGAGCAGCATGCGGTGACCTTCGCGGCCGGCCTGGCTTCCGAGGGACTGAAGCCGTTCTGCGCCATCTACTCGACCTTCCTGCAGCGCGCCTATGACCAGGTCGTGCACGACGTGGCGATCCAGGGCTTGCCGGTGCGTTTCCCGATCGACCGCGCCGGTTTCGTCGGCGCCGACGGCGCGACCCATTGCGGCGCCTTTGACACGGCTTTCCTCTCGGTGCTGCCTGGTTTCGTGCTGATGGCCGCCGCCGACGAAGCGGAACTGCGCCACATGGTGCGCACCGCCGCCGCCTATGATGAGGGCCCGATCGGCTTCCGCTACCCGCGTGGCAACGGCGTCGGCGTCGAGATGCCAGAGCGCGGCCAGGTGCTGGAGATCGGCAAGGGGCGCGTGTTGCGCGAAGGGACCAAGATCGCCCTGCTTTCGCTGGGCACACGGCTCGCGGACTGCCTTGCCGCCGCCGACGAGCTTGAGGCGGCCGGGCTGTCGACGACGGTGGCCGACGCGCGCTTCGCCAAGCCCATCGATACCGATCTCGTCAGCCGGCTTGCGCGCTCGCATCAGGTGCTGGTCACTGTCGAGGAAGGCTCGGTCGGGGGCTTCGCCAGCCAGGTGCTGCATCATCTGGCGACGACCGGTATCCTCGAGACCGGGGTCAAGGTGAGGCCGCTGGTGCTGCCGGACGTCTTCACGGACCACGCCAAGCCCGAGAAGATGTACGCCGATGCCGGCCTCGACACGACCGGTATTGTCCGCACCGTCTTTGCGGCGCTCGGCAGCGCGGAGCACGCTGCGCGTGCTTGATTCCCGACAGGCTAACCGCCTGTTTACGCTGCCGCTTCGGCCTTTCCTTACCGTCTCTCTTGGCCGTTCCTTAGCGCCACCGCGCTACAAGGACCGCGGACAGGGAGACAACAATAATGAAAATCGTTCTCGCCGGCCTGATGCTGGCCGTAACCCTCGCGCCGGCGTTCGCCGAGGTGAAGCACGACCGCAAGCTGGAGCAGGCGGTGATGGATATCGTCGCCACGAAGATGGGCGATCTGCGTGGCGGTCTGCCGTGGACCAGCGTCATGATGGCCGTTTCCAACGACGGCATGACGACGGCTTCGGTCGGCCTGCGCGGTCTTTCCCCGGACGGCTGGAACGACGGCCTCGCCATTGCCACCGAGCGCAACCTCGCGGACATCGAACTCAACTGATCTTGCCTTCTTCGCCCGCTTTCTCCATGGGAAGCGGGTGGCCAAGACCCCTGGCAAGCCTGAAACCCTGAGGCTCGACGACCTGCTCGTCCGGCGCGGCCTGTTCGCGTCGCGCTCCCGCGCAGCCGATGCGGTGCGCCGAGGCTCAGTCAGCGTCGCAGGCCGCGCCGTCACCAAGGCGGGCGCCGTAGTGGAGGCAGTTGCCGAACTCATCGTCGACGACCCCGCTTCCGGCTACGTGTCGCGCGCGGCGCTCAAGCTCGCAGCCGGGCTCGACCATTTCCGCTTCGATCCGGCCGGGCTGACCTGCCTTGATATCGGCGCCTCGACGGGCGGCTTCACGCAGGTGCTGCTTGAGCGGGGCGCGGCGAGGGTGTCGTGCGTCGATGTCGGTCACGGACAGCTGCATGACAGCTTGCGGGACGATCCGCGCGTGTCGAGCCTCGAAGGCCTCAATGCCCGCGAGCTTGGCGCTGTGCATCTCGGTGGCGACCTCCCGCAAGCCGTCGTCAGCGACGTCAGCTTCATCTCGCTGACACTGGCGCTTCCGCCGGCGCTGGCGCTCGCGTCGCCCGGCGCATTCGCCGTGCTGCTGGTCAAGCCGCAGTTCGAAGCCGGCCGCGATGCCATCGGCAAGGGTGGCATCCTGCGCGACCCTGCCGAGGGCCCAAGGACGGCCGAGCGTCTGGCTGCGTGGCTGGACCACCAGCCCGGATGGCGGTCGCTCGGCTGGGCGCCGTCGCCCATCCGCGGCGGCGACGGCAACAGCGAATACCTCCTCGGGGGTGTGAAGGATCGCCTGCCATGAGCGAGAGCGTCGTCACCATCGACCGGCTCGGCGCACAGGCCGACGGCATCTTCGACCGGCCGGGCGGACCGCTCTACGTGCCCTTCGCGCTGCCGGGCGAGCGGGTGAACGTCGCGCGCAACCGCGACCGGGCGGAGATCGTCTCGATCCTGTCGCGCTCTCCCGACAGGATCGATCCCGCCTGCCGCCACTTCGGCGATTGCGGCGGCTGCGCGATCCAGCATCTCGACGACGCGGCCTACCGCGTCTGGAAGCGCGGCAAGGTGGTCGATGCGATGCAGGCGCGCGGCATCGAGGCGCCGGTGGCCGATCTCGTTCCATGCGCGCCGGGCACGCGGCGGCGCGTGACCTATTCCGCCCGGAAGACGCAGGGCGGCGTGCTTCTCGGCTATCACGCCGCGATGTCTGACCGCATTGTCGACATCCAGGAAGATCCGATCACGGTTCCGTCCATCGTGACGCGGCTCGGGGACCTGCGCTTGCTGGCGTCCATGCTGGCATCGGCCAGCGATCCTTTCAGGATGGCCGTGACGGCGACCGAGGCAGGCTTGGACATCCAGCTCTCCGGGCTACCCAAGCTCGCCGAGCAGGCGAGGTTGTCCGCGAGCGACTTTGCGCGCAAGGCCGGTTTCGCTCGCCTCTCCGTGGGCGACGACGTGATCGTGGAGCCACGCCGGCCGCAGGTGGCATTCGGCTCGACCATGGTCGCGCCGCCACCGGGCGCTTTCCTTCAGGCGACGGCCGCGACGGAAGCGGCAATGGCCGACCTCGTGCTTGGGCACCTCGCGCGATCGAAGCGGGTCGCCGACCTGTTCGCCGGCTGCGGCACCTTCGCGCTTCGGCTCGCCGCAGCGTCGGAGGTCCATGCGGTGGAATCCGACGCGGCTGCCCTTGCGGCACTGGACAGGGGCTTCAGAAGCTCGGGCGGCTCCCTGAAGCGGGTCACGGCAGAAAAGCGCGACCTGTTTCGGCGGCCGCTGGCGGCGAAGGAACTCGACCGTTTCGACGGGCTGGTCTTCGATCCTCCGCGCGCCGGCGCCGAGGACCAGTCGAAGCAGATCGCCCGGTCCTCGATACCTGTCGTGGCGGCCGTGTCGTGCAGTCCCGGCACGCTGGCTCGCGACATCGCGATCCTGGTCGCCGGCGGTTACCGCGTGACGCGGATCGTGCCGATCGACCAGTTCCTCTGGTCGCCACATGTCGAGGCCGTCGCGCTGCTTGAAAAGCCGAAGCGGCGTCGCTGACCTCAGCGGTCCTTCAAAACCTCGTCCACGAAAGCCGGCACGATCTCGCTCGCCCGGCCGAGCCTCGCTTCGGCGAAGAGACTGTGGCCTTCGGAGGGTTCGAGATTGAGCTCGACGGTACGTGCGCCGGCATTTCTTGCCGTCTCGACGAAGCCGGCGGCCGGATAGACGTTGCCGCTGGTGCCGATCGACACGAAGAGCCGGCAGGTGTCCAGCGCGCGCTCGATCCGGTCCATCTGGTAGGGCATCTCGCCGAACCACACGACGTCGGGCCGGAGATGTCCGACCGCGCCGCACATCGGGCACGCGGAACCGGCCTCGATGTCTCCGGGCCACGGGCTCCTGAGTTCGCACGCGGTGCAGAGCGCCGACGCCAGTTCGCCATGCATGTGGATGAGCTTCGCGGAGCCGGCGCGCTCGTGCAGGTCGTCGATGTTCTGGGTCACAAGCAGCAATTCGCCCCGGTACTCCCGCTCCAGCCGGGCCAATGCAAGGTGGGCCGCATTGGGCTGAACTCCGGCAAGCCCGCGCCGCCGCTGATTGTAGAAATCCTGGACGAGTTGCGGATTGCGGGCGAAGCCCTGCGGCGTCGCGACATCGCGGTAGTCGACCTTCGACCAGATGCCGTCTTTGGTGCGGAACGTGTCGACGCCGGACTCGGCCGAAATGCCGGCGCCGGTGAGGATGACGATGGAAGCAGGGCCGGTCATTGCCGAAAGGCGCGCCGGGCAAGATCAGGCCATTCTGCCAGGAACGCTTTGCGCGCACGAAGGCCAGCTGGCCCCTCTTCGCCGCCTTCGTCCTGCGTCAGCCGCGCAAAAGTGACGCGCCGACCGCCTTTTTCGGCCCAGCCCACGTACCAGCCCCAGCTCCGTTGTCGGTCGAGCTTGCCATTCAGGAGGCGCGGATAGGCAGAGCCGGTCTTGCCCCGGATTTCCCAGCCGTCCGCAGGCGACCCGGCCTCGACGATGCGTTTGGTCATGGCAATGGCGTTCGTTGCAACCGGCAGGTCGCCGTTTACGAGCCGGCGGAGGAACTCCGTCTGCTCGAGTGGCGAAATCTTGAGGGAGGAGGAGAGCCAGGACCGCTCCAGCGAATTGTTCTTGCCGGGGTCACCGGAGACATCCGCGTTCCCGTAGCCGAAATCGCGCATGTAGCGTTCAAATGCCGGCCTGCCGAGTTCGCGCGCGATTTCCTGCGAATACCAGAGCACGGAGTAGCGCATCCAGTCGGCGGGGGAGGTCGGCTGTTTCCAGTTGGTGCCCCAGTCCGGATAGCCTTGCTTGAAGTTCATCACCGGCTCGGCCGGACTCTTCAGGATGCCGGCGTCGAAGCCGATCACGGCCAGAACGACCTTGAACGTCGAAGCAGGTGTTACGCGGGTCGCGCAGTCGCCTTCGCTGAGGAGCAATTCCCCCGTATCGGTGTCGGACACCACGGTGCATATGATGCGGGACTGAGCCACGCCCAAGCCGCCCATCGTCGAAAGGATGACTGCTACCGCGACTATCGCAAGGCGCGCAGCATAGAGGCGCAGCCTCACACCCGTGTCCCGCCGACCGTCATCTGGTTCATCCGCAGATGCGGCTGGCCGACGCCCACCGGCACGCCCTGGCCGGCCTTGCCGCACATGCCGATGCCGGGATCGAGTTTCATGTCGTTCCCGATCATGGTCACGCGGTGCATGGCGTCAGGCCCGTTGCCGATGAGCATCGCGCCCTTGATCGGCTTCGTCACCTTGCCGTCCTCGATCATGTATGCCTCGGTGCAGCCGAACACGAACTTGCCCGACGTGATGTCGACCTGTCCGCCGC
>VFQP010000573.1_pt1 | contig 66500 bp, 50 predicted proteins | sample 3512351 | NCBI WGS metagenome assembly VFQP01 (sample SAMN10412372, study PRJNA504923) | tailings metagenome | isolation source: Relicate 1 Philex TSF1 revegetated site | place: Philippines: Tuba, Benguet | collected 2017-08-29
TCATCTGGCTGTATCTCGAGCTGCTTCGTTTGCTGTCGCGCCTGCAGGGTCGTCGTGACTGACACGTTGACTTACTGACTATCGCGGATTCCGCGGACAACCGAGGAAACCACAGGATCTGCGCGCTGCAGGTTCTGTGGTTTTTTCGTTCAGAGGTCTTTGTTCATTCCTTGAGATCGTGAACAGCTCACGCAGAGGAATAGAGGGCGCAGAGGCCGCAGAGAGATGCAGTCGGGGGCTCAACTGCCTTGTCGCAGATCACGCGGATGAAGCGGAAACAGCACGGATAAGGATGTAAAATCAGCCCATTCTTTCACCCTCCTCTGCGTACTCTGCGCCCTCCACTCCTCTGCGTGAGTTGTTATTGATCTCGGCCCCCACACGGCCTGGTCAGCAGCGCGCACAAAAGAAAAACCACAGAACCTGCGGAATGCAGATCCTGTGGTTTCCCTTTTTGTCCGAGTACTCCGTGATAATCAGTCCAGCCGGATCCAGCAGCGCCTACTTGGGCCAGCCCGCCGAGGGTACGGCCGGCATGATGCGCAGCGCGTTCTGGTAGTACACCTTTTTGAGCACCGCATCGGGCAGGTCGATGCCGTAGAGCTTCCAGAACGCGTGATAGTCGCGGTAGTAATCGAAGTAGTCATCCCGCGTTTCCAGCACGCGCCAGTAGTACGGATACTCCTCGGGCTGGAAGCTGTCCTTGCCGAAGAGAATGCGGTTCTGGTACTTCACGAAGAAGTCGTGTGCTGCGCGCGGCTGACGGCCGATGTCGTAGAGCACCGCACCCATTTCGCCGAGCACGTTGGGCATTTCGTCGAACATCTTGCCCAGTCGGCCGAGGTCGTTGGCATGCCAGCCAAGGTGCGCGGCCACGAATGTGGTCTGCGGGTTGGCGCGGAAGAGACTGTCGCGCTCGTTCATGAGCTGCTCGAAGCTCGGGTAGCGATCCTGCGGATAGCGGCGCTCGGGAAAGAGCGCCTGCTCGAGCCAGCGCTCGTTGGTGTAGTCGAGATCGCGGAAGAACTCCTGCGGGTCGGCCGTGTGGATGAACACCGGCAGCTTGAGTCGGGCAGCCGCGGCCCACACGGGCTTGAGCTCCGGATCATTGAGCTTGAGGCGCGAACCGTCGGCCTTGCGGGTGGAGAGACCGAAGCCCTTGCCCACCTCGCCAATGCCCACCGCACCAGCCTTCACATCGGCCTCGAGTTGGGCAACGGCGCGCTCGGCCCAACCCGGCGAGCCGACACCGCTGAAGTTGATGCCGGTGAGGAACACCACGCGGTTCTTCATGGACGGCGACTGCTTCACGAGGGCGAGGCCCTGCGTGAGGCGATCGCCTGATACGTTGCCGGCCACCACCATGAGGCGCACGTTGATGGAGTCGAGTGTGTACCGGAAGCGTTCGAGCGCCTCGACACTGCCGATCTGTGCACCGCCCGGATGGCCGTGGAAGTCCACCACCGGGAATTTGGCGGCGCGCCGCATGTTGGCCGGCACCTTGAGTGTCGACTTGGGCCGATAGTCGACAATGCTTGGCACCGCGCCCTCGGGCGCGAGACAGGTGCGCGGACGGATCTCCGTCATGCCCGCCGGGCAGGACTCCCCGTCCTTGATCTGCGTGCCGCCACGGAAACCACCCTGGGCCTGCAGCACGGAGGGTGCAGCAAGGAGCGGCGCGGATACCAGCGATGCGGCAACGAGCGAAAGAATGCGACGCACGGACGACTCCTGAGTGAGGAAACGACGCGGGGACCGACACTGGTCGATCCCCGACGTGCGAAAGACCACCAGAATACCAGGCGAACTAGTTGCGACTGCTGTCCCGGCCGGTGTCGGCCGGCAACAGCAACTGCTGCGCGGCCGTGTCGTTGCCGGGCTGTGCGAAGGGCTGCGCCACGCGCTCGAAGCCGAACACACTTTCGCGGCGCATGGCCTTGGCGATCTCGCGCGACTGGTTGTACACCGAATCGGCGCGGGCCATCCGACCCGTCTGTGCGAGTGCCTCGGCCAGCGTGATTCCGCTGATGACGTAGAGATCGGGGATGCCCACCGACGCGTCGTCCACCCAGCCGTTGCGGGCGGCGAGGGACTTCGTGGCCGTGAACACCGAGTTCCAGAGTTCGTACGAACGCTTCACGTCCACCAGGCCTTCGCCGGGAATGACGACGAGATCTCCGCCCGGCTCCTGCGGGTCGGGCATGAGCTTCTTGGCCATGCCCTGTGTAACGACGTAGCGCTCGAGGCCCAGTTCGTACGGATAGCCGCCGGCGGTGCGGCTGAAGTACAGCGGCCGGTCGGGGAAGGCGTCACGCAGCATGAAGTACACGAGCTGGTCCGACTTCATGAGCTGCGGCGAACGCGGCTGGGCAATGATGTTGCCCTTCTGGAAAGCAGCGTTCTGCGGTGTCGGGATGTACAGCGGCAGCGCGTCGGCTTCGTCGAAGCTGAGGTTGAACGGCGGGCCGCTGGGCTTCTTCCAGTTGCCACCCTTGTAGATGGCCGGCCCCTTGGCCTCGTCATACTCCCGCACCGGATTGCGAATGAGCTGTCGCACATACCAGTCGGTGTTCATGAGCGAGGTGTTGGCCACGATCACGTCCTGCCGCACGCCCTCGACTTCCTGCGCGTACCACAGCGGGAAGGTGTCGTTGTCACCCACGGTGATGAGGATGCCGTAGGGCTCGACCGAGTTGAGCAGGTCACGCGCGAAGTCGGCGGTGTCCGTCTGACCCGAGCGCGAGGCCTGCGTCCAGTTGCCGAAGAGCGGGATGAAGGCCACCACCAGCAGCGGCGAGGCCATGGCGAAGCTGCGCGGCCGCGGCTCCACGACGGTGGTCTTGCCCAGCTTCGTTTCGTCGGCGCCAAACAGCGTGGCCACCGTCTCCCACAGATAGAACAGGCCCAGCGCGGCCCAGACGGATAGCGCCGAGAAGCTCCAGAGGTAGAAGTAGTCTCGGTCACGCACTTCGCGCGGTACGGAGTCGCCCAGCTCGGGCGCCTGCGAATGACCGTACCTGAAGTTGAGGTAGAAGATCAGCCCCAACGTCATTGTGAACACGAGTGGCCCGAAGAACCAGAAGGATCGTCGATCCTTCTGGAAATGCATCCATCCACCGAGAATGATGAGTATGAAGTAGAACACGGCGAGTCCATTCTGCAGACCCGGGTTCTCGTTGTACGCGTCGCGCAGCCACTGCCACTTGAAGTACAACCAGTACATGCCCACCTGCGCCGTGAACGGGGCCTGGCGCTCTCCGAGCTCCGGCTTGCCGTACTGGCCGCGGTTGAAATTGTACATGAAGCGGTCGTACGTGAGCTTGCTGAACGTGCAGTCCATCCGGATTTCCGTCACGCATCCGGTGGGCTCGCCTTCGTTGATGGCGGGGAAGTGCGCGGCGCGAATGGGCTGCGTGGCAAACGGCGTGAGACCGAACACCAGGGCGGCGGCGCAGGCCACCAGCAGTTTCCAGCGCATCAGCGTCTGCGGACGGCGAATGAGCACGGCCACACCCACCGCCGGCGCGGCCAGCATGCCTGCCATGTGATTCGTGTACCCGAGACCCAGCAGATAGGCGATCAGCACCAGCAGGCGATCAGCCACCGGGCCTTCGGGATCGTCGCACCAGCGCACGGTGAGCCAGCAGATGAACGCGAGGCCAACGAGTGACACCGTGTACACCTTCTCGTTCACCACCGACTGGTTCCACACGGTGAACGCAGTGGCGCCAATGAGCACAGCCAGCGAACCGCCGATGATGCGCTGCCAGCGTCGTGGCATCCACTGCACCAGGACGCGCTCGGTGACGAGGAACCAGAACGCCGCCGACACGGCACTTGAGAGCGCGGCCAGCACGTTGATGCGCATGGCCACGGTGGGCGCGATGGGCAGCACCGAGAACACGCGGCCGATGAGCACGAAGAACGGATTGCCCGGCGGATGCGGCAGGCCGAGCACGTAGGCGGCGGCGATGTACTCGCTGGTGTCCCACATGGACGTGGACGGCGCGAGCGTGACCAGGTAGAGCAGAAAGGTCACGAGCCCCGCCACGGTGGCAGCGAGGTAGGACGGGCGGTAGTCGAGTTCGGCCGCAGCGGTGCCCTTGGCACCGATGCTGGTGGCCGTAGTCGCGGAAGCGGTCGCGGCGACGGTCATGGACGGGACAAATAGTGGAGCCGCCCCGGGCCGGAGGCGGACCGGGTGGGCAGAGGAGCAGTAACCCTCAAAGCTCGCCAGCGGGGGGACCGGGCACAACCGCCCGGGGCGAGATGCCGGGGCCGAGACGGCCGTGGAAACAACAAGGCGGGGCCGCTGGGCCCCGCCTTGGACGTTGGTGCTGTGGTTTGCCGGACAGCCCGGCCGAACGCGGCGCGTTGTGTGCGGCCGGGCTACAACGCGCGGTGGCGGCGAGCGCGTCGCGCGGCGAGAAGCAGCAGGCCACTGGCTAGGAGCGCGGGCACCGCCGGTTCAGACACCGGCACCGCCTTCACGCGAATGACGAAGTCGTTGTAGTCGCGGTCGGAGAAAGAATTGCGGTTGTTCGGATAACCGAAGGCACAACCGCCGGCGCCGGGGATCGGGTCGCAGGCGTTGTCTTCGGCGCCGACGTAGTAGGTGCCGGTGTTGGCGAGTTCGTAGAAGGTCCCGAACGCGTCAGTGTCCGATCCGGGCGCGGCCGCGTTGCCAATGTCGGTGAATACTGCGAATTGCTGCGGCGCCGCGGCAAAGTCATCTGCCTCGAAGGTCGTCATGTCCGAGTAAAACCGACGCGGGTCGCTGTTGGGGTTCCAGGCATCAAGCCAGAGGTAGAACCCGGCCCCGGTGGTGAGCGTGGTGAGACCACTCACCGCGACCTGTGTGTCGAAATCATCGAACAACTGATATCCGAATTGCGCTTGGCTGGGCACATCGGCGCCCGCCACTCTGCCGAGCAGTTCGATTTCCCAGGTGCCTGCACCAAAGAAGAAGCGGAGAGGCGTTCCGGTGTCGCTTTGGAGCACCCTGGCATTGGCTGCGACGAGCGCACCGCTCGTGCTGAGCCAGCCGGCGGGCTTCTGGTTGTTGCAGCTCCCCTCGGTATTGCGGAGGATGTAGCCGATGTTGCAGTTGGTGCCGTCGCTGGAGCTGTTGTTCCAGTAGGAATTCGGCGCATTGATATCCTGCCACTGCTGGGCCCGGACGGTGGAGGCGGGCAGGGCGACCAATGCCCCGGCCAGCAGGGCCGGTAGCGAGCGGGCGGTGAGCAAACGCAGGCGGGAAATCATGACAGCTCCTGGTCAAAGGGCAGGCCGTTTCATGAACGGTTCTGCATGATTCGCGCCGCGCCGTTTGCTCGTGTTTTCCCGGCGGGACGCTGGATCACCCGCCCTGCGGTTCCGGAAAATGGTCGGGCGCTGCCACACTCTGACGCAGCAATGCAACAGACGAGCTCATCCTTTCTGGACGCTGCGCCCTGACGACGGGGACAGGGCTCTTGTCCCCGAGGGATTGGCACCCGTCCGACAATTGTCTAGCGTGACGCATGCGCCTTCTGTCAGCCTTCCGCCACCGGCCTTGGACGCCGGTCATTGCGCTGTTGTTCGTGTTGGTCGCCCGCCCGGCCGAGGCCCAGGGGGAGCGACCCCCTGCAACCGACTCCACCCGCCGGGCCGGGGTGCCGTTGGTCGGTGACGTCATCGACGCGGTGGGCCGACCGCTGGCCGATGTGGAAGTCGCGCTGGTGGGCACCAATCTGCGCACGCGCACCGATGCGCGCGGCTTCTGGATGTTTCGCGATCCGCCAACCGGCGCCTACGTGCTCACGGCTCGACGCCTGGGCTATGCGCCCATCAATCATCCCATCAACGTGTTTGCCGGCGTGGCGGACACCGTCAACCTCGCCACGGCGCGGCTCAACAAGCTCACGCCGGTGCAGGTGCAGTCCACCATGGACGCGGCCGGCCGTGATGCCACCGCCATGGCGGAGCGTCTGCTGCAGATTCGTGTAAGCACGGGGCGCTTGCTCACACGTGATGACATTCTGGCGCGCAAACCAGCCGGTGTGGTGGATCTCATTCAGGGTGTGCCGGGCATCCTGGCGCAGCGCACGGCGCGTGGCATCAGCGTGGCCACAACACGCGCGGGCACCGGGGCCATGCAGATCGAAGGGCAGGGCTGCCAAGTGCAATTCTTCCTCAACCGCCAGCCGGTGGATGTGGAAGACATACAGTCGCTGAGCCCGCTGCAGTTCCGCAGCGTGGAGATCTATCCCAACACCTCGATCATGACCGGCCTGCCCATGATGTCGGGCAAGTGTGGTGCAGTGGTCATCACGATGATGTAGCAGCCATGCGTCTTATGCATCGTCGGTGGTGCAACTGACTACCACGGATTGCACGGACAACAAGAGAAACCACACGGACATTTCCTTTTGGAGGTTGATCCGTGTGGTTTCCGTTTGAATCCGTGGAATCCGTGATAATCAGTTCAACGGTGCTCCGGACCCCGATGGCCATGCGGGACTGCCTAGTGCCGGAACAGACGCTCGCCCGTAAACACCATGGCGATGCCATGCGCGTTGGCCGCTTCAATCACCTCGGCGTCACGCACCGAACCACCGGGCTGCACGATGGCCGTCACGCCCGCCGCCGCAGCCTGATCGATGCCGTCGCGGAAGGGGAAGAACGCATCGCTGCCGAGCGCTGACCCCTTGGTGTCGTGGCCCAGCGTCGTGGCCTTGTGCACGGCCACGAAGCTCGCGTCCACGCGGCTCATCTGCCCCGCACCAATGCCGATGGTGGCACCACCGCGCGCGAGCACGATGGCGTTGCTCTTCACGCTGGCCACGGCCTTCCAGGCAAACAGCAGATCGCGCTGCTCGTCCGCCGTGGGCGGACGCGTGGTGACCACGTTCCACTGCTGCGGATCGGTGGGTGATGGCGCACGGTCCTGTACCAGGAGGCCGCCGCGCACACGCTTGAGATCCATGGTGCCGGCCGGCCAGGTGGCCCGGCCCTCGAGCACCCGCAGGTTCTTCTTGCGGCCGAGAATCTCCACCGCCTCCTCGGCAAACTGCGGCGCCACAATGCACTCCACGAAGAGACTGCTGATGGATTCCGCCGCGGCCACGTCCACCGGCACCGAGAATGCGATGACACTGCCGAAGGCACTCACCGGATCACAGGCCAGTGCCTTCTTGTACGCGTCGAGCGCGTCGCTGCCCGTGGCCAGGCCGCAGGGCGTGGTGTGCTTGATGATGGCGCAGGCCGGCTGGCTGCCGAAGGGCTCGATGGCCAGCAGCGCGCCTTCGAGGTCGAGCAGGTTGTTGAACGAGAGTTCCTTGCCGCCCTTCTGCACCAGCGCGCCCAGTCCCGTGCCAGGCTTCTCCACGTAGAACGCGGCGCGCTGCTGCGGATTTTCGCCGTAGCGCAGCGTCTGCTGCTTTTCGAAGGTCAGCGGGTAGCGATCGGGGAAGGGCTCGCCGCGCTGCTGCGCAAACCACTGCGCGATGGCCGCGTCATAGCCGCTCGTGTGTGCGTACACCTTCTCGGCCAGCAGTCGGCGCAGGGTGGCATCGTCGGTTCCGGCGCTGACATGCGCGAGCACGCGCTCGTAGTCGGCCGGGTCGACGATCACCCACACCGACTCGAAATTCTTGGCCGCCGAGCGCAGCATGGACGGGCCGCCGATGTCGATGTTTTCGATGACCTCTTCCGGATGCACGCCGGGCTTGGCGGCCGTCTCACGGAACGGATAGAGGTTCACGACCACGAGATCGATGGTGCCGATGTTGTGCGCCTTGATGGCCTCCATGTGCTCGGGCAGGTCGCGGCGCGCCAGGAGGCCGCCGTGCACCACCGGGTGCAGCGTCTTCACGCGCCCGTCGAGCATTTCGGGAAAGCCGGTGATCTCGCTGATGTCCTTCACCGCGAGGCCGGCTTCGCGCAGTGTGCGGGCCGTGCCGCCGGTGGACACCAGTTCAACACCCTTGGCCGCGAGGCCCTGGGCAAACGGCACGAGGCCGGACTTGTCGGAAACGGAAAGCAGGGCGCGCATGGAGGAAGCGATGGAAGTCAGCGGGGGAACAGTCGGGCCACATGTCCCGGCAGCAGCGCCGGGAGCGTGGTGTCATCGGGTGTGAGCGCAAACTGCCACTCGGGCGCCGCGGGGCTCACGGGCACCGGCAATTCGCCGTGCACCCGGTTGTCATCACCGAGCAGCACGGCGCCGGAGGCCACGGCCGCCGCACAGAGCGGCAGCAGCTGGTGCTCCACGCGCAGCACGCGCGCCGCGAGCAGGGCCGGCGTATCACCCGGCAGCACGGGCACCGGCCACTGCGCGATGATGGGGCCGCGGTCGTAGACTTCGTCCACGAAGTGCACCGTCACGCCCGTCACCGTGGCGCCATGTTCGAGCACAGCCCGGTGAATGCGCTGGCCATACATGCCCGGACCGCCAAAGGCCGGCAGCAGCGCGGGGTGCACATTGAGCACGCGACCGCGAAACGCCCGCACCACCTCGGCGGGCAGCAACTTGAGATAGCCGGCCAGCACCAACGTGTCTACGCGTGCATCCTGCAGCGTACGCACGAGGCCCTCGCCGTCGGACGGCGTGGTGAGCACTTCGGTGGCTACACCGTGTGAGCGCGCGCGCATGAGGGCGCCGGCGTCAGGCTTGTCGGCGCCCACCCACACAATGTCCCCAACCGATTGTGCCGGGCCCGCGAAGTGATCGAGCAGCGCCTGCAGATTGGAACCACCGCCGGAGGCAAGCACCCCAAGGCGGGCGCGCGAGGTCATGATGGGGTGGAGTTGGAGTGGAAGGGCAGCGCGCGGCCGAGTGCGGCGAGTGCCCAGCGCACCGCGTCGCTCAAGGTGTCGGCCACATGCAAACGGCTCGAGAGCGCCGAACGCGCCTGCTCGACGTCATCGACGGGCGTTTCAATGCCCGGCACCAACACGCCCACACCGCCGGTAGCAATGGCCGGCTGCACATCGCGCCAGCGGTCGCCAATATACGCCGCACGCGCGAGATCGAGCCCATGCTCGGCCGCCGCCTGCTGGTACATACCCAGTCCGGGCTTGCGGCAGCTGCAGGGACCGGAGACTTCGGGCCAGTGCGGACAGTGGTAGGTCTGCACGATCTCAGCGCCGGCTTCGGCCAGCAGCGCTTCGGTACGCGCCCGCGTGGCTTCGTACTGCGCCGGCGTAATGAGCCCACGCGCGATGCCCGACTGATTGGTGACGAGAAACACCGGCACCTGCTGCGCGTTCGCCCATCGCACCGCGTCCGCGGCGCCGGCAATGAGCCGAACGCCAGACGGATCGGCGAGGTAATGCGCGTCGGCGATGACCGTGCCATCGCGGTCGAGAAACAGGGCCACGGTCACCTTCGCGTGGTGTCCGGCGGCACCGGACGCACCGGCGCCGGTCGTGCAGTGGTGTCGCGACGAGTCGTGGTATCGCGACGAGTCGTGGAATCGGTTCGTGCGGTGGTATCGCGCCGCGTGGTGGTGTCGCGCCGCGCGGTCGTGAACACCCGCGAGGGGCGACGCACCACTTCACCCAGACTGCGCACGCCTCGCACTTCCACGCGATACTGCGTCTGCGGCGCGAGTGCGGTGTCGAGACGGATGAACATCTCGTTGAACACCTTGGGGCGATTCATCTTGGGCGGCGGCGTGGTGTCGGGCGGCACATAGCGCACACCGCGCGCCCGCGCCTCCCGTTCGGCGGCCTGACGGGCACGACGGACCGCTGCCGCCGCGGCTTCGATGCTGTCGGCGCGGCGGGCACGCATGGCGCTGTCCGCGCGGGCGCGCATGGCTGGCGTGGAGTCGACCTTGGGGGCGTTGGCGGCATTCGCGGCCCGGGTGGAGTCGGCCACCGCCTTCTTGCGCGCGCTGTCGGCCTCCGCCCACTGCGCGGCGGTCTGCGCGAGACGAACCATCACCAGCGACGAGTCCGGTCGCTTGACGAGCACGCTGTCGATGAGGAACTGCTGCTCGGGACGATAGGGCTTGTCGAAGGTGACCTTGAGAACGCGATTGCTGTCGCTCACTTCCACGCCCGTGATGCGCAGTCCCACCGTGTCGCGCTGGAAGGCGTAGAACTCCGCCTCCGCACTCTCGGTGAAGGTGACACGCACCGAGTCCCAGATCTCCAGTGGTTCGAGTTCGCGATTGCTGTTGCGGTCGGCAAAGGCGCGCAGCAGGTAGGGCCCCGGCGGCAGATGCCGCAGTTCGTAGCGCCCAACCGAGTCGGCAACAGCCTGATACGTGGTGCTGTCCTCGGCGATGGCCTCGACCACGCTGCCGGGGATCCCGCGACCGGCGGCCCAATCAAAGGCCACGCCGGTGATGCGCGTGGCCGGAATGGGGCCACCCGTGGAGAACACGAGGCGGATGATGGAATCGATGCCGTTGGCTCGCAGGTCCTGGATGCCGGCGCGAATCTGGATGGAATACACCGTGTTGGGTTTCCATCCCTTCTCCGGGCGAATGCTGAGTCGCGAGCGCGACCAGTTCACGCGCGCCTGCCCGCTCTTGGGACTGATGAAGACCAGCTCGCGCAGCTCCTGCGCGCCCTTGGGAGTCTCGCTGATCACTTCATCGAAGCGGATTTCGACATCGCGCGGCTTGCCAATCACACTGGCGTTCTCCGGCGTGATGGCCAGAATGCGCGGCGGCGCGTTGTCCGGCGGACCGCCGGGCGGCGCGCCCTGATTGGCGCAGGCCGCCGCGACGGCCAGTGTCACGGCACCCAGCAGCGCCGCCACGCGGCGACGCAACGTCGAATCCGTTGAACCCGATGTCACGCGCCGAGGGCCTGATGCTTGCTGCGCAACTGCTCGAGTCGCGCGCGCCAATCGGCGGCCTTGGCGCGCTCCGCAGCCACGAGGGCTTCGGGTGCCTTGGCCACAAAGCTTTCGTTGGCCAGACGCCCATCGAGAGCCGTGAGCTGCTTGTCGAGCTGTGCGATCTCCGTTTCCAAACGCTGCTTCTCCTTGCCCAGGTCGATCATCCCGGCCAGTGGGATGACCAGCTCCACACCACTTGGCAGCACCACCTGCGCGGCGGCACCACCAGGTGCCGCACCGGCCGCCACTACCTTGGCCCGGGCCAGCGCCCCAATGGTGTCGACCTGTGCCGCCACCGCCTCGAACGTGTCTCCTCCGGCCACGAGCGTGGCATCCACCCACGCCCCCGGATTCACATTGTACTCCGCACGGACCTGTCGGATCGCGGCCACGGCTTCGCGCACGTACTCGAACTCGGCGCCGATGCCCGCTGGCTCGCCGCTCGCCGTGGGCCACGCGGCCTGTGCGAGGAAGGCCCCGTCGGGCGACTGCGGCAGCTTCTGCCAGAGTTCTTCGGTGATGAAGGGCACGATGGGATGCAGCAGGCGCAGCGCGCCATCAAAGGCATGCGCCAGCACGGCGCGCGCCACCTCGCGGTCGGCACCTTCGGCGGCGAGACGCGGCTTGACCGACTCGAGATACCAGTCGGCCAGTTCGTTCCACACGAAGCGCCGCGCCGCTTCCGCGTACTCGGAGAGCCGGAGCCCGCGACCACGTTCGCCGTCGGTCCACTGCAGCAGGTCGGCGGGACGCGCCGGGCCAAGGGCCGCGTTGCAGTCGGCGATGGCCACGTCGAGGCGTTCGAGAATCCAGCGATCGGCCGGTGCCAATTGCGCGCGATCAAGCGCTGACACGGGAGCCACCGGATCGGTGCCCACGCGCGAGAGCAGGAAGCGACCGATGTTCCAGAGCTTCGTGCAGAAGTTGCGCCCCGGTGCGAACGACTTGTCGAGATCGGTGGGGTCGAGCATGACATCGACACCGAGACCGAGGCCCGAGATCATCGTCCAGCGCAGCGCATCGGCGCCGTAGAGCTTCACCACCTCGAGCGGATCGATGCCGTTGCCCAGCGACTTGGACATCTTGCGGTGCTGCATGTCGCGCACGACGCCGTGCAGGTACACGGTGTGGAAGGGCGCCTTGCCGGTGAACCAGCAGCCGCTCATGACCATGCGCGCCACCCAGAAGAACAGGATGTCCGGCGCGGTAACCAGCACGTCTCCCGGGTAGAAGGCACGCAGGTCGGGCGTGTCGTCGGGCCAGCCGAGTGTGCTGAAGGGCCAGAGCCAGCTCGAGAACCAGGTGTCGAGCACGTCCTCGTCCTGACGCACGGCGCCGCCGCAGCCGGCGCAGGCGCTCACGTCGGTGCGCGAGACCATGGGCGCCTGACCGCAATTGGCCGCGCAGTACCATACGGGCACCCGGTGGCCCCACCAGATCTGACGCGAGATGTTCCAGTCGCGAATGCCTTCGAGCCAGTTGACGTACACCGCCTCCCAGCGCTCGGGCAGAATGCGCAGCTCCCCACTGCGCAGCACCGCCAGCGCCTTGTCGGCCAGCGGCTGCATGCGCACGAACCACTGATCGGAAAGGCGCGGCTCCACCACGGTGTCGCAGCGGTAGCAGTGCCGCACGCTGTGCGCGTGGTTCTCCGTCTTCACCAGCGCGCCCGCCGCATCGAGCGCGGCCACCACGGCCTTGCGCGCCGCGAAACGCTCGAGACCCTGAAAGGCGGCTGGCACTCGGCCGGCCGCGCCTTCCACCTCGCGCAGCACGCCTTCGGCGTCGATGATGACCGGCATGGGCAGCGCGTGGCGCTTGCCCACCTCGAAGTCATTGGCATCATGCGCGGGCGTGATCTTCACCGCGCCCGAACCGAAGGCGGGATCGGTGTAGCTGTCGGCGATGATGGGAATGGCGACGCCGTTGAGTGGCAGCACCACCGACTTCCCGATGAGCGCCTGGTACCGCTCGTCGTCGGGATTGACGGCCACAGCGACGTCGCCGAGCATGGTTTCCGGGCGCGTGGTGGCCACGGTGATGCTCTGCGACGGATCGTCGGCCAGCGGATAACGCAGGTGATACAGCTTGCCGTTGCTGTCGTTGAACTCCGCTTCCTCGTCACTCAGCGAGGTCCCGCAGCGCGGGCACCAGTGAATGACGCGGTGGCCCTTGTACACCAGGCCGTCCTCGTACAGCCGCACGAAGGTTTCGCGCACCGCGCGCGAGAGTTCCGGCGAGAAGGTGTAGGCCGTGCGCGTCCAGTCGGCGCTGGCGCCGATGGACTTGAGCTGATTCAGGATTTCGCCGCCGGTCTTGTCGACAAATTCGGCGACACGTCCCACGAAGGCCTCACGGCCGAGATCGAAGCGCGTCTTGCCTTCGGCTGCCAGCTGCTTCTCGACGACGTTCTGCGTGGCGATGCCCGCGTGGTCGGTGCCGGGCACCCAGAGGGCCTCGTCGCCGGCCATACGGCGCCAGCGAATGAGCACGTCCTGCACCGTGTTGTTGAGGCCATGCCCCATGTGCAGCACGGCCGTGACATTGGGCGGCGGGATGACGATGACGAAGGGTTCCCGCGTCGCGGCACGCGCCGCGTCGGCAGTGAACACACCGTGTTCGGTCCAGCGGGGGTACCAGGCGGCCTCGGTGGCCGCGGCATCATAGGTGGTCGGCAGCGACGTATCTGGCGCAGTCATCCGCGCAAGATAACCACCCCGGCCAGCGGGCGCGGTGCGCCCTCAGGCCGCGGGTGAGGGCCGCAGCACCAGTGAGTTGACGATGTGCTGCACACCCGGAACGCCACGCGTGATGGTCACGGCGTAGTCCACCTCGGAGGGCAGGGCCACCCAGCCGCTCAACTCCACACTGCCATCAGCTTCGGCGGTGATGTCGATGGCGCATTCCGAGAGGATGGGATCGTTCTGGAAGGCCTCGAGCACGCGCTGCTCGAGCTCCTCGCCCGTGGGCAGGACCTGCACCGGTGGGACAGAACGGCCGGGGCGACGGGCGCCCGAACCGGCTGCCGGGTCTTCACCGATGGCCGCCATGCCCTGCGCCGGCGTGCCACGGGACTCGTGGTGCGCGAAGTGCAGGTGGGACATGGCCTCCGGCGCCAGCTCGGAGTCGTCGTCCGCCAGGTCGTCGAAATGGGCGGAGCGACGGGAGTCGCCACGCCAGCCGCTGTCCTTGTGGCGCTTGCGCTTGGCGAGACCGGCGCGGCGCGCCAGACCGTCCACGCCGCCAAAGCGGTCGGCCAGAGCCATGCCGATGGCCAGACCGGCCACCGCGCCCAGTGCCACGAGGGCCAGCGTGCCGGCCCCCTCCTTTTCACGACGAATCCGCAAGGCCCTGGTGGTTCGAGAAATTCGCATGTCGCTCGTAGGGTCAGGAGGGTGCCGTGCGTGGCGCCCCTCGCTGGTGAAGGATAACTTCAGAGGCTCTACCCGGCGTAGTGGCTCTGGTGCCACCGGCCGGTCGTTCTGACTCCTGCGCCTTTGCCGATGATCGCCGGACCGTCCTCTGCCGCTGCTGCTGACGCTACGATCACCCTCACGCTCCCGGATGGGGCCACGCGCGAGGTCGCGACCGGCACCCTGGCGCGGGATGTGGTGGGCAGCATCGGCGCCCGGTTGCTGCAGGCAGCCCTGGCGGTGGCCGTCGACGGGGAGGTGCAGGACCTCATGACGCCGCTCCGGAAGTCGGGGGCCTTCGTGGTCATCACCGACAAGGACCCGCGGGCCCTGGCGGTGCTGCGCCACAGCGGCGCGCACATCCTGGCCACGGCCGTGCGGCGCCTGCGTCCCGACGCCAAGATCGGCTTCGGGCCGGCCATCGACGATGGCTTCTATTACGACTTCGAAGTCGAGAAGCCGTTCACGCCCGAGGATCTCGCAGCCTTCGAGGCCGAGATGCGCAAGGTGGTGGCCGAGAAGTATCCCTTCGTGCGTGAAGAGGTGTCGCTGGAGGAGGCGAAGCAGCGCTTTGCCGACGATCCGCTCAAGCTGGAGCGTCTGGCGGATTTCGACGGCACGGACGAGGTCATCAGCACCTACACCGACGGTCCGTTCATCGATCTGTGCCGCGGCCCGCACGTGCCGGACACGTCACACCTCAAGCACTTCAAGCTGCTGCACACGGCGGGCGCGTACTGGCGCGGCGACGTGAAGCGGCAGATGCTGCAGCGCATCTACGCCACGGCCTTCTTCAAGAAGGACGAGCTCGAGACGCATCTGCACAATCTCGAGGAGGCCAAGAAGCGCGATCACCGGGTGCTGGGCAAGTCGCTGGGCCTCTTCCAGCTCTTCCCGCAGGCACCGGGCGCAGCGTTCTGGACGCCCAAGGGCACCACGCTGTACAACACGCTCGAGGGCTTCGTGCGCGAGCGGCAGGCGGAGGCCTTCCAGGAGGTCAAGACGCCGCTGTTGTACAACAAGATGCTGTGGGAGCAGTCGGGGCACTGGGGCAAGTACAAGGAGAACATGTTCCTCGTCCTCGACAACGAGACGGGCGAGCACGACATGTCGCTCAAGCCCATGAACTGCCCCTCGCACTACGTGCTGTTCGGTTCGCACAAGCATTCGTACCGCGAGCTGCCGGTGCGCTACGTGACCTTCGATGTGCTGCACCGCAACGAGCTCTCGGGCGCGCTGTCCGGCCTCACGCGTGTGCGGCAGTTCTCGCAGGACGACTGTCACGTGTTCCTGCGCGAGGACCAGATTGCCGAGGAAGTGCGCTTCCTGCTCGAGTTCATCCTGGGCTACTACGACACCTTCGGGCTCACGGCCACGCTCAAGTTCGCCACGCGGCCCGAGCAGCGCATCGGCAGCGATGAGCTCTGGGACCGTGCCGAGGCGGCGCTGCGCGCCGCGCTCGAGAGCACCGGGCGCGCGTACGAGATGAAGGAGGGCGATGGCGCGTTCTACGGGCCCAAGATCGACTTCGACGTGACCGACTCCATAGGCCGGGCATGGCAGCTGGGCACCATTCAGCTCGACTACAACGCGCCGGAGCGCTTCGACCTCACCTACACGGGCGAGGACAACGCGCCCCACCGGCCGGTGGTCATTCACCGCGCGGTCAGCGGGTCCTTCGAGCGTTTCATCGCCATTCTCATCGAGCACTTCGGCGGTGCCTTCCCGGTGTGGCTGGCGCCCGAGCAGGTGCGCGTCATTCCCATCGCGATCGACTACAACGAGCACGCGCAGGCGCTGGTGGATCGCCTCAAGCGGCACGGCATTCGCGCCACGCTCGATGCCCGCAACGAAACGCTCAACTATCGCGTGCGTGAGGGCGAGGTGGAAAAGGTGCCGTACATGTGCGTGATCGGCCGCCGCGAAGCGGAGGAGCAGACGGTGGCGCTTCGCACGCGCGGCGCCGGCAAGAAGCAGGATGTCATGTCGCAGGACGCCTTCCTCGAGCGGCTGCTGCATGAGGTGTCCACGCGGGCCCTGGTGCCCGCCTCCGGTGGGGCTGCCGCGCCGACCGACACCGGGTCGGAGGCGACGGCGTGACGCCCGAGGCGCTGCTCGACCTGTTCCTGCTTTCGCCCGTCGGCCTCGTGGAGCTCAACGAGGACGGGCGGGTGGAGGTGGCCAACCTGGCCGCGCGGCGCCTGTTGTCGCCGTTCACGCCCACCGGCTCGCTGGAGGATCTGGTCGGCGCGCTCAACACCATCGCGCCCGACCTCTCGGCGCGCGTGCGCGGCTTCGACAGCCCGCGCGGGGTGATCGTGGACAGCGTGGAGCTGCTGGCGCCCGGCTCGCAGCACGGGGTGTTCCTCTCGCTGGTGAAGGTGGCCACGGGACGCATCGTGGCGGTGGCCACCGATGCGGCGGAGCTGGCCAACGCGCGTGGCCTCGTAAACCGACTCGAGCAGCGGTTGCACGCCGTCGAGGGCGCCGTTCGCGAGTATGCCATCTACACGATCGACCGCGAGGGGCGCATCGACAGCTGGAGCGAGGCGGCCGAGCGGGTGCATCAGTGGCCGGCGTCGGTGGTGGTGGGGCAGGCCATGACGGTGCTGCTGCCGGCGGACCACGGCGAGACCTATCTGCAGGACACGCTGGCGCTGGCGGCGCGCAATGGCTGGTGTGAAGAGGAGGGCCACCGGCAGCGGCAGGACGGCACGCTCTTCTGGTCGAACACGGTCATCACCGCGCTGCGTGGGGCGTCGGGCGAGGCGCGTGGTTTCTCGGTGGTGACGCATGATCAGTCGGAGCGCCGCAGGCTCGAGGAGCAGGCGCGCGACGATGCGTCGAGCACCACCGATTATCTCACCGGCGTGGCCGCGCGTCGGGCGTTCTTCGACGTGGCGCAGTCGGAAGTGGCGCGTGCGCGGCGCTACGGACAGCCGCTCACCATGCTGCTGGTGGATCCGGACCACTTCCAGGACACGGTGCAGCAGCACGGCGAGGGTTTCGCCAACGAGTGGCTGCGGGCGATTGCCTGGGTGTGCCGTCAGGAATCCCGCACGACGGACGTGGTGGGCCGGGTGGGCGGCGAGGCGTTTGCGGTGCTGCTGCCCAGCACGGAGCTCTCGGGTGGGCTGGTGCTTGCTGAGCGTATCCGCGAGCGCATGCAGCGGCACGTGTTTGCCGGCGACTATCAGGGGGCGCGCTGCACGCTCTCAATTGGTGTGGCCGAGGTGTCGGAGGGCATCACCGGTGTGGACGGGCTCATGACGACGGCCGGTACGGCGGTCGAGCGCGCGCGTCAGGCGGGCATGAATCTGGTGGTCGGGTACGACGACTGAGTTCCGGTCGTCGTTGGGGTCAACTGATTGCCCCGGTCGTGGTTGGGGTCAACTGATTACCACGGATCGCACGGATTGAAACGGAAAGTGCAGGATGAGCATCATTGGGAGCGCGCGGCTTCTCCTCTGCGCCCTCCCTCTCTGCGTGAGCGGTTGACGGTCTAGCGGATGCACCGAGTGCCAGTGTTGCGGCTGGTTCGACAACAGCTCACGCAGAGAACTGCAGGAGAACCGCAGAGAGCGCGGAGGAATTGATCTGACCTTGCCCCGGTTTGGTGGACACCGGGGTTAAGCAGCCCTCGCGGATGTGCGGAGCTGTGCTTCGTACTGCTGGGGCGACTGATAGCCTAAGCTGGAGTGCAGGCGGTGCGGGTTATACCAGCCATCGATGTAGGCGCCGATGGCGGCGCGCAGCGCCCGCACCGACGGGCAGTGGGCGAACGCACACTCGCGTTTGAGGGTGCTGAAGAAGCTCTCGACGACCGCGTTGTCGTAGCAGTTGCCCGTCGCGCTCAGGCTCGGCGTCAGGCCGTGGGCCTGGAGTAGCTGGCGATACGGGGCGCTCACGTACTGTACGCCGCGGTCCGAGTGGTGGAGCGTGGGGCCGGCGCGGCGGCGGTGCGCGAGGGCCGCTCGGAGAGCCGCCTCCGGCAGACTGGTCAGCAGATGCGGCTCGAGTGCCCAGCCGACCACCCGCCGCGACGCCAGATCGAGCACGACCGCGAGGTAGGCGGTGCCGCTCGCATAGGGGAGGTACGTGATGTCGGCGGCCCACGCCGTGTTCAGAGCCGCAGTCGGCGCAAAGGCGCGCGCCAACACGTTGGTCGTGGCCGCGGCCGGATCGCTGCCGCTCTGCACCCGCCAGCGGCGCGGCGTCTTGCCGACAAGCGCGGCATCCTGCATCAGCCGCGCGATGCGTTTGCGACTCACCGCCTCGCCGGCCTGCTGCAGCGCCTCGTGCACGCGTGGGGCGCCGTACGTCCCCTTGCTGATGCGGTGGACGACGGCAATGTGCGTCAGCAGGTCGGCGTCCCGCTGCGCCCGCGCACTCGGCGGCCGCTGCTGGGCCGCATAGTAGCCCGACGCGCTGACGCCGAGCACGCGCGCCATCAAGCGAATGGGGTAGAGCGGGGCGTGGTCCGCCATGCAGGCGTACTTCGCGCTCACGGGAGATCCCGCGCGAAGTACGCCGCCGCTTTTTTTGCGAAGTCGCGCTCCTGCCGCAGGATCTCCACTTCCCGACGCAGCCGGCGCACTTCGGCTTCCAGCGACTCCCCCGTCTCGCTCACCGGGGCGGCCTCGCGCTGCTCGGCCTCTTGCCGCCATTTCGACAACAGGCCGTTACTGAGCTGCAGCGCGCGCGCGACATCGCTCTGCGAGCGACCGCGCAGGACCTCCTCGCGCAGTCGCTGCACGGCCGCCGCCTTGAATTCCGCCGTGTACCGTCGGGGGACCTTGCCTCGCTTGCCCATGAACAACCTCCTCCTTGGAACTAAGTCCAAGGCTGTGGCGGTGTCCACCAAACCGGGGCAAGGTCAATCGTCCTTTGACGGGTTCTCATGACTGATCTGTGTGGTTTCCGCTCGATCCGCTTCATCCGCGACAAGGTTGTTGGCTGGATCGGCCGCCGGTACGGCATATGAGCGCTGGCAAGGGTGCAGCCGCCAATTGGATCAACAGCTCACGCAGAGAGAAGGAGGGCGCAGGGTTCGCAGAGAACTGCGGTTCGGGCTCAACTGCCTTGTCGCGGATCACGCGGATGCGGCGGAAACTTCACGGATGAACATCAATGGGAATGTGTTGCTTTTCCTCTGCGAACTCTGCGCCCTCCTTTTCTCTGCGTGAGCTGTTGATGGTCTCGCGGATGCACCAAGTGCCCGTGTCGCGGCAATCCAAATCAGCCAAAAAACTGAAGCGGCAGGATGCCAGTGCTGCACATCCTGCCGTTTCCGTTTCAATCCGCGAAATCCTCGATAATCAGTCCCGTGCTCAGCGCGGTCGACGCGCTCCGGTCCAGATGACGATGGAACCGCAGCCGTTCCGATCCTGGAACTGGATGGGCACGCTGCCGGTGCGCGGATAGACCTCGACGGCGCGGATGTCCGTTGGATTGACGAGATTGTCGAGAACGCCACCGGGCGCGGGGGTGAGCACGCCGTTGAGGAACACCGCCGGCACACAGGTGCCGGTGCCCGCGTTGCCACGCATCATGACCCGATCAGACCCGAGGTTGCCGGGCTGCACCTGCACGCCGGGCGTGGCGCGGAAAATGTCGGCCGTATACTGCGCGTTGCGGCGCTGGAGGAAGGCGTCGTCCATGTAGTAGCCGCCGCCGATCTTCTTGCGTTCCTCGAAGCCCGCCATCTGCTGCGCCCAGCGATCCGCCTGAACGCGCACCGTGTCCACCGTGGGCGTGAGCGAGGCCATGTTGATGACGGCGTTGGCCTCGGCGTCATCAAGAATGTCCACGGGGACGCGCAGGGGCTCGAAGCCGACGGCGCGCGCCTCGATCATCCAGCTGCCACCTGGCAGCGAGTCGAGCGCAAACTGCCCGTTGGCGTTGGATTCCGCCTGACCAATGGCGCCGGGCAGTGTGACGCGTGCTCCGAGCAGCGGCCGGCCCAGCGAGTCGCGCACGGTGCCTCGCACACGGCCCGTGCCCTTGAGCTGCGTGAGCGTGCGGCCCGCGGCGCCGGTGGTGGCCACCCGCTGCGGGTTGGCGATGATGATGTCCCGCACCAGCAGGCCGTGAGCGGGCACCTTGAACTCCACCACGCCACTCGAGTCCGTGCCGGCATAGGCGCGCGAGGTGATCTGCGCGTCCGCAGGCAACCCGCAGACGGCAAAAGCGCCGTTGCTCGAGGCGTCAGCGAAGCGGGTGGGGAAGCGGCGCTGCAGCCCGCTGCCCGAAATCACGGTTTCGCGGAACTGGGCTCGCACGCGCGCGGCCCCACCGAGCGGCGCCCCATTTGCCGTGCGCACGAGACCCACCCAGGCCCCCTCTGCCATGTCCGCGCCGGCGCTGCGGCACACCGAGGCCAGAATGGTGGCCGGTCCAGGCACGGCCAGTGGCAAGGTCTGGTCGCCCGCTTCGGGCACATTGACCTGTACCACGCGGCTGTCGAGCCCGAGTCGATCGAGCTGCGGGTGAATCATGCCCACGAGGTAGCTGCCGATGCGCAGCGAATCGAGCACGAAGCTGCCCAGGGAATCGGTCCGAACACTGCGCACGCTGCTGGGGTTCTGCGCGTCGACAAACTGCACCGTGGCCTGGGCCAGCGGGGCCATGGCCACGCTGTCATAGACCTCGCCCTGGATGCGGGCGTAGGGGATGGCGAGGGTCGGTCCCGCAGCCGCCGGCGCTATCGGTGGCTTGCCGACCGGCGGTTTGCCGACCGGCGGCTTACCCGTGGGAGGCTGCCGGGGCGGCCCACCCTGCGCATGAGCGCGGGCCGGCAGCAGACAGAGGCCGGAGAGGCCGATGGCCAGCAGGGTGGTCAGAATGCCCGGGCGCGTCGTGTTGCGCCGGGGCAGGGACCGGGGAAGGGCTTGGTTCGGTCGCATATCGGAACATCGTGGAAAGTCGGCCTGCTCCTCAACCCCTCACTCTGGTTATTTTGAGGGGCTGCCCCCTTTGGGGACGGTGCGCGATGTCACTCCCGATCGTGCCGCGCGGCGGTCCCGCGGGTCGCCGCTTTCCCGCAGTCGCTCTTTCGATCATGACCGACCTTTCCCGCCAGCCCGTCATCGTCGGTGCCGCGCGCACCCCGATCGGGCGGTATCTCGGAGGCCTGGCCTCCCTGTCGGCGTCCGACCTCGGCGCCATCGCCATCAAGGCCGCCCTGTCCCGCAGCGGCGTGTCCCCGGACGCGGTACAGGAAGTGATCATGGGCCACGTGCTGCAGGGTGGCACGGGGCAGGCCCCGGCCCGCCAGGCCATGCTCAAGGCGGGCGTCACCAACACGGCGTCGGCGTTGACCATCAACAAGGTGTGCGGCTCCGGTCTCAAGGCCGTGATGCTGGCTGCGCAGGCCATCAAGGCCGGTGATGCGCAGGTCATCGTGGCCGGTGGGCAGGAAAGCATGAGCAACGCGCCGCACTACGTGTACGGCATGCGTGGTGGCGTGAAGCTGGGCGACCAGACCATGGTCGACGGGATGATCAAGGACGGCCTCTGGTGCAGCACCTGTGATGTGCACATGGGCTCGCACGCCGAATACACCGCCGAGAAGGCGGGTGTTTCGCGCGATGCGCAGGACGCCTTTGCCGCGGCGTCCCATGCGAAGGCCGTGGCCGCGCAGCAGGCCGGCAAGTTCGCGGCGGAAATCGTGCCCGTGGAGATTCCGGGCAAGAAGGGACCCACGGTCATCAGCGCCGACGAAGGACCGCGCGCCGACACCACGTCCGATTCGCTCGGCAAGCTGCGCCCCGCCTTCCCGAGCAAGGGCGGTGACAACAGCAACCTGTCGGTGACGGCCGGCAATGCCTCGTCGCTCAACGACGGCGCGGCGGCGGTGGTGGTGACCAGCGAAGCCTATGCCCGTGAGCACGGTCTGCCCATTCTGGCGCGCATCACCGGCTACGCCACCGGCGCGGGTCATCCGCGCGACCTGTTCTTTGCGCCCATCACGGCGGTCAAGAATCTCATGGCCAAGGCCGGCACCAGCATTGGCGACTACGACCTGATCGAGGCCAACGAGGCTTTCGCGAGCCAGGCTCTGGCCGACGGCGAAGGACTGGGCTGGGACGGCAATCGAGTGAACGTGCACGGCGGCGCCATTGCGCTCGGTCACCCGATCGGTGCCAGCGGCACACGCGTGCTGGTCACGCTGCTGCACGCGCTCGTCGATCGCCAGGCGCGTACCGGTTTGGCGACGCTCTGCCTCGGCGGCGGCGACGCCGTGGCCCTCTCGGTGGAACGCGTCGGCTGAGTGACGTGACGGTGCCAGGCTTGGCCCGTACGGGCCGGCTGCTGTGGCGCCTCGGCGGGTTCGTCGTGGTGTGGCTCGTCGCGCAGATGCTCTTCGAGTCCTTCGCGGGACCGCTGTGGGGTGGGGTGTCGGCACTGGTTGGTGAACCGGTGCCGATGTATCCGGTCAGCATGCTGGTTGGTGCATTGGCGGGGACGCTGGTGGTGTTCCGACAGGCCGAGCCGCAGTCGTGGACGCAGCTGGGTTTTGCAGAGGGCAGTTGGCACTGGCGTCGGTTGGTGGTCGGTGCGCTGCTTGGCACCGCGCTGATTGGTGGCACGGCCTTGCTGTTGTGGCTGGGAGGCTGGCTGCGCTTCGAGCGCGTCGTGCCGCCGGTGTTCATGCAGGACACGTGGTGGGGCACGGCGCTGCGCCTGCTGGTGGTGCTGGGTCCGGCGGCGTTGTGGGAGGAGTTGGCGTTTCGCGGCACGCTCTACTCGGCGTTCCGCGAGGCGTTTCAGGAGTCCAAGGGTGACACGGTGGCGCAAGACGGCGCCAATGTTGCGGCCCGGTTGGTGACGAGTGCGCTGTTCGGCCTCGTGCATCTCACCAATCCGGGAGCCGGCGTGCGCACCACGGCGTTGGTGATGCTGGCGGGGTGGGGACTGGCACTGCTTCGCGAGCGTGCCGGTGTCCCGGCGGCCTTCATGGCGCATCTCGCCTGGAACTGGATCATGGCGGCCGTGCTGCACCTGCCGGTGAGCGGGCTGCCGTTTGCGACACCGGGATACCGTGCCACCGTGCACGGTCCCGACTGGTTGACCGGCGGCAGTTGGGGTCCCGAAGGGGGCCTCGCTGCAGCCTTCGTGCTGGGAGGCGCCGTGCTGTGGGCATCCCGCCCGCGCCGTAGCGCCCACGATCTGAACACATCGCACGCGTAAGAGGAGTGGCACCGATGTCGGTTTCCGAGAGCAGCCCCGTGCAGCGCGCCGCCGTGGTGGGCGCCGGTCAGATGGGCAATGGCATTGCCCATGTGTTCGCCACGAGCGGGCATGCCGTCACCATGATCGACGTGAGTGCTGATGCGCTGACGCGCGGTCGCGACACCATTGCCAAGAACCTCGATCGGCAGGTCAAGAAGGGCGCGCTCGAGGCGGCCGCGGCCGAGGCCGCGCTGGGTCGCATAAGTACCGCCACCTCGCTCGATGCCGTCGCCGATGCGCAGATCGTGGTGGAAGCGGCCACCGAGCGCGTGGACCTCAAGTTCCGCATCTTCGAGGATCTGGATCGCCTCGCGCCGGCCGGCGCCATTCTGGCCAGCAACACCAGCTCCATTTCCATCACCGAAATCGCCGCGCGCACGAAGCGCCCCGAGCTGGTAATCGGCATGCACTTCATGAATCCGGTGCCGGTGATGCAGCTGGTGGAAGTCATTCGCGGGCTCGCCACCAGCGACGCCACCACGCAGCAGGTCATGGCCCTGTCGCGCGCGTTGGGCAAGACGCCGGTGGAAGTGAACGACTACCCGGGCTTCGTGGCCAATCGCATTCTCATGCCGATGATCAACGAGGCCATCTACTGCGTGATGGAAGGCGTGGGTACGCCGGAGGCCATCGACACGGTGATGAAGCTGGGCATGAATCATCCCATGGGGCCGCTCACGCTGGCCGACTTCATCGGGCTCGACACCTGCCTCGCCATTCTCGAGGTGCTGCACGAGGGCCTCGGTGATCCCAAGTACCGCCCCTGTCCGCTGCTGCGCAAGTACGTGGCCGCCGGCTGGTACGGCCGCAAGGCCGGTCGCGGTTTCTACCAGTACTAAGGGCTGCACGACATGGGTTTGCTTCACCTGACCGAGACACAGCAGGAAATCCAGCGCCTCGCGCGCGACTACGCGCAGCGTGAACTCGCGCCGCTGGCCGGTGAGCGTGACCGCGAATCGCGCTTCGATCGCGCGATGATCACGCAGATGGCCGAGCTCGGATTTCTTGGCATGCTCATCCCCGAGCAGTACGAGGGACTGGGGCTCGATGCGCAGAGCTATCTGCTGGCGCTCGAGGAGATTGCCGTGGGCGACGCCACGGCCGCGGTTACGCTGAGTGTGCACAACTCGCTGCCCACGCAGATGATCCTCAACTTCGGCAACGAGGCGCAGCGTACCGCCTTCCTGCCGCGCATGGCGCGTGGCGAGTGGCTGGGCGCCTTTGCGCTGTCGGAGCCTGAGGCCGGATCGGATGCCGGCAGCCTGCGCACGCAGGCGGTGCGCGATGGCGACCACTGGGTGCTGAACGGCACCAAGGCCTGGGTGTCACACGGCAACGAGGCGCAGGTCATTCTCTGCATGGCGCGCACCGACAGCCCCGACGCGCGGCGTGGCAGCAAGGGCATCAGCACCTTCATCCTCACCCCCGATCTGCCCGGTTTCCATCTCACCAAGAAGGAAAACAAGATGGGGCTGCGGGCTTCGCCCACGCTGCAGATCGTGCTCGACAACTGCCGCGTGCCGGCCGATCGCCTGGTCGGCGAGGAGGGCAAGGGCCTCACCTATGCGCTGGGCTCGCTCGACCACGGGCGCCTGGGCATTGCAGCGCAGGCCGTGGGCATTGCGCGCGCCGCGCTCGAAGCCAGCGCGCGCTACATGACCGAGCGCAAGCAGTTCGGTCAGCCCATCGCAGACTTTCAGGCCATTCAGTTCAAGCTGGCCGACATGGCCACGCGCATTACCGCTGCCCGCACGTTGTTGCACACCGCGGCGGCCGCGAAGGAGCGGGGAGAACGGGTCACCCGCTTCAGCAGCATGGCGAAGCTCTTCGCAACGGAGACCGCCATGTGGGTCACCACCCAGGCCGTGCAGATCTACGGCGGCTACGGGTACGTGACCGATTATCCCGTCGAGCGCCACATGCGCGACGCGAAGGTCACGGAGATCTACGAAGGCACCTCCGAGATCCAGCGTATCGTCATCGCGCGTGAAACGCTGGCTGCTGCGGCGGCCGCCGACGGATCACTTCCCGACTGAACATACGGTCGTCCCATGCGCTACTTCGAAACCATCGCCGAGATGGGCCACGAGCAGGTCGTGTTCTGCCACGACAAGGCGTCGGGTTATCGCGGCATCATCGCCATTCACGACACCACGCTCGGGCCTGCGCTCGGTGGTGCGCGCTTCTGGAACTACGCCTCCGACGAGGAGGCCGTCATCGACGCACTGCGCCTCTCACGTGGCATGACGTACAAGAACGCCGTGGCCGGTCTCAACCTCGGCGGCGGCAAGTCGGTCATCATCGGCGACAACAAGACCACGCAACGCGAGATGCTGTTCCGCGCACACGGGCGCTTCGTCGACTCGCTCGGCGGCCGCTACGTCACCGCCGAGGACGTGGGCACTACGGTGGAGGACATGGACTTCGTGCACATGGAGACGGACTACGTCGCCGGCATCGGGTCCAAGTCGGGTGATCCGTCGAGTGTGACGGCGCGCGGCGTGTTCCGCGCCATTCAAGCCTCGGCCTTCCAGCGTTGGGGCAGCAAGGAACTCACCGGCCGCACGGTGGCCATTCAGGGCCTCGGGCACGTGGGTGGCTACCTGGCGCGTGAGCTGCACAAGGCCGGCGCCGACCTCGTGGTCACGGACATCGATGTGACGCGCGTGGACAAGGTGGTGAAGGAGCTGGGCGCGACGGCCGTGCCGTTGTCCGACATTTATGGGGTCAAGGCCGACATCTTTGCGCCCTGCGCGCTGGGTGGCATCATCAACGATGAGACCATCCCGCAGCTCAAGGTGGAGATCGTGGCCGGTGCCGCCAACAATCAGTTGCTCGAGGATCGCCACGGCGAGGAACTCGAGTCGCGCGGCATTCTGTACGCGCCGGACTACGTGGCCAATGCCGGCGGCGTGATCAACGTGTACAGCGAACTCACCGGCTGGAGCCGCGATCGCTCGCTGCGCAAGGCCGATGAGATCTACGACACGGTGTTGAGCGTCTTTGCCCTGGCCAAGAACACAGGCCTTCCCACGTACAAGGCCGCCGATCGTGTGGCCGAGCAGCGCATTCAGGCCGTTCGTGGCATGATGCGTACGTGGCCGCAGTATCCGAACAAGGAATCCTGACCTCCGTTCATCCTGAGCCCAGCGAGACGAACATGGTGGAACACGCACGTCCCGGCGAACGCATCCCGATCGCGTCGGACCACGCCGGCTTCGAGCTGAAGGAACGCTTGCGCACGGTGCTGGCCGACCTGGGCTATCAGGTGGAGGACATCGGTACCCACAGCACCGCCAGTACCGACTATCCCGACTACGCGCATCCGCTGGCGCAGCAGGTGTCCGACGGCGCGGCCGATCGCGGCGTGCTGCTCTGCGGCACGGGTCTTGGCATGTCGTATGTGGCCAACCGCTATCCCAATGTGCGGGCGGCGGTGGTGTGGAACCCGGAAATCGCGGCGCTGGCGCGCAAGCACAACGACGCCAATGTGCTGGTGTTGCCGGCGCGCTTCGTGTCCGACGAGGACGCGATCGCCATTCTGCGCACCTGGCTGGAAACCGATTTCGAAGGTGGCCGTCACGAAACGCGTGTGGCCAAGATCGAACAGACCAACGAACACAACGGGGCCGAGCGCCCGGGGAATGACGCATGAGTGCTGCTGCGAGTGCGGCCTGGTCCGACTGGGATCGTCTGCCACCGGGAGGCGCCCTGTCGGCGGTGGACCCACAGATCGCCGAGCTGATTGAAGAGGAAACGCGGCGTCAGAGTGATGGCATCGAGCTCATCGCCAGCGAGAACTTCGTGTCGCCGGCGGTCATGGAAGCCATGGGGTCGCCGCTCACCAACAAGTACGCCGAGGGCTTGCCGGGCAAGCGGTACTACGGTGGCTGCGAAGTGGTGGACAAGGTGGAGCAACTGGCCATTGATCGCCTCAAGCAGCTCTTTGGTGCCGAACACGCCAACGTGCAGGCGCACAGCGGTGCGTCGGCCAATGCCGCGGTGTTCCTCGCGTTCATGAAGCCGGGTGAGACCTTCCTCGGCATGGACCTCTCGCAGGGCGGCCACCTCACGCACGGCTCGCCGGTCAATTTCTCAGGGCTGTTGTACAACGCCGTGTCGTACGGTGTGACCGGTGATGGTCTCATCGACTACGAGCACATGCGGGCGCAGGCACGGGCGCACAAGCCGAAGATGATCGTGGCGGGATACAGCGCGTATTCGCGTGTCGTCGATTGGCAGGCGTTTGCCGATATCGCCAAGGAAGTGGGCGCCATCTTCTGGGTGGACATGGCGCACTTCGCGGGGCTGGCCGCCACGGGGGTGTATCCGTCGCCCGTGCCCTTCGCCGATGTAGTGACGAGCACGACGCACAAGACCCTGCGTGGTCCGCGCGGCGGCATCATTCTTTGCAAGGCGGAACACGCCAAGGCCATCGACAAGGCCATGTTCCCCGGCATGCAGGGCGGACCGTTGGAGCATGTCATTGCCGCGAAGGCGGTGGCATTCCACGAGGCGCTGCAGCCGTCATTCACGGCGTACTGCCAGCAGGTGGTGCGCAATGCCCAGGTGCTGGCGGCCGCGCTCGTGGCGCGTGGTTATCACATTGTGTCGGGCGGCACGGACAACCATCTCATGCTGGTGGACCTGCGCAACAAGGGTCTCACCGGCAAGGTGGCGGAAAAGGCGCTGGATGCGGCCGGCATCACGGTCAACAAGAACACGGTACCCAACGAAACCCAGTCGCCCTTTGTCACGAGCGGCATTCGCATTGGCACGCCGGCTGTGACGACGCGGGGTATGGGTGTCGAGGCCATGGAGCAGATTGCCGTGCTTATCGACCGGGTAATTGCCGCACCGGAAGATGGCGCGGTGCTGGCGGCTGTGCGCGCTGATGTGAAAGCCCTTGCGGATCGCTACCCGCTGTATCTCGAACCGTCCAACGTGGGCTGAGTTGGGGACCAATTGAGGTTGTGGTCACCCCGAACGGCCTGCATTTTTCGGGGTGGCCTTTTTTCTGCACAGGTGAGGAGCAACATCCGGTGACCGAGCTGGCATTCCGTGAAGGCATCATGGACCAGATCCGCTTGCGTGAGCAGCGGTTCGACGAGCGCGCCTATCTGTTCGTGCTCTCGTCGCTGGAGCATTGCCAGGGGAAGCTCACGGAACGGCGCCATATCACCGGGCCGGAATTGGCGCACGCCTGCCGCGAACTGGCTCTGCAGCGCTTTGGCGTGATGGCGCGCCTGGTGCTGGAGCACTGGGGCGTGCGCAGCACCAGCGACATTGGCGACATCGTGTTCACGCTGGTGGACATGGGACTGCTCATCAGCCAGCCGCAGGATTCGCGCGACGACTTCTTCGGTGTGTTCGATTTTGCCGATGCGTTCGAGCGGTCCTATCCCTGGGGCACGGCCAACGTCTGACGTTTACCGTCTGATGCTCCGGACAGGGGCGGTGTGAGCGTCCCGGTTCCACGCGCGTTGCGCGTGACCACGGTCGCTGAAGCCCGCGCGGCCGACGAAGCGGCCATCGCGGCCGGCACGCCGTCGTTTGCCCTCATGTGCCGCGCCGGCACGGAAGCCGCAGCGGTCATTCTTGCTGAGCACGGCGATTGTCTTCATGCCGGTGTGGAGGTGTTGGCGGGCCGCGGCAACAATGGCGGTGACGCGTACGTCGTGGCCGCACAGTTGTATCGCGCCGGAGTGCGGGTGCGCGTGTGGGCGGCGGCGCCGCCGGCCACGGTCGATGCGCAGCGCGCCGCCGCATTGTGGGCGCGTACTGCCGGGCGAGCGGTACCCGGCGCGTCGGATGGTGTCGCCGGTACACCAGAGCTTTCGGCCGCGCTGGTGGTGGATGGCCTGCTTGGCACCGGTCATCGCGGCGCGTTGCGTCCAGAGCTCCAGCCCTGGTGTGCGGCCATCCATGCCGCGCGCGCGCGTGGTGCCACTATCGTTTCGCTGGATCTGCCCAGTGGCCTGGATGCCGACAGCGGTGCGTTGAGTGAAGGCGGTGTGGTGGCGCATCACACCATCACCTTTGGCACACTCAAGCGCGGCCTGCTGCAGCAGCGTGCGGCCGCGGGCGCCGTGTCCGTGGTGGATATTGGTCTGGGTACCGCCACGGACCCGGCGACGGACGCCCAGACCGCATGGTGGTGTCCGCCGCACACACTGGCGCCGTGGCTGCCGCGCGCGCCGTGGAATGCGCACAAGGGCGTGCGGGGGCGTGTCGGCATTGCCGGCGGTGACACGGGCATGGCGGGAGCCGTTGTATTGGCGTGCAAAGCGGCGCTGGCAGCGGGTGCCGGTGTGGTGCATGCCGTGGTCGATGCGCCCAGTGTATCGGCCATCCAGTCCACCTTGCCGCAGGTCATCGCGCACGAATGGCCACCGCTGGCAGCCTCGCGCCAAATCGATGCGATGCGCCTGACGCCCAGCGAAAGCGGGCAGGTGCCGCGCTACGAAGCGTTGGCCATCGGCCCGGGACTTGGCAGGTCGCGTCTTTCGTCGCAGGTCCTGCAGCGACTCATCGACACCTATCGCAGCGGCCCGCTGGTGCTCGACGCCGATGCGTTGTGGTTGGCTGCCGACGCGGCCAATGCGCTCGGCACCGACACGGCGTCGCTGCTGCGCTATTGGCTGCGTGACACCCCGCAGGCCGTGTGCACCCCACATCCCGGCGAGTTTGCCCGCATGACGGGGGCGTTGCTGCCGGCCGAGTGGGAACCGCGCGTGGCGCGAGTCCAGGACCTTTCCGACCGCGTCAATGCCGTGGTGCTGCTCAAGGGCACGCCCACCTTGGTGGCGGCGCCCAAGGCTGCGGAAGTGTTGGTCGTCCCGCATGGCACGCCGGTGCTGGCCACAGGCGGCAGCGGTGATGCACTCACGGGTCTCATTGTGGCGCTGCTCGGCCAGGGGGCCACGGCGCGTGCAGCAGCCGTCGTGGCGGCCACAGTACATGGCGTGGCGGCCGAGTGTGTGCAGGCTCGCGCGCTCGCGCACGGACAGGCCGCGTTGCATGGCCACACACTCGACCGCGTGCTGCAGGCGCTGCCAGACGCATTCGGGCTGCTGGATGGCGCGTCAGACCGTGCGGTGACCCGGATTTCGGCCGCGGCGACGCCGAATGCCTGCGTGCTGGGTCGTTTGCCGGCCCTGCGCTGAGCCGCGATCACAGGGGTGTAGATTCCGACATGACGATTCCCGGCATGGCGTCAAACCTGCTTCGCATGGTGGCCGCGCTTGTTCTCGCGAGTGGCGTGTCTGCCTGTGTGCCGGCCGGAGCGGGAGGCGGCGGCTCGGGGGCGGCGCCGCGCGCCATGTTTGGCCGCAACGACGACCGACAGCGTATCGGCAGTTTTGCCAACATTGACGGCGTGGCGGTGTCGCGGCGTTACGTGTTTGCCGCGGCGAGCGGGGGCATTGCCGTGTACGACCGGCTGCGCAGTGCGTGGCTGCCGCCGCTCACGCGCGATGCCGACATGGGCGCGATGTCCATCACCGCCATGGCCGGCGATCCGTTCGAAGACGCGCTGTGGCTTGGTGTGCCGGGTGGTGTGCTGATCTATCGTCCCGAAACCATGCAGCTGCAGCGCAGCATGCTGACCGGCGTGCCCGACGTCATTGCCTTCGACAAGCGCGGCACGGGCGACGCGTTCGTGCGTGCCGGGGGGCAGTGGACGCGGGTGTCGCGCATTGGGCTCACCACGCCCATGCCCGGGCCACCCGCGGCCAACAGCGTGGTGGTGTCCGGTGGCCTCAACGAACTCTACGCGCGGTTCCCCACACTGCGCGCGCAGCCGCAGGCGTTGTTGCGTACACAGCAGGCCAATCGAACCTTGCGGCCGTTTGCCCTGTCGAGTGGCGCCGCGTCACCCGATCGCACCAGTGAAGTCTGGCTGGGTACGACGGGGGAAGGCCTGTTCCGACTCGATCCCAACTTTCTGCAGGCCGAACCGCTGCGCTTCGGTTTGCAGGAACCGGGTGTTGGTGCGCTCGCGCTGGCCGCAGACGGTGTGTGGGTGGCCGGACTGGGATTGTCGTCGTTTCGTGGTGGCTTGAGCTTCACCACCAGCGACCTGCAGCGCTGGCGATGGATTGACGGCACGATTGCGGTGCCACTGGCCGGTGTGCGCACCTTCGCGCTGGCCACGCGCGGCAATCGCGCGTGGATGGGCACGGCCCGAGGGCTTGTGCGGGTGTGGCTCGATGGCAACGAAGACATGACCGCGTGGACGGCACTCGACGGCTTGCCCGACGAGCGCGTGCTGGCCGTGGCCCCACGTGGAGACGGCGTGTGGATTGGTACACCGCGTGGTGTGCTGTCCATTGTCGATTCGTCGGACAGCAAACCGCGCGAGACACGTGGCCTGGGTGTACGTCTGCTGGAGAATGTGCCGGTGCACGCGTTGCAGTTTGTCGGCGACACGTTGTGGATGGGCACCGAGGGGGGGCTGGTGGCCATGCCGCGTGCGGAGGCCGGTGGTGGCGTATTGTCCCGGCCCGCCGGTGATGATCCGGCGCTGCGGCGACCGGTGCGCAGCATTGCCTGGCATGACACGGTGTTGCTGGCGGCCACCGACGACGCGGTGTTGTCGGTCGCTCCGCGCGGGGGACGTGCGCCACGCCGCCTCGATGAGCTGTCCCTGCCGCAGATCGGTCAGGTGACACGCGTGGGTATCGACGAGCGCGCGATATGGGTGAGTGGCAGCGGGGGGCTGGTCGTGCAGTCGCGCAGCACCGGTGCGCTGCGTGTGATGCGTGTGCCGTCGGAGTTGCCTGGACCCGTGCTGGACGTGGTGGCCGACGCCAACTGGATGTGGGTGGGCACGCCGCAGGGACTCATTCGGCTGCGTCGTACCAGCGACGGCGTGATCTTCTAGTCCCCCATGTTCACCTCACACAACGCGGCCGCGGCGGGCGCACTGCGCCACAATCAGGCCATGGGGCAGGGGCAGGAGTTCGACGTGATTCGTCGCCTCATGCATACCTGGGGCGATCTGGCCACGGATATCGGGGATGACGCCGCCGTGTTGCCCTCACGGAGCGATGGCCTGCGTGTGGTGAGCACCGATGCCTGTGTGGAACACGTGCATTTTCGCTCGGCCTGGATTTCGCCCGACGAGGTGGGACATCGTGCGGCCGCAGCGGCGCTCAGCGACCTGGCAGCCATGGGCGCGGTGGCCGAGTTCGTGCTGGTGGCCTTCGTGGTGCCGGATGCGTGGCAGCCCAGGCTCGAGGCCGTGGCGCAAGGCATCGGGCGCGTGGTGCGCGCGGCCGGCGCCCGCATTGTGGGGGGCAATCTGAGCCGCGGCGATACGTTTGGCATCACGCTCACGGTCATTGGCTGCGCCGCACGACCCGTTTCGCGCGCCGGTGCCACGCCGGGCGATCTGGTCGTCGTGACTGGCCAGCTGGGCGGGCCGGGGCAGGCCCTTGCCGCCTGGATGCAGGGGCAGGCGCCGCGCGAATGGGCGCGAACGCGGTTCGCGCAGCCCTGGCCGCGTCTGGCGCAGGGACAGCGTCTCGCGGCGCATGGCGTGACGGCCATGCTTGACCTTTCTGATGGCCTGGCGGCCGATCTGGGACACCTGGCGGCCGCCAGCGGCGTGCGGGTGGTGGTGGACAGCGCAGCGCTGCCCTGTGGCCCCGACTGCGCGGTGGGCGAGGCGCTGGGGAGCGGCGAGGAGTACGAGCTGGTGGCCACCGTGCCTCCGGCAGCCTGGCCGGCGCTCAAGGCAGCCTGGGACGCGGAGCCGCTCGGGCCCCTGCACGTCATTGGACGCATTGAGGGCAAGGCCCCCGGCGAGCCCCCCGTGATGGTGACGTCGGGCACGGATGCCACGGGCTTCGACCACTTTGCGCGACCCGTCGTTGAAATGCGTCCCGGAAAAGGCGAACTTTGACGGAATGTTTCGAACCGCCATCACCTTCATCGCCCTGCTGCTCGGCACGCTGATTTTCGGCAGCCTGGTGTTGTTGGCGCAGTTGTTCGGCATCAAGCCCGGGCCGGGCAGCGTGTACGAGAAGGCGCCACGCTGGTGGTCGTGGTGGTTGTTGCGCGCCGCCGGGGTGAAGGTGGTGCTGCGCGGAGACGACAGCCTCGTCAAGGGCGCGCCGCGCGTGTTCATCGCCAATCACGTGAGCTGGTTCGACATTCCGGCCATGATCGACGCGTTGCCGCACTACGGCTTTGTGGCCAAGCGCGAGCTCGAGAAGATTCCGCTGTTCGGGCCGGCCGCGCGCGCGGTGGGCGTCATCTACATCGACCGAGAGAATCGCAAGGCGGCCTTTGGCGCCTACGAGGACGCCGCGCGTCGCATTCGTGACGGCCTGCCGGTGCTGGTGTACCCCGAGGGCACCCGCGGCTCCAGTTATGCGCTGCGGCCGTTCAAGAAGGGGCCCTTTGTGCTGGCCATCAGCAGCGGCGCGCCCATTGTCCCGGTGGTCATTCACGGCACCATCGAAGTCAATCCGCGTGATGAGTTCCGGGCCTCACCGGGCACGGTGTACGTACATCTGCTGGACCCGATTCCCACGGCGGGCCTGTCGTACGATGATCGGGACGCGCTGGCGGAGCGGGTACGCGAAGCCATGGCGGAGTGTCTGCGCACGGAGTACGGCGTGGATCCGGCCCTCGTCGCGCGCGAGGCGCGTGCGGTGCGTTCTGTACCTGAAGCTCGACTGTCCACCTGATCGCCGCTCCTTTTTTCTTTCTCCCCATAGACACTCATGGCTCCCATCGTTTCCGTCAGTGCCCGCGAAATCCTCGACTCGCGCGGCAATCCCACCGTCGAAGTGGACGTCATTCTCGAGACGGGCGCGGCCGGTCGTGCGGCGGTGCCGAGCGGCGCCAGCACGGGTGAGCGTGAGGCCGTGGAGCTGCGCGACGGCGACACGTCGCGCTACATGGGCAAGGGTGTGCAGCAGGCGGTGAACAACGTCAACACCGAGATTGCCGAAGCGCTCGAGGGCATGGATGCCACCGATCAGATCGCGATCGACCGCGCGATGCTCGATCTCGATGGCACGGAGAACAAGGGCCGGCTTGGCGCAAACGCGATTCTCGGTGTGTCGATGGCGGTGGCGCGCGCTGCGGCGCTCGAGGTGGGTCTGCCGCTGTATCGCTATCTCGGCGGCCCCATGGCCCGCACCATGCCGGTGCCGATGATGAACATCCTGAACGGTGGTGCGCATGCCACCAACACGGTGGACTTCCAGGAGTTCATGGTCATCCCCGTGGGCGCCGATTCGTTTGCCGAGGGTCTGCGCATGGGCACCGAGGTGTTCCATCACCTCAAGAAGGTGCTGGTGGGCCGCAAGCTTTCCACCGGTGTGGGCGACGAGGGTGGGTTTGCGCCCAACCTGGCCAGCGACGAAGAGGCGCTCAAGGCCATCATGGAGGCCATCGAAGCGGCCGGCTATCGCCCCGGCCAGGACATCGCGCTCGCGCTCGATGTGGCGGCGAGTGAGCTCTTCCGCGGTGGCCAGTACCAGTTCAAAAAGAGTGGCGCCGCGGCGAGATCGCCGAAGGACATGGCCGAGTTGTACGCGGGCTGGCTGGAGCAGTATCCCATCGTGTCCATCGAGGACGGCATGGCGGAGAACGATTGGGACGGCTGGAAGCTGCTGACCGAAATGATCGGTGATCGCTGCCAGCTCGTGGGCGACGACCTGTTCTGCACGAACAGCGAGATCCTGGCCAAGGGCATCGAGAACGATGTGGCCAACGCCATTCTCGTGAAGGTCAATCAGATCGGCACGCTCACGGAAACCATCGAGGCCATCGAGCTGGCGAAGAGCGCGGGCTACAACGCGGTCATTTCGCATCGCTCGGGTGAGACGGAAGACACGTTCATTGCCGATCTGGCGGTCGCTACGCAGGCGGGTCAGATCAAGACGGGTGCCCCGTCGCGCAGTGATCGGGTGGCCAAGTACAACCAGTTGCTGCGTATCGAAGAGCAGTTGGAAGCCTACGCCGAGTATCCGGGCGGCGCCCTCTTCGGTATCTGATACACGGCAATCCGTCCAGGAGCTGCGTGATGGCCAACAAGGACAAACCGGGACGGATCTGGCTCCGGCGCCTCGCATGGGGCGCCGGGGTGCTGTCGGTGCTGGTGTACGCCGTGGAAGGTGGCGAGTACGGCACGAGCGATCTCTGGACGCAGCGTGACGAGCGGCTGCAGCTGGAGTCGGATCTCGAGGTGCTGCGGGACACGGTGGCGGTGCTCAAGCGCACGCTTGAGCAGGTGCGCACGGACGACGCGACGCTGGAGCGGATCGCGCGTGAGGAGCACGGTCTGGTGATGGGCGAGAAGGAGTTGTTGTACCGGGTGCGGCGGGTGGACGGGGTTGACTCTGCTCGCTAGGTGACTAATATCCCAAGACTGCCGCGGGGTGGAGCAGCCTGGTAGCTCGTCGGGCTCATAACCCGAAGGTCGCGGGTTCAAATCCCGCCCCCGCCATAGTGCACTCGGCCGGTCCGCAAGGGCCGGCCGTTTGCTGTCCCGGACCCACTGTTGCTCCAGTGGGTGCACAGGGGCTGGGTAGCTCAGCCGGTTAGAGCGCACGACTCATAATCGTGAGGTCGGGAGTTCGAGTCTCCCCCCAGCTATCGTCGTACCTCTCAGTAGAGACCGTGAAAGCCGTTGACTCGTAATGAGTTAGCGGCTTTCATCGTTTCGGCCCCGTTCCATGCGAACGCTCCTGCGCGACGTGGAAATGTGGCTCCGTATGTGCTTGTGTGGCCCTGTTAGCGCATACGGTTGCACATACGGTACTGCATACGGCACCACCTCGCCACGGTGAGTAGACTACCGCCTACGGCGGTACCCACTGCGGTGGTGGACCGCCGCCAAGCTAGGCGGCCTCGGCGTGCGCCAGAGTGGCCGGGACCCCTGCCGCCTGCGCGGCAAGCCGCACCGCGATCTCGTGCGCGCGATCATCCGCGCGACGATGCAATCGCTTCGCTGCGAAGATGCTGAGCCCGAAGCGTTCCGCGACGTCCACCCATGACGACTTCGGGTCCTGCATCGCTTCCAGGATGTCGCGTTCGGGCGGCGTAAGTTCCGCCAACACCGCGGCCACCAGCGCTGCACGCTGCGCGCGGGGAATGGGCAGCCGGTGCAGCGCCCATGACGCGGACACCTGCGCGGCCCCTGATGGGGACACGGGGGACGGCGGGTTCCCATCCGGGTCCTCGTCGACGGCATCGGCGATCTGACGTTCGAGCCAGCGCTCGAAGTCGACGACGCTACGGCTGGCGCAGCGGGGCAGGGCCGCCATCACGCGCGCCGTCGCGTTCCCGGCCATCCATTCGATATCGAACGGCGGCATCAGCAGATCGCCGTCCGCGGTGTCGGCGCTCTCCCCGGCCTGCGGCGAACCGAGTTGCTCAACGTACGCGCGAACGCGCTGCGCGATCAGCGCCGCGAGCCATTGCTTCGCCGCCAGCGCCTGCGAATACGACGCGTCTCGCGACGCCAGGAACAATGTGAAAACACCGCATCCGGTCTCGACCATCAGTCCGATGGCGGCGAACGCCGCACGACGTCGATTGGTGTTCCTCTTGGCCATATGAACCTCCGTGAGGTGGTGGTGGTCCCGGCCGTGGTGACCGGGACCCCAGCGTGTGTGGATGTGGCGGGGGGGTGCCGCGTCAGGCCGCGGCGGCCGTCTCGTCGGACGCGACGGACGTTGTGGTGACGTCCGTTTGCGGGGAGACCAGCGCACGGCTGAGGCGCGGCCCCAACTCGCGTGGCACCGTGTCGACCTCGCAGATGGTGGGCACGGGCTCACGTGTGCGAACGCCCAGCTCCTCCATCCGTCGGGCGATGGGGAGGAGTCGCGATTCCAGCGACGTGGTGAGCGCGTTGTATGCCGCCACGCAGTCGGTCATTGCGCGCTGCACGTGGCTCACATGCCCGAGCACAACGCCCAAGCGGCCCAGCAGATCGGCCCCGATCTTCTCGATCTCTGCCGCCCGCTGATCACGCCCGTCCTGTCGCCACAACTGCTCCACCGCACTCAGCACGATCAACAGCGAGGCCGGCGACACGAGATGCACGCGTTGGCTGGCTGCGTGCTGCAACAGCTTTGGGTCGCGGCGGTAGGCTGCATCCAGCACCGCATCGGCCGGCACGAAAAGCAGCACGCCGTCGAGCAGCACCCGATCCGGGACGACCGCCGCCACGCGTGCGGCGTATGCCTTGCTCGCGAGTTGATCGATGTGCGTGCGCAGTGCCTTGGCATGGCGGTCGAGCAGCGCGGTCTTCTCGCTTTGCGACGCCGCATGCTGCGCGTCCAGCAGGTGCTGCAGCGGGGCCTTGCTGTCGATGACGATGGCTCGGCCCTGTGGCAGCAACAGCACCGCGTCAGGCCGGAACAGGCCCGCGTCATCGCGCAGAGCGGGCTGTAGCACGTAGTGCACCCGCTCTTGGAGACCGGCCGCCTCCAGCGCGCGCTGCAGTGTCCACTCACCAAACCGGCCGCGTACCTGCGATACGCGCAACGTGTCCTGCAACTTGCGCGTCTCCTCCCGGTGCGCGCGGTGCTCGTCGTTGAGACTCTGCACGAGCGTCACCAGGCGCGAGAACTCCACCGCGCTGCGGGTGTCGGTGGCGACGGAGGTGTCGGCCAGCCGCTGCAGCGTCTCGTGCACCGGCTGCAGCTCGACGTGCAATCGTTCGTTCCGCTCCGCGGTCGCCGCCTCGTACGCGGCGCGAATCGCCTCACTCTCAGAACTGGCGCGGCGTTCGAGCGCCGCGGTGGTCGCCTGGAACGCGGTCGCCTGTTGCTGCAGCAGGCGGTCCCCCAGTTCGCTCGACAACTGCTGCAGGGCCGCCCGCTGGGCCTCGGCGGCCTCGCGCGTGGCGTGCAGGCTGGCCTCGAGCTGTGCGCGCTCGATGTTAGCCGCGTCTTCGCGGGCACGCGCCTCGGCCAGCTCAGCCTCCATCCGCACACGCTCGGCATTGCGCTGGGCCGTGGCGGTCTTGGTGCGGTGCTTGAGCACCATGACGGCGATGATGCCCACCACGGCGACGAGCACCGCGGTCACTCCGGTGATGATTCGTATCGGGGTATCGTTGAAGACAACTCCTTCGCAAGGGTGATGCGTCGTAGGACCCGGTGTGGTCCTGCAACAGAGCATAGCGGATTCAGGGCTCGCTGTAACACGACGCGACGGCGAGGCCGAACGACAGCGTGCGGGGCGATACTCGGGGGCGCCGCGTGCGGAGATTGCGCAACCGGAAACGATGACCGGGGAGGTATCGTCGTCGTGATCCGTCCCGCCGTGGTGCCGCCGTTGCTGTCCGTACATCGCGCGGGTGGCGTTCAGCAGGGCGGTGCGGGTACGCTCGGCCCATGACCGCTTTGCCTCCTCGCCGCCGCCGGGCCGCCGTCCTCCCACCGGGACGCCTGACGTTTCGCGAGATCGCCGCCCTCCTTGGCATCTCGGTGATCACCCTCCGCCGACGCGTGCGTCCGGTTGGCGATCAGACGACACGCCGGCTCTGGGCCGAGCGACTCGACCTCAAACATCGACGACGCGGGGACTCGCTGCCGGTGTATCACGCCTGCCGCCGCCGGGTCGAGGAGTGGGGGCCGGAGATCGCCGGCACCGACCCACCGGTCACGGACTAGCCCGGGGCGTGTTGCGGGGAACGTGCCGGTACGTCATCTCTCTGTTCGGTATTCGCGAACAGTGAACCGAGGAGCCCATGACCGCCGACGCGCTGCACGCCTTGGATGTGGGGCGCGCCCTCCGGCTCGCCGAGAGCCCGGTGGCCGACTTTCGCACGCTGACCGACGATCTATGGACTCCAACCAGGCCCTCGTGTGGGAAGACCCACACGGTATGGTGGAGACCCGTGGCTTCCATGCTCCCGCGGGTCGGACGGCTCGGGGAGCGGGCACCGCGTATGTACGCCCTGCTGACGGCCGTCGATGCGCTGTGCATCGGGTGCGCGCGCGAGCGGGATATCGCGCGGCGCTGCATTCGGCGCGTGCTCAAGGTGAAGCCGCCGCACCGGTCGTCGGTCGCGTGACCGGCCACCTCATTGGCCCCCCGCGATACCGTGCGCAATACGCCGGTGCTCGGGGCGAACGCCACGTACGGCGACGCGCTGTCCCGCGCCCCCGTCGGCATCGCACCCCAACGCCGGCTTGATCGCTCCGTGAAAGGGTGCGTTAACCGTTCGCTCGAAAGCGAAGCAGCCGCAGCGCATTGGCGATCACGACCAGTGTGCTCCCCTCATGTGCAATCACGGCCGGGCCGATGCTCGCCATGCCGCTCGCCGTTGCCACCACCAACGCGACGATCACGCCGAGCGACACAAAGAGATTCTGCCGAATGACTCGCTTGGCTTGACGCGAGAGTGCAATCGCGAAAGGCAGGCGGCTGAGGTCATCGCCCATCAGCGCGACATCCGCGGTCTCCAGGGCCGCCGCCGTCCCGGCGCCGCCCATCGCAATCCCCACGGTCGCATGAGCGAGCGCTGGCGCGTCGTTCACCCCGTCCCCCACCATCGCCACCGGCCCTCTCGCGGCGAGTTCCTTGATCGACGACACCTTGTCTTCCGGGAGGAGTCCAGCGCGCACTTCGTCGACCCCGACGGCCGTGCCCACTTCGTTGCCGACACCCGCGTTGTCGCCAGTCAGCATGATGATGCGCTGGATGCCCGCGCCGCGCAGTGCGACCAGTGTCGCGCGGGCATTCGCCCGCGGTTCGTCGGCGAGCCCCAGCACGCCGAGGAATTCGGGCATGTGCCCGACCCGGCGCACGATCATCGTGCTGCGTCCCGCGTTCTCGAGGCGGGTCACCGCATCTCGCACGTCCTGAGGAACGACGACACCCGCATCCTCGAACAGCAGCGCGCGGCCGACCTCAACGACCGCGCCGTCGACGGGCGCGCGAACACCTCGGGCGGTAATCGACTGGAGTTCTCCTGCCTCCGGCACGGCGAGCTGCTGTTCAACGGCGCGGCGCACGACCGCCTTCGCCAGCGGGTGCTGCGAGCGCTGCTCGACGGACGCGGCGTTGATGAGCAGCACGACATCCGCAACGCCCGTCATTGGCACGATGTCTGTGACGGACGGCTCGCCGACCGTGATCGTGCCGGTCTTGTCGAATGCCAGCGACCGAATTGATCCCAGGGCTTCGAGGTGCGCGCCGCCTTTGATCAACACCCCATTTCGCGCGGCCTGCGCGATGCCCGCGAGTACCGCCGCCGGCGTGCCGAGTGCCAAAGCGCACGGCGACGCGGCAACCAGCACTGCCATGGCGCGGGCGAAGGATTCCGACCAAGACAGCAGGCCGAGCAGCGGTGGCACCACGATCAGCAGCACGTCGCCGATCAGCACCAGCGGCACAAAAACGCGGGCGAAACGCTCAGTGAACTGCTGCGTTGGCGCCTTCTGGGTCTGCGCCTCCGACACGAGCTTGATCACGCGGTCCAGCGTGCGATCACCGATGGCGACGGTGACGTCGATGAGGAGCGCCCCCTCCCCGTTTACGCTGCCGGCGAACATCGGATCGCCGGGCGCCTTGTCGACCGGGACGCTCTCGCCCGTGATCGGCGCCTGATTCACACCGGAGCGCCCCTCGCGCACCGTACCGTCCACTGGCACGCGCTCGGCCGGCTTCACGATCACCACATCGCCGGGTCGCACAAGATCGATGCCGACGACGACCTCCCGCTGCACGCCGTTCTCGGCGCGAAGCACCGTGGCGCGCGATGGCGCCAGCTCCGCGAGCGCCGTGATGGCACTCCTCGCCCGGCCGAGCGCGTAATGCTCGAGCGCATGACCGAGGCTGAACAGGAAGAGCAGCAGTGCACCCTCAGCCCACTCGCCCAGCACGGCCGCCCCGGCGGCTGCCACGACCATCAGGAGATCGATGTTGAAGTGGAACTTGCCGCTCCGGAGATCGCCCAGGAAATGCCCGACGTTATCCCGCGCGCCAAAAACGTACGAGAGGACGTAGGTCGTGATGGGAATCCACCGCGGCTCGAACGCGTTCCGCTCCAGAAGCCAGCCTGCGAGCAACAGCGCGCCGGACATGAGGCTCCACGCGAGTTCGCGGTTGCGCGCGTACCAGCCCTGCGACGCTGCGACTGCGTCCTCAGCCTGCTTGGGCGCAGCGGATGCTGCGCGCACCGCCGCGTCGATCTGCTCGTCGGTCGCTACAGTGCGGTCGTATTCGACGCGCGCGATCTGCGCGGCGAGGTTGACCGATGCGGCCGTCACCCCCGGTACGGCGCGCAGCTCAGACTCGAGCCTCGTGCCGTCGTCTTCGGTCGCGACAAGCCGGATCGGCAGGAGTCGATGTGCATACTGCGCGCTGATCGAGGCCCCGGCACCGCGCGCCATGCCTTCCACCTCGCTCAGCGTGATCTGGTCCGGATCGTAGTGCAGGCACAGGACCGGCCTCGTCACGGGGGCCGCTCCGCCCGGTTCGAGGTCGCCGACGTCGAGCACGTGCGCCTGAGCCACGCCCGGTTGGCCTTCGAGCACGGTCACGAGACGGATGATGCATGCATCGCGGGTGTCAGGCGCGTCAGGGAGCAGCAGCGGAAGATCGAGCCGTGTAACCTGGGACATAGGGGTCATTTCACTCCCTCGCCATCCAGCTGCGGCCCTCGCTGTTCTGCGCCCTCACGACGTGCCGGCATCGCGTTGCCGTTCGTGACGTTGTCGTTCACGGGTCCAGGCCGGTGTGGGGGAGATTGCTCGTGGCTGTCTGGGCCTGCGCCGCCGCACGTCGGGCTTCTCGTCGTGCGCGCCACGACTCCCCAGCGGCGAACAGCGTGGGAAGTACGAACAGCGTGAGCAACGTCGAAGTGACCAAGCCCCCGATCACCACCGTTGCCAGGGGGCGTTGCACCTCAGCGCCCGTGCCATGCGACAGCGCGACGGGCACGAAGCCGAGGCTTGCCACCAACGCGGTCATCAGCACTGGCCGAAGCCGTTCGCGCGCGCCGCCGAGCGCCGCGTCGAGCGGCGTAGCGCCGCGCGCACGTGCGCGTTGCACGGTCGTAAGGAGCACAAGCCCGTTGAGCACCGCCACGCCGAATAAGGCGATGAAGCCGATGCTGGCAGATACTGAGAGGTGGAGCCCACGCGTCCAGAGGGCGAGCACGCCGCCCACCGCCGCGAACGGCAGGTTCACCAGCACCAGCCCGGCCAGCCACCACGAGCGGAGCGACGCCCACAGGAGGAGCGCGATCAGCAGGATCGACAGGGGCACCACGACCTGAAGGCGGGCCATCGCGCGCTGCTGATTCTCGAACGCGCCGCCGTAGGTGACGAATACGGCGGGTGGGACCGTGACCCGCGACTCGATGGCGCGGCGTACGTCGGCCGCGAACCCTCCCAAGTCGCGGCCCGCCACGTTGGACTGCACGAGCGTGTAGCGCTGCGCGCGTTCCCGACTGACCTGAACCGGGCCGTTCTCGAGGCGGATGTCAGCGATCTGTGACAGCGCGATACGCGCGCCGCCGGACGCGCCGCCGACCGGGGCCGGCACCGTGATCGCGCCGATGGCTTCGGGCGACGTGCGCAATGCCTCCGGGTAGTAGACCGCCACGTCGACCGCGTAGCTGCCTTCGATGAGCTGCGAGACGGGCTTGCCGCCTACCGCGGTCTCGAGCGCTTCCTGCACCTCCGCCATCGGGATGCCGAAGCGCGCCATCGCGGCGCGGTCGAGCCGGACGTTCAGGTAGCCTTGGCCGGCGGTCTGCTCGATCTGCACTTCGTCCGCGCCGGGCACGCTGCGCACTACGCCCGCGACCTGCTCTGCCACTTGGCGCGTAATGACCGGGTCATCGCCGAAGATTTTGACCGCCAAGTCGGCCCGGACGCCCGAGATGAGCTCATCGAGCCGCATCTGCATGGGCTGCGTCATGCTGATGGCGATCCCCGGGACGCGGTCTTCGAGCCGCTCGGTGATCTCGCGTTCCAGCGAGTCCTTGTCCACGCCGCGCCGCCACTGATCGCGCGGCTTGAGCATCACGAAGATGTCGGCCTGGTTGACGCCCATCGGGTCGCTGCCGATCTCCGCGCGCCCCACGCGGCTCACGACGGTGGTCACCTCGGGCGACAGGCGCACCGTCCGTTCGAGTTCCTCCTGCATCGCCACGGAGCGCGTCAGCGAGATGGTCGGGTCCTTGGTCGCCGAGATAAGCAGCGACCCTTCGTCGAGTTGCGGCAGAAACTCGGTGCCGAGACGCGGGACAACGAACAGGGTGGCGAGCAGCAGGGTCAGGGCAACGAGGACCGTAACTCCTGGGCGTCCCATCACCGCGCCCAGTGCGCGCGCATAGCGCCGGTCGAGGGCGTGCTCCACGCGTTGGGCATTCCTGGACTCGCGAGCGCCGCGCCGGAACACCCACGTGCTCGCAGCGGGGATGAAGCAGAGTGCCAGCAAAAGGCTTCCGAACAGCGCAATGGCCACCGTGATGGCCATCGGGCGGAACATGCGCGCTTCGAGCCCCTGCAGGCTCAGGATGGGGACGTACACCAGCATGATGATCAGCACGCCGAAGGCAATCGGGCGCGCGACCTCTTGCGCTGCATCCAGCAACCTGGTCGCGATGCCCTTGTTCGTTGACGGCAACTCACCACGCTCTTCGTCGCCATGCAGTGTGCGCACGAAGTGCTCGGTCATCACGACGGCGCCGTCGACAATCATGCCGAAGTCGATGGCACCGAGACTCATGAGGTTGGCCGAGAGCCCAAGCCAGCGCATGCCGAGAAATGCGCACAGGAGTGAAAGCGGGATCGTGGCCGCCACCAGGAGTGCCGCGCGCACGTTGCCGAGGAACAGCAGCAACACGGCAATCACCAGGAGCCCGCCTTCGACCAAGTTCGTGCTCACCGTGCGAAGCGTGCCGCCGACAAGGTCCGTCTGGTCGTAGTAGGGGATCACCTTGACGCCCGGTGGCAGCGAGCGGTTGATGTCCGCGACGCGCTCACGCACGCGCGCCACGACTTCACGACTGTTCTCGCCGCGCAACATCATGACGATGCCGCTCACGACTTCCCCGAGGCCGTCGTGTGAGACCGCGCCTTGGCGGAGTTCCGCCCCGTATCGCACGTCGGCGACATCCCCGATCAGCACGGGCACGCCCGCCTTGCTCGCGCGGATCACGGTGTTGCGTAGGTCATCGAGCGTGGCCGCGGCGCCCAAGCCACGCAGGATGTATTGCTCGTCGCGGTGCTCGAGGTACCCGCCCGCTGCGACCGCGTTGTTCGACTCGACGGCTTCGACCACGTCATGCAGGGTGAGCCCGAAGCTCGCCAGCCGCTCAGGCCGGACGACAACCTGCGCCTGCCGAACCTCGCCACCGAAACTGTTGACCTCCGTCACGCCCGCCACGGTGCGGAGTTGCGGACGGATCACGCGGTCCTGCAGCGTGCGCAGCGCTCGGGTGTCCAACCGTTCGCCGGTGTTGGATGCCGAGTCCTGCAAAAGTTTATACATGAAGATCTCGCTCGACGCACTCGAGAGCGGGCCAAGCGAGGCGTCCGCCCCAGGCGGTAGCGCACTCCGGGCACCCTGCAGCCGTTCGCTCACCAGCGTGCGGGCGCGTTGGATGTCGACGTGGTCCTCGAAGACGACGGTCACCGCCGCGAACCCGTACTTCGATACGGACCGAACCAGGGTGACGTCGGGCAGTCCTTGAAGCGCGGTCTCGAGCGGAAAGGTGGTCAAGCGCTCGACTTCGACCGGCGACAGGCCGGGCGCCTCGATCAACACTTGCACCTGCACGTCGGTGAGGTCGGGGAACGCATCGACGCGAAGCGTCCGGAGTGCCCACAGGCCCGCGGCGGCGACAGCCAAGACCAGCACAAGCACCGTCAGACGCTGTCGGATCGACCACGCAACCAGCCGCTCGACGACGCCGTTCGTCGTCTCGCCCTCCATCGCATCAGCCGTGGACCGCGGAGTCTCAGGCGTGGCCATCGGGTTAGTGCTCATCGCTCAGCGACGCTTTCGCGAGCTCACTCTTCAGCGTGAAGGCGCCGCGCACGACGACGCGTTCACCGGCCCTGAGTCCGTCCTGCACCACCACCATCGCGGTGCGCTGCGTTGCCGAACCAGGCGGCGAGAGTGGCGTCGTCCGTACCTCGCGGCGCACGTAGGTGCGCGGGCCCGTCTCGACGAACACGAACCGACGCTCCCCGTCGGTGACGATGGCACTCTCGGGGATGGTGAGGGTGCTTCCGGTCACGCCGCTGTTCACCGCACCGTTCACCGGACGCGTGGCTGGCACGTCGAGCCGCACCGTGGCGAACATCCCGGGCCTGAGCCTGCGGCTGCCGTTGGGGACGTGAATGACGGCGCGGAGCGTCCGCGTCTCCGGGTTAAGGGCGTCGCGCAGGCGTTCGACGCGGCCCTCGAACCGCATGTCGGGGAAGGCGGCGATGCTGACCGTCGCGCGCTGTCCCGTCCGCACCTGCGGCAAGTTACGCTCGGGGACCTCGGCGATCACGTCGATCACCGAGAGGTCGGCCACGGTGAAAATGGGGGCGCCTGCCTCCACGGCGGCGCCTGGAAGGATATGCGACTCCATCACACTGCCGCCGATGGGTGACCGGAGGGACAGCGTGCTGGCCGGATCGCTGCCAGCGACCGCGCGGGAGATCTCCGCATCGCTCGCGCCGAGCAGCCGCAGGCGACGACGTGCGGCGTCGGCCAGCGCGCGTGCGCCCGTCTCGTCCGTGGTTCCGGTGAGCGTGGCAACGCGGCGCGTCGCCTGCGCCAGGTCGACTTGCGCCGTGAGATACTCGGGACTGAACAACGACCCGACGGATTGGCCGGCGACGACAGCATCGCCTTCGACGACGGAGAGGCGCTCGACGCGACCCGCGATACGTGAGGACACCAGGGCGACGCGGCGTGGGTCGATCTCGACCTGACCCGGCACCTCGAGGCCCTCCGCGCCGCCGAGAGCCGCGGCCATGGCGACCGCCTGGACTTCGATCTGCGCGGTGCGGAACGCGGCCTCGGACAACGCCACCTTGTCAGTCTCGGCGTGTTCGTCTGCATGCTCCGCTCCGCCTTCCGCGGCTACGGCTTCGCGCGCTGCGGTGTCGCTGGGCGCTTGTGCCTCAGCGCGCACGGTGGGAGTCGCTGGCTCGTCTCCGCATGCTGCGGTAAAGGCCAGGGTCATCATGAGCACACGCGTCAGCACACACTTCGCGAGTCCAGCGGCGAAGCGCATGGGCGATGTTCGCGTCGCTGCGATACGATGTGAGAGAGTCATTGGTCAGCGTCCGTTGGACGGAGAAGAGACGTGGGAGTCGCTGCGCTCATCAGCGCCGAGGAGGTCGGCCCACGCGTCGGCCGCGTCGACCAGAGCGCGAATACGTTCGATCTCGGCGCGCGACAGCGCGCGCTCGAAGTCGAGGAGTTCCAGCAAGGAAAGACTGCCCGTGCGATAGGCGGCGAGCGCACTTTCCCGCTCGTCGCGGGCGCCCCGCAGCAGCGCCGCGTCGAAGGCGTCGAGCCGCTCGCGCGCGGCGCTGTAGCGCTCGCGCGCCGCCTCGATCCGCGCTCGGGCTTCGGCGAGGGCAGCCTCGCGCGCGACACCAGCCGTGGAGATCCCTTGGGAAGCAGCGGCGAGGGCCAACTGGTTGCTGCGCGTCGCGGTAAAGGGCAACGAGACCGTCATGCCGAAGGACGGCCCGAGGGTCGGCCCGTTGTTCGCCTGACCGATGCGCTGGATCCCGGCGAACGCGCTGACCTGCGGGCGCTGCTCGGCGAGTACAAGAGCCCGCGCGGCGGCGGTCCGGGCGGCGTCGGTGCGCTGGAGCCTCGCCACGTCCGACCGCGCGAGCAAAGAGTCGAGTGACGGCAACGGGGGCAGGACGGCGCGCCAGGCGTCACCCAGTCCATCACCGGCGAGGGTGTCGATCAGGGCGTCCAGGGTGGACGCCGCGTCGGTTCCGGTGAGTACGGCCGTGAGGCTTGCCCGTGCACCACGGGCCTCGGCCATGCTGGCGCTCCGGTCGCTCTGGATCCGCAAGCGCTCGGTCCGCACGCGGAGCACATCGACATACCGAGCCTGTCCAACGCCGAACCGACCGCGGACCCCCTCTTCGGCACCAGCGAGGAGCTGATCCTCGGCCGCCAACCGCAGCGCGATCCGTCGAGCCCCGGCCGCGCGGACGGCGTCGCGGAGGACCACGCCCTCGAGACGCCGCTCTTCAAGCGAGACCGCGATGGTCGCCGCTTGGACCTCGACATCGGCCAGCGTGCGCTCGGCGCGCCGTCGTGGACCGGTCATGAAGTCGCGACCGACCTCGAGGCGAAGATTGCCTTGATCGAGGTTGCTCGCTGGGGCTTCTGAGAGGCCAGCCGAGAAGAAAGCGGGGGCAGTGGGGCCGGCAGCGGCGGCACGCGCGGTAGCGAGATCGACGTTCGCCCGGGCCGCACGCAGCATCGGACTTCCCGCGCGGGCAGCAGCACGCACGCGTTCGATGGCCCGGCTTACGCGCGTGCTATCGAGCGCGATGCGCACCCGAGCGGAGTCCGTCGGCAATTGTGCGCTGAGCGGCGCAAGCGCGGACACGCCGGCGAGTGCGGCGATGAGGCGGGCCATCCGTCGTAGCTTGGAAGGCAGCGCGGGCCGGGATGCTGCGCGGCAGGTGGTGCGGTGGAGATCAACGGCGCACGGGTGGCCGTTTGATTGTGCAGCGGTCATGGGGTCCTCGAGAGGGCGAAGCCGCAACCCGTGCGCGTGGGCACGGATGTGGACGGACGCGATGACGCGTTAGCCGCTCGCGAGAGGGGCGCACGGAGTGCGCGGCGGGGCTGACGCGGCTAGGCGCTCTGCACCCGAGGGGGGCGTCTCTTCGGCTCCCCCACCACACTTGAAGGGAGACGGTCGGACTTTCCTGACACCGCCGTGGCGAGGGCGTCCAGGCGTCCCGGCAGGACATGCTGGGTCGTCAAGGTCCCGCCATGGGCGTGCGCGCAATGGCAGAGGCGCATCTCGTGCTGATCCGGTGCGCTCGTGGTGCCTGATCCCGGACCCGGATCTACGGCGGCAGCTGTCGCAGACGTGGGGGCCGGGCTCGTGCTGCCGATGGCAAGCGCAGCCTGCGGATCATCGCAGGGGTCAGCGATCAGCGGTTCCGCGACCGTCACCGACACACACAGCCCAAGCAGCACCGCCAGAAGGCGGCGCAGCGTTGGTGCGAGTGGCGAACGGCGAAGGGCGTGGAGCATCAGGAAACAGTTGCGGTGATTCGGCCGCGAGGTCAGCCCAGGCGCCCGAGTAGCATTGGGGCGTTGCGAGGGCTGCCAACGGGCAGTATTCTACCTGAACGAATGAACGACCGTTCAGTCGTTCAGGTAACGTAGGAGTCCGATGCGCATTCTGCAAGCTCGCCATCGCCCAAGGCCGTCCGTGGCCATGGGCGACCCCATACAGCCCGCGCCCGGCCCCTTGATGGCCGACGTGTGCGAGGTCGCGTGCGTGGATGCCGAGAAGGTGGCGCGAGTCAGGGCGGCCGGCCCGGCCCCCGCGACGTTGCTGGCGCTCGCCGAGACCTTCAAGGCACTGGGTGACCCCACGCGGCTCCGGATCGTGGCGGCCCTGGCGCAGGAAGAGCTCTGCGTCTGCGACCTCGCGACCCTCGTCGACGTGTCCGAGTCCGCAGTCTCTCACTCGCTCCGGACGCTCAGGCAGCTCCGCCTCGTGCAGTACCGCAAGGTGGGGAAAATCGCCTACTACTCGCTGGACGATGCGCACGTGGCGCGGCTGGTCGCGGAAGGTCTGGGCCACATCGACGAAGTCGGGCGCTGAGGGCCATGTCCCGCGCAGCGCCGGCTGGCGTGGTCACCGCTCGCTATCGCGTGACAGGCATGGACTGCGCGCACGACGCGGCGGACATCGCCGCAGCGGCACAACGCATCGTCGGGGTGTCCGCGGTCAAGGTGTCGGTCGCGTCGGGAATCATGACCGCGGAGGCGCCCGAGGCGGTCCTACCACAGGTCGAACAAGCCGTCCAGGCCGAGGGGTACCAGATTGACCGGATCGGCGCGGCAGACGGCGTAGCGGGGGTGACGGGGGCGGCACCGGTCGCGCGCGGGTACCGACGGGCGCTATGGATCGTGGTGCTTCTGAACATCGGGTATGGCGTAGTGGAAGCGGTCGGCGGGTTCTTGGCTGGCTCCCAGTCGCTCAAGGCAGACGCGTTGGACTTCCTCGGCGACGGACTGATCTCCTTGGTGGGGCTGATCGCGCTAGCGTGGCCGCTCGTGTGGCGCGCGCGCGTCGCGTTCGGGCAAGGAGTGTTTCTGGGGCTCCTGGGAGCCACGGTTCTTGCCGCGACCGCGTATCGGGTTGTCGTGCAGCAGCAGCCGGAGGCCGACCTCATGGGAGTGTTCGGTTTCCTCGCGCTGCTCGTGAACGTCGCGGCGGCGCTGGCCCTGATGCCGTACCGCAAGGGCGGCGACGCCGCAGCGAAAGCCATCTGGCTCTTCTCCCGCAACGACGCGCTGGCCAACCTTGCCGTCGTGATCGCCGCCGGTCTCGTCGCGTGGAGCGGCACACCGTGGCCCGACCTCGTCGTGGCCGTAGTAATCGCTGCGCTGTTTCTGCAGTCATCGTGGGCTATCATCCGTGACGCGCGCGCAGACATGGCCGATGCGCACGGCAGCGGGCGGCTCCCGTAGCGTTTCCCGGTGGAGCGTCACAGGCCTCCCTGCTTTGAGAGATTGCGAACATGGCAGGAGGCGGGGGTACCGATCGGTGTGACTTGTGCATGAGCAGCGAGCCGCCCATACGACGTCGGGGGCATCAACTCGCCCCCCGACGGGTAACGCGGGGCCGGTCTCTCGACTGGCCCCCGTTGTTTTCACCACCGATCTGACGTGAGACAATTCCGCCACGGAGTGTGAGCGAAACGCCCGCGAATCGGCCTGCGCCCCACACGATGCAGTGCTGCCACGCGTGCGTCCAACGCACGACGTGGACGCGGTGATCGCGACCAGTTCGTACGCTGAGCCCCGTCCGCCGCGCGACGCGCTGAACGCCCACGGATTCTCCGAAGCGCCGGTGACGCCTGAGCAGGATGTGCCGAATCACACGCGTCGGTGGATCGCGCCCGCGGGTGGAGGCTCTTTCGATTTCGTGCCGATTGGGGCTCATGCGGGTGGGCGGCGCACCGCGACCGTGGGCAGCACGCGCCCTTCGAGAGCCACGACCTCGAGGATATCATCGCAGTCGTCGCCTCCCGTTCGACCGTGGTGGAGGAGTGTCGCGCGGCCCCCATGCATGTCCGCGAATATCTGGCAGAACGCTGTCGCCAGTTCACCGCCGACGCCGAGACCGCCGAGGAGTTGATCGCCGCGAATCTGCCGCCGCCGCCCACCACCGTGGTGCCGGTGCGCACGACGGTGCTGCAGCGGCTCAGGGACCTCGCGGCCGTCGACGAGGGGTAGCCTCACGCGGCCGATCTGTCTGCGTTCGGCAGCACGTACTCCTCGCGCCGGCGCCGCACACGCAGTGGCTCGCCCTTTCGCTGTCTCGACTGTTCCGCGAGGAACGCCTGCCGCATGCTCGCCGGCAGCGGGAACGACTTGTCGCGCCAGCGGCTCGCCCAGTCGATCTTCTCGCCGAGCCACCACGTGCTGTCCATCTCGCGATGGTATGCGCTGGGATGATCGAAGTGCTCGATAGGGTGTCGCGCCGCTTCGAGCATCACTGATTGACACATCACGTAATGCGCCTTTAGGGTGTCGTCGACGTCACCTGTCGCCCGTCGCGCGATGTGTTGACCGCAGGTCCGTTCTTCGACGCCGTGACGGTGGAGGCGTACAGGCCCGTTGGGACCGCGAAGCCCCCACCAGTACGTCGCCCACAGATGCCGAATCTTGTGGGGCCCCAGAACAATCGGCCACTTCGCCCGCGCCTCGTCGGTCGACTCTGGAATATCGTCTCGCCCCAGCTCGCGCATTCCCTCGAGTAGCGCATCGGCCCACACATCATTCAACGCCTTCGAGAGGTACGCGCCGGCCACCGGCGGCGCCTTACGCGACCGCGGCGTCGGGTTGATGAACCAGGCAATGGTCCCCATGCCCATCGCCTGCCGCATCGCCGTGTTTGGCGGCACCAGCCCACGCTCCACGACGGCCGGCCACCAGATCTCCCGCACGTAGGTGGCGGCCCACTCGTGATCGATGATTACGGGCGACCAGCGCCACGTTGGGCGCTCCTTGTTCTGCTTTGTTTCAGTTTCGGATACATCCGACTCGTCGTGCGCGCGGAACGTGGTGGAAATCGACTTGATGCGTACCAGCTCACCGGTGGCGCTCCACTCGGCGTCGATCAACACCTCGGCACCCACACGCGCATGCTGCGCGTTGCTGATACGCACCGGGTCCGCCGCGAGGGTGGCCTGAAGTACCCAGCGCGCGAGCGCACTGTGAAATGCCTTGCGCGCCTTCTTTACGTCACGCTTGCAGCGTGTGGACGCATTCGGTGCGGCGGCTGCGGCCACTGCTGCGCGCAGCGCACGCTGCCGCCGCGGCAGGTCCACCAGCGTTCGCCACGGCAGCACGCAGCAGACCAACTGAGGCAGCGTCACACGCTTCAACAGCTCGCCGACATCTTGACGGGAATCCTTCCTCGCAGCGAGTGCCCCCTTCAGAACCTTCGCTGTTGCATTCCATGTCATGCGGAACGTCTGCTCTGCGGCGCTACCGTCCCCATAGATCCCGATGACCACCCGCTCGGTCATCGAGCCGAGGGCGAAAAGCATCTGGATCGCAGCCGGGGGAAGCGTGGTCGCGTCAGACATCGTTGCCGTCTCCGCAGTGGAAGGCATTTGCCCCGCACCGCCGCCGATTACGCCGTGCGCGACCGCGAACTCCACCACCACCACCGCGAGCGGGCGGGACGCATTGTTCTCGATGCCACCCACGGTCACCTGCTTCTTCTTTCGCATCGCTTCGATCTCTGGCGAGTTCGCAAGCTGTTCAGAAGCGCGTACGCGTGCGCGCGATGTGAGCGACCACAGTTCGATGAACGTCAGATCCTCGGGCAGCGCGAGGTCGGTGATCAATCCGCGACGTCGTACCTCCTGATACGCGCGTGCCCATTGTAGCGCCTGGTACTGGTATCGCCACTGCGTCTTTGGGCGGAGCTCGTCGTGCACCGTGGGGCTGCGGTGGTGCTTTTTCCGTTGGCTGATGCTTTGGCTTGCCACGGACTTCCAGGCACGAAGATCTTCCATGAATTGTGGCATGGCGGCGTCGAGGGCCGCGACCGGAGCGCCGGTGTCGGCCTCCCACGACGGAAGCGTGGGGCTTTCAACAGCGGCATCGGTCAGCACGCGTGACGCCGAGCGGAGTACCCAAACGTCGTGCGCGACATTTCGGCGCTCCCACGCGCGCAGGACGGCGCGAAGCCCGTCCGGGGTGTCGGGTAGTGCACATGGGTCTACCTGGCCGTGGGCGGTGGCGCAGCGCGCGAGGTTGCGCAGGCCGGTCAGCACCTGTTGCAGGGACTGGCGAGACGTTCGGGATGATTCGTTCGCCACACGCTGTTCGAGAATTGCCTCGACCCGTCGCCAGGCAGTGGGCAGTTCGATCTGTACGGCCGCGTTGTCGGGCTGCCGCTGCCCAAGGGCCTCGAGCAGACGCCGTACACGACTGCCGGCGTTACCGGGACGCCGTCCACCGGCGGCCGCGGCGCGGAGCCTCGCCGCGTGCGCGGTTCCAGATAAGAGGTCGCGCACGTCAATCGGCTCGGCCTCGTGAGCAGCCGACGGGTCGAGCAGATACCTGGCGTGTCGCTCATCCTCGGCGACACCCTGTTGCACCAACTGCCACGCCAGCGCTGAGCGGAGATCGCTGATGGCGCCCGGGACAGTGGCCGGTGACAGGGCAGGGGTACCGCCGCGCCGCTGAAGGTCCTCAGCCTGCAGGCGCAGTACGGGAAAGGTGATGCTCGACTTGATGGTAGTGTGGGGCATTGGCTCCTCGGTGGGTTGGTGCTCTCGCGAGCGTACCGGGAGCGTGCGGCAGCCCGCACGGGGGGCGCCGGATCGGGGCGAAATCTTTGTGCACTGGCGCTGTTGTCTCGCTCTTCTCGTGCTCACTCGTGGACTTACGCGCTCAGGTTGTGCGCAATTGACCACTTCATCGTCGTCGTGATGAGCGGCTCATTGGCGCACAACTCACTGAGACAGTCGATAGCTGTCGTGAGCAAGTCATGGTCATTCAATGGGTTTCCACTTCGCGGTTTTGAGATGGCGTGGGCCACCATCTGCACAAAGTCGTGACGACGCGATTTCGCACGCCCAGACGGCGGTGCGCATGGTTGCGGCGCAGGCACCAATGAAAGCGTTCTGGAGGGGGCTCGCGGCGCAGCTTCTATGCGCCGTGTAACTTCATTCCATGACGACCCCTGTGCTTACCTCGCTGCTCCAATGTCCCGTCTGTGGGCACGAGGAGCCTCTCCCCATGCCGACTGACGCCTGCGTGTTCTTCCACGAGTGCGCGGCCTGTCGGACGCTTCTGCGTCCCAAGGCGGGCGAGTGCTGCGTGTTTTGCTCGTTTGGATCGGTTCCGTGTCCGCCGATCCAGGCGGGTCGTGCCTCCGGCGGCGTGTCTCGCGAGGACTCGGGCGCCAGTGACGAGGGTTGCTGCAGTTAGGCGCGCTCAGGCGCTCTCCCGCAGAGTGGGCACCTCTCCCATTTGGACCGCGGCAGTGTGATCTCGTGCTCCTCTGGCTCACGATATGCACGTGCCAACTGGTTGCCTTCGGCGCACGGGCGGTAGGGGGCACCCGCTAGGCCCGGAAGTTCGCCGACACCTCCCGGGGCTGGGATCACGTCTTTCCTTGGCTCTTCCGCTCTGCACCCACGCTTTCCCTCACGGCGTCATCCCACGGCATCAACCAGCTTCGCTCGGCGAGTTGGTCGCGCACACGGCGAAGGTGAGGCAGTTCCAGTTGCGCGCGCGCGGCGAGCAATGGATGCTGCGTCTCGCTCACTGCAAGGCTGGCATTCACGATCCATCCGAACGGTTCGATTCCGGCGCGCCGCAGGTCGTCCTGCAGTCGCGCGGCCTCGAGTACCGGGGTCGCTTCAGCGAGTGTCACCAGCAGCATCTTGGTGTACCGGCCATCGCGCAGTCGCGGCAGCAGGGCGCGCACGGCATCGGGAATATGCGCGCCTACTGTGCGCGCCACCTCACGATGGTAGCTCTCGGCGGCGTCGAGCAGCAGGAGCGTGTGGCCGGTTGGCGCAGTGTCGAGCACCACCACGCACTCCGCGTCGTCGCCGGCTTCAGCTACCGTGCGCGCGAAGGCCCGGAAGACCGCGATCTCCTCGGTGCAGGGCGAGCGCAGATCCTCTTCGAGCAACGCCCGTTCGTCCGCGTCGAGACCTCCAACTGGAGCGGCCACTTCCTCAGCGGCGGCGAGCACTTCGGCCGAATAGCGTGCGGTCTCCGCCGCGGGATCGATGCGGCTGACAAGAAGTCCCGCCGGCAGCACTCCGCCAACCGCGTCCAGCACGTGCGCGGCCGGGTCGGTGGTCGAGAGATGAACGCGCCGGCCAGCATTGGCGAGCGCACGCGCCAAACGCGCTGCGAGCGTGGTCTTGCCCACGCCACCCTTGCCCATCGTCATGACCAACCCGCCGCCGCCGTGCACGATGGCGCTGACCAACGCGTCGAAATCGCCGAAGCCGTGGCCGGTGGAACGTGTCGGACTGAGAGCCCCCACCGTGGTGCCCGAAGTCCGCTCGGACACAGTCGGCTGCCCGCCCGCCAGAGCGCGCAGAGCACCGAGCCCCGTGAGGTCGCTGGCTATAAGCGGGATCTGGGCAGCAGGCAGCGCGCGCAATCCTGCAGGCATGGCGGCGAGTGCCGCCTGCTGGCGCGCGGCAAGAGCGGATGCCACCGCGTCGTTCGCCACCTCCCCATCCAGCGGGAGCACACCGTTCAGCACCAGCCGCTGATTGGCGACGCCCAAGGCGGCGAGTTCACCGCCCGCGCGTGCAGCCTCCCGCAACGTGCTTTCCTCCGCGCGGCTGACCAGGACCACCGTGGTCTGCGCCGCGTCGGCCAAGGCCTCGACGGTCGCTGCATAGCGCGAGCGATGTTGCTCGAGTCCCGCCAGCGGGCCAAGGCAGCTGGCACCGGCACTCGAAGTGGTCAGGAAATCACTCCACGCGCTGGGGAGGCTCAGTAGCCGCAGGGTGTGCCCGGTGGGCGCCGTGTCGAACACCACGTGATCGAAGCGGTCGGCAATGGCCGAATCAGCCAACAGCGCCGTGAACTCATTGAATGCGGCAATCTCCACGGTGCATGCACCGGAGAGCTGTTCCTCCATGCTGCGAATGGCCGCGTCGGGCAACACGCCCCGGTACGGCCCCACGAGTTGCTCCCGATATGCGGCGGCCGCCGCGACCGGATCGAGGTTTGCCACCCATAATCCGGTCGCTCCTGGCACGTTCGTCGGTGTTGCACTCGCCGTCATGGCGAACACATCGTCGAGATTCGACGCCGGATCGGTGCTCACGATCAGCACGCGACGGCCCGACTCGGCAAGACGCAGCGCCGTAGCGCTGGCCACGGTGGTCTTGCCGACGCCGCCCTTGCCGGTGAAGAACAGAAAGCGGGTCGCCACCGCCAGCCACGGAGTCGCGGGCGAGTCCGGAGCGGCCGCGCTGGCCACCGGCGTGCGAGTCAGGGTCATCGTCGGGTCAGCAGCAGCCGGAGCCGGGTGCACAGGCGGAGGCGTCCGCGTCACCGAGAATCACCATGCCTCCTCGAGCGGGGCGCGCCAGTTCGACCGCCGGCGATCCGGGGGCGACCGTGAGGGCCGCCACGAGCTCGTCACGCGACGGATATCGCCCGTGCGCGAGGACCGTTCCGTTTACCAGCACGGCCGGCAGCGCCTGATCACCGAACGCCTGCAACAGACCCGCCACTCGCGCGTTGGCGGTAAAGGCCTGTGGTTCCTGGCTGAGCCCGAACCGCTCCACCGTTGCCCCGTGCGCTGTCAACCATCGCAGGTCGCGTGCGACCTGCATCAGGGCTGGATCGACCCCCGGACCACAGAGGCCGGTGGGGCAGCACATGGCCGGGTCGAAGACCGAGACAGTGCCGGTGAGCGCCGGGGCGTCCGCCATCGTGGCCACGGGGGTAGTCTCGGGCGCGCCGAGGGGCAAGGAACGGGACATGGGGACAGCTCCAGGGGAACGAATGGTGGTGCACGGTGCCCGCCGAGCCGGACGGGCTTGACCGATCATATCTGCACAGACAAGTTGCATGCGTGAAAGCAAATATGATAGCCCCCTCCGAGGCGCCCCCGGTCATCAGTGCCTGTGATGGTTCCGCCAGTGCTGGGACTGCCGCCTGCGTCGGCGTCGCCGATCCGTCCCAGGCGTACGACGCCACCGACGTCGACGCGCTGGATACCCTGTTCAAGGGTTTCGCGGACCCCACTCGGCTGCGCATCCTGAACGTGCTCGTGCCGGGCGAGCTCTGCGTCTGCGACATCGTGGAGTTGCTCGAACTTCCGCAGCCGGCGGTGTCTCGACATCTGGCCTATCTGCGGCGCAGCGGGCTTGTCGAAGTCACGCGCGAATGGAAATTCGCGCATTACCGCCTCGCCGCGCCACTGACCACCGTGCACGCCGCGCTCATCGCGTGCGTTCACAGTTGCTTCACCGGCATCGTGTCGCTCGGCGCAGAGCGCGCGCGCGCCGAAGCGCGCGTGCGTGACCGCAGCGCGTCCCCCTGCTGACTCAACCAGGGCGCCCTCCGGCGCCGTGTTCACTTCATCAACTGTTATGTCCGCACCTGCTGCACCTTTCCCGGCGAGCAGTACCGGCGTCTCGCCTGAGGCGCCTATTCTTCAGCGCCTCTCGACGCTCGACCGCTTCCTGCCACTCTGGATCTTTGTCGCGATGGCGCTCGGCATTCTGCTCGGGCGCATTTATCCCGATCTCGGTGCGGCGCTCGACCGCGTGCAAGTGGCCGGCGTCTCGGTGCCCATCGCCGTGGGGCTGCTCTGGATGATGTATCCCGTACTCGCCAAGGTCCGCTACGAGATCATTGGCAAGCACGCACGTGACACGCGCTTGCTTGGCACCTCCCTCGTGTTGAACTGGGTGGTGGGCCCGCTGCTCATGTTGGGTCTCGCGTGGGCGTTCCTGCCGGATATGCCGGAGTATCGCAACGGACTGGTGCTCATTGGCCTCGCACGCTGCATCGCCATGGTGCTCATCTGGAATAGCTTGGCCTGTGGCTCCGGCGAGTTGGCGGCCGTCCTGGTGGCGCTCAACTCGGTGTTTCAGATCCTCACCTATTCCCTGCTGGGGTGGCTCTTCCTCACGGTGATTCCGGGGTGGTTCGGCGCCGAGAGTGCGGTGCTGAACGTGACCATGGGTGAGATTGCTCGCAGCGTGTTGATCTTCCTGGGTGTGCCGCTGGTGGCCGGGTTTCTCACCCGCACGTTGCTGGTGCGGGCGAAGGGGCTCGCCTGGTACGACGGCACATTCATGCCCAAGTTCGGCCCGACCGCGCTGCTCGGGTTGCTGTACACCATCGTGCTGATGTTCGCGATGCAGGGGAATCGCATTCTCGAACTGCCGGTCGACGTGCTGCGGATTTCGATCCCGCTGCTGGTGTACTTCGCGCTGATGTTCGGCTTTGCCTTCTGGTTTGCACGACGGCTGGGCTTCAACTACGAAAGCACCGCGTCACTCTCCTTCACGGCGGCGGGGAACAATTTCGAGCTGGCCATCGCGGTGGCCGTGGCCACCTTTGGCATTGGCTCGGGCGAAGCGCTCGCCGCCGTGGTGGGCCCGCTGATCGAGGTGCCGGCGCTCGTGGGCCTCGTGTACGCATCTCTCTGGGCGCGCCGGCGATTCTTTTCGAGCGAATTGCCTGAACGAGCGGGAGGCGCGGCATGATGGCCCCGCGCCTCCTCGTTTTAGCACCCGCAACTCCGCGCGCAGCCAGATGGCGGAGGCGTTGTTCGCCGCCGAGGGTGGTGCGGATATTGTGGTGGTGAGTGCTGGCTCTGATCCCGGACCGGGTGTACACCCGCTCGCGGTCGATGTCTTGGCCGAGCTCGGGATCGACTGGAGTGGGCGCCCGTCGCGCAGCATCGACGATGTGGCGCACGAGTCATGGGACGCCGTGATCACGGTGTGTGACGCCGCCCGCGATGCGTGTCCGTATCTGCCGGGCGCGCGCGCTACCGCGCACTGGGGGCTCGCCGACCCGGCCGCCGTCGAGGGGCATCGTGTCATTCAACTGGATGCGTTTCGGATGGCGCGCGATCATCTGCGCGCGGCCGTGCTGGCGTTTGTCGCGATCCCGCCAGCGTCGCCCGCGCTGACCGAAGCGAGCAACACCGAGGCGCTCCACGCCGCGCTCGCCGCCGGGAAGCGCGCGCTCGACGACGCCGTGGCCCACGCAAACTTGCCGATATCCTCCTCCCCACCTTCCACGACGTACACCGATGCGCTACGCCCTCCTTTCTGACATCCACGCGAACGTACAGGCGCTCGATGCGGTGCTCGCCGACATCGATGCGCGCGGTGACGTGGACGCGGTGTATCACCTTGGCGATCTGGTCGGCTACTCCAGCAACCCCAACGAAGTTGTGGAGCGTCTTCAGGCACGTGCCATCGCCGGCATCGCCGGCAACTACGACTCTACGGTCGCCACCGACTACAAGCACTGTGGGTGCAAGTCAGAGAGTGTGCGGCAGGAAGAGCTCGCGCATATCAGCTACGAGTTCACGCGGGGCGCCGTGTCGCCGACCACGAAGCGCTTTCTGGCCGGGCTCCCGTTCTCGCTCGACCTGCGGCCGCAGGGTGGCCATGCGGCAGGGCCGCGCCTCGTGCTCGTGCATGGGACGCCGACGCTCAATACGGTCTACTTCACCGAAGACCGCCCCGATGATTTCTGCCGCAAGATGGCGGCGAGCGTTGGGCTGAAAGCCGGTGACATGCTGGCATTCGGGCACACGCACAAACCGTGGCATCGGATCGTGGACGGCATCCATTTCGTGAACACCGGCAGCGTTGGACGCCCCAAGGACGGCGATTGGCGCGCCGGGTACGTGCGGGTGTCGTTCAGCGAGACGGCGGCGGACGTGGAGTTCGTGCGCGTGCCGTACGACATCGATGCCACCGTGGCCGGCGTGCGCGCCGCAGGCCTGCCCGAGGATTTCGTGGCATTTCTGCAGACTGGTGGGAAGCCGACGACGAGCTGAAGCGGTGGCGAGTCAACGAGGAGCGCGAACGTGCGAACGAGGCCAGTGTCATGTTCGCGCGGATGACGGCAGGAAAGCATGGGCCACCGATAACACGTTTGCGAGGGCTGAGCACCGCTCTCAGATCTTCTGTTGTTACCGGTCCCAATCCCGTCGGGCCGTGAAACGTTATCCGAAGAACCCCCGACAGTATCGCGGGGTACACGAGCTCTTCAGCCGGCCTATGGCTGAAGCCCATACGGCCGTCCGACCGCAACGTGCGGCAGGCTGTGAGCGGGCGGGGCACTCGGCCCCGCACCGATCACCCGTCACCATTCGGAGCTGATGAATAGCTCGTCCGCAAGGCTTGAAGAAGGACGTGGCAGAGCGGCGCGAACAGGCGCACGAGATGCACCGCTATGGTGCGACCTTCGCACAGATCGCGGCCATACTGAATTGCACGGCGACAGCCGTACGGCAGTGAATCTACGGACCGGCGCGGCGGCCGTTCCCGGTGGAGCCGCTGCGGGTACGGGTTTTCGCGCGACTGCGGGAATCGCTTTCGGCATCGGTGGAGACGGGCTGGCGCTACACCGCCAAGACGAAGGACGCCCTCCCATTCGCGTTCGGTGACGTGTTCGTGAACTCGTTTGTGGACGACGAGACGGAGGCACTCGTCCCCGACGACTACACGAACATCCTCAGGGATTGGGACTGTAACCAGGACGAGAATGGCGTCTGGTGGACGCCCCCCTCGGCCTGATTTGCCCGGTGTGGGACCCGGCCAACGGATAGCCGGCGGCCGGAATCGCTGCGTTGTCTGACAAGCGATTCGTACTGCGCATCCAGGACGCACCCATGGCAGGGAGATGGTTCACCCTGGCCCCAGGCACGAGGCGGCCTGTCCGAACCGGGATCATCCCCCACCCAGGGTGTGCCATACTTGTTGGTGTTGACAGGCAACTCAATCGGCCGCGCGGTTGAGGCTCCTCTCCTTCCACAACGAGTACACCGCAGGTATCACGATCAGCGTCAGCAAGGTGCTGCTGAGCATTCCGCCTACCATCGGCGCCGCGATGCGCTTCATCACACTGGCCCCGGTGCCGCTGCCCCAGAGAATCGGCAACAGGCCGATCATGGTGGACGCCACAGTCATCATCTTGGGGCGTACTCGCTCGACAGCGCCCTCCATGGTGGCGGCGAAAATATCGGCCGAGGACAGCACATTCCCATCCGCTCGACGCGCATCGAGCGCCGAGTTGAGGTACACGATCATGATCACCGCCGTCTCTGCGGCAACGCCGGCGAGGGCGAGGAAGCCAATCGTCACGGCGACTGACCACTCGTAGTTCAGCAGCCACAGAAACCACACGCCGCCTACGAGTGTGAACGGGATAGACGACATCACGATCAGTGTATCGGCGACGCTGCGGAAGTTCAGGTAGAGCAGCAGTACGACCAACGCCAGCGTCGCCGGCACCACGATCTGCATGCGGGCCTTCGCCCGCTCCATGTACTCGTATTGGCCGCTCCACTCGAGGCGGTACCCGGGCGGGAGTGTCATGGCCCCTGCGATCATCCGCTTGGCCTCGGTAACGTAGCTGCCGATGTCGCGGTCGCCGGGATCCACGTACACCCATGCGGTGGGCTGCGCATCTTCGGTGCGCACGACCATGGGACCCGCCACCTGCCTGATGGTCGCCACCTGACCCAGTGGAACCTGCGGCGTGCTACCCGTTGGCTGGCTCGAACCGGCCATACCGTCACGCATCTCTCCTGCACCACCACCTCCGCGCTCACCACCGCGGGCGCTTCCGCCATGTGCCACCGGCACCAGAACCCCTGCGAGTCGTTCCGGAGTATCACGCAGTTCTTGAGGGTACCGCACGCGAACCCCGTAACGCTCACGCCCTTCGACCGTTTGGGTGATGGTCATCCCGCCAATCGCGGTCGCAATGACCGTCTGCACGTCTCCGACGTTGAGACCGTGGCGTGCCGCCGCAGCGCGATCAATGTCGATGTCCAGGTAGTAGCCACTGACCGCCCGCTCGGCGAATACGCTGCGCGTGCCGCTCACCTCCTTCAGGCGCATCTCCACCTCCTTGCCGAGCCGCTCCAATTCCGCCAGGTCGGGGCCGTAGAGCTTCACACCCACGGGCGTACGGATGCCGGTGGCCAGCATGTCGATCCTGCCCTTGATGGGCATGGTCCACGCGTTGGTCACGCCTGGCATTTTCGTGGCGCTGTCCATCTGCGCGATGAGCTGCTCGTACGTGAGCCCCTCACGCCACGCATTCCTGGGCTTGAGCATGATGGTGGTCTCTGCCATGTCGAGGCCGGCAGGGTCGGTCGCCGTGTTGGCGCGTCCCGCCTTGCCCCACACGCTTGCCACCTCGGGAAAGCCGCGCAGAATGGCATCCTGCTGCCGTAGCAGTTCGCGCGCACGCGCAACACTGATGCCGGGCATGGTGGTTGGCATGAAGAGCACCGAGCCCTCATCGAGCGGGGGCATGAACTCGCTGCCGATCCGCTGAAAGGGAATCCACGTGAGAATGAACATGACCGTCGAGCAGACGATCACCCCCCAACGATGCCTCAGCGCCCACGCGAGTACCGGCGTGTACACCCGGATCATCGCCCGTGAGAGCGGATTGTGCTGTTCGCGCGCGATTCGCCCGCGGATGAAGAGCCCCATGAGGACTGGAACGAGCGTGACACTGAGCAGGCTCGCTGCCGCCATCGCGAATGTTTTGGTAAGTGCGAGCGGCTTGAAGAGCCGCCCCTCTTGCCCCTCCAGCGTAAAGACGGGGATGAAGCTCACCGTGATGATGAGCAATGAGTAGAAGAGCGATGGCCCCACCTCTCGCGCCGAGTCGAGTACCACCTCCATACGCTCGCGGCGGGAAAGCAACGCCGTATCCATGTGCGTGGCACCCGGAGCCGCGCGGCGCTCGAGGTGCTTGTGCATGTTCTCCACCATGACGATGGCGGCATCGATCATCTCGCCGATGGCGATGGCGATACCGCCTAGCGACATGATGTCAGCCCCGATATCGAACGCACGCAACCCGATGAAGGCGATGACCACGCTGATCGGCAGCGTGACCACGGCAACGAGCGCTGAGCGTGCATGCAGAAGGAAGACAATGCAGATAAGCGCAACAATGATCGCCTCTTCGATCAATGTCGAGCGCACCGTGCCAATGGCCTCCTTGATGAGCGTGCTGCGATCATACACCGGCCGCACCACCACGCCGGCCGGTAGACTGCCCTGTACCTCGACAAGCCGCGCCTTGACGCGGTCGATGGTTTCGAGTGCGTTCTCTCCGAACCGCATGACGACAATGCCACCCACTGCGTCGCCGCGGCCATCGAGGTCGGTGATACCACGTCTGACAGCCGGGCCGATGGTCACCCGTCCGAGCTCCGCGACACGCACCGGTGTGCCCGATGCGGTGGCTCCCACGACCACATTTTCGATGTCGGGGATCCCTTTCAGGTAGCCGAGACCGCGCACCATGTATTCGCGCTCTGACAGCTCCATCACCATCGCGCCCACATCGCTGTTGGCATTCTGGATGGCGTTCATCACGCGCGTCACGGGAATGCCGAACGCGAGCAGCTTCGCTGGCTCGAGGTCCACCTGGTACTGTTTCTCGAAGCCGCCGACCGAGGCTACCTCGGCCACTCCCGGCACGGCGGTGAGGGCGTAGCGCAGCGACCAGTCTTGCAGGGTACGCAGCTCGGGCAGCGACAATCGACCGGTGGTGTCTTCAAGCGCGTACTGAAACACCCACCCGAGTCCGGTCGCGTCGGGACCAAGGGTGGGGGCGACGCTCGCGGGTAGCTTGCCTCGAATCCCGTTGAGGTACTCGAGTACGCGCGTGCGCGCCCAGTACAGGTCGGTGCCGTCCTCGAAGATCACATACACGAACGACACGCCGAAGAAAGAGTATCCGCGCACGGTTCGCGCCCCGGGCACCTTCAGCATCTCGGTGGCGATGGGGTACGTCACCTGATCTTCCACGATGCGCGGAGCCTGCTCATTGTAATCCGCCTGGACGATCACCTGCACGTCGGAGAGATCTGGCAGTGCGTCGAGCGGCGTCTGGCGCAGCGCGTATAAGCCGCCTATGGTGAGGCACAACGTGAGCACGCCGACCACCAAGGCGTTCTGGACCGACCATTCAATGAGTCGCTTCAGCATGGTCGTGGCCTCACGGTATGGTCTGGCCGTCGTGCGATGCCCCCGGCGGTGTCGCCGGCTTTGCCTTCGGCGCGACATGCGCCGAGTGATCCATTCCGGGCATGTCTGCCATTGGGTCGCGGGTTGGCTTGGTCGGCATTGGAGCCGGCGGAGGGCGTGGCGTTGTCGTCATAGGCAAAGGCGCCGGCGGCGCGCTCATCTCCATGCCCGGCATGTTTCCCATGCCACCCAGCGCCTTGCCGAGGTTCGACTCCGCGTCTACGAGGAAGGTCGCCGACGCGACTACCGTGTCGCCGGCGGAGAGACCCCGCAGAACCTCCACGCGTGTGTCGTTGGTGAGACCGAGAGCAACTTCGCGCGGCGCGAGTTGGCCGTTGCCTTCTCGTACGAACACCACGTGGCGTTCACCGGTAGACAGGACGGCGCCGCGTGGGACGGTGAGCGCCTGTGTGCGGGCCCCACCCACGATGCGCAGCGTGGCGTACATCCCCGGTTTGAGCTGCAGATCCGCATTGGCGAGCACTACCCGTACCCGCACCGTTCGCGTTTCCGGGCTGATGGTGGGGTAGACGTAACCAATGCGCCCCATCCGGTGATCGCCGGGTAGTGCCTGAAAGTCGGCGTGCACCATTTGGCCTATCCGCACCTGCGCAAGGTCCTGCTCGAACACTTCGCCTTCCACCCACACGCGGCGCAGGTCGGCGACCTGGTATAGTGCTTCGCCGGCCATGATACGTTGACCGGCGACGACGTTCTTCTCCAATACGTAGCCGGCGGCCGGCGAGCGGAGTGTCAGTGTACGCCGCACGGTACCGGTCTCTTCGATGGCCGCGATTTCGGTGGCGGGGATGTCCCAGTAGGCGAGTCGTCGCCGCGACGACTCGAGCAGATCGGCGGCACTGCGTTGGGCGTCTGTAGATGCAGCAGCCACGTCTCGCGTGAGTCGCTTCGCAAGGAGAAGCTCCTCCTGGGCCTGCACGAGCATGGGCGAATAGATCGTGAGCAGCGCCTGACCCATCTCCACCGGCTGCCCCGTTGCGTTCACGAGGAGTCGCTCCACATAACCGTCGATCTTCGGCGTGATCACGTGCAGTCGCGTCTCATCGTATGTGATCTGGCCGACCGTTCGTACCTCGCGTTCCAGCGCTCCTACCGTGGCGACGGCATAGGTGACCCCGATGCGCTGCGCTTGCTCGGGGGGGAGCATCACGGGCGATGCGTTCTGCGCGCCGGCAGCGGCACCGTGATTGTGGTCAGCCGCCATGGGCGTCGGCGCTGATGCGTCGCGCGTGGCGAAGTACACGCCGCCTACGGTCGCAGCCACCACCGCGGAATAGATCGCCATCCGCCATGGGGCGATGCGTCGCGGTGTCCCATGGCCTTCCTCGCGATTCATGGCGCCTCCTTGGTCATGGGGACCAGCACACGGCCGGTCAACATTTCGAGCTCCGCCCACGCCTTCCCTTCGTCTGATTCCAGCGTGACCAGTTCTTCGCAATACCGGTTCACGGTCATCCGGCTATCGAGCAGCGTCATGAAATCCACGCTCCCCACGCGATACGCCGCCATCGCGGACGCGACCGTGGCCTCCGCCTGTGGGAGGATCGTGGTGCGATAGAGCACGGCGAGGCGACGGGCCCGTCCAAGCGCGGCGAACGCCTCGCCGAGGCGTCCACGCGTGTCCGCACGCATAGCGAGCAGATCGGCGCGTGCCATGCGGCTCATGGCGCCCGCCTCTTCGCGCATGCGGAGTTGCCGTGAGCGCGCAAAAATGGGAACCGTGGCGCCGATCATGAGACTTCCCATGCGGTCTGTGGTGCGGCCCATCGGCTCGCCGGTCGTCGCCTCGGCCATCGAGCCGCCACGCTGCCCGTACTGCAGGCCTACCTGCAGATCCGGCAGCAGTTCGCGGTGTGCGAGCCGTTCGCTCGCTTCCGCCGCGCGGAGTTCGTCCTGCCCGGCCCGTATCATCGGGCGCTCGCGGTCCGCCAACGAGTCCAGCCATCGGCGCGGTGGTATCGACTCGGGGAACGCGGGGAGCAACGGCGCATGCAGGGCGTCATCAACGTCGCGATCCAGCAGGGCGTTGAGGCGGGCAGTCATTGCCTCGCGCATTACCTGCATACGCACGGTGTCCTCGACCATGCGGGCGATTTCGACTTGCGCACGCAGGACATCCGTCTGCCGCCCCTCACCCACGCGGTACATGGCTTCCGCCGTGCGGGCGATGTCCTGTAACACGCGCAGGGTTTCGCGCGCCACCGACAGCTTCTGATGTGCGGCGTAGAGGTCGTAGAAGACCATCGCCGCCTGGCTGCGGAGCTCCCACACCACGTCGCTCACACGCGCCTTCGCCGCGCCGGCTGACGCCGCCGCGGCTTGCCCCGCGAAGCGCAATTTGCCGCCCAGCGGAAGCATCTGCATGAGCTGCACCTGCGCCATCCCCAGTACGGGCATGGGCGCCAGTCCCGGCAGCGAGTAGTTCATGAATCCGAACTGTAGTTGCGGATCGGGAGGCCGAGTGACAGACGAAACCCTCGCAGCGGCCGCGCGCGCCTGCGCGTCGGCGGC